>Ga0302325_10015748_pt1 | contig 16061 bp, 16 predicted proteins | sample Palsa_T0_2_FD_201948 | JGI IMG/M metagenome (GOLD analysis project Ga0302325, IMG submission 201948) | Peat permafrost microbial communities from Stordalen Mire near Abisko, Sweden - Palsa_T0_2 | ecosystem: Environmental > Terrestrial > Soil > Palsa > Peat permafrost | place: Sweden: Abisko... | reverse complement strand
AAGTTAGATAATAATAAAAATAGATATACTAAATCTTTTCTAAATCGTCTTGAAAAGCAATCATCCTTCATAGTTTTTAGAATATCTCTTTCCGGGTGCTGATCAATAGTCCGTGAGCTGAGTATGTCAGTTTTGTCGCGACTTCTCAACCTGCCAGGTGCCCGGGTAATATATTCTGAATCAGGCATTAAGAAACGCAATTATTGATCATTTATTTGGCAAATCAAAATCAAGGCTGAATTGAGGCGTTGCGAGTATTGGGAGTTAATGGAATCAGGCCTTAAGGAAGTTGGGCATCGATGGGATTGTGATATGTTGTCTGAATGCCTGCGACGTGTCTGTGGCTTCAGTTTCGGTGAGTGTTTCTGGAAAGGCTGAAGCAATCTCACAGCCTCGTTTGTAATTTCACCGCTCATCTCAAAGTCAATCCTCTCGCGAACCATTAACATTGAGAAAATATTTTCAAGACTTCATCGTACAAACTGTCCTTACCAGAGCAAACTATGGCGGATCCACCATTTATAACACTTGCGGCAGGGGGAGTGCAAGCAAAATCAGATGCATCAATTGCCACCCATAACACCAGCCGGACAAAGTATCACATGTCCGATATTGGCATCTTTGCTGCGAGGCTGGAAAATGTAGGGCAGCTACCTGTATTCTTCATCATCAATTTGGATGGCTGATATTCTCTTCAAAGGCAGCGGCCAGTATATTTCCTAACAAAGGGCGGTCGAGGTACAAGAAAGTGCATGTACTGCTGCTGCGGTGGGAAGAAGATACAATGGGTGTAGCGCTGGAGCTCGAGGATCTCGCAAAAACCTTCACATTTGTCTATGGCTTCGAGACCGAAATCTGGCTCATACCAACTGTTAAATCTCATGTCGCTCTCACAGCAAAGGCCTTGCAGACAGTCCAAGATTTCGGAGGACCAGACGACCTATTGATTGTTTACTATGGAGGACACGGACTTATCAATGACGTCCGCCAAGGTGTATGGACTTGGTAAGTGCCTCGGGGGGTAGTAAATTGTTTGCTAAGACACAATTCAACAGTGACTCGGATTTGAATCGTGGCTCTCTCCTATGGTATGCGATTCAACCCCTTTTTGAGCAGGCAGACTCCGACGTCCTCCTACTTCTAGACTGTTGCGCCGCAGCTAGTGGTGCACCAACTGCTAGTGAAAGCATAAGTGTTACAGAAACAATTGCAGCGTGTGGCTTTGAGACTTGGGCCCCACGCCCTGGCCGGCACTCGTTCACCAATACACTCATTGCAGTTTTAGAAGACTGGACGGGGCGGACAGCTTTCACCGCCGCCATGCTCCATTGCGAGATCTTGCAACGATTGAGACATGAAAAGCCTGAACGATATAGGAATACGGATAAATTTGAGTATCGCAAGTCTCCAATTCACGTCCTTAGCACGAATGATCGTCATGCGAGAAGTGTTGAGCTTTGCCCACGAAAACTCCCTCCTCGTCTTCCTGGTGATATTATAGCCGCAGCCGCAGAAGTTCCAAGCGCCAGAGGAGCTTCGATTTCCAAGTCCGCGCGGAATATTGAACTCGGCAATGATGGGTCTTCCGTTGACGCTGCGCTATCAGAAAATGCTAATTCAGCAAATCAAACGGGCGACCTTTACGATATAGATTCTCTCGCCAAGATCCACGATAACGGAGACACAGTCTTGCCGCACGTCCTCATCACGTTGGCTTTAGAAGATGATCCTAGCTCTACCCTTGAATTTGAGCCGTGGAAACGCTGGCTTCAACAAAACCCAGCACTTATAAAGTACGCCAAAGTGCAAGGCGTCTACAAGAGCAATTCAACCTTCATGCTACTTTCCGTCCCAGTACTTGTGTGGGATTGGATTCCCAACGATCCTGCTTGTGTCTTCATTGGATATGTTCATTCGGACAACCTCTTAAACTACACGGTATCAGTTTCGGATAGATCCATCGAGAGTGTAGGTGACAAGATATTTGTCGAATTCAGCAGGAGGCTTGATATGCTGCCTGAAAAGAGAGAGCATCTGGAAGAGGGCTTCGAGAACAGCTGGCAACCGGAGTTTTCAATTCGTCGAAAGTTCTTTAACGACACAACATATGCTTCAGAAAGAATGATTGATGGTGACGAGGATATCCTTGGATTCTTTGACTCCATGGACATGGCTTCCCCATGCGAGGTGGAGGTACTAGAAGAATTTTGTCGTGGTATAAGCCTTGAAGACTTAGCATCCGGCAGAGGTGCAGCAGGTTGTCGGAGGGCCGTATGGCTCGATGATAGATGTGGTGATTTAGACCTCATTGGAAGCGGTCAAGCAAGGCAATACATAAATCCGCTGACTGCCACCGGGCTTTACCGAGCCTTGAAGCAGCCGCGATTTAACCGTAAGGACGAACCTGATGCGGAGAGACGACTTATTTATATTACCGACCTGGATCCTGCTTATATTACTGCTCTTGCAGCAACGGCATCTTATCAGCAAGCCTCTGTGCTACGAGATGCTATATGTCAATATTTATCATTTCAAACATCAATCGCCGTCAAATTTCCTAGAGCTGGATGTCTTTTTTTCCAGTTGGATCTGCATTTACCATTCTTTGTATTGAGAAAAGCGACCCCACCAGAGGCATCTATAGGGAAAGCCAACACAAAGCCACGAAGGCGTTGGACAGATTTGTCTTTCCTGAAGTTGAATTCACCTGAATCGCAAGGCCACTGTCTGCCGAACGAAGTTTGGGGCATACACGAAGTCCAAATCTCTTGTGTCGTTACTGGATCAGATGAATGGCGGTGGGTCGCATATGGCTTCGTCGATACTGAGGTCGATGGTTTGTTGACCGACTTATCCGAAACCGATTTGAGTTTCGATCCGATAGCAGCTGGTGAAATGCAAGCAAGCTATCCGATTTGGAGGCCGCGTGACTACTGGCTCAAAGTTCTCGGCATTCGAATAGAGCAAGTAAGAAGGGAATGGGAGTACCTCCTTTACAAGTTGGAGCTGGGTGTTCAGAAACATGTACGTGGTCAAACGCGGCCTTTTCAAATGTCACTTATATAGGCCGCTAACCAGTGAGTAGATTGATGAACATCGAACTACTGTATCTCGGAGCTCTGAGAATGCAAGAAGGAATGCTTCGGAGATAAGGGAAACCCTCCACTGGACTCTCCAAACGATGGATCTCCTGCGCCGACTTGATGGCGTTCTTTTAAACTTGGCTGAGGCTTGGAAGCCGTTTAAATCTCCTCATGGGGATATTGGCTACTTTCTTGATACTAAGGCTACGGCCCCATCACCCTTTACTCGCCGATCCATCGTGTCAATCAATATAACTTTTAGGCAAATTCACGCGTGCCAAAAAAGAATGGCAGTTTTAATTGCCTCTTGTTCCGATTTTTCACAGATCGTGAGTCGAATTCCTTCTTATTTGCCGACGGAGGGCTCGTGGCCAGGGAATAAATTGCACTAACCATCGAGATGTAGTTAAAAATTCGCTTGGCCGTAGAAAGTAAAGAAACAGCTAGCGACAACGGGCTGACTTTTGATTTTACAATCTCGGTATGTGTTCATGAATCTTACATATTATCATGTGGCTGATTCACCTTTCTCCCCAATTCTAGATCCTCTATCCTGTCACTCTCACTGCTGGCATTTTTAGCATGCAGCCCGCGGTCATACCATTCGATCTAAATCCCACCTCTTTTGGTCTTGTTGTTTTTTTGCTGATAGTGACCGTATATGCCATTCGCCGTGTCACTCCATATGTCCAATTGCTTTGGTCGTTGTGGCGTACAAAATTTACGTCGTGGATCAAGCAAGAAAAGAAATACCGCACTCATAGCGGCGGACTCGGATTTCCGTCGTTGAGGATGGCCCACTCAGACCCAAACAAGGTCAATGTCGAACCTCTTGGAACTAGGGCATTGCTTGAACGGAAATCGGATACAGAATGGGACGCATGGTCGGATAAATTTATCTAAAGGGTGGTTTCTGATGCGCACAAAGCAGGGTGATGATATGAATCAGTGATCGATAAAAGTTGTCTAATTAAGAACTAGAAAAGAAGGAGAAGTGCTCCTATGATATAGGGTGCGGAGCGCCCCCGATTACGTGAGCTTTAGGCCTTAGGCTGCCGCGAGCCCCTACGGTTGCGACAGTTTCCATTATATATTCCATTTAGTTCCTATGACGGGCCCGTACGACGGTACGAGCAGGGTCAAAATACACTTCACCAAGGGAGCGATTTTGTGACGGCACGTAGGCTGTAGGCCCTCAAGGAAATCACAAGTGAATCAATGAATTATAAGAAAAAGACCTCGTTCTTAGAATCTAAAGCTAAGAAGGGAAGGAGAGCAGAGGAGAAGGACTGGCTACCTACCTATAGGTATATATACTCAGTCCTAGTCACGTGTTATTGCAGCCTGGAAATTCAGGCCGCTGCGAAGGGGGAATTTTGGAAATTCCCCCTCTCAAAGCAGCCTTAAATATTAGGCACAAATAATGCACGTGGCTCCGGAATCGTAACAGATGTATTCTTGATTTCGTAGGAAAATGCCTTTATTCGAGGATCTAAAGCTAAAGAAAGAAGAGGGGATAAGGGAGGGAAGCTACCTGGCTATAGGTATATAAGTGATATTTCACGTGATTTAATGCCTGATAAGTTCCTAAGGCTGTCATAGTCCAGGGAATTCCCACACTCGCAGCGGCCTGAGGCCGAACTAATCAGCTTACGTTACTAACCTACCTAGGTAGGTACATTCGAGGTTAGGCGGGATGACCTTAACCACGTGAACCAACCGCTTTCGGTACCAAAAATAGCTTTTGTTGCACATCGCAATTTGTTCACAACGGACAATCCATTCGTGAATCTGGCAAATTCTTGAATCTGGGAAATTCCTCAAGAGACAAAAATATTCATCAACACTATTTCCTAACCACAACACCCATGCATTAACCTAACAAAATACCTTCGAATCAACTATGGGCTTGAATTGCGCTTATCGTCGCGGTTGTTGATACGCATTGGAGTGTAAATTGGGGGGATGATCGAGACGCTCGAGACGCGACCGTCCTGAACGATCGTAGCTTTTTCTTGATAGCTGAAGCTATGCGTTTACTAATTCTCGTTTTCGAAGTTCTCTTTTGCTATCTCATTCGTTATTGCAACATCTCGGCTTCAGATCCTACTAGCTGTTCGAGAGCTTGGCTTGAAGTCGTACCCAATGGACGCTACGATAGTGAAGGAAATGACGAGACCGAAGATAGGACCGAAGTCCACCCCTTTTATAAGATCATATACATGTTTGAATTTCATAGCCGTTAATTACTCAGCTCAAACTGTGGAATCTATTGCCGAACCAGAAGTTACACAACGCCGCTGCAGAGACCCGCGCCCTTGGGCCCTTGAACTCCAGATCAAAATACATAACCTAGCCCCCATTTGTGATATAACCTAAACCGCATGAACACCCCTTACCCATACCCTACCGTCTATACCCACAACCGGCCTCCCTGAGTCCGTGAATCCCCCGCCCATTTTATCGTGAGATGGTCATGTAAGTAGTTATTGACGGAACCCCCCTTTCGGTATAAGTTCTAGCCAGAAGAATACAAACATATGACTGCGCCCTGTGTCTGGGCAATGCTGTCACATGGAAATGGTTTGTGAGCGACCTCCAGTTACTGATTCCCTGCAAACGTGGCGTGATATCGAATTGACTTTTCAAGGCTGCAATCCAGCCCGAGGCAAACGTTAATTCGGTCGACCATTAGTCAAGTTGTATCCGCCGTTCTCTAGCATTTGTTGTGGGACCTGTCTAGATAAACGCTGATTGTATCGAAATAACGAGTCGGCATTCATATGCGCGAGCTTGGTCTCGACGCCTACTTCCTCTTGCACGGGGAAACCTTTCGGAGTAATTCGGCAAAGTGAGGAATCAATGAATGTCTCTGATCGAGCTATCGCAATTATGAGCACAAGCGACTTGTGTTGAAAGATTAATGGACTTCTTACCTTGGCTGCCTTCCGAGTTTCGCTCATCTTCATCATCGTGTTGCTGTTCGTTTTCTTCATCTTCTTTCTGGCAATGGGTCCCGAGCAGACAATCGCTCGAAAGTTGGTCAGTGGGAACCACAAGAAAGCAAGTGTTATACGATTTTGGTTCGTCCCCTAGAAGCCAGGTCAAATGTACTTTATTATCCTCCACAGGTAGGTTGTGGCGCTTGACAATCTTCTGCGATATGAATGTTTCTTTTCGAATCCCGTGCAAGCCTCTCATCCCTTTCCAGACGTTCAACTTCTCGAGGTGTATTGAAATAGAGACGGGTTGAGTCTTCTGCGGATAGTTAGCACCGCACCAAAGAGTTTGAAAGGGACAAGGTCTTTCGTTACCTCTGGATCCTCCGCGGGTATGATGACTCTATCCTCAGTCCCTGATCCCTCCACAGAAGATAACCCGTTTGACCCTCGGTGACCGCCATTTTTCGCACTGTCGGGTGGGCTGGGTGGCGCTTCTGTGTCGTCGAGTGCATTGGTATGTGCCACCCAAAATTTATTTATTATCTCCTTGTGCTTCTCAAGAGATTCTCGTGTAAGGAGTGGGCAGCGTTGTACGATCCGGTCGATGATTTGCGATACAGTAGGGTACTTCTTTCGCTCCTGTACTGTTGCTCTCACTACTCCATCTAGGTACTGGAGAGTCGCCGAATCCAGAGAACTCATTGGACCCTCCCCTTTTCGCGTCGCGAGGCAATGTTCATCGGCTCTGCTGCGACATAGGATTGTGATTAAGGTATCACGAGGCTAGCCGTATATCGCCAAGTAGAGATGGCGCATGGCGATTTGGGGTCCCAAAGTGCGTCGATTGTCCGAAATGAGTTGGTGACAGGCTGCTGTGTATGCGACAAGAGAGAATAGTGATGTCTGGGGATAGTGATGTGTGGAGCTTGATATTTGATATGTCAATGGGAGCCTGACTCTATGTTCTACGGACGCGGAAGGAAGGCGTTTTGCGGGGCATGTTTGGGGTTAAAGTGGGGGGGGATACCGACTACAAATCTTAACAGCATCCATCATCCCTTTATTCCTTCGACCTCCTCCAGCCAATTGCCGCGGACTCGCTGAGTAATACCGATTATTTGTTAAGGAGCAGGCGAATAGATTGCTAGGCCACTTTACGACCTGCTCGAGGTTCGGAATTCTATCTATTCCTCCTCCAAAACCCCACCCCTGCACGGCCCTGAATCACATCCTCAGCCCTGTTCTCGCCACTGAGGCTAAGCCAATCCATTAATGGTCGAGGGGTGCAGGTGCCTGTCAATCTACTCCGGGCACGGCCCGTGTAATGTTCATCCGTTACTCAAGGATGGCATGGACATACTCCGAAGACAAGAGTGGATAGAATATCAATCGGAATGCCCACAAAATAGTAGACAGTATATATCCCTCTGAAGACACTCAATTGAAGCAATGGGAGCTCAATTCGCGTCGCAATTGTTCGGCATCCGAACATGCAACCAAGTTTCAACACAGCTAACCAAAATTACTATTGGTTTGGATCTTCTCAGAGCGCGCCATACAGACAACGCACCATACTGACAAGGATTCGGAATTGGCCAACAGCTGCAAAGTTCACGGATTAGAAGCCTGGATGTCAGTCGCGGACGCTCTGAGGTTTCTCTAACAGTGCTTGAAAAGATAAATTACTACAGACCGACTCACCCTTACAGTCCTCCATCTCCAAATGAAACCACTTGATGTGGAGCATGCAACTGTTCTATAAGTATCAGCTTTTACGAGAAATTATTTAAACACGATTTCCAATTGCACAACAGCAGTTCCAGGCAATCTTTGCCCAATATTTTGTACCAAGACAGAGGTTCCCCTGGACGATATACTTCTTCCCTGTGATATTCGCCTCCGCCCAGACTACCCAGTCCCGGAGGACCCAGCTCGGTTTTCTGCGGTAGTTTTATTTTTCGCGTGCAGAGCTAACTTCAACTTTTGTTTTTCCGCAAGCTTCTTGAGCTCTTGTTGCTTCGCAAGTTCTGCCGCTTGTGCTTCGTTCTTCGTTCGATTTTGTTCTATGATCAAGTTTTCTGCATTCTGCGATTTTGATGTGGCAGTCAGCTATAAATTTGGGATTGAGATGTGGAACGCTAACTTACACAGGCTTCGAGTTGGACCAGGACAGCGTTAGGGTCTAGCACTTGCGTCGTCAAGCATTCCCCCGCCTCGTCCGAGTTGAGAATATTCAGACCGAAAAGCACGTCAAATGGCGCAGTCTCCCTGCCGACGCGAAAGGTGGCCTCGTGGGATTTGGCGCTTCCTGCTCCACACCAAGTGATGTTCACAACACCGTCGGATTGAAGATGCACGCCATTGAAATCGGTATAGTGGATAGTCTCCCCATATTTTGGTCGAAACGAACCTCGTTCAACAATGCGTTGGGAAATCCAGTTACCTGATGTGCCAGTATCCAGATAGGCAATGACTGGAAGCCAAGTGGTTCTACTCTCGGAGTATATCTCAACCTTCTGGCTCCTGGGAATCTTTCGTGCAGATGCACTTTGTGTCGGGACATTAATCAGCTCGGTGGCAAGTCGCTGCTTCATTTAGTTGTGCCCCTAAGGAAGAAAAAAAACAACGTAGAAAATCAAAGGGCTGCTTACAACATGGAGTGGAGGCAGGACAGTCTCTGTTCTATATCTCGAATCTTGATTAGAGCTGCTCCCAGAGGAGACTGTCTCCTCTTGGGCTCTCGGCGACATAGGCTCTTCAGACTTTTGTTTCTCTTTCTGGCGTTTGGCCTCCTTTCTCTTGCGATCTTTCTTCAGCAGCTTCTCGATATCTCGGGTCTCGGCATATAGAAAGGCGAGGCCCTTCATGGGTCTGCCCTCGTCCTTGAGCTTCTTTAGTCTCCTTTCTTCCTCCACGGTCATCTCATCATCTGTGAGTTCATCGTCGGACATTATGACGGCCGGCTCAATTCTTTCCAGCTTTGAAGGCAGTGGGTATTGTAAGGAATATTTTGTAGGCCTAAAGTCAAGATATAAAGAGACTGCTACAGCATCAGAAATTACATTAGCTTTCTCAATATTTGCAATTCCAGAGATCATTTGAAGGCTTCCGCTGACGCGAAGACTGAACGATGCTACAGAAATACCTCAGGTGGAATATGGACCCTCGATATAATGCTGGGTAGAAATGCCGCTAGCGGAAATCTGTGTACATCCTCGACGACTATTCGCTCAATGTGGGCGGTTAAGGATACGGCAGTATACTTTGGGCCAATAGTTACTCGCCTTCACGTTATGCACGGGGGTAAGAGAGGGTTGGCAGTGGTAAATGCATCGCCACGTTATCTGTCAAAGTGAGGCTGTGTCTGCCTAGAGCAACGCCTGATTTGCCTCACTTGTGCTACATGAACTTTGAAATCCGAGTTGAAAGGAGGCAACTACTAGAGCCTTGAGGCTAACTGTGATCCACTTACTAACCATTGATAAGGGTTCGCTCTCCTTGCCCTCGGGGTTGAAATGTGTTGAAACTTCCCAATTGAGGAGCCTCATCACTCGACGTGAAGCGTACAAGTCTGTCTCCTCCCTCGACCCCAAGATGACGGACGGATATGCCAAAATTGCAGATTTCATGGGCAGACATGCTGAACTTGGTATATTTCGAGGTTTTGATACTCTAAATATGCAGAGCCTGCTTTACCAGCAAGCAGAAATCACCTGGTTGGAGCAGGAATTCAAGAGCCTTGCGGAAAGTAACCGAGAGCATCCGAGCTATTTATACCATTCTAAAGACTGGTGGTCACTGGCCCACTCGGAAGATGAGGTTGGAAAGGAACAATGGAAAATAGCAGAACAAATTCAAGCAAAGTTGGAAAAGTATAGTAAGCTCTAAATCCCCCCTCCAAGCATGTGAAAACCGTGACTGAGATAAACGCGTTGGGATTGGACAGTTAGCACAGTTGCGCAGCTGGCGTACATAGCAAAGCTACCAAAGCCAAACTCATACGATTTGCAATTCCTCCGGAACTGGCTGCAGAGATCCAACATGGGAAACTTCCCCCTTCTTGGCCGTGACCGAAACTCGTGGGCCGAAGGAAATGAAAAGGATCTCATCGCTCTCTGCGCAAGGCAAGGGGACGACATGTTTTCGAAATGGTTTACAGATACCGTTATTCCATGGTTCCACAACCTTGGTTGGAAGAGATTCAAGGTTAGAACTGCTCGTCATCGCATCTCCATTGATATTGTTCCTCGTTCTAATGATTTCAGCAGAAGCCGCTTCCTACCGAACCACTCTCGGAAATATCGAAATACTCGGAATCGCACCTACAGACAGGAATCTCTATTCTAGCGACCATAATAGCATCCTTGCTTCCCCTGGGCTCGATCATAGTACTTAATATTGTGTCGGCCCTCAATGTTCGGCTCGGAATCATAACTGTGTTCACCGCCCTGTTTGCATTTGTCCTTGCCTTGCTCACGCATGGAAGAAGAATCGAGATCTTTGCTGCGACATCAACGTAAGCATGTCCTTATTTATTGCTGCTGGCGCTGTAACTGGTGCTGATAGATATAGATTTGCTGCGGTGCAAGTGGTCTTCGTCGCGGGGGGAAACGCGAATGGGTATCAGTGTACGTGTTGAAGAAGTAAGTGTGACGACTGGGAGGTACCTGCATTTTTCATGGAGAGACCATAAACTTCGAACTAGTATTTGACTTGGATCGAGGTCGAAGATTTAACCACCTTTCGACACCCTACGAGTACCGAATTCAAAAGCTCGCAATCTAACTGCCCCAAGACATTTTCCTCTATCTCCATCAAAGTTCCAATTCGTACTCCATCATATTGAAGATTAAAAAACAACTCGACCGGGGCAGAAATGGCGGTTAAGAGTAGGTTGGGGGCGAGGCATGAAGAAGGGTGATCTTTGAGTCCGGCAATAGCATCGGAACTTAGAAGGCGTTAGTTGGTTGAGCAGAGGTCTAAATTCATACGGTGAAGTGTGGATTGGGCGTAAAAGATTGATATTGAAGTTGTCTGAAGTTCTAAGTGTTGAGGAAGTTCAGGGCCCTTATATGCATCTAAATCAAAGGCTAATCTCCATACAGAAATGGTATGATACACGTAATATTCAACTGATAAAAGGGCGGTGGGGTTCACGGAGCAACAGGCCAAACTTAGCGGTGGCTAACATATTTTCTATATTTGAATTAAAAATCAACCACAAATTATTTTGCTTTAAAAACTTGACGCATCGCTAGAAATTATTGATCTTATATATGATAGTTAATTTTAATCTTTTAAGATAGCTATAAACCGTACAAACGTATAATTTTTTGTATTATCTACGGTAACGATTCCGGCGTCACGTGTAGGTGTTGTGCCTACCTAGGTAAGATTTAACCTTAGGCTGCCCAGAGCGGGGGAATTTCCAAAATTTCCCCGCTCACGGCGGCCTGACTTTCTAGGCCGCACTACTATGTGATTACTCTACGTGACTAGGACTAGGTAGGTATATATATATAGCTAGTCCTCCTCCTTTGCTCTTCTTCCCTCCTTAGCTTTAGATCCTAACGAGGTCTTTTTCTCATACTTTATTTGTTTCCCCTGTGATCTCCCTGCCATCACATCTACTTTGAAAAAAACCTTTTCAAGAATACTTGTACACATGAAAAAGAACCGCACGATTTATATTAATCTAGAGATATTCTTTTTATTTAATTCTAACAGTTTGTGGTTGGGTTGAATTTTGGTGTTGGCCCGTTGCTCAGTGAGCCCTTCTATTGAGAGGCTGACTCTTCAAATCTGCTTGGCTAGACAATGATTTGGCAAAATACTCATCGGGAGAACCAGGAAATTAGCAACAGAGCTTTTCTTCTATAAGAATCGCAAACACTGAAACATTTCCGATCCCAGGGACTAAGAAAAAAAGGGGGAGTAGGGTACATGACGTGACGTATTCTCTCACCCCACCTTTGACAGTTCGAGGTCTGCAGGGCAGGGTTTCCAACATTTCGATCTCACACTCATGGGCAAAAACACTTTAAGCAGAATTAAGGAGCCTCATTTTCGTTGCCCAGTTCCAAAAAAAAAACCTTTAGCCAAGACAAATCTGACACCTTATGACAAATCTGGGGCCCATATTGCCCTGATGTTACCCCATTGATAGTCAGCAGCCTTGCCTTGCCTTGCTGGGGCGTGGGGGCGGGCTGAAAGTTGCATGATCGATCGCACTTCTTGCACCGAGCCTTGCGGCTCGACGACGCGCTGATCCTAAATTGAGAAGTGGGCGCTCTTTACGCGCTGGCACTTGTCATTCTCGATAGATATGTTGTCCCTCGCTCGTCGCATCGTATCACTCGATTGTACGACTTCGAGTGATCATGGCGGCCGGAATAAATGTCGAAGAGCTTCTAAAGAAGCTTGACCAACAGCACCAAGCTTACACACAGACTTTCCGGGAAGTTTACGAAGCTCTGTCGCAAATAACTGCGACTAGCATCCCTCCTACGGCTTCCTCGGCGTATGCGATTGCGAGTACGAGCACATCGAAGAAACGCAGACGGTCGACGCTGACGATCGAGGCTGAACGACCTGAACGACCTGCAGATGCCAAACCCGTCACGTACCACAGCTCGGTCTTAACTGGCGAGAGCGATGAATCCGACACCGATGAAGAGTACTACGTACAAAAGCCTCTACCTTCCTACCAGTTCGACCACGAAAACCTGCGGCATCACTTGAAGACATACGCTTTCAACGAACATGGAAAAAGGTTGTTGGAAAGGGTCGTAGCTGAGAATGGCAGACTTCATGACCCATCACTGTTTCCGGACTACCCTGAGGACGAGCTATGGCATAACTCCCACTACTCGGTGTTTGATGTGGGCAAAGATGGGGCACCAATATCACGGAGGGAGGTGGTCAAAGAGGGGACAACTAAAATTGATTCTGCAATATGGCAAGCTATCCAGGTAATAAGACATATTACGCTCAACGTTCCACTAAAAACTGATCGATTCTTCGCAGAATCTAAATTCCGATCCCGACAATCAATTGCGTGCAGTTGGACGGATCACAATTGTTAGGGAACCATCCCCAATCATCCTTGGGGCTTTGCACCTGACCATGAATCAAGACTTTGATATGGACGAGCTTTTCATTTATCTTGAGAAAGAAGACACTTCAGCAGTGAGTGTTTAGTGCTGAACTCGATTCCCTCGGATTTTTAGTTCTAATTCTGAGTCGTAGGCCCATATGTTACAACGCAACTTTTCCAAAGACGCACGACTTCAGCGATCGTTTGTCTTCAAGTTCGATTACTTCACGATAGTGGGAGACGATGTTGCGCCTATGCCCTGGCAACGATCAGACACCCCGGTAAAGTTGGAAAATAGACCGCATGACCACATCCCCATTTCCAGATGCAGCTCAGTTGTGGCCTTGTCCTTGTCGGGCGAATCGGTGAGAAGATTGCGGAATGCTACTAGGAAGGCAAAGAAAGAACACAATGAGCATGGGTTTGTGTATGATCCATGGGCCCCGGTAAGTCTCCTCGATACGTTCCCGGCTTCATGGATCCTGTTCACTAACTAGATGGCAGTGGCACGTACTTAACATCCAGTGCTACCCAGATCATAAGCATAGCATGGATAGCCACGACTCGACAAATCACTATGTCAATGGTCCAGAGGCCTTCTTGCACACGCTGCTTACTGAGTTCAAGGATGCTGAGAAGAGGTTCGAGGATATATATAAGAAGATCACCAAGCTTGTCATCCCTCCGGCAGACTTCATGTTCAATGGAGACCTCCGGGATAAGCTCCTTTTCGAAGACGAGTATTTCACCTATTCCCGGCGATACTTCTGGGGCTACCAAACCCTTGGTCTAATGAGAGACGGCATCAAAGCTATCATTGATGCATACGAAGACACCTTCACGGATGATGTTTGGGAAGGAAAGCACAAGACTCTCTGGCCGATGATCGACGAGAAATCGAGTCGTAATGAACACTGGAAGCATCGAATGTCCAAGCTCAAGAAAGAGTTTGGAAGGGTAATCAAGGATCTCTACAAGCTTTGCGACGAGAACGACGACCGAAGGAAAGAGATTCGCACTCTTCGAGACCAGCTCTTCTCGGGGACCAGCGTGCAGGAGAGTAGGAAGAGTGTGGAATTGAGCACTGTGACTATTTTACAAGGGCACAACATCAAGCTGTTGACGCTTGTCAGCATTTTCTTCCTCCCCCTAACTTTTGTTACTGTGAGTTTCTCTAATTTTCTCATCGTTAAAGAGTGGGCGGCTGAGAAGCTTCCTCCCCTTCCAACATGTCCGAATGCGCGGCTGATTGAGAGCAGTCTGTTTTTGGTATGACCGATATGTCAAGTTACCATTTCTTCAAGTGGTTCGCCGTGACAATGGTCACTGTGTGCATTCCCTTCTTCCTAATGATCGGCAGCCTCAATACGACGAGTGGCATGGAGTTTTGGAGAAAAAAGTGGCATCAATCACTTGAATGGGTCATGGGCCTTCCCAAAAGGCGCCACAAAGATGGGGACGAACAAGGTAAGTGATTAGCAATACGTATATTCACTGTACTGACAGCATCAGCCCCGATACAACCCAAGAAAAGATCGCCTTCAGCTTCTGAGGCAATTCGAAAACGTAACGCACAACTCGGGCCACGACACGACTCAACAACATCCACAACAACTATACGAACAGGGAGAACGAATTCCTCCGCATCACAAGCCCAGCCTCAAGCGCAGGATGGCATCGAGGCTGCTCCCGTCAGCGATCCCGAGTCCAGCAACCCGACGCCGCCGAAGGGAGCCCCGCCAGCGATTACCCCTGTTTCCTCAACCGAGAAAGGAACCGTACAAAAGGTGAAGTCTTCTTGGTGGGAAAAGCTTACTGGGGGTCGGAATAAGAGAGATCGAAAGCATGAACATAATAATGTATGAGCTACATGAGCGATTGGGCGGTATATATCTGTATTTTGCACATAATATGACTGACGGCCTTTCAAATCACATGATCAGAATGGACTTGGATAACACTTGTTGTCTGCAACGGGAGGCCTCTCCTCTCTTTGTCAGCCCTCCTACTTAAAAATCCTCCACGGTTCTCTACGGCGTCAACAAACCTCAAGTGTACATGCAATGAAATTCTAGCGGTCCTTTCTACATTCGCTGCACTTGCAGCCTCCACTTGTCTCGAATTGAAGGGCAAGCGCCCATTTGTTGTTGTTCCCCTTTTGAAATTTTTGACCTGGTCAGATCAGTAGTCGAACTGTCGAACATTTGGGCATACTCATCACTTTGTTAGCAACTAACGCGCATAGGTCGTTCACAGTGTGTCAAATGATTTGATTTGATTAGATTAGCGCCACACTAATCAAATCTAATCAAGTGGAAACTCACTAATCATAATCTAATCAACTAATCATGATTAATTAATTATGATTAGTTGATTAGTATGTCACGTGTAATAAAAAATCTAGTAAACCTTTAAAATTAATATAAGAGTTTAATTAAATAAGTAGCCTAGGTCTTAAATATAAGGCTGCTTAAGAGGGTTTGTGCTCTAATATAAATTTTAAAATGTTTTATTATTTTAGGTGTTTTGGCACGTGACTATATTCACGTGCATTTTAGTAGGAAGCACTGCACTTGCACAGCACTTAAGGGGGGAGGCTAGCTTAAGGCGGGAAGAGCCAATAGGAGGCGCCGGGCGCTTGCTTTAGTGGCTTATTTAGTCGAAAAACGAGCTGATCGCAAAGTAAGTAAATAAACTTATTCACTTTAAAAGTTCTATAGAACTACTAACCCTTTTTTTATAATTTTTTATATATAAGTACTAATTTATCTATAGATTCGTCCCCTTGATTGGTGGAAAGCAAACGAAGCTAAGTTCCCTTGTCTAGCAAATATTGCTAGGGTTTATTTAGGGATCCCTGCTTCTTCTGCTCTTCCGAGCGTTCCTTCTCTCAAGGAGCTCTTATTATATCTAAATTAAGAAACCGTCTTAATAAGGATA
>Ga0302325_10015743_pt1 | contig 16066 bp, 13 predicted proteins | sample Palsa_T0_2_FD_201948 | JGI IMG/M metagenome (GOLD analysis project Ga0302325, IMG submission 201948) | Peat permafrost microbial communities from Stordalen Mire near Abisko, Sweden - Palsa_T0_2 | ecosystem: Environmental > Terrestrial > Soil > Palsa > Peat permafrost | place: Sweden: Abisko... | reverse complement strand
TCGGCAGCTTCGCGCATCCCTGGCTGCGAGCTGATCCGCATGCCGGGTGTCGACCACTACCCGACGGTGCGCGAGCCCAAGCTCGTCATCGAGACGATCGCGCGGCACTGCGCCGTACCGGCTGGGTAGCGAGCAGTGGTGCCGTCAGGAACGAGCGCGCAGTGGCGGGTCACCTCGGACGGGCACGACCCGATCGCGGTCAGGCAGCTGCTGCAGGCGCTGCCTGGCTGGTTCGGGTACGAGTCGTCCAACGTCGCCTACGTGGCAGCAGCGAGTGAGCTGCCGACGTACCGGGCATGGCAGGCCGGGCCAGTGCCAGCCGGGCCAGGCGACCGGAACGGCCCGAGGGTCCAGCCGCCACGTCACCGGGATCTGGTGGGCCAGCCGGGACACGGCTAGCCGCGACGGCACCAGCGGGCGTGCTGCTGGCCCGGCGGCACTTCCGGCAGTCAGCGGAGATTCACCTGATGGCGGTGCAGCCGCACCTGCACCGGCAGGGAGTCGGCCGCGCCCTCGTGACCGCCCTCATCGCCGACCTGATCGCGGATGGCTGTCAGCTCCTGCAGGTCAAGACGCGCGGGCCGAGTCAGCCCGACGCCGGGTACGCGCGGACCCGCCAGTTCTACGCCGCTCTCGGATTCCTCCCGCTCGAGGAGACGACGGAACTGTGGGGACCGCGCGACCCGTGCCTCATGATGGTGAAAGTGCTGCCTTAGCCGCCGATTGGCGCCGGCAGGAGCGGGACCGCGTTCGCGCGGACGATCTCGGAGTAGAAGTGCGCGCTGTTCTTCGGGATCCGCCGCTGCGTCTCAAAGTCGACGAACACGATCCCGAAGCGCTTCTGGAAGCCCCAGCCCCACTCGAAGTTGTCCAGCAGCGACCAGACGTAATAGCCGGCCAGGTTCACCCCGGCCTCGACCGCGCGCGCCGATGCGTCGAGATGGGCGTGCAGGTAGCTGATCCGCTCCTGGTCATTCACCACGCCGAGCGGGTCCACGTAGTCTTCCGCGGCGCAGCCGTTCTCGGTTATGTAGAGCGGGATCCCCGGTGCGCGTCCTGACACCTGCAGCAGCAGGTCATACAAGCCGTCGGCGTCCACCAGCCAGCCCATCGGCGTCCGGTCGAGGTCGGCAGGGCGGTACTCGACGACACCCGGCAGCCCGCAGCGAGCCGGCTCCTCGCCACGCCGGAGGTCGTCGGGATCGCCTGCCCGCAGGTAGACCGGCGAGTAGTAGTTGACGCCGAGGAAGTCCACCGGCTGCCTGATGGTCTCCATGTCCCCGTCAGCGATCAGGGACTCGTCAGGCAGCAGCTCAGCTCGGGCGTGGGCCGGGTACCGGCCGAGCAGGACCGGCTCGAGGAAGAGCCCGTTCAGCTCGGCGTCGGTGGCCAGCCAGGCCGCCTGTACGGCGTCGGACTGATCCCCGTCCGGCAGCTTGACCGGATGCATGTCGAACGTGATCCCCAGCGGTGTCGCGGGGTGCACGCTGCGCACCGCCTGAGCGGCGAGGCCATGCCCGAGCAGCAGGTGATGGGTGGCTGCCGCCGCGGCGGCGCTGTCAGTGAGACCCGGCGCGTGCACCCCCTCGCGGTAACCGTGGCTCGCGACGACCTGGGGCTCGTTCAGGGTGATCCAGCGGGAGACCCGGTCGCCGAGCTTCTCGGCGACCAGCAGCGCGTAGTCGGCGAAGCGCTCGGCGGTGCTGCGCACGGCCCAGCCGCCCTCGTCCTGCAGCTCCTGCGGAAGGTCCCAGTGGTAGAGCGTGACTGCGGCCGCGATGTTGTGCTCGGCCAGCTCGTCAAGCAGCGCCCGGTAGTAGTCAAGGCCCTTCTCGTTCGCCGGCCCGGTGCCGCCCGGCTGCACGCGCGGCCAGGAGATGGAGAACCGGTAGTCCGTCAGGCCAAGCGAGGAGATCAGCGCGACGTCCTCGCGGTAGCGGTGGTACGAGTCGCAGGCGATGTCGCCGGTGTCTCCACGGCGGACCTTGCCCGGCACCCGGCTGAAGGTATCCCAGATGGACACCCCGCGTCCGTCGGCGGTCGCCGCTCCCTCGATCTGGTACGCGGCTGTCGCCGCGCCCCAGGTGAAGCCCTCCGGGAAGGACAGCGCGCCATTGGAGCTCGTCCCCGTTGCGGTCATCTAACACTCCTTGTGTTACCGGAACGTTGCATCTTGCTTAATTCGAGGCTCTTGACTGCCTCTGCGGCGAGTCCTAGTGTAAGCGCTTAGATCAGGCAATGTAAGCGCTTAGATGAGCTGATCTAAGTACTTTTAAACCCCGTCGTCAGGGACGAGCAGATGGCGCGAGACCCAGGCATTCCGTACCACTGCGGTGCGGCATGAGCGCGTCTGACGTGCACGAGAACGAGCCGTCAGGCACGCAGTCGCCGCAGCCGGCGGCGGTGCCTGAGCCCCGAACGTCCGGCTTGCGGGAACCGGGCGCAGATGGCGGGCCGGAGGCCGCAACGGCCTCTGGCCCGCCAACCCGCATCAACCCCGCTGCCGATGGCGGCCGGATCAGCGTCAGCCCGGTAACCCTGTACGACGTGGCCCGGCTGGCTGGCGTGTCCACTGCCACGGTCTCGCGAGTCGTGCACGGCCTCGATCGCGTCAAGGACAGCACCAGAGCCCGCGTCCGGGATGTCATCGATCAGCTCGGCTACGTACCGGACGGGGCGGGGCAAAGCCTGTCGAGACGGCAGAAGAACGTGATCGGCCTGGTCGGCGTCGAGCGCCTCGCGCCACAGCAGTACGACATCGAGAGCATGAGCCTGCTGTTCTACGACGACATCCTGCGCGGCGTCGAGCAGCGCATCAGGTACCACGACTGGTCTCTCCTTATTACCTACCTTCGCGAGGAGAGCAGGGACGACCTGCGCCGGCTGCAGTCACTGTCGGGGAAGGTCGACGGACTGCTGATCGGCGAGGGCATCGTGCCGTCCGACGCGCTGGCCCGGCTGGCGGAGCGGCTGCCAGTCGTCGTTGTTGCGGGCGATCCCGCTGAGCGCGCGGCTGACGTGGTTACCGCCGACAACCGGTCCGGATCGGCGGCCCTGGTCACCCACCTGGTCGAGGTGCACGGGCGCCGCAGGATCTTCCACGTCGACGGGCCGCCGAGCGCACCCGACGCCAAGGAGCGCAGGCTCGCGCTCGCCGAGGTGGTCGCGGCCCACGACGGCGTCGAGCTGATCGGCTCGCACTGCGGGCGGTTCAGCGTGCAAAGCGGCGAGGAGGCGGGCGAGAGGCTCCTTGCCAGCCGGGACGCGCTGCCCGACGCCATCGTGTGCGCTAACGATCAGATGGCCATCGGCGTGCTCCAGTCCATGGCGCGCGGCGGCGTGCGGGTGCCCGAGCAGCTGTCGGTCACCGGCTTCGACGACATCTTCCCCGGCAGCCTGTTCGATCCGACGCTCACCACCGTGCACCAGCCGATGCGGCTGCTGGGCGAGCGGGCCTGCGCGCGCCTGCTCGACCGCATCGCCCGGCCCGATCTGCCCACTCAGGTCGAGCTGCTGCCCACGGAGCTGGTGCTGCGCAGGAGCTGCGGCTGCCCGCCGGGCGCCTCGGCCCGCACGGTCGCCATCACGCCCGCTGCCGCACTCGCCAGCGTCGGCGCCAGCGGCAGTGCTGCCAGGACCGGGGCTGCCAGGACCGGGGCTGCCAGCACCGGGGCGGCCAGCACCGGGGCGGCCAGCACCGGGGCTGCCAGCACAGTAGCTGCCGAAACCGGGGCCGCCAGCGCAGTGGCCACCGCTGCCGACACCGCCACCGGCGCCACCACTGCTACCGCCGCCACCACCACCGGCGCCACCACTGGCAGCGGCGCTATCGGCACAGCAGCGCTCGCCGGTGTCGCTGCCACCCCGCGTCGCGACAGCGACGGCCTGACCGTTCCGCACGCTGGCAGCACCCCGCGCCGGGCCGGCCGCGGCCGCCGCCACGCCCATCCGACCGCCGAGAGCTAGGAGCAAGGCGATGCCTTTCATCCTCCGCCGCCTGGGCTTCTACGTAGTTGCCGCCTGGGCTGCGCTGACCATCAACTTCTTCCTGCCGCGCGCGATGCCGGGGAACGCGGTCGAGGCGATCATGTCGAAGTTCCCGAACCTGACCCCGACGGCGTACAAGGCGCTCGAGGCCATGCTCGGAGTCGGCCACCCCGGGTCGCTCTGGCACCAGTACGTGGCCTACCTCGACGACGTCGTGCATTTCAATTTCGGCACCGACCTGAGTCAGTACCCGTCCACGGTGTCGCAGCTGCTCGGCGAGACAATCCCGTGGACCCTGCTGCTCGTCGGGAGCGCGACGGTCATCGCGTTCGCGGTGGGCACCCTGCTGGGTATCTTCTCCGGCTGGCGGAGCGGCGGCTCGCTCGACCGCGTGCTGCCCGGCCTGATGTTCCTGCAGGCCATCCCCTATTTCTTCCTGGCCCTCGTGCTCGTCTGGGTACTTGGCGTCCACCTGAAAATCTTCCCCACCGGCCAGGGATACGCGGGCGGCCTGGTGCCCGGCTGGCACTGGTCCTTCATCAGCAGCGCGCTCTACCACTCACTGCTGCCGGCGTTCACCATCGTGGTCACCTCGCTCGCCGGCTGGATGCTGCAGATGCGCAACGTCATGATCACCACGATCGGCGAGGACTACGTGCTGGCCGCGCAGGCAAAGGGGCTGCCGAACCGGCGCGTGATCTTCAGCTACGCGGCGCGCAATGCGTTCCTGCCGCAGCTGCAGGGCTTCGGCCTCGCCCTGGGCTTCGTCGTCTCCGGCGCCATCATCATGGAGATCGTCTTCTCCTACCCCGGCATCGGGCTGCTGCTGCTCAGTGCCGTGCAGTCCAACGACTACCCGCTGATGCAGGCGATCTTCCTCGTGATCACCTTCGCCGTCCTGCTCGCCAATCTGATCGTCGACCTCGTGATCGTGGCCGTCGATCCGCGCGTCCGGACGAGAGAGGCAGCCTGATGACCACTGCTCTCCCGATCAATGCCGAGCTTCCAGCGCTAGCGGCACCGCCGCCCAGCCAGCTCGGGCGGTGGCGCCGCCTGCCGATCAAGGCGAAAGCCGGCGCGGTCATGCTCGGCCTGTTCGTCCTCTGCGCGATCATCGGCCCGATGGTGGCGCCGTATGACCCCAGCTATCAGAACCCGAACCCGGCACTCTCGCTGGCCGCGCCGTCAGCCCAGCACCTCCTCGGTACCACGCAGAGCGGGCAGGACGTGCTCTCGCAGCTCCTGACCGGCATCCGGCTGACGCTCGAGCTCGGCATCCTGGTCGGCATAATCGCCACGATCCTGTCCGTGCTGGTCGGGGTGACTGCGGCCTACCTCGGCGGAGTGTGGGACGAGCTGCTCTCCCTGGTCAGCAACGTCTTCCTGGTCATCCCCGCGCTGCCGCTGCTGATCATCCTGCTGGGCTACCTGCCGCGGACCGGCCAGACCGCCACGATCCTGGTGCTGGCCTTCCTCGGCTGGCCCTGGGGCGCCCGCGTCATCCGGGCCCAGACGCTGGCGATCCGCGGCCGTGACTTCGTGGCGGCCTCCCGCGAGACCGGCGAGAGCGGCTGGCGGATCATCTCGTTCGAGATCGTGCCGAACGAGGTCAGCCTCATCGCGGCCAACTTCGTGAACACGGTGCTCTACGCCATCGGGACATCCGTCGCGCTCGCCTTCATCGGCCTGACCAACCTGAACAGCTGGAGCCTCGGCACGATGCTGTACTGGGCGCAGAGCCAGGACGCACTCCAGCTCGGCGCCTGGTGGTGGTTCATCCCGCCCGGCCTCGCTGTCGCCCTGATGGGCACCTCGCTGGTACTGCTCAATACAGGCATCGACGAGCTCGGCAATCCGCGGCTGCGGGACGCGAACCAGCGCGCCAAGGTCAACGGCCGTCGGCTGTACTCCACCGCCCCGACACCGGTACTGCACGCGCCGCCGCAGCGACGGCCGAGCCCGGTCGCCGCCTTCGTCCGCTCGTTCTCCCGCAGCGCATACCTGGCCGACCGGACCCGGCAGGCCAGCGCAGCTCAGCTGAGCGAGGGGAAGCGATGATGACCGGCAGAAACGACCTCGTTCCCGGCCCGGATGCACCTGGCAGCCGCGGGCGGTCGTCCGCCGACCCCGTACTGTCGATACGCGATCTTTCCGTCGTCTACCGCACCGTGAACGGTGACGTGCGCGCGGTCGACCAGGTGAGCCTCGACCTGCACGCCGGCGAGGTCATCGGCCTGGTCGGCGAGAGCGGCTCCGGCAAGTCGACGCTCGCTTACGGCGCCACCCGGCTGCTGCGCGCGCCGGCGCTCATCACCGGCGGAAGCGTCCGCTACCAGGGACGCCGGATGCAGTCGGCGACCGACATACTCGAGCTGACGCCCGATCAGCTGACCAGCCTGCGCTGGCGGGAGATCTCGATCGTCTTCCAGAGCGCGATGAACGCGCTTAACCCGGTGCTCAGCATCTCCGACCAGCTGACCGACGTGATCCGCGCGCACCTCTCGCTGAACCAGAAGGCCGCCGTGGACAAGGCCGCCGGCCTGCTTGACCTGGTCGGCATTCCGCGCAACCGGCTGCGCAGCTATCCCCATGAGCTGTCCGGCGGCATGCGGCAGCGGGTCATGATCGCGATGGCGCTCGCCACCGACCCCGAAGTCGTGATCATGGACGAGCCGACCACCGCGCTCGACGTCGTCGTGCAGCGCGAGATCCTCGGCCAGATCCTGGAGCTCAAGGAGACGCTCGACTTCGCGATCCTGTTCATCACCCACGACCTGTCACTGCTCCTGGAGATCGCCAACCGGATCGCGGTCATGTACGCGGGGCAGCTGATGGAGGTCGGGTCGGCGGAGCAGATCCATCACGAGCCCTCGCATCCCTACACCAAGCGGCTGCTGCGCTCCTTCCCCTCGCTGCACGGACCGCGCATCGAGCTGGCCGGCATCCCCGGCACCCCGCCCGACCTGCTTGACCCGCCGCCGGGCTGCCCGTTCCTGGCCCGGTGCACCGAGGGCACGGAGGCCTGCACCACCATCGACGTCCGCCTCGCCACGGTGCGGACGTCGGCAGATCCCGCGCATGTGACGGCGTGCCCGTTCGTGCTGCCCGACGCCCCCGCGGTGCCCGCCGGGGTTCGGGGCGGCCGGGAGGGCCGGGAGGGCCGGGAGGGCCACCTGGCCGGCGCCGCAGCCGAGCCGCCCGCCGCGGTCGCCACCAGCAACCCGAGCCCCGAGGAGCGGAAGCCGTGAGCACTCAGGCAACCGGTCAGCAGCCGCTGCAGCCCGCCGACGGGCTGGTATCAGTCGCGGCCGCCCGCGGCGGGCTCGTCCTCGCCGCCGACGGCCTGGCCAAGGATTTCAGGCTCGGCCGCGGGCAGGTGCTGCACGCGGCGCGCAACGTCTCGTTCGGCCTGTACCAGAGCGCGGTCGTCGCGCTGGTCGGCGAGAGCGGCTCGGGCAAGTCCACCGTGGCCAAGCTGCTGGCCGGCCAGGAGCAGCCCACCGCGGGCACCATCACGCTCGACAACACGCCGGTCCAGCTGTCCGGCCGCCGGGCTTTCCGGCGCTACAAGAGCGAGGTCCAGCTGGTCTTCCAGGACCCGTTCGCGTCGCTGAACCCCGCGCATACCGTGCGCTACCACATCGAGCGCCCGCTGCACCTGCACCGCAGCTCGCTGACGAAGAAAGAGATCCGCGAGGCTGCGGCCGCGCTGATGGAGCAGGTGCGGCTGACCCCGGCTGAGAAGTTCCTGGCCAAGTACCCGCATGAGCTGTCGGGCGGCCAGCGGCAGCGCGTCTCGTTCGCCCGCGCGCTGGCAGCTGAGCCGAGCGTGCTGCTCGCCGACGAGCCGGTCTCGATGCTGGACGTGTCCATCCGGCTCGAGATGCTCGCGCTGCTCGACGACCTTCGCAAGCGCCTCCGGCTAGCCATGCTCTACATCACCCACGACATCGCGTCAGCCCGGTATTTCGCCGACGAGGTCCTGGTCATGTACGCCGGGCAGATCGTCGAGCGCGGCGCGGCCGAGGACGTCACTCAGCAGCCGGCCCATCCGTACACGCAGCTGCTGGTCAGTTCCGCTCCCGATCCGGACAACCTCGGCGGCGCGCTGCATGGCAGCACCCCGTGGGCCAGCCGCAACGGGACCGGCGGTGCCGGGACTGAGGGCGGCGCCAGGCCGGCGGCCGCGGGCGCGTGCTCGTTCAGCAACCGCTGCCCGTTTGCGGATGACCGGTGCCGCACCGAGGAGCCGCCGCTGCTGCAGATCACGTCGTCCCGTGCCGCCGCGTGCTGGCGGCTGGACGTTGCAGCTCCTTCCGTCTATGCCGGGCGCGAAGGGGGTGGGGACATTACGAGCTAGCTCCGACGACCCCATATCAGGCGGGACACTAGGCAACACTGCACAGGAAAGGTAACAATGAGTCTTCATCATCTGAGCTCTCGCGGGCTCATCGCCATCACGGCGGCCGGCCTGCTAGCGGCCGGTCTCGGGGCGTGCTCGTCTTCGTCGAGTCCGTCCGCATCATCGTCGGGCGCCGCGAAGGCAAGCTCGTCGAACACGCTGGTCATGGAGAGTTCTCCGGAGACGGCGATCACCGACGACTTCAACCCGTTCGTGTCGACCGCCGCCCCCCAGGGCATGGGCGCCACCGGGCTGATCTACGAGCCGCTGCTGCAGTTCGACCTCGCCGCGCCGCCCAAGTACACCCCCTGGCTGGCGACGTCCTACACCTGGTCCAACAGCGGCAAGTCCATCACCTTCGCGATCCGGCAGGGCGTGAAGTGGAGCAACGGAACGCCGATGACGCCAGCGGACGTGGTGTTCACCTACGGGCTGGTCCAGAAGAACGCCGCGATCAACCTCGCCGGTCTTCCCATCACCGGGGAGTCGGCATCAGGCAACAACGTCACGATCACCTTCAGCTCGCCGCAGTACCTGAACCTGCAGGAGATCGCGGGCGTGCCGATTCTGCCGAAGGCACAGTGGGGCAGCGCGGGCACTCCGGCTACCTTCACTGACGCCAAGCCGATCGGCACCGGGCCGTACGTGCTGAAGACCTTCACTCCGCAGGGCTTCACGCTGACGAAGAACCCGTCCTACTGGCAGGCCTCCCAGGTGAAGGTCCAGAACGTCTACTTCCCGGTCTATACCTCCAACACCGGCGCCCTGTCGGCGCTGTACTCCGGGCAGATCGACTGGACGGGTAACTTCATCCCCGGCCTGCAGAAGGAGTTCGTCTCCACGTCGCCGCAGTACCACCACTTCTGGGAGGCACCGGGCAGCACCAACGCCCTGATGCCGAACCTGAGCAAGTGGCCGACCAACCAGCTGCCGGTCCGCAAGGCCATCAGCCTGGCGGTCAACCGCAACCTGCTCGCCTCTGAGGGCGAGGCCGGCCTGGAGAACCCGGTCACCAACACCAGTGGCATCACGCTGCCGACCTTCTCCGCATGGGCCGGTCCGGCCGCATCGGACACGGTGTCTGCCACCGGCAGCGCCGCTGCCGCGTCGCAGGTGCTTGCCAGCGCGGGCTACAAGAAGAACTCCAGCGGCTTCTACGCAAAGAACGGCAAGGAGGTGACGGTCACCCTGATCAGCCCGTCCGCCTACACCGACTACGCTGCGGTCGGCAGCATGGTCGCGCAGGAGCTCAAGGCCGCCGGCATCAACGCCAGCTTCCAGGGCATCAGCGTGAACGCCTGGAACGCCGACATGGCCGACGGCAACTTCTCACTGGCCGAGCACTGGTCGAACAACGGCCTCACGCCATACAACCTGTATGACAACTGGCTGAACAGTGCCCTGAACAACGGCAAGGCGAACACCGGCGACTACGAGGGCCTGAAGGACCCGGCCATGGACACTGCCCTGGCCAAGCTCGCGGGTGACTCGACCGTGGCTGAGCAGACCACCGACCTGGCGCCGATCGAGTCCTACGTCGCCAGCAACCTGCCGGTCATCCCGATCACGACGGCGTCGGAGTGGTTCGAGTACAACTCGCAGCACTTCGTCGGCTGGCCAACCCAGCAGAACCCGTACGAGACCGGGCAGCCGACAGGCACCAACACCGGCGCCGGCGCCGGCACCGACGAGGTGGTGATTCTGCACCTCAGCCCGCGTAGCTAACAGCGCAGGGCCAGCGGGCCCGCCCCCGGGTGACCGGGGGCGGGCCTTCTGCTGTCGCGGCGTCAGTCATCAGGCACGCCGGCGGCTTCAGCCGTAACTGGCCTCCAGCAGCCAGCGGCCGTCCTGCAGCACGGCCAGCCAGGCGCTCCCGTCCTCGGTGACCAGCTGGAACCGGGCCTGACGGCGGGCATGCGGCGGATCCCACCATCGCTCGGTCACCGGCCAGGGCCCGGCCCAGGCGGTGACTGCCCTGGCCGGGCCGCCATCTGCCGACAGCCAGGCCGGCGGCGCGGACACCTGGGCCCGCCCGCTGACCGATACTGGCTGGCCTGAGCCGTCGGTCACGCTGGCGGCCAGCGGCGAGCCGAACACGGTAGCCGGGGCCGGAGCGGGGATCTGGCCCGGCCACGGGCGGTCAGCCGGCCGGAGCGGGACGGCAGCATCCCCGAAGGGAACCAGCAGCACCTGCTCGGCCGGGCTGCGACCGCCTGCCAGCACCGGCCTGGTGACGCAGGCGTGGCCGAGCATCGCCTGGACCCGGATGGCAGCGCGGGCGACCCGGTCGCTCGGCACCGAGTCGCCCCACAGCGCCAGCTGCCGTCCGGTCGCCCGGACCAGCTGATCCGGAACCAGCCGCAGCAGCGTGATCCCGGCGGTTCCCAGCCCGCTGCCGCTCCCGCCGGGTTCATCCGCATCGTCCCCCTGGCCACCGCTGGCCCGGCCGCGCCAGCCGTCGAGCTGCCAGCGAACCCGCTCGGCCACTGCCAGCGCGGACAGCAGCCCGTCATGCCGCCATAGCCGGCTGAGCTCCCGGCCGTCCTCGCAGCACACCTGCACCTGCACGCGCACGCAGGCGTACCCGCCGGCCGCCAGCCGGTCGTGCATCTGATCGGCCAGTGCCTTGGCCGCGAAGATGACCGGCTCGGACTGGTCGGCCGGCGGATCGAACTCCTGCTGCACGGACAGATCGGCAGCGGGCGCCCGCGGGATCAGCGGGCGGGGGTCGAGCCCGCGCGCCAGGCGGCTGGCGAGGCCGCCAGCCGGCCCAAACCTGCTGGCGGCCTCGGCCGGCGGCAGCGCGGCGAGCTGGCCCAGCGTCTCGATGCCCAGCCTGGGCAGCAGCTCGCAGAGCTCGGGGAGGTCCAGGACGCCCACCGGAAACCCGGCCAGGAACTCCGGCGTCTCCCCCGGCGGCACCAGCAGCCCGGTCGGGCCGGAGCGCGCCGCCAGCCCGGCGGCGAACAGGCCGTCGGCAATCCCGGCCTGGCAGGTGAAGCCGCCGAGGCAGACGGCCTCGGCTACTTTCCTGGCCAGCTCGGCCTCGCCGCCGAAGTAGCGCGCCGGGCCGCGGGCCGCGACCGCGCAGACCCCCGGCCGCAGGATCTCCACCTGCGGGCAGAACTCCCCGACGATGGCGACCACCGGCTCGAAGGCACGCGCCGCCGCGCTGCCGTCACTGCCGTCACTGCCGTTACTGCCATCACTGCCATCACTACCGTCGGGGTCAGGCCAGTCCGGGCAGCGCAGCACGAGCACCCGGCGCGCGGCCGCCGCCCTGCTCGTCATCGGCCGCTCGTCATCGGCTGCCCGTCATCCGCTGCTCGCCAGCGGCGCGGACTCACCGGAGTACATGCCGGAGGCCGCCTCGCCCGCGGCCGTGACGGTACCGTCCGGGCCCGGCAGCCACAGCCAGGCCGAGCGCGGCCGCTCCCCCGCTCCGCGCCCGGATGCGGCTACCCGTGCCCTGCGGGCGCGCAGCCGCCCGTGCCCGGCGCCGATCCCGGTCCACTCCGCCTCGGTGACCAGCAGCCGGGACTGCGCGCCCGGCCACTCCCCCGCCACCACCAGCACGCTGCCGTACCGGCGGGCGGCCGCCTCCAGCTTGCGGCGCAGCTGGGGCGGCGGCTGCTCCGGCGGCCGCAGCAGCACGATGTCGAATCCGTCCAGCAGCGACGCCACCACCTGCGGCCAGCCCGGGCCCGGCTCGGCGACCAGCAGCACCCGGTCCGGATCCATCCCGGCCTCAGCTGCCGCCCGCATGCCCGCGGCCGGCACCCCCGCGATCGCGCACCACGCCCCGTCAGCCACCGCTTCGGCCGCCAGCGCCAGCGCCAGCAAGCCCCAGTCCCCCGATGTCACCACCGACCCGCGCTGCAGTCCGCCGCCCGGCAGCAGCGCCCGCAGCGCCGGGAGAACCGGCAGCAGTCCCTCCCCGGTCAGCACGTCGTCCCGGTGGCGCGCGGGAGCCAGCGAGATGACCTGCGCTACCCCCGTTCCCATCACACCACTATCGAACAGGTATTCGATCGATGTCAAGGATGCGCCTGGCGCGGCTGGCCGGCGGTACGCCCGGGCGATCAGCCCCGGCGGCGCGCGATCGTGATGATCTCCGGGCTGGCCTGCCGGAGCGGTGAGCGATCCCAGTCCCCGTACTGCTCCTCGATCTCCAGGCCCGCCTCAGCCAGGAACGACGCCAGCGCGTCAGCCCCGAGGAACCGCAGGGTGCTGCGGCTGCTTTCCGGCTGCTCCCAGTCCGGGCTCGAGTAGGTGGCAGTGAACGACACCAGGTCGCCGTGCACCGGCAGATCCACCTCATGCTCCTGCCGGATCACGGCACCCGATCCGTCGGTGACCACCACCGCGTTCGCCGGGACCCACTCCTCCCAGCCCCGCGCCAGCGGGTTGCGGGTCTCGAACGCGAACCGCCCGCCTGGCACCAGCGCCGCGTGCACCGTCGCTAGCGCCGTGCGCAGCTCATCGTCACTGGTCAGGACCTGGAAGGCATGCCCGGTCATGACCGCAAGCCCGAACTCCCGGTCCCAGCGGGCTGCCGACACGTCGCCCGCCACCCACTCGATATCCGCAGCCGCCCGCGCGACCCGGAGCATCGCCGCCGCCGGGTCAAGCCCGCACAGCCGGCCGGAGTGTCCCGCCGCCCGCGCCCGCCGCAGCAGCATCCCGGTGCCGCAGCCCACGTCGAGCACGCTGTCCGCGCCCAGCACCAGCGGCAGGTAGAAGCCGAAGTCCCCGCGCGGATCCCACGGGCAGAACAGGTCGTACAGCACGGCCAGTCTCGGCTCAGCGAACAGGCGGTCGACCACCGGATAGCCCTCCTGATGGCATGGGTGCCTCGCTAGTGCTGCCAGAACAACACCTGTGGGGCACCCACGGAAGCTGCGCCGCGAGTTTTGCCGCTGGCCGAGGTCAGAAGCAAGTTGTAATGTTGTAATCCCGATGGGAGCACAGCATGACAGCAGACTCACCGCTCGATTCCTACTCTCGCACCGTGGCCGGCGTGGCAGCCGAGCTCACCCCGCGGGTTGTCAGCCTGCGCGTGCGCCATTCGGGCGGCCGGCACCGCGGCGAGGGACTGGGCTCGGCCGTCAGCTACACCCCGGACGGCTTCCTCCTCACCAACGCCCACGTCGTCGGCCAGGCAGAGCGCGGCACCGCGCTGTTCGCCGACGGCACCAGCGCCGAGTTCCGGGTCGTGGGCGCGGACCCGCTGTCAGATCTGGCGGTCGTGCGAGCCGATGGCCAGACCCCCGGTCCGGCCACCCTCGGTGAGGCCGATGACCTAGTGGTCGGCCAGCTCGTGGTCGCGGTGGGCAGTCCGCTCGGACTCACCGGCTCGGTGACGGCCGGCGTGGTCAGTGCACTCGGCCGGTCCCTGCCGACAAGCGCCGGCGGCCGGGCCAGCCTGGTCGAGGATGTCATCCAGACTGATGCGGCCCTGAACCCCGGCAACTCAGGCGGCGCGCTCGCCGACTCCACCGCCAGGATCGTGGGCATCAACACCGCCGTCGCCGGGGTCGGACTCGGGCTGGCCGTGCCCATCAACGCGACGACCCGCATGATCATCGCGGCGCTCATGCGCGACGGCAAGGTCAGGCGCGCCTACCTCGGCATCGTCAGCGTGCCCGCACCGCTGCCCGAGCACCTGCGGTCCAGGTTCGGGCGGGCGGCCGGGCTGCGTGTCGCCCAGGTAGTGCCGGACGGCCCGGCCGCACGGGCCGGGCTGCGGCCAGGCGACCTCCTGCTGACGGCGGGCGGCCGCCCCGTGACCAGGGCTCAGGACCTGCAGAAGCTCATGTTCAGCGAGGCGATCGGGCGGCCGCTGGCCATTACCGTCATGCGCAATGGCGCCCTCGTCGATGTCATCGCCGAGCCGTCCGAGCTGGTAGCGGCCTGATAATCTCCCCGTTGCCTTTCCTTTACCAGTAATAAGGAATCCGATGACATCCGGCCGACGATGCCTTGAATATGCCCATACTATTTCTGGGTATAGCGATTAAACTCGGCCCACGGCGCTAGCGTTACGGTATGCCGGGAGCACTAAACCGGAGCAATTTTACGAGGTATGCCGTTTCCTGGAGCTACCTCGTCGCCGTCTGCATCGCCGAGATCGCCTATGCGCTGCTGTCGCCCTCGGCGCGCACCACGGTACTGCGGTGGGCCAGCACCAGCGTCCACAACCTCCAGCACGACCCGGTCGGCTGCCTGGTTGCCTCGGCTTTCGTCACCAGCGGGTTCCTGCTGGCCTGGCCGCTCCTCATCGCGCTCGCGCTGTTCGGGGCCAACCACGCGCTCGGGAACTGGCGCACCGCTGTGACCTGCGCTGCTGGCCACATCATCGGCACCCTGGTCAGCGAGGGAATCGTCGCCTACCGGGTGTCGCACGGCGCGCTGCCGCCTGCCGACAGGTTCCTGACTGACGTCGGCATGTCCTACGTGGTGGTGTCGGCCATCGCGGTCGCGCTGCTGTTCGGAGGCTGGCTGGCACGGGCCGCCGCCGCTCTCGATCTCGTGCTGCTGATCGTTGTCGGCCAGATCTTCGCCGGGCTCAGCCGGCTTCAGGTCTCCGCAGTGGGGCATGTCACCGCGCTCGCGACCGGTGCCCTGCTTGGCAGTTTCTTCTGGTGGCGGCGGCGGAGAAAAGCGCGGTTGTTATTCGATCACGCTTCGGTATCTGCGGCGTAGATACCAAGCGCGCTACTGTTAAATTAGCAATCGCAGCGCCAGCTCTCGGGTCACGAGGCTGCAGCGCCGGGGGCATCGGATATCCGCTCCTACCTTGAGTTCAGGGCTCAGAAAAACTCCCCATTAAGGCGGATCGAGCTTTTCGCATGAGCTTTGAGGTGCCCCGCCGGGCCGGGCTACGGGCTGCCCCGGCGGACCGGCAGGCACGCCTGCGGCCCCCTGAGGCGCCGCAGCGGCGCGCGCGCCTCCTGCTATGGCTGGCCGGCGCCGGCATCGGCAGCTCGCTGGCAGTCATCGTGGCCGTGTCGCTGGCCAGGGGATCCTGGATGGGGCCGCCGCTGACCATGCCCGGGATCGGGCCGCCGTTCGAGCTGAGCAGCTGGCATCTGTCGGTGGTCACCGTCACGATCGCGCTCTGGATCACCGCCCTGACCGGCGGCATCGGCGCGGCGGCCGGGCTGCTCGCCGTCCGGCGGGGCGCGCGGCCACCGGCCAGGCTCCTGCTCATCACGGCCGCGGTGGTGATAGCCGTGCTGACCGTCCTGCCGCCTGTCGGATCCACGGACTCCCTGGACTACATGGCCTTCGGGCGGATGGTCGTGCTCGGCCACAGCCCTTACGTGATGGTGCCCTGGGACCTGATTCACCTGCACGACGCCGTGGCTAAGTCCATACCGTGGGAGTGGGGCCGCAACACGACGCCGTACGGGCCCGCGGCCACTGTGGAGCAGTTCCTGGCCGCGCGGCTCGGCGGCACCTCCGCCGCCCGCATCGTCTTCTGGCTCAAGCTCGCCAACGCCGTCGCGTTCGGCACCGTCGCCGTGGTAGCCGACCGGCTGCTGCGGGGCGATCCGGCCGCACGGCTGCGCGCCCACCTGCTGTGGACCATCAACCCGCTGCTGATCTGGCAGCTCATCGCCGCCGCGCATCTGGACGTACTCGCCGCCGCCGCTGGCATGCTCGGCCTGCTGG
>Ga0302325_10015742_pt1 | contig 16067 bp, 11 predicted proteins | sample Palsa_T0_2_FD_201948 | JGI IMG/M metagenome (GOLD analysis project Ga0302325, IMG submission 201948) | Peat permafrost microbial communities from Stordalen Mire near Abisko, Sweden - Palsa_T0_2 | ecosystem: Environmental > Terrestrial > Soil > Palsa > Peat permafrost | place: Sweden: Abisko... | reverse complement strand
CCGGCAATTACAATATCACATTTGATTCGGGCACTCTGGCAATCACCGAGGCCCCGCTGACCATCACGGCCAACGATCAGTCGAAAGTGTATGGTGCTGCGTTACCGACACTGACAGCCAGCTACACCGGGTTGGTCAATGAGGATACATCCAGCGCGATCTCGGGCCTGGCATTGTCCACGGCGGCGGTGGCTTCCAGCAGCGTCGGGACCTACAGCATCGCTCCTTCAGGCGCCACATCCGGCAACTACAGCATCACGTTTGATTCGGGCACTCTCGCGATCACCAAGGCTCCGCTGACGATCACGGCCAACGATCAGTCAAAAGTCTACGGCGCAGCGCTGCCGACGTTGACGGCCAGCTACACCGGTTTAATCAGTGAGGATACACCCAGCGCGATCTCGGGCCTGGTTTTGTCCACGCCGGCGATGGCCTCCAGCAACGTTGGGGGATATGCAATCACGGCTTCGGGCGCCACCTCCGGTAATTACAACATCACGCTCGATCCCGGTACTTTGACGATTACCAAAGCCCCGCTGACGATCACTGCAAACGATCAGTCCAAAATCTATGGCGCGGCACTGCCGACGCTGACGGCAGGTTACACGGGATTGGTTAATGAAGACGGGCCGAGTGCGGTTTCGGGTCTGAGCTTGTCCACAACAGCGCTTGCCTCCAGCAATGCCGGTGGATACGCAATCACCGCATTGGGAGCAACCTCGGGCAATTACAACATCACATTCGATCCAGGCACTCTGACAATCACCAAAGCCCCGCTGACGATCACTGCAAACGATCAGTCCAAAATCTATGGCGCGGCACTACCGACGCTGACAGCAAGTTACGCGGGTTTAGTTAACGAAGACGCTCCCAGCGCGATATCGGGCTTGAGCTTGTCTACAACGGCGCTCGCTTCCAGCAACGTCGGGGCATATGGAATCACAGCGTCGGGCGCCGCGTCGGGGAATTACAATATCACGCTTGATCCCGGCACTTTGACGATCACCAAAGCCGCGCTGACGATCGCGGCCGATGATCAGACGAAAGTCTATGGCGCAGCGCTACCGACGCTGACGGCCAGCTACACCGGTTTGGTCAATGGCGACGGAGCCGGGGCAATTTCCGGCTTGAGCTTATCGACGCCGGCGCTCGCTTCCAGCAATGTCGGGATGTACGGAATCGCCGCCTCGGGAGCGACATCCGGCAACTACAACATCACGCTGATTCCGGGAGCGATGACGATTATCCAGGCCCCGCTGGTAATCAGTGCGGACGACAAGATTCGTGACGCCGACCAGCCCAATCCCACGCTGGCGGCGACTTATCTGGGCCTCGTGAACGGCGATCAGCCATCGAGCATTTCGGGTCTGACGCTGGCGACCCCCGCCGACGCCACTTCGCCGATTGGTATGTATCCGATCGAAATCTCCGGCGCGGCGAACGGGAATTACTCCATCACAATGGTTGGCGGCATGCTGGACGTTCTGAACGGCTTCACGCAGGGCCTGCGTGATCAATGGCAATCCAGCGCGTCGCTCGGGCCCAACTTTACGCCTGTTTCCATCACGCAGCCGAACGTTATGCCGCAAGCGCAATCGGACGTTCCCTCTGTGATCGCGACGGCCGGCTTTGACAACTCAAACGGCAATATCTTCTACGAGGATCGCCCGACCAGAGGAAAGCCGAACCAGGCGGTGATTCACATGGGTGCGGATCGGATTGTCCTGAACACGGTCGTTCACGTCAGTTCCTTCGATCAACCCATTGCGCAGGACCAGAGCAAAATCGCCGACATCGAAGGGCAATAACGGGGTTCAACTCTTTCAAACGCTCAGGGAAGGTAGACATGTCCAAAGGATTATTTCTTGCCGCAATGGTTATTTTACTCTTTGCGAGCGAGGTTTTTGCGCAGGATGCGCAGCGGGTCGCGCCGAAGATTTTACCGCCGAGCCCCCCGGCAGAACTTCAACCGCCTCCGCCCACTTCCCAGCCGAGCGGCCAGCAGGTGGTCGTGAACCAACTCCGCGGCCTGGTCTTCGCCGATGCCGAGGACAAGCTTCATCCCACGTCCGACGTGCAGGGGATCGATGTCAGCCAGGCCCCCGCGCTGGATTCTAAAAAATTTCGCGACTCCGTCTCCCCATTTTTGGGCCAGCCGCTGACACTCGCGCGGCTCAATGAAATCTGCCGGCTTGTTGTGGCGTGTTACCGCGGCATCGACCGGCCTGTGGTGGATGCCATCGTCCCCGAGCAGGATGTCACCAGCGGCACCGTGCAGATCCTGGTCCTGGAAGGCCGGCTCGGACACATTCGCGCCGAGGGAAACCGCTACTTCCCCAGCCGATTGCTCACCAGCGCCGTTCGCGCCCATCCCGGCGACGTCATTATCCAAAGCCAACTCCTGGACGATGTGGACTGGCTTAACCGCAACCCGTTCCGGCATACCGATGCGATGCTTCAGCCGGGTGACCAGCTCGGTCAGACCGATGTGATCCTGAACACGGAAGATCATCTCCCCCTGCGCGCCTATGCCGGCTATGAAAACACTGGCACCGTTTCCACCGGCCAGGACCGATGGGAGACCGGTTTCAACTGGGGCGACGCATTTGGATGGGACGATCAACTCAATTACCAGTACACCTTCAACAGCGCATTCCAGCGATTCCAGGCTCACAGCGGCAGCTATGTCATGCCGCTGCCCTGGCGGGATATCCTCACCGTCTTCGGAAACTGGTCCACCAGCGATGTCCAGACCGATCCGTATGTCTATCAGCAGGGCCAAAGCTGGCAGGTCAGCGCGCGTTACGAAATCCCGCTGGCCAGCTTCAGCGGCATTACCAACTCCTTCGTCCTGGGAGGGGATTTCAAGCGATCGAATACCAACGCTGAATTCGGCGGGTCCAGTGTCTATGCATCGGACGTAAACGTGGTGCAGTTCATGCTCGGCTACAATGCCAGCGAGGTTGACCGTTTCGGATCGACCAACGCCTCACTGGAATGGTACGGTTCGCCCGGCTACATCGGTTCCAATGATGACCGCCAGGACTACGACGGCGCTCGGACCGGAGCCGATCCGCAATACACCTACGGCCGCCTGACCGCCGATCGTGTGACCAACCTTCCGGCCGAACTTTCCGTGCTGACCCGTTTCGAGGGCCAGGTCGCCTCCGGTCCCATGCTGGGCAGCGAAGAGGTCGGCGTGGGTGGGCTCGACTCCGTCCGCGGTTATGAGGAACGCGAAGGTAATGGCGACAACGCGGTGATCTTCTCAAACGAACTGCACGCCCCTCCGATCAACATCTTCAGCCTCGCCCATCGTAAGGATCAGTTGATCTTTCTCTGTTTCCTCGATTACGGCGTCGCCTGGATGCGGGACGCACAAGCAGGCCAATTCGGCCGTGAGAACTTCCTCGGCGCCGGCCCCGGTGTCAGTTATCGCCTGGGCCCCTGGTTGAGTATCGATTATGCCTACGGCTGGCGAATCGCCGCCGGCGATCCAACGGTTCACGAAACCGGCCGAAGCCATCTTCGTCTACTGGCCAGTTTCAGTTACTGAACTTCCGAGGCAGGCAGGGCTCGAACCTGCAATCAGCCGGTTAACAGGCTCGTTCTGGGAACGCCGGAAAACCCGAAAATCCCCTGATTTTTGGGCGTTTTAGCGTTTTGCGGCCCCAATGCAATCGCACTTAGAAATCAGCATTCCTATTCAAAAAACGTCAGTATCGCGAGCTGATTTCAGTAAATACGGAGAACATCGATCGGAGAAAAAACTTTGGTGTGGATGTCGGTGCTCCCAGAGACACGGATGACACTATTTTCGTTTTTGAACTTCCTTCCACAGATGACGGACACCGTGTCCAACCACGACCTGCCGAGCTTTCGCCGTTAAATTTCAACTCCTTTTGCGTAATGAAACATGAACGGTTCCGATCGCCCTTGGCGATCTGACTTTCATCATTTTCTAGTGGCATTTCTACCGCCCTTATCGGGCGAAAGAAGAACCCGAATACTGAAAAACTGATTTAGCTATTGGAGTTCGTGAGGCCCGGTCTGTCGCAAAAGGGGCGATCCCGGGCCTCTTCCATCTCGCCTCCGCGCGTGCGGGGGCGGCTTTGTTTTCACACAAGGCCGTCCCCGTCCAGAGGACGGTCCCCCATCCAGAAAGGACCCCCCATGAGAACTTTCTCATCCCCATCCGCGTCCTGGCAGACAGGATTTCTCGCGATCATGCCCGCCGTCGAAACGCACGCTAGGATCCCTTTCCGCCGACTCACCGCCGATCGTCGCGAAGAGGCCATTCAGGAAACCATCGCCGCGGCTTGCAGGAACTATCAGTTGGCTGCGGCCCAGGGCAAGCTAAGCGTCGTCCGCCCCGGTCCCCTTGCCCACTTCGCCGTTCGGCATGTCCGGACCGGCCGACAAGTGGGCGGCAGCCAGAACTCAGCCCGCGACGTGACGTCGCCAGTTTGCCAGCGCCGGCACAACGTTCGGGTCACCAGCCATTCCGATTACAGATCAGACATCGGCGCCGACGGCTGGCGCCAGGCCGTAATGGCCGATCGAAAGGTGCCGGTGCCGGACCTGGCGGCCTTCCGGATGGACGTCGACCAGTGGCTGCACACCGCTGCCCGCCGTGACCGCAGGATCATCTCCGCGCTGAGCGGTGGGGATAAGACTGGGGCGGTGGCGGATCGATTCGGGTTGTCGAAGGGCCGGGTGTCGCAGTTGCGGCGGAAGTTTGAGGAGTTGTGGCTTGCGTTCCAGGGCGAAGCTGGTCGGGACCAGGAAGCCGCCTGATGAGTGGCGGCCGCTTCGCTGGACCATTGAGATCAATTGGGGCGATGGAACTGCTGGCGGCGCCGCCGTTGCCGGTATTCCGGATATTTCCGCCGGTCCCTCGCCTCTCAATGCGGTGAGAGGCCGGGCGGGATTGCGGAGGTGCCGAATGCCGTCAAAGGCGTTTTTCGTTAGCTGCTGTCCAGCCGGGAGACGATCAGCACGTTCAGTTGGAGCCGTAGGCTGAAATTATCGATTGTCGCACTTTCACCTTCTCTTGGGCATCTAATCCAGCATAATAGGAATTTGCAGCCAATGCGCCTGCTTGGCTGCGAAGCCATTACTGGTCGAACCGAAGCTATGGAAATTACGACGCCTTGCGTGAAGCCGCCTGCGATGCCTGGCAACGCTCCTGCCTGGATGCCGAGTTGATCAAATCCGTCTGCGCCGTCCCCTGGCTTCAGGAGCGCGTGTGAAATGTGGAAGCCGTATAAGTCTATTTTCAGAGGAAACTGGGATACACCCAATCTTGGCGGACTTTATTTGGATCGCTGGCGGCTCCCTCGGCTTAATTATCGTCATCGTAGTCGCGGTGTTGATACTGCGAAGATGAATGTCTATTTCAACGACTCGCTGCCCGTATCGCAAACCGCCAGGTCCGGAGGTGGCGAGACATTATCACGCCCTTTCCGTTTATTCTCCCAGCAATTTTGTAATGAACTGCTCGGCCTGAACCTGCAATTCTTTATGGTTATTGGCCACCAAACCCCTTCAAATTGCTCTCAAAGGGCAGGAAAAAATGGTAAAGTACCGTGGAGCTTCGGTACATAAACCAGTTGGGTGAATTTTCTAGAGTTTAACGGGCTTAAGGTGTAAATCCGGGTAAGTCACCGCGAACACCAGCGAGCCGGTGCCAGTTTGAAGGAGAGAATATGCAGAATGCAGTTGCCGCGCCGTATGGTCAATCGTCGCGAGCCGAATTGAACGAACAAGGCGCCCAGTTTTCCGGGATTGTTTCGCGGATTGCGCATTACGCCCACAGCACGCCGCAAAGACTCGCGATCGGCAGCGGATCCGCGCGATTGACGTTTGCTGAACTGGATCGGCAGTCAAACCATGTTGTGGCACAACTGCGGTATGCGGGTGTAGTTTCGGGATCCTGCGTGGGGATTTTTCTGGAGCGTTCGCCGGCGTTTGTCGTAGCGGCACTGGCTGTTTTGAAAACGGGGGCCGCGTATTTGCCGCTGGATTCGGCCACTCCGGCCGAGCGCATGCATTTCATTCTTAACGACGCGAAGGCGGCTTTGCTGTTGACAGACGGCGGACGGGCGGCGGGGATTTCGGGTTGTGGCTGCCCGGTCGTTGTAATGAAGGACACCGGCGCGATCAACGGAAATGAGCAGCACCTCGAATTTATTGAGCCGTCACCGGACGACCTCGCATACGTTATCTACACCTCCGGTTCGACGGGGCGGCCCAAGGGCGTTGAGATTACGCATGCAAATCTGCTGAACCTGATCGACTGGCACCAGGCGGCGTTCGCGGTGACGGCAGCCGATCGTGCGAGCCAGGTGGCGGGACTGGGATTTGATGCCGCCGGCTGGGAAATCTGGCCGCATCTGACGGCCGGGGCCAGCGTGCACATGGCGGATGAAGCGACGCGCCGCTCGCCGCAGGCGCTGCGGGACTGGCTGGTGGCGGAAAAGATTACCGTCAGTTTCGCCCCCACGGTGCTGGCGGAGCAGTTGCTCCATTCGGAATGGCCGGCGGAAACCTCGCTGCGAATTTTGCTGACGGGTGCTGATACGCTGCACCGCCGGCCGCGCGCGGGGTTGGCGTTTACGCTGGTGAATAACTACGGGCCGACCGAATGCACGGTGGTCGCCACGTCCGGGGCGGTGAAAGCTGAATCTGTCGCCGAAGGCGCGCCATCCATCGGCCAGCCGATCGCCAACACCACGGCTTTTATCCTCGACGAAAATCTTTTGCCGGTTCCCAATGGCCAGCCTGGTGAGCTGTGCCTGGCGGGCGCGCTCGTGGGGCGCGGGTATCGGAACAACCCGGCGATGACGGCCAGCCGGTTCGTCATGTACACGCCACCGTCGGGACCTGCCGTGCGGATCTACCGCACGGGCGATCGCGTTCGCCTCACCGACACTGGCGAGATCGCCTTCCTGGGCCGGCTCGACGACCAGGTGAAAATCCGCGGCTATCGCATCGAGCTGGGGGAGATCATTTCTTCGCTGGACCGCTTCCTCGAGCTCGAAGCCAGCGCGGTGATCGCCCGCGACGAAGCCGGCACGGGGCCGGAACTGGTGGCTTACGTTGTGCTCGCTCCCGGGGCGAAGGTTACCAGCGTCGATCTGCGGGAATTTCTCGCTGCTCGTCTGCCCGATTACATGATCCCGTCGAAATTCGTGGCCATGCCTGCCTTGCCGATGACCGCCAACGGAAAGCTCGACAAAGCGGCGCTTCCGGCGCCGAACCTCCAGAACCTTTTGCCGGGGGGAAAAGCGCCCGCTGCCCAGCCCTCGTCCGGGTCGGCCATCGAAGAGCGGCTTGCCGCCCTGGTGATATCTCTGCTCGGCGACGTGTCCTGCGGGCGGGAAGACAATTTCTTCATGGCCGGCGGGCACTCGATGCTGGGCGTTCAGCTTGTGGCTCGCATTCGGGACACGTTTGGCGTTAAACTGCATATGCGGCAAGTGTTCGGCGCGCCCACCATCGTCGCCCTGAGCGCGGAAGTGGAAAAAATGCTTGCCGCGGCTGCTGGCAAAGCCGAGTGAAAGGATGGGTAGTTCATGGAGCAATCTACCTCATCGGCCTCAGGGTCGCAGTCTAAGCCTGCCGAGGCCCCGCTAAGCCTCTACCACCTCCTGGACCAGGAGGTGCTTGCCGATCCCTACCCGCTTTATCATCGGCTCCGCCAGCACGACCCGGTTTATTGGGATCCGTATATCCATGCATGGATTGTCACCGGTTATGACGCTGTCGTGTCGGTTTTGCAGCGATTCTCTGCGGCACGTACGCCATCACCGCAGTTCTTCGAAATCCTCGGCGCGCCTGAAGTCGCGCCCGTCGCCAAGGTGATGGTCAAGCAGATGCTGTTTATGGATCCCCCCGGACACACGCGGCTGCGTAAGCTTGCGGGGCTTTTTTTCAGCCCGGCGCGGGTGCGACTGCTGCACGATCACGTACAGAGGATCGCCACTCGGCTGCTGGATGACGTGATTGCCCGGGGAACGGGCAGGATCGAATTGCTTTCCGAATTCGCCGAGCTTCTGCCGGCGATTGTTACTACGGAAATGATCGGCCTTCCCAGCCAAGACCACGTGAAGCTGAAAGTCTGGTCGGAAACGTTCGCCGAGATTCTCGGGAATTTCCAGCATCATCCCGACCGCCTGAGCGAAGTGCTTCGCGCCATCGAAGGATTCAGAGACTATTTCCAGGCCGCCATGGAAGAGCAGCGGCGCCATCCGCGCGAGGGATTGCTGCAGGCGTTTATGACGGCCGAAGTTGACGGCGACCGGTTGACGGATGACGAGATCGTCGCCAACTGTATTATCACGGTCGTCGGAGGGTCGGAGACCTCGACAAATCTGATTACCAGCGGAATCCTGACGCTCATCCACCGCCCCGAGCAGTTTCACCGGCTGAAGACAGAGCCGAACATTATGCCGGCGGCGCTGGAGGAATTGCTGCGATTTGAAAGCCCCGTCCAGCATACGGCCAGGCTCGCGACCGAAGACGTCGTGCTGGGAGGCAAGAAAATCGCCAAACGGCAAGCGATCATGGCGATCATTGCTGCCGCCAATCGCGACCCGGCGCGATTTCCTAATCCCGATCTGCTGGATTTTGACAGAACCGACAATCGCCACCTGGCTTTTGGTTGGGGAGCACACTACTGCTTCGGCGCGCCGCTGGCGCGGCTGGAGGGATCGATCGGTTTCGAGGCGCTGCTGGCGCGCTTCTCCGATCTTGAGCTGGAAGGCGGGCCGCTGTTGTGGCGCGAGAACCATGGCCTGCGCGGGCTGTTGGCACTGCCGCTGCGATACAAGCTTAAGTCGTGAGCACGGCAAAGACGACACAAGCCGCTGATGTGTGGTATTGCCGGCCTGAAGATCTGCCCGCGGACAGGCTCGAACAAAAGTTTCTGGAGTGGCTTACGCCGAGTGAGCGCGTCCATCGGCAGAAACTTCACACGGCGACGATGCGGCATGATTATCTGGCCACGCGCGCTGTGCCGGCTGGCGCTGTCCCACTACACTGGCGTTGATCCGGCCACATGGGTATTCACGGCTGGTAAATACGGAAAACCGGCGATCGCGCGACCGGCCGCATTTCGCGCCGCGCGGTTCAATTTAAGCCACACGGATGGGCTGATTGTCTGCGCGGTCGGCCGGGCGGGCGAAATCGGCATCGACGTTGAGGATACCTCGCGCCAAGTGGACATCGTACAAATCTCGCGGCATTTCTTTTCCGCCGATGAGGAGGGGGCCTCTTTCAACTCTCTCGGCGAAAGAGCGAAAAAGCCGGTTCTTCGAGCTTTGGGTGCTCAAAGAAGCCTATCTGAAGGGGCGCGGAATGGGGCTGTCGAAGTCGCTCGATGAGTTTTCGATTCAGTGGGACCGTAAAGGAAAACCGCTTTCGATCGGCAATTGGCGACTCGCCCCGCATCGGCCAACTGCCCGACACATCACCGCCACAGCGATGCGGCAGCGGCGCGATACCTCGACAATTCCCGTCCGCTGGCGCGATGGACATCAACTATTCGAGACTGACATCTCCATCGAAGGCTGACGGATCCCAAATCTCCGGCTTGCTCAATTCCGCCTTCAGCGCCGGGTCGGGCACGGTAAAGAAATAAGGCCAATTCCCCAGCTTGCGCCGATAGGGCGCGTGCTGATCAAGGGTGCGCATCTTTGGCAAGCCGCATCCTTGATGTTCCAGCATGCCGATTCCCTCTGCCACGCAGCGCCGCCGCGCGGCTTCCAGCAGGCCCGGAAGCAAATCCTCGTCGCGATCGAGCGACTGGAAGTCAATCAACCGCATGCGGCTGAGATTTCCAGGCAATTCATGGCGTTTGAGAATACAGTAGGCGCGAAGCAGGCCGCTGCGTGTCGCGGTATAAATCCTGAGCCGGCCGTTGCGCATCGGCAGCATGTAATGCCACCTCAGCGTCTCGCTGTCGCGAGCCGCCAGCAGCTTGTCCGGATTTTCGCGAACCAATTCCTGCCAGAATGCGTCGAAGCGTGCATCGAACTGCTCGATGGTCTCGATGGTGATCGATCCCGGCGCAAGCGGCAACGATTTAACTGACAGCGCATCCTTGAGGCGCATCGCCGCCGCAGCCGGATAGGCAAGCGCGCCGGCCAGCGCGGACGGCGCTCCGTACTTTGTCAGCGCCGTTTTCGCAAAGGCGTGATACTCCGTTACCCAATATGCAATCGTCTCCCAATCCCCGAGCGGCACCCTGCTGGATAGCTCGTCCATCACGCCGATGGCCATCTCCCCCACGGTGTTGTGCATAAACAGATCGGCCTTCTCAAAGCTCAAATACTCGGACATGATCCAGAGGCCGTAGCCGCGATACTCCGGCGCCATGACCCAGGAGCGTCCGATGGCGCACATCAATTCGCGGCCGCGAAACTGATAGAGCGAAGGTACGCTCATCACCGATCCAACGACCCGCTCGGTCGTGTCCTCCAGGATCCATCCGATCGGCCAATCCTTGCCGACCCGTGGCCACAGCGGATTTTTCAGCCACATCGCGCGCCAGTCGTCGGCCGATCGCGTCTGCATTCCAACCGAAGCCTCGAGCCGGGTGATTTGCTCGTAATCGTCCAGCGTTGCAAACCGCGGGTTGGGCGGCCGCGACGACTTCTCACCCCCGGGTTTTCGTGCGTCAGTACTCATGCATTGGCACTGTGTTGTGGCCCCCAAAGTTCAGCGATATCGAATGTCCCAATGCGGGTTTTCGGAGATATTAAGCCCGAGCGCCTGCGCCCACAACTGCATCGGGTGTCCAGTGGTTTTCGCCCGGGATATCGCCGACGTCTGGGACGCGGCTGCGGCCACAGGGGAGCCATCAATTCTCGCAATGAGTCTTCCAAAATTGGCTTGGCCATGCGGACCTCCATGTCCGACGGCCAATTTAACGCGAACAAACTCTTTTTGTTAGAGGCTCCTTGTCTTCTGTGCGCGAAACAAGTGGAGCAGTGGTGCGCCGTATTCAGGCGAAATGCTATTCGGGAACCCCATCAGTCTGGAATCACAATATTGCCTGAGTACCCAGGCGTGGTATCGTCGAACGCAAACCCCTCCCTCTTGTTCCGGCTCTGAAGCAGCAGTTTGAAGGCTGTCCCCATCGCCGCCGGTCGGCCGCGGCGATTTTAGTCGCTACGCCGCATTGCCCGCTGAGTATCCCGACCGACGGTGATGGCGACGAAGCAGGAAGTCGGAGATGAGCCACTATGACCACCCGAAAACTCGCGCGGCGCTTGATCAATCACCGTGTCCACCGAATCCGGCGAATGTTCCGCTGGGGCGTGGAGAATGCGCTGGTTTTGCCGATGGTGTTGCAAGGCTTGGCGGCGGTGGCGCAGCTGAAGGCGGGGAGAACATCGGCGCCAGAATCAGAACCAGTCCGCCCGCTACCCGAGGCGATACTGCGGGTGACGTAAAAGTTTCTGCCCGGCGAATGGGTGGCAATGACGGAACTGCAGTGGATCACAAGGATGCGGCCGGGAGAAATGGTGCAGATGCGGACCTGCGCAGGCGCATCATGCCTTGGACGGCCAGATGATTCGCCTCGCCGAATCGGACAAACGGCCGAGCCCGAAATCTCTCAGCAACGACAACGGCCGCGCTCCGTCGCCATTGACTGCGAGCCAGCGCCGGGCAATCCTGGCCATCGCCAAACGCTGGGATAGGAACGTGGACTACGAGTGCCGCAAGCGTTTCGCCACCGAGTTCGATGATTTGTCCGTCCGTCAGGCGTCGGATTTGATCGATCATCTGAAACTCTCGACACCTTCCGGCAAGGGTTGTTCATTGGGTTTATCTCCAAGTTCGCTTGACGAGAAGAAAAAGATACCTGGGTTTCCCCCGGCTTGGACTGATCGACATAAGAGTTCTGTTGGCCGGCGGATCCGATGGCGACATTCTGTTGGTGGATGAAGGCAACCCCAATGCGATATGATCGATTTCGCCCGATGCTTTGAACGTGTGATCGCAATGGATGAAATCGTGAAGAAACTGCGGGCGGCCTACGATGCCGCCCCGTATAAAAGCGAATCTTACCAACAATCTCATCCGGATCGGCTGGCGGTCGTGGCGGCGCTTGCCGGCATGCGTGCGCTGGACATCGAAAGCTGCCGCGTTCTTGAGATCGGCTGCGCCAGTGGTGGTAACCTTATCCCGATGGCGGAACAGCTCCCCCGAAGCCGACTTCTCGGCATCGATCTGTCGGAGCGTCAGATTGAAACCGGATCGACTCTTGTTCGCGAACTGGGGCTCACGGGTATCGAACTCCGCTGCCAGGACCTCATGCTGTTCCCCGCGGACGAGGGACCGTTCGATTACATCATCGCACACGGGGTTTATTCGTGGGTTACCGGACCGGTCCAGCAACGGCTCCTGAAAATATGCCGCGATCATCTGGCGCCGCGCGGGGTGGCTTATATCAGTTACAACGCGTACCCCGGCTGGCATTGCGCGGAGATCACGCGTGAATTGATGCTATTCCACGCCCGCAATGACGTGGATCAAACGGCACGGGCCGCCCGGGGACGTGAAATCGTGAAATTTGCCGCGGTGCATACGCTGGACAACAACATATATCGGGCCCTCCTGGGTTCACTGGGATCATCCATCGCCTCGGGTTCGGACGATTTCATCCTGCACGACCACATGGAGGAGGTGAATGAGCCGAAATATTTTCGACAATTCATCGATGAGATCAAAGCCCAGGGGTTGGCGTACGTCGGGGACACCGGGTGGAATTCATTTCCCTGGATCAGAGTTCCGGAACCCGTGCGGGAGATGATTTGGAAAATGTGTAATGACTCGCTGGATCGTGAACAGTATCTCGACTTTCTGACCAAACGAACCTTCCGCGGCTCGGTGATTTGCCGCGCCGAAGACGCGGTTGTAGCTAGGGCGCCGCCTGCGCATCGCTTTGGCGCGCTACACGTCGCTGGAAATCCGCGGAGTGCGCCGGCCGGCATCAATCCCCAGGGTAGGCCGGCGTTGAAATTCCGAGCGGAGGGGGATCACGAGGTCGTAATTTCCGATCCCCGCCTGCTGGCTATGTTGCGCCATCTTTGCGGCGCATGGCCTTCGACCGTGCCAATTGCGGAATTGCAGCGGGTTTTCGACAACCAACCCCCACCGGTTCATGATCTGAAAGACAAGAGCTCGGAACTTGATCGGGTGATCGATGCCTATTACCAATTGGGACTCATCGAGTTGTGGACTCGGCCCATGAGCACAATCGCGCGCACTCCAGGTCGCTTTCCGCGAACCACTCGGTATGCGCGAAGGCAGGCGTCCGATAACCTGATCGTGACATCGCTTCGCCACGTGCAGATCAACCCTGACGATTCAATGCGCCAGTTGATTTCGCTGCTGGATGGCACCCGGGACAGCAACGCGATCGCCAATGAACTTGTCAATAGAAACCAAGCTGCGGTTAAATCGGTCTGGCCTTCAAAAGATCCCGAGAAAATCCAACCACTGGTCGAGTCTTCGCTGAAACGGGTTGCGGAATTGAGCCTGCTGATCAATGAAGCCGAACCCCCGTAAATTTTTTCCGCCCGTTCAGCTGCTATTCCATGCCCCACGGCGGCGAAGGTCATGTCGCCATCTCGATCCGAGACAGCCAAGGAAAATGTTTGTCCTAATGTGCGTTCGGTGTCGGAATGCGGTGGGAGTAGCGGACGGAAAATCCGTGGAGTCTGGTTCCGCTCGCTGGCGCGTAAGACGCGCCGAACGAATGGGCGGTTTAAGGTGCTTGGAATATAGCGGCCCCAAATCCTTGCAGTCTCTTTCTTCAAGGCGTAAATATAGCGACAGAAGGAGATTGCGGATTTGAGTCATTTCGACTCCCCGGCCTCTCCGTGTGCTCAGTTCGTCATCGGGTACTGATATTTTCGTGGTCGTGTGCGGCCAGAAATAATTTCGCCCTCACGGGGTAAAAATGGAAGTTTTGTGAGCGTGGCGAACAAGCTTGTGCCGGAGGTAACTTGCGATGAGCGCATCACTGAAGGTCGCCACGCGTTTTCTGATTTGGTTCAGCTTGATCGCTTTAACGTTGCTTGCGCCCGCGCCGCGACTGCGCGCCGGCGATCTCGCGCCCGGCGTCGCCACACCCGAGGTTAGCACGCCAGTAACAGTCACGGACAATGGCGAAACCTGGACGATGGACAACGGGATTGTGAAGGCCGCGATCAACAAACGCACCAGCCACATGACGTCGCTGGTCTATCACGGCATCAATACTATGGGCCCTGGCGGTATCTGGGAACAAACGCCATCCGGGGATGTAACCCGTTCTCTGACCATAGATCCTGCAACAAATAATGGCGCGCGTGCCGAAGTCGACATGAAGGGAGTGAACGGTCGGATGGACATTGAAGTGCGTTACGACATGGAGCGCGGTTCCAGTGGGGTTTATACCTACGCCGTTTTCTCGCACGGCATCGATTATCCCGCCGCACATTTGGGGGAAAGCCGCTTCATTACCGAGCTCAATACAGTCTTTGATTGGCTATCGGTCGACTCCGACCGCAACATGCTGATGTGCGCTCCCGAAGACTTGCGTGCGGGTGTGGTCATTCACGCCAAGGAGCAGCGAATCCTGAGCACCGGCATTTATAAGAACTCGGTCGAGCATAAGTACAGTTACTGTGCCGTTCAATATAAGATCCCCGCTTACGGTTTCTCTGACACCCGGGACCACATCGGCCTCTTTTTTATCAACCCTTCCACGGAATTCCTCAGTGGTGGCGCGGAGAAATTGGATTTGGTCTGCCACATGCAGTCAACGATCCTCGATTACTGGTGCTCGGGGCACTATGCGGGCGGCACGTGTTGCAACGTTCCCGCGGGCGAAGAATGGAAAAAAGTCATCGGTCCGATTTTTGTCTACTGCAACGCGCTCCGCGAACCTCTGACCGCGTCTCCGGCCGACTTGGCGACACTCAAGGCGACCGAAGGCAATCCCACGTTACCGCCCGCCTGGAAGGCCAACGCAATCGCTTTGTGGCGCGATGCGCTTGGTCAGGCCAATAAGGAAAGAGCCAAGTGGCCATATGACTGGGTCAATGGAGTGGATTACCCTCACAAGGAACAGCGAGGAAGCGTCACGGGCCAACTCGTGCTCGACGACCCACAGGCGGCCACGAACAAGTTGCCGCATCTGACGGTTGGATTGTCTCATCCGGACTACTTCAGCAACGCGGGTGGATTCGTTCTGCGCTCGGGCAATGGAAATTTGGTGACTTGGGCCCATGACGGCAATTACTATCAGTTTTGGACCGACGGCACTAATGATGGCAAATTCAGTCTTACGAATGTCCGGCCCGGCACCTACACACTTCACGCGTTTGCCGACGGCGTCTTGGGCGAATTCGCCAAAACGAGTATCACCGTCCAGGCAGGAAAGAATTTGAACCTCGGTCAACTTAACTGGCAGCCGGTCCGTTATGGCAGACAGGTATGGGAAATCGGCTATCCCGATCGAACCGGCGACAAATTCTACAAGGGCGATGGCGCGAATTACTGGCTTTGGGGCTGGTGCTTACGTTACGGCGACCTGTTCCCGAATGACATTGTCTACACGATCGGCAAGAGCGATTACCACAAGGACTGGTTCTTTGAGGAGGTGCCGCACGCCAGTTCCGATGCCTGGAAAAATCCCTCCGCCAGGGATCCATTGAACCAACCCTTTGGCTGGGTAAATACCGCAACCGGGAACCGGGACATGTGGCGAGACTGGGGCTACGGTCGGGCGACCACGTGGACGATTCAATTTAAGATGGACGGAGCGGAGCGGGGACAGGCGGTCCTTCGCCTTGCGCTCGCCGGCGCCGATGGCGGCGGCGGTTTGGCAATAGGGGTTAACGGCAAGAGCGTGGGAGCTATCCAAATGGTTTCGACCAACGCCCTCCGCTACAACACCAATAAGGGTGTCTGGCGCCAGTATCAGCTCGTTTTTGATGCCGCCTTGTTGAAGCAGGGTGAAAATTCTATGACGTTGACCGTCCCAGCGGGCGAACTCACCACCGGGG
>Ga0302325_10015741_pt1 | contig 16067 bp, 9 predicted proteins | sample Palsa_T0_2_FD_201948 | JGI IMG/M metagenome (GOLD analysis project Ga0302325, IMG submission 201948) | Peat permafrost microbial communities from Stordalen Mire near Abisko, Sweden - Palsa_T0_2 | ecosystem: Environmental > Terrestrial > Soil > Palsa > Peat permafrost | place: Sweden: Abisko... | reverse complement strand
GGTGTTGAGTTGGCGCCCGGGGCCGGGTAGCTGGTCGGTGGGCTTGCCGCGGACGAGAACCAGCGCATTGCGGGCTCTGGTCGCGGTCAGCCACGCCTCCCGCAACAGGTCGGCGTCCTCGGCGGTGATCAGTGCGGCCTCGGTGGCGGCGTCCAGACTCTCCAGCGTCGAGGTGTTGTGCAGGGCCTCGATATCGCTGGCGTACCGCAGCTGCAACAGCTGCACGGTCCACTCGATGTCTGCCAGCCCTCCGCGCCCCAGCTTGGTGTGCGTCTTGGGATCGGCGCCACGCGGCAACCGTTCGGAGTCGATGCGTGCCTTCATGCGCCGGATCTCGAGGACCGTCTGGGCCGACACCCCGCCGGCGGGGTAGCGCGTCTTGTCCGCCATCAGCAGGAATCGCCGGCCCAGATCCGGATCACCGGCGACCGAAGCCGCCCGCAGCAACGCTTGGATCTCCCACGGCTGCGCCCATTGGTCGTAGTACGCCGCATAGGAGGCCAGCGTGCGGACCAGCGGGCCACTGCGACCCTCGGGCCGCAGATTGGCATCGACCTCCAAAGGCGGGTCGGCGCTTGCGGTTCCCAGCAGCGCGCGGACCTGCTCCGCCACCGCGACCGCCCAGCGCACCGCGTCGGAATCTGCCACGCCCTCGGCGGTCTCGCAGACGAACAGCACGTCGGCGTCCGACCCGTAGCCCAATTCGTGGCCACCGAGCCGCCCCATACCGATCACCGCGATGGCGGCCGGGGCGTCCTCGCCTCCGGGGACGTTGGCCCTGATCACCGCATTCAGGGCAGCCTGTAGCACCGCGACCCACACTGCGGTCAGCGCAGCGCACACGTCGGTGACGTCGAGCATGCCGAGCAGGTCGGCCGAGGCGATGCGGGCCAATTCGCGCCGACGCAGCGAGCGGGCGATGGCGATGGAGCGGACCGGGTCGCTCTGCCGGCCCGCCGATGCCACCAACGCACCCGCGACCATCTCGGGATCGGAGTCGAGCAGCTTGGGTCCTGATGGCCCATCGCTGTAGTTCTGGATGACTTCGGGTGCGCGGATCAACAACTCGGGCACGTACGCCGACGTTCCGAGCACATGCATCAGCCGCTTGGCCACCGCCGGCTTGTCCCGCAGCGTCGACAGGAACCAGCGCTGGTTGACCATCACCTCACTGATCCGGCGGTAGGCCAGCAGCCCGGCATCCGGATCGGGGGTGTCGGACAGCCAATCCAGCAGTCGCGGCAACAGCACCGACTGCACCCGGCCTCGACGGCCGCTCTGGTTGATCAACGCGGACAGATGTGTCAGCGCACTCTGCGGGGCCTCGTAGCCGAGTGCGGCCAACTGGCGTTCGGCGGCCGCGGGCGTCATGCCCTGGGAGAACTCCAAGCCTTCTGGCGCAATCGATTCCAGTAGCGGTTGGTAGAAGAGTTTGGCGTGCAGCCGCGATACCCGACGGTGATGATGCTTGAGTTCTTCGCGCAGCACACCCAGCGCGTCGTGACTGCCGTCCGGCCGGATGTGGGCCGCCCGCGCCAGCCAGCGCAGCGCCTCGTCGTCGTCGGACGCCGGCAACATATGGGTGCGTTTGAGCCGCTGCAACTGCAGCCGGTGCTCGAGCAGGCGAAGGAACTCGTAGGAGGCGGTCATATTCGCCGTGTCGTCCCGGCCGACGTACCCGCCTGCTCCCAGCGCGGCGAGCGCATCCACCGTCGAGGCGACATGCAGCGACTCGTCGGTGCGACCATGCACGAGTTGCAGGAGCTGCACAGCGAATTCGACGTCCCGCAGCCCGCCGGTGCCGAGTTTGAGCTCGCGGGTTCGGACATCGGCGGGCACCAATTCCTCCACCCGTCGCCGCATCGACTGGACCTCGCGAACGAAATCGTCACGCTCACAAGCGGTCCACACCATCGGCATCAGCGCGGCGATGTACTGCTTGCCCAGTTCCGCGTCACCGGCCGCGGGCCGGGCCTTCAGCAGCGCCTGGAACTCCCACGTCTTGGCCCACTGCTGGTAATAGGTGATATGGGAGTCGAGGCTGCGGACCAGCTCGCCGTGCCGGCCTTCCGGCCGCAGCCCGGCGTCCACCTGGAAGAAGGCGTCCGACGCCAGTCGCATCACCTCGCCGGCAACCCGGGCGGATACCGGATCGGCGGACTCGGCGACGAAGATCACGTCGACGTCGCTGACGTAGTTGAGTTCGCGCGCACCGCATTTGCCCATTGCGATGACCGCAAGCCGGGGTGGTGTGGCGTCGCCGCAGACCCTGGCCTGGGCGACCGACAGCGCCGCCGCCAGCGCAGCGTCGGCAATGTCGGCCAAGTGGGCGCCGACGGCCCTGAAGGGCAACACCGGCTCGTTCTCGACCGTCGACGCCAGATCCAGCGCAGCCAATACCAGCACCCGGTTGCGGTATAGCGTGCGTAACCGCCATACCACCGACCCTGCGGCCCTTGGCGGTTCGGCGACGCACTCAGCGAAGGCGGCGTCCAACTGCGCGGCGGTGGGCAACCTCACGTTGCCCTGCAACAGCCGCCACGCGTGCGGGTTGGCGATCAGATGATCCCCCAACGCCAACGAGGACCCGAGCACGCCGAACAACCGACCGCGCAGCCCTCGGTCGGCGGCGAGTGCCGCATTGAGCTCGTCCCAGTCGTCGCGCAGCGCCTCGGCCAACCGGACCGTCGCGCTCAGTGCGGCGTCGGCGTCGGGCGCGCGGGACAGCGACCACAGCACGTCGATATGCGACTCGGTGTTCCACCCCAGCTGCGCCATGTCGGCGTTCGCACGGTCATCGACCAACCCGAGCCGGCCGAGGCTGGGCACCTTCGGCCGCCGCGTCACGGGTTGATTCACGTCCACGACGGTAGCGCAGATCCCCGGTCATCTAGCCGAGCCCTGGAGTTACAGCGAAAGATAGGTCTTCAGCTCGTATGGCGTGACGTGGCGGCGATAGTTCGCCCATTCGGCGCGCTTGTTGCGCAGGAAGAAGTCAAAGACATGCTCCCCCAGCGCCTCCGCAACCAGCTCGGAACCCTCCATCGCACGAAGTGCCTCGTCGAGGCTGGACGGCAGCTCGCGGTAACCCATCGCGCGACGTTCCACCGGGGTCAGATCCCAGACGTTGTCTTCGGCTTGCGGCCCCAGCACGTAACCCTTCTCCACACCGCGCAGCCCGGCGGCCAGCAGCACGGCGAAAGCCAAGTACGGGTTGCACGCGGAATCGGGGCTGCGCACCTCGATGCGTCGTGACGACGTCTTGTGCGGGCTGTACATCGGGATACGGACCAGCGCTGACCGGTTGGCCGCGCCCCACGACGCCGCGGTAGGCGCCTCGCCGCCGAGCACCAGACGTTTGTAGGAGTTCACCCATTGATTGGTCACCGCGCTGATCTCGCTGGCGTGCTCGAGGATTCCCGCGATGAACGACTTGGCGACATCGGACAGCTGCAGCGGATCGTCCGGGCTATGGAAGGCGTTGACCTCACCCTCGAACAGGCTGATGTGGGTGTGCATGGCCGAGCCGGGGTGCTCACCGAACGGCTTGGGCATGAACGTCGCCCGCGCCCCCTCTTCCAGCGCAACCTCTTTGATGATGTAGCGGAACGTCATCACATTGTCGGCCATCGACAGCGCGTCCGCGAAGCGCAGATCGATCTCCTGCTGGCCGGGTGCACCTTCGTGATGGCTGAACTCCACGGAGATGCCCATGGATTCCAGGGCCTCGATGGCGCTGCGGCGGAAGTTGGACGCGCTGTGCACGGCCTGGTCGAAATAGCCGGCGTTGTCGGCCGGAATGGGTACCGATCCGTCTTCGGGACCACGCTCCAGCAGGAAGAATTCGATCTCGGGATGCACGTAGCAGGAGAAGCCCAGGTCGTTGGCTTTCCCTAGCTGACGCCGCAGGACGTGCCGGGGGTCCGCCCACGATGGCGAACCGTCGGGCATGGTGATGTCACAGAACATCCGTGCCGAGTGGTGGTGACCGCCCGCGGTCGCCCAGGGCAGCACCTGAAAGGTCGACGGGTCGGGATGGGCGACGGTGTCGGACTCCGAGACCCGGGCAAAGCCCTCGATGGAGGACCCGTCGAAGCCGATGCCTTCTTCGAAGGCGCCCTCAAGCTCCGCGGGGGCGATCGCAACCGACTTGAGGTAACCAAGCACGTCGGTGAACCACAGCCGGACAAATCGGATATCCCGTTCCTCCAGCGTGCGGAGCACGAATTCCTTCTGTCGGTCCATATCTGAAACAGTATGCATTGACCGTTAAATTTGTGTTACCGGCGCTACCTAACACCGTAAGTTTCCGGGCGCGGCGCCGTCGACTAGATACCTGATCACCGCGTCGTCGACGCATTCATTCCCGTTGAAAACGACGGTGTGCTGGGTGCCCTCGAACGTGATCAGGTTCGCACCGAGCTGGCGGGCCAGGTCGACACCCGCCTGGTATGGGGTGGCCGGGTCGTGGGTGGTGGATACGACAACGACCTTTCCGGGGGCGACGGCCGCTGCCGGATGCGGCGACGACGTCGCGGGCACCGGCCAGAGCGCGCACAGATCGCGCGGTGCCTGACCGGTGAACTGCCCGTAGGACACGAATGGCGCGGCCTCACGGATGCGCCGATCAGCGTCGGCCCATGCCGCCGGATCGGTCGGCTCAGGTGCGTCCACGCAGCGGACCGCGTTGAAAGCGTCCTGCGAGTTGTTGTAGTGCCCGTGCGCGTCGCGGCCGTAGTACTCGTCGGCCAACGTCAACAGGTCACCGGGATCGGTGCCGCGCCGCAGACCGAGCAGCCCACTGGTCAGGAATTTCCAGAACTGCGGGGTGTAGAGCGCGTTGATCGTGCCCGTCGTCGCGTCCGAATATCCGAGTACCCGCCGATCCGATGTGGCCGCGGGTTTGGCCACCAACGGATCGATCAGTTGGTGATACCGGGTGACGAACTGCGCCGGGTCGGTGCCCAGCGGGCAGTCCGACGAGCGGGCGCAGTCGGCGGCGTAGTCGTTGAATGCGGTCTGAAACCCGGCTTCCTGGTTGACGGTCTCGTCGATCGGCGCGATGGTCGGGTCGATGGCGCCGTCCAGCACCATCGCCCGGACGTGGTCGCCGAACCGCTCGACGTAGGCCGTCCCCAATTCTGTGCCGTAGCTGAAACCCAGATAGTTGATCTGGTCATCGCCCAGCGCCTGGCGTACCGCATCCATGTCGCGAGCGACGGCCGCAGTTCCGATGTTTTCCAGGAAAGCCTGACCGTTGCGGGCCACACAGCGCTGAGCGATCTGCCGGTAGACCTGCTCGATGTGGGCCACGCCGGCCGGGCTGTAGTCGACCATCGGATCGCGCCGGTATGCCTCGAAGTCGGCGTCGCTCTGGCAACGCAGCTCCGGCGTCGAATGGCCGACGCCGCGAGGGTCGAAGCCGACCAGATCGAACCGGCGGCTCACTTCGGAACCCGCCAGGCCCGGTCCCATCGAGGCGACCATGTCGACCGCCGATGCGCCGGGCCCACCTGGATTGACCAACAGCGATCCGATGCGCGGTCCGGTCGCCGGGATGCGGATCACCGCGAGCTGAACCTGGGCGCCGCCCGGATTGTTGTAGTCGACCGGAACCGGAACGCTCCCGCACTGCGCGGTGGGAACATCGCCGGGGCTGTGCAGAATCTGCCCGCAACTCCCCCAGCTCAACGGGGCCGAAGACCCAGGCGTCGGGCCGGTGTCATATCCCGGCGCCGCGCTCGCCACCGGTGTCCCGGCAACGACTGTCGCTGCCGTCAGCGACACAGACAGCAGCGCAGAGAACACCCCCCTCTTGCGCCACATGGGGGCTAATCGTTGCATGCGTCGGCCACAGGCCGTGATCCCATTGGTCACACCTTGGTCTCGTTATTTACTGCCCAGATTGACGATTCGAATCTGGAGCCGTTGCCGATGGGCCGGTTCCCCCTCAGCCCGCCCAGCGGGCTGCATCGTCACCGGACCTAGCACTTAGCCCCGTTGGACGGCACAGTCCCGCTGAGCAGGTACGCCGTCGCGTAATCGTCGATGCAGGTGTTGCCCTGGAATACGACCGTGTGCTGCGTGCCATCGAAGGTGAGCAATCCGCCCTGCAACTCCTTGGCCAGGTCGACACCGGCTTGGTACGGCGTGGCTGGGTCATGGGTGGTCGACACGACCAGTGTCGGCGTCAGGCCGGACGCAGAGATGTTGTGCGGCTTGCTGGTCGGCGGCACCGGCCAGAACGCGCAGGTCCCCAGCGGGGCGTCGCCGGTGAACTTGCCGTAGTTCATGAACGGCGCAACCTGCCGCGAGCGGCGGTCCTCGTCGATCACCTTGGCCCGGTCCTTGACCGGCGGCTGGTCGACACAGTTGATCGCCACCCGGGCGTCGGTGGAGTTGGAGTAGTGGCCGTGCTTGTCGCGACGCATGTACAGATCGGCCAGCTCGAGCAGCGTGTCGCCGTGGTGGTGGGACAACTCGGTCAGCCCGCTGCTCAAGTGGTGCCAGAAGCTCGGTGAGTACAACGCCATGATGGTCCCGATGATGGCGTCGCTGTAGCTCAGGCCGCGTGGATCCTTTGTGGGCGCCGGCCTTCCCAGCATCGGGTTATTCTTGTCGACGAGCGGAAAGACCAGATCGTGGTACACGTCAACAGCTTTGGCCGGGTCAGTGCCTAGTGGGCAGGTGGGCGACTTGGCACAGTCTTTCGCGAAGTTGTCGAAGGCGTCCTGAAAACCTTTGGCCTGCCGGAGATCTGACTCGACCGGATCAGCGTTCGGGTCGATCGCGCCGTCGAGGATCATCGCGCGGACGTTCTTCGGGAACGCCTCGGCATAGGCGGAGCCGATCCGGGTGCCGTACGAGTAGCCCAGGAATGTCAGCTTGCTGTCGCCCAGAGCTTCCCGAATGGTGTCCAAATCGCGGGCCACGTTGTCGGTTCCGACGTTGGCCAGGAATTTCTTGCCCATTTTGGCGACGCAGCGCGCGACGTATTCCTTGGTTTCCTGTTCGATGTGCGCCACGCCCGCCGGGCTGTAGTCGGCTTGTGGCTCGGTGCGCAGTCGGTCGTTGTCGGCGTCGGAGTTACACCAGATGGCCGGCCGAGACAGCGCCACTCCGCGCGGGTCGAAACCGACCAGGTCGAACCGTTCGCGGATCTGCGGCGACAACGACTGCACGACCCCCAGTGCCGCTTCGACGCCGGACTCGCCGGGACCACCGGGGTTGATGACCAGCGACCCGATCTTGTCGCGGGTCGCCGGCACCCGAATGAGTGCCAGTGTGGTGGCGTCCCCGCCGGGATGCCGGTAGTCCACCGGCACCGCGAGCTTGCCGCACTGTGCGCCGCCGGGTAGCTTCGCCGCGCCGCCGCCGCCGGTGACGCGGCATGGTCCCCACTCCACCGGCTGGCCGACCTTCGGCCCGGCGAGCACAGCCCGGCCCTTGACCACCTGAGTGCAACCGGCCACCGTCACCGCGACTACCGCCATCACGGTCCAGATCAGCATCGAGCGCGCGATCTTGCCGCGGCGAGGGGTCCCCATGCCCACACATGCTGCCATGCGTCGATGTGTGGGCCGGGGTGCGAGCGGTCTACCGTGTCGCGACCAGCAGTTCTTCCATTCCGACGGCGAAGTCGTCGGCCAGATCCCACAGGTCGGGTACCAGCTCGGGACAGCCGATTATGCCCACGTTGAGTTTGCCGGTCAGCGACATCACGGTGATGTTGAGTCCCGAGCCGTGGAACACCGGCCCCAGCGGATACATCGCGTTGACCTCGCTGCCCAGGAAATACAGCGGGACCTGCGGGCCCGGCACGTTGGAGACGACCAGGTTGTGCACCGGCATGCTCTTGGTGAGGCTGGTACGGGCGTATGCCCTCATCGCCATCCCGAAGACCGCGGGCGCGGCGAACTGCGACCAATCCTGCAGCAGCGTGGCGCTGATCGCCGAACTATGTTGCTTGCCAACGGAGTTCGCATCTGCGATGGCTTTGATTCGTTCCGCCGGGTCGGCGATATGCGTATGCAGGCTGGAGAACATCCCCGAAACCTGGTTGCGCCCAGGCCTATCCGACTTCTCGTGCACCGACACCGGCACCATCGCCACCAACGACGAGTCCGGCAGTTCGTCGCGGTCGAGCAGGAATTGCCGGAGCACACCGGACACCAGGGCCATCACCACGTCGTTGACCTTGACGTCGAAGTAGCTTTTGACCTTCTTGATGTCCTCGAGGTCCAGCTGGGCGAAGGCAACGTTGCGGTGCGGGGTGATGCTGGCGTTGAACACGGTGCGCGGGGCCGCGAACGGCGGCGCCATCGTCTGGCCGCTGCGGGCCCGCAGCACCGTTTTGACGACCGACGACGCGGTACCGGACAGCGCATTGGCCAACCGCAGCGGCCGCATTGCGAATCTGACGGCGCCGCTCAACGCGATTTCTACTTGGTTGGCTCCGCCGACGCCGTCGACGGGATCGGGTGGTGCCGCGTCTGCCTCGGTGCTGCACAGCTGGGACATCAGGTTGGCCCCGGTCACACCGTCCACGCAGGCGTGATGCACTTTGGTCATCACGGCAAGGCGACCACCCTGCTGTGCGTCGGTGCCTGCGACGCCTTCGATGACCCACATCTCCCACAGCGGCCTGCTGCGGTCCAGCGGCAATCCGGCGATGTGACCGCAGATGTCGGCCAGTTCCGTGCGCCCACCCGGCGGCGGCAGCCCGATGCGGTGCAGGTGGCGACCCACGTCGAAGTGGTCGTCCTCCACCCAGACCGGATGATCCAGATTCAGTGGGCTGTCGGCCAACTTCTCCCGGAACTGAGGCATTGCCTTGATCCGGAGCGCCAGCTCGTCGCGCAGCCGGTCGAAGGTGTATCCGCCGGGCATCGTTGAGGTGTCGAGTTCCAGAATCGAGCAGACATGCAACGACTGGGATGGCGTTTCCAAATACAAGAAGCTGGCGTCGAGACCGCTGAGGCGCTGCATGCGCCCGATGGTATGTCCGCTATCGCGGGGTGGCACCCGAATCGGCGGATGGGCAATGGTGTGAGGAAGTCCATCTGCACTGCTCTCCACTTGCGCGCCGGGAGGTGGCACAATGGTCGGGTCAGACGAACCCGGGGACCCTTCAGGGCCACGAGGATCGACCCGACCACAACTAGGGACAATGATGTCTGAACAGACTGTTTATGGTGCCCATTCTGCGCAACCGGACAATGTTGCGCCGCGGACCAAGACCCGCATTCATCACCTACAGAAGATGAAGGCCGAAGGCCACAAGTGGGCGATGCTCACGGCCTACGACTACTCCACCGCCCGGATCTTCGACGACACCGGCATCCCCGTCCTGCTGGTCGGTGATTCGGCCGCCAACGTCGTCTACGGCTACGACACCACCGTGCCTGTCTCGATCGAGGAGCTGATCCCGCTGGTCCGCGGCGTCGTGCGCGGCGCACCGCATGCTCTGGTGGTCGCCGACCTGCCCTTCGGCAGCTACGAGGCCGGACCCGCCGCGGCGCTCGACGCCGCCATCCGGTTCATGAAGGAGGCCGGCGCGCACGCGGTCAAGCTGGAAGGCGGCGAACGGGTCGCCGACCAGATCGCCACCCTCACCGCTGCGGGCATCCCGGTGATGGCGCACATCGGCTTCACCCCGCAGAGCGTCAACACCCTCGGCGGTTTCCGGGTCCAAGGCCGCGGCGACGCCGCCGAGCAGACCATCGCCGACGCGATCGCCGTCGCCGAGGCGGGCGCGTTCTCGGTGGTCATGGAGATGGTGCCGGCCGAGCTGGCCACCCAGATCACCGGCAAGCTGACGATCCCAACGGTGGGCATCGGCGCGGGCCCCAACTGCGACGCCCAGGTGCTGGTCTGGCAGGACATGGCCGGGTTCACCAGCGGCAAGACCGCGAAGTTCGTCAAGCGTTTCGGCGATGTCGGAGGCGAATTGCGCCGCGCTGCAACGCAGTACGCGCACGATGTTGCGGCCAGCGCCTTCCCCGCCGAGGAGCATTGCTTCTGAATCTGTGGTTTGAACGCCGGTCCGGCGTGGCAGGCTGAGACGATGGCCGCCCCATCGCGTCACCTCGAAGTAGAGCGCAAATTCGATGTCCTCGAGACGACGCCGTCGCCGTCGTTTGACGGTGTCGACGGGATCGTCCGAGTGGAGCAGGCCGAGACTGAGTCGCTGGACGCGGTGTACTTCGACACCCCGGCACGGGATCTGGCGTCGCATCGGATCACGTTGCGCCGGCGCACCGGCGGTGGTGACGCCGGATGGCATCTCAAGCTGCCGGCGGGCCCCGACGCCCGCACCGAGGTGCGTGCACCGTTGGGCGCCGAGCACGATCCGCCGGCCGAGCTGATCGATGTGGTGCTGGCCATCGTCCGGGACCGCCCGGTGGGCCCGGCGGCGCGGATCAACACCACCCGCGAGATTCTGCTGCTGCACGGTGCCGACGACGCGGCACTCGCCGAGTTCTGCGACGACCATGTCAGCGCGGGACAGGGCGCCGACGGGAGCATCGCCGCGCAGAGTTGGCGGGAGTGGGAGCTCGAACTCGTCGGTAGCGCAGCGGACGCCGATCTGATGGACACGCTCTGCGGGAGGCTGCTCGACACCGGCGCGCACCCCGCCGGGCATGGTTCCAAACTGGCACGGGTGCTCGACACCTCGCCTGGCGACGCAAGCGGGCCGGACGAGAAGCTGCATCGGGCGCTGGCCGAACAGATCGACGAGCTGCTGGTGTGGGACCGGGCCGTGCGCGCCGAGGCCGACGACGCTGTGCACCAGATGCGGGTGACCGCCCGCAAGATCCGCAGCCTGTTGCAGGCGGCACCGGATTCCTTCGGCCTCGGCGACGACGAGTCGATCATCGACGAACTGCGCGAGCTGGGCAATGTACTCGGCGAAGCCCGCGACGCCGAAGTCCTGGCCGAGCGGTATCGCGACGCTCTCGACGATCTGCCGCCGGAGCTGGTCCGCGGGCCGATCCGCGAACGGCTGGTCGGCGGTTCCCAAAATGGCTATCGGACCGGGCTGCGACATTCGTTGGCCGCCTTGCGGTTGCCGCGGTATTTCCGCCTGCTCGACGCCTTGGAGGGACTGATCTCCTCGGCTCCGTCGACCGACGGGGAATCCGCTCCGGTCACCGTCGCTGCCGCGGGCAAGAAAGTTCGCAAGGCCGCCAAGTCCGCCCGGCAGACCGCCGACGCGGCTAAACGCGACGAGGCGATACACCGAATCCGTAAGCGCGCTAAGCGACTTCGCTACACGGCGGCTGCGACCGGAAAGAAGAAGGTGTCCAAGCGGGCCAAAGAAGTGCAATCGCTGCTCGGCGATCACCAGGACAGCGTGGTCAGCCGCGAGCACCTCACCCAGCAAGCCGAGGCCGCGCACGCCGCGGGCGAAGACACCTTCACCTACGGGCTGCTCTTCCAACGTGAAGCCGACCTGGCTCTGGAATGCCGCAAGCAGATCGAGCCGGCGCTGCACAAGCTCTTTCAGGCCGTGCGCAAGCTGTCGAAATGACCCCACGGGGGCGGGCGAGTTGGCGTGTAAGCCGGATTCTGTTCCGCGCTACCAGGTAGCGCGGCGGCGACCATCCATCTGGGCACACCGTCGCCGGGTGCCTCAAGCGGCCTACCCGCAGGCTCGGGCGAGCCGCCCTCGAACACCTGCGCGACCGCACCGAGGTGCGATCTTCTTGGCCTTGCTTCGGGTGGGGTTTGCCTAGCCATTCCGGTCACCCGGCATGCTGGTGCGCTCTTACCGCACCGTTTCACCCTTACCACCGCGAAGGTGGCGGTCTGTTCTCTGTGGCACTTTCCCGCGAGTCACCTCGGATTGCCGTTAGCAATCACCCTGCTCTGTGAAGTCCGGACTTTCCTCGACCCGTCGCCACATGGGCGCGAGCCGCGGCCGCCCAGCCAACTCGTCCGCGCTAACACCGTACTCGTTGGGGAATCCGCAGGCCAATGGCCATCTACGCGGCGTGTAAACCCGAGAACGCGATCTCGACGGCGACTTCCATCTCGCTGATTTCGATTCGCACCGACGATCCCGGCAGCGGAGGCGCCCCCGATCGATACCGCAATCCGGTCGGCGTAGTGAATTCCGCTGTATGCCTTGCTGTTCCATCGACCTCGGGTCTCACGGCCCAGCCGGCGACTTCTTTGACGTAATTGCAACGTTCGCACAGGCCGAGCCCGTTGTCCGCATTCGTCGGACCGCCGGCCGCCCATGGCCGGGCATGGTCGAGATGACGGATCGGCGCATCGCAGTACGGCGTTCGGCAGCGCTGATCCCGAAGCCCGATGAAGGCCGCCAACCCGCGCGGAAACAGCCGGGCCCTCGACTCCATCGCCACCAGCGCGCCCGATGGCGGATGTGCGTACAGCCGGCGCAGCGTAGCCCGCGACCGTTCGTCGTTGACGGCGCCCGAAACCAATGCGCGCGCAACCGCCGCCGGGATCGGACCGTAACCGCACACGTCCGCAGGCGCGTTGGAAACGCCCACGAGCGATTCGTCGGACAGCACCAGGTTGACCGCGATCGGCGTCGGGACTGCCGCGCTCCGGCCGGTGACCCGCTCTACCAACGCGTCGGCCATCACCTGACCACGCGAACGTCCGTCAGCGCAGGTGTCGGCCGCCCGTCGCAGCGCCGCATACACCGACACTCCCTGGGCGACCGGCAGCAACGCGGTCAGATACGTCATCGTGTCGGGTGCGGGTCGGATGCTCACGGAGCGCTCGGTCTCGGCATGTGACGCTCGGTCAACGACGGCGTGCGGGTCGAGCCGGTAAGCGATCGTCTTTGCCGCCGCCACCACCCGAGCATCGCCCATTCCGTCGAGGTTGCTTGAGTCAGAACATAATTCGGCATCCAATATTCGCCGATCCTCGACGTCGAGACATGCGCTCTCGCGCACGATCAACGTCGCCCGCCACTCCGTCAACACCCCGCTCTCCAGAGCAGCTAACGTATGCGGCATCTCGCGCACCAAGGCTTTGGCGAAACCAAGATGCCGGTTACCCCGTGCCGGTGAATCTCGTCGGGCAAGCGCGATCGCTGGCGATCCCGCGCCCGCGCCGGGCGGCCGGCATTCCCGCTGCCGCCTCGGCAGCGCGACGGGCGGCATCTAAAGCGGCAGCGGCACGCGCCTGACCCGCCGCCGCGGCGCATTTGACCCGCTCCAACTCGGCGATGCGCTCGACAAGTGCCGATTCCCCACACTCCGGGTCGACCATTGAGAGGCTTTCGAACATACATTCGATGCCGGTGGAAGCCTCCGACAAATCTCACATCCGAGGAGTCCTTATCGTCTACAGAGTCAGAGGCCGAAGGGAGAACCGCACCGATGCCGCCGACACCATGGACAACGCGCGTCGACGCCGGCGACTGGGACGCGATCGCCGCCACCGTCGACGATTTCGGCGGCGCCCTGCTGCCCCGGCTGCTGACGCCCGCCGAGTCACGACGGCTGCGCACGCTGTTCACCGACCACGACCTGTTTCGCTCCACCGTCGACATGGGGCCGCGGCGCTACGGTTCCGGGCAGTACCGCTATTTCAACGCGCCGTATCCGGAGCCGATCGAGCACCTCAAGCAGGCGCTGTACCCGCGGCTGCTGCCGATCGCCCGGGACTGGTGGGCGCGACTGGGCCGGGATGCGCCCTGGCCGGACAGCCTCGACGAGTGGCTGGACATGTGCCATGCGGCCGGTCAGACCAGGTCGACAGCGCTGGTCCTGAGATACGGGACCGACGACTGGAATGCACTGCACCGAGACCTGTACGGCGACCTGGTGTTTCCTTTACAGGTGGTGATCAACCTCAGCGATCCGGAAACCGAATTCACCGGTGGGGAGTTCATGCTCGTCGAACAGCGGGCGCGGGCACAGTCTCGAGGCACGGCTACACAATTGCCACAGGGCCACGGCTACCTGTTCACCACCCGTGACCGGCCGGTGCGATCGGCTCGCGGCTGGTCTGCCGCAGCGGTGCGGCACGGCCTGTCAGTCGTGCGCTCGGGCGAGCGGTTCGCGCTCGGTCTGATCTTCCACGACGCGGCCTGACCAGCGGGCTACCCGACCGCGGCAGTCTCCTCAGCGGCCTGCGTTGGGGCAGAAGCGGAATCGCGCCCGAGCGCCACGGTCGCCGCCGTCATCGCCGCGACGGCCAGCGCCAGAATCACTCCCCCGGGGCCGCGCACCACCAGGTGTTCGCCGAGGATGACGACACCCAGAAGCACCGCGACGATGGGTTCACCGACCAGCATGATCGGCACGGATGCTTGCAACGCGCCGGCGTGAAACGCCGACTGCTGCAGCACGGTGACCGTGATGGCCAGCGCGACGAGAAGGTAAGGCGCCGGCACCGTCAGCAACCCGTGCCAACCGTGCACAGCGAGTCGGTGGGTGCTGACTTTCGTCAACACCGCGACCATGCCGAGCAGCACTGCGACGGCGCCGGCCAGCAGCATGGCGCGCGGTCGACCGGACCTCCGGCGGGCCGCCAGCACGCAAACGATTACCACGGGGACCGACGTGGCCAGCGCCACCGTCCAGGCCGGCACCGGCGGGCGATAATGGCCCTCGCGCGGCTGCCCGACCAGAACGAACACCGTGAGCGCCGCGGTCAAAAGCAGAGCCCAGGACCAATCACGGGCCCGCACATGCTGATTGGAAAACCTGGCGCCGAGCGGCAGGACGAACAACAGCGACGACACCAGCAGCGGCTGTACCAGCAACAGTGACCCGTGCGCCAACGCCAGCGCCTGGAACACATAGCCGCCGATCGCTCCCAGCGTTCCCGCCCACCACGCCGGCTGGCGAATCCACGACGTCACGATCGCGCCGGAGTCCGCGGCATCTTTCAAGGCAGCCGCTTCCTGTTGAATCGCGCGCTGCCGGACGACAATGCCTACGGCGGCGAAAAACGCAGCGAGCAGCGCCGACCCGATCGCCAGAGCATGCGAGGCTACCCACTCCACGTTTGGCTCACTACCCCGTTATTCGCGATCTCTAACTCAGATACGACGTCTGGTTGACCAATCTCACTGACGACGCGCCGTCGGGATAGAACTCGGCAATGCTCAACGACGCCAGATCCAGGTGCAGTCGGTACAGGATGGACGGTCCGGCGTCGAGAGCCTCCCGCAGCAGCATCTTGATCGGGGTCACGTGTGACACCACCAGCACGGTGGAGCCGTCGTGGTCGGCGACGAGCCGGTCCCGCGCCCGGCAGACCCGCTCGTTGACGTGGTCGAAGCATTCGCCGCCAGGGGGTTCGGTGCTGGTGTCACGCAGCCACCGTCGGTGCAGGTTGGGGTCGCGGTCGGCGGCCTCGCTGAATGACAGGCCTTCCCACGCCCCGAAATCGGTCTCGATCAGGTCGTCGTCGACGGCGACATCCAGGCCCAGAGTCTTGGCGGCCGCCCTCGCGGTGTCGTAGCAGCGCTGCAGCGGTGAGCTGATCACCGCTGCAATGCCGCCATGCTGACCCAGGTAGCGCGCGGCCGCATCGGCCTGTGCCCGGCCCAGATCGGTCAATGTGGGGTTGCCGCGGCCGGAGTAGCGCCGCTGCACGGACAATTCGGTCTGGCCGTGACGCAGCAACAACAGTCGAGTTGCGGTTCCCTTGGCGCCGGTCCACCCCGGCGGCCCGCTGGTATCGGGTACGACGGCCGGCTTCGACGATGCTGCATCGCTCGGTGCCGGCTGCTCGGCGGCGGCGTCCATCGCCTCGTTGGCCAACCGGTCGGCGTGCGAATTCTCGGCACGCGGAATCCACCGGTAGCTGATCCGCTCGAACTGCGATGCGAGCGTCTGCGCTTCGCCGTGGAGGGTTTTGAGGTCGGGATGCTTGACCTGCCAGCGCCCCGACATCTGCTCGACCACCAGCTTGGAATCCATCGACACCGCAACCTCGCTGGCGTGCAATGCGGCCGCCTCTGCCAAACCCGCGATCAGACCGCGATATTCGGCGACGTTGTTGGTGGCGATTCCGATCGCCTGCTTGCTTTCGGCCAGCACAGTCGACCGGTCGGCGGTCCACACCAC
>Ga0302325_10015740_pt1 | contig 16068 bp, 16 predicted proteins | sample Palsa_T0_2_FD_201948 | JGI IMG/M metagenome (GOLD analysis project Ga0302325, IMG submission 201948) | Peat permafrost microbial communities from Stordalen Mire near Abisko, Sweden - Palsa_T0_2 | ecosystem: Environmental > Terrestrial > Soil > Palsa > Peat permafrost | place: Sweden: Abisko... | reverse complement strand
GACCGTCCCTCCCTTGCCCGCCTTTGCCCCCGCGGCTTCCGCGGCAAAGAGCGCGTCCAATTTTTTCTCATACGACTCGTAGCCCAGGACGCTGTAGAGTTCGGTCCTCGTCTGCATGATCCCGGTGACCGCCTTTTGGGTGCCGTCGCGGCGGATTGCGGCATACACCGATTCGGCGGCGCGGCTCATTGCGCGGAATGCGCCCAAAGGGTACAGCGCGAGGCGAATCCCGGCCGACCCGAGCTCTTCGGCCGTGAACAGCGGGGTTCGGCCGAACTCGGTCAGGTTGGCAAGGACGGGAAGAGGCCGCAGTGCCTCGGCGAACCGGCGGTATTCGTCGAGGGTCGTGAGCGCCTCGGCAAAGATCATATCCGCCCCGGCGGCGGCATAAGCGACCGACCGGGCGATCGCCGCGTCGAGTCCCTCGCTCGCGTGGGCATCGGTGCGCGCCATGATCACAAAACTCGAGTCGATCCGGGCGTCCACCGCGGCCTTGAGTCGATCGCACATCTCCTCTCGGCTCACGAGTTCCTTGCCCGGGCGGTGGCCGCACCGCTTGGCCTGGACCTGGTCCTCAAAGTGGCAACCGGCCGCGCCCGAACGGGTCATTTCGCGGATCGTCCGCGCGATGGACAACGCGCCACCCCAGCCGGTATCTGCGTCGACGAGAAGCGGCAGATTCGTGGCCTGAGTGATCCGCCGAATGTCCTCACAGACATCGTTGAGGGTCGTGATGCCCAAATCCGGAAGCCCGAAGGAAGCGTTGGCGACGCCGGCGCCGGACAGGTAGAGCGCCTTGAACCCGGCCCGTTCCGCCAGAAGCGCGCAGTAGGCATTGATGGCGCCGGCGATCTGGAGCGGTCTCTCCGCCTCGAGCGCTGCCCTCAGGCGGTCGCCCGGTGTGGAAACGGAACTCATGCAGGTATGTTTTCAATTCGAAGCTCGAACACCAGCCGGATTCTCGGGTATAAAAAGAACCAACCCCCGCGAATGAAGAAGCTGCCTTTTGGATTGCGCATCATCGCCGCGCTCAAGATCGCCAAAGGCATTGCCCTTGCCGGAGTCGCCCTCGGCCTCTTTCAGCTCGTTCACCAAAATCTCGACCATCTCGCCAACCAATTCATTTCGTTCGCCAAGATCTCCCCTGAGAACCGATACGCCCGCATCCTATTGGAGAAGGCCGGGGTCGTCCAACCGGGCACCTTGGTCCGCGCTTCCATCGGATCGGCTCTCTACGCCGTCATTCTGCTCTCCGAGGGATTGTCCCTCTGGTTCGGCGCTTGGTGGGCGGAGTATTTGGTCGTCCTTTCGACTGGGGTCTTCGTGCCAGAGGAACTCTGGTCGTGCCTCAGGCACTTCACGTGGACGAAGTTTGCCATCCTGATCGCGAACGCCGCCATTCTCGCCTACGTGGTGCACATCGTTTGGCAGCGCCACCGGGAGAATTGGCATTCCAAGGCTAAGGATCCTTCGCAATCTGCATGACGGGCTCCCGTGTCCGTGCATTAGGTCGTGAAATCCGAGCGATTCAAGCCCGTCCGTAGATGACCAGAAAACTTTAACTTGTTATTGATAAATTAGTTATGCGTCATTTTTATGGCTTGGCACTGAATGCGCTTAATAGGCGGCAACACACCGACCGCCATGGCCCACAAACTCAACGCCGTCACCTTTATGATCTCCGGCACCCTTCTCGGAATGCTGCCCGTATTCCTCCCGGAGCTCTTCCCCTCGAATAGCTTCAACGGAGGAAGCACGCGCGAACTGTGGCAGCAGTTCGGGAGGCTGGGCGGCGCCTACGCGGCCGGTTTCTGGGGCTTCAGGCCGCAAGTTCCCTTCAATGCTACCCGTTCGCGCTGGCTCCCCCAGCTCAAAGGCCTCCATGCTTCCACCCGGGCTTCGATCCGCTCCTGGCAGGCAGGCAGGCCCAGTCTTCCTTCGCTTCCCCTTCAGAGGCTGGCGCGGGCGCACGGCTGACTCTTGACGAGGCCGCCTGCCTCGCGGCGGCAGTCACCTAGGAACCCCATTTGAGTTCTCAAGAGGACGAGCAATGAGCCGATCACCTTCCGTGTGGCCCTTCTTCAGAAGCTGCTTCCGGCAACGTTTTGGCGCAAGCGCCCCGAGTCCATAGCAGTTCCGATAAGGACTGCCGAGGACCTTCCCTCCGCTGCGAACGGGAAGGCCGCGCCCAGCCACCAGAAAGTTCTGCCCGACCCGGCCGAGATGGAGCAACTCTACGCGGAGACGCTCCGCGTCACCCGCGGCATGGGAACTCCCGAGGCAACGGCGGTGCCGCCTTCGCCCGCACGCGCGCTGACAGCCGAGCAGATCAAGGCCCGCACCTTGGAGGCTCTGGCTCATTTGGAGAGCCTGCCTTCGCTCCGATCGCTGGCCGAGGGCTTTGAGCGCATGACCCAGCGCCCGGGTGTTACGGTCGAGGAGTTGGTGGAAGCGGGAAAGAAAGACCCCGCGTTGTGCGTCCTGATTTTAAAACAGGCCAATTCAGCCCTCGTTTCGCCGGAATCCCGGATCGACGATCTGAATACCGCAGTCCAGATGCTCGGGCTAGCCCGCGTGCGCCGCCTTCAGGACGCCATCGTCATCCTTCATGCCTCGCGCCAAATGGTGGATGGCCTCGACTGGCGCCACCTATGGATCCACGCCTGGTCCACCGCGGTGATTGCGGAGGAGCTTGACCGTGTGCTGGACACCCAATGCGGAGCCACAGCCTATGGCGGCTCCAACCTCTATCCGGCCGCCCTCCTGCATGACGTGGGCAAGATCGTCCTTTCCGCCATCGATCCGGAAACCTATCGGGAAATTCTGATCGCCGCTTGGAACGGAGATGGCCGCCTCGAGGATCTCGAGCGGGAGCGGATGGGCGTCGACCACCGGAAGGCAGGCGCCGAATTTGCCAGCCAGAACCAGCTCCCTCCCGCGGTCATTACGGCAATCGCCCATCACGATCAGCCCGACGGGGCGGAATCCCACAAGCTGAAGACCGCGCTGGTCGCCCTCGCCAACCACGTCAGCAAGACCCATGGACTCGGTTTCAGCGGCACCCGCATCGCCCCGGAAGATCCCGACTTCGAGGTGCTGAAGGAATGGCTCATCATCGAGGCCGAGACGCGCCGCACTCCCAACCGGCGCGCGATCGCCGCCGGGCTCGAGCCCTTTATCCGCGGTCTTCGATCCGACCTTCGCACCCTGCGCGACGGCGGTTGAACTTCGGAAACGCTCAAGCGGGCTCCGCTTGCCCCGACCCTCAGGTGCGCGGCCGCACCGGCCGCAATGATCCGTCGTCGAGGTCGGGATCGAGCGCCCGCGCCCCGGGCGCCGGCGTATCCAAAGCGTGGATCTCCCAGAGCCGGTTTGCTTCAGCCGCCGAGAGGCCGCTCGGCGGCTGGAACCGCTCCGATGCGGCGTAATCAAGAAGCGACCGGCGCAGCTGCCGCAGGCCGGCCGAGGCATCGGGCGCCGTCACGTCCACGGCCGACACCAGGAGCCGGCCGCGGCCCACCCGGCATTCGAAAATCACGCCCAAGCGCCAGTCGCGGTTCCAATCGTCGATCGCCGCCACGATGGGCTTCAGGCCCTTGGGCGCCCCGTCGAGATTGACGGACCGGACATTGTCGATGAGCGGCGTCCACTGCCAGTCGCACGAGGATCCCGTCGGAAATTCGGCCAGGGCCGGATGTTCGGCGGCGCACAGAAGACCGAGCATCGCATCGAACCTCGCGGCGGGATTGCGCGGCGGGCGCACCGTCATCTGGATGTTCCAGAACACCGGCACCCGCTTCATGGGCGGGCAACGCGAGGGATCCAGATCCGTTGCGGCGGGAACGAAGAGCACGCGGCCGCCCTGCGACAGGGCCGCCCTCGCGTCCGGCCAATTCCGGGTGACCAGGACATTGCTTGGACCCGGACGCGGTCCATCCGCGGGGTAGACCCAGAAGTTCCAGTCGTTTTCAACGTCGGTGCGCCTCAGTCCGACGACCAACCGGTATGCCTTGGGCGCAGGCAATGCCTGCAGATCGACGTCGAGCCGCCCCAAGGGGATGTTCTTTCCGATCGGGATATCCCGGGCCGCCCAATCTCCGGCCGCCACCGTCCTGCCCGAGGCATCGACGATGCTCCAGTACGGGCGCGCGCCTGGGAGAGGACGGGCTCCATAGTGGTAGATTTCCACTTCGGTCACGAGGTGCTCGCTGTTGGCGAAGGTTCTATGGGAAAGCCTGGCCAGCGGCACGGTCGGCCCATTGAAGCGGCGGAATTCCGCGGCCTTCACGTAGCTCTTGGGCTGCCAGAACGCATCGACCACCCCGATCAGGGCCGTCCCCTGGCCCAGGTAGTCGTGCAGATCCAGCAGTTGATAGCCCGCAAGGCCCGGAGTGCGCAGATTGGCCTCGATTTCCTCCTTGTAGCACTGGACCTGGAATCGGCCGGAGGCCTCCGCAAAACGGGCGTCGTCGTCGAACACACCCTGCCGCCCGGCGATCTCGGAGAAGATGCCGTAGTTGCCCGGCCTCAAATATCCCGTGAAAGCGCGCATGACATTAAAATCCGGATACGCACACCACTGGCCCACCTCGTGCGCGAGAATCGGGATGCCGACGCCGGCCACCGCGCGCCGATAGTCGCCCCCGAACCAGCCCGAAGTGTTTCGCAATTCGGCGCCTTGGTATCGGACGAGCGTGGCATACTGGGCTCCTCCCTCCACCTGCGCCGGGTCGCTCCATCCGGTTCCCGCCGAGTACAGGCGCCGCCCGTCGCGCTCATGCCACTGCGCAGCCCAGCGCGGCGTGACCTGCTGGTAGTGGCCTGACGGCTCATTGCTGGGCGAGAGCAGGATGAAAGAGGGATGGTTCCCAAAGGCAGCGAGCATGCGCGCGGTCTCCTCTTCGAGAAGCGCCGCAAACGGGCCGCCCGGGCTGAGCGGCGCCCACATCCCACACTCGGGCTGGAGATAAAAACCCATCTCGTCAGCCGCGACGAATGCGGCTTCCGGAGGGCACCAAGAGTGGAAGCGGATGCCGTTCAATCCGTAGTCCCTGCATACGCGCACGATGCGCCGCCAGGAGTCCACGTCGGTCGCGGGGTAGCCGGTCAGGGGAAAGTCTCCTCCGAAATGGGTCAGGCGCAGATTGATCGGCCGCCCATTCAGCAGCAGTTCCGAACCCCGGTGGCTGATCTCGCGAAGCCCAAAAACGAGAGCCCGGGAGTCCTTCGCTCCATCCCCGGACAGCCGCAGATCCAAGCGCTGCAACTCCGGATGAAATTCGTCCCAGGTCCTGGCCCCCGAGCCGAGAGGCACCACAAATTCCATTTGCCCGCCGGATGCCTGCCAGCTCACCGGAACCGATACGCCGCCGGCGCTGAGCTGACCGACGCCCGGCCGGCCGGCTGCGCTGCCGATCCGCACGCGCAGGCGCGCGGTGCGGCTGGCGACATCCGGGAACACCTGGGCGTCGTCGATCCAAACCGGAGTCGTTGCACGAAGTTCGATGCTGCCGACAATCCCGTTCCACGCCGCGCCCAGCGCGTCGGAAACGCTGTGGCTGTCGTCGAAGTGCCCGTTGTTCACCGGGTCCGAGACGATTCGGCGATTGTCCACCCGGATTGTCAGCTGATGGGTGCCGACCGCCAGAATTCCGAAGTCGAGCACGTGGGGCGCGCTCAGGCCGTGATCGGCGGGGTGCGGCGTCTCGTCGAGCCATACCCGCGTCTCCCAGTGAGGATGCTCCAGGAAGAGCGAAACGCGCATTCCGGCCCACAGAGGCGGAATCACAATGTCGCGCTGGTACCAAGCCGCGCCCAGATAGTGGCGAGGGGGCTGCGAAAGAAACGGCACTTCCACGGATCCCGGATGCGAGAAGGCATCGCGCAGCGCCGGCGGCTGAAGCTGCCACCAGGCGTCTCCCAAAGTCAGCACCCAAGGGGTCGATGGACTGATCGGATCGCCGTAGCCCTGAGCCTGCAGGATGCCGGGAAGCCGGAGACGGTGCCCCAGTGGCCTGCGAAACCAGCCTTCGGCGAGTCCATCGCCCTGCGGCAAATCGGCGGCCGCCGATTTGCTTCGCTCAAGCTGCTGCGAGGCGCGGTCGATCTCGAAACGCCACTCTCCGGCAAGGGAAATCACGTGAGGGTCTGCGGCGAGCGGCTGAACCCATGCCGCCCCAATCCAGAGCAGAATCAACGGCGAATGAATCCGCGCCCAGCCTGTCCGCACGGTATCGAACTGGGGGGTCGCCATTTCCAAGGCTACGACACCCACCTCTGGCCATCAAGCAGCGTGAAGGCCCTTGAGGTCGATTCTCAATTCGCCGATGAAGGGCGAGAGTTGTTCGAGCAGCGCGGCTGCCTGGATCGGCCTGCCCAGCCTCTCCTCCATGACCGCCCACGCCGGAAGTCCTTCCACGTCGTCACCCGGATTCAGTCGAGCGCCGCTGAAACCGAGGCCATGGGACTTGCTGATGAAATTGGACACCGCCACCAAAGCTGTTTCCAACCGAAAGGATTCCGCGAACGCGGGATCGTTGTGGTGGCACACAGCGGCGATCACGCAGGGCGGGAGTTGGTTCTGCCGGGCGAAAATCCCGCCGGCCTCCCGGTGGTCCACGCCAAGGACGCGGCGCTCCAGGTCTTCAAGGCTCCCTTGGTCATTCCAAGCCGAGACCAGCACTTGGCGGTAGGCATCCGGAGCGATGGTCGCCAAAACCATCTTGCCGACATCGTGCAGCAGTGCGGCGAGATAAATCTGCTCCCCGAGTCCGGTGCCCAGCGAACGGTCGATCTCATCGACCAGCGCCGCCGTGGCGAACGAGTGGATCCAGATGTGCCTCCAGTCGAGGCCGCCAACGACCGAACGGGCATCGCGCAATGTGAAAAGCGCCTGTTCCATCGTGCGCACCCGCAGGACCCCCAGCATCTGGACAGCCTGACCCAGATCCTCGATGCGCTCGGCCGGACTGACCATCGCGGAATTGGCCATCCGTAGGACGCGCACGCACAGAGCGGGATCCTTGCTGATCGCATCAATCACCACGTCGACGCTGACGTCCGCCCGGTTGGCGGCCTGAACAAAGCCCTTGGCGAGCGACTGAAGGGCTGGAATCTGCCTCAGGCCTTCGAGTTCGGCGAGCGTCTCGGCGCGGGTCTTCTCCACTGCCGTAAGGGATACTTCCGCAACGGGAACGGTCGTGCCGGGTTTTAGGCGTACGGTCTCGGCAAACGAGCGGCTTGCGTCCGGGAGCGCGGGTGCTGCCGCAGGTGCACGGTCAGCCGGGGAGGGCCTCGAAGGGCTCTCCCTGCGTGTCGGGGCGGACCGGAAGGTGGACGGCCGTGTGGATGGCCGGGAGGGCGCGGCGGTCGCCGCAAATGCGGAAGCCGGCACGCGGCTCGCGCCGATCCATCGCGCGAACCGTTTCCTCCAGCCGCCCGGGGGCGACCAGAGCGCGAAGGACATATCAAGCAAGATATCGTCACCCAGGCAGGATACTTTAGAACAAAATACGCGGCGGTAGATCGCCTCTTTCGACGCGACCCTTTGCGCAGAACCGGGACGGACTACACAATCGATCGAAGCCCCGGAATCCTTCGCGCCAGGTCCGCGAGGATAAAGCTGCCGGTCAGTCCGGCGACGGTCAGCAAAGCAGCCAACAGGACGGGCTCTTGCGGGAGCGAACGGAATGCCATCGCCAAAGCGACAAGGACCGGTGGATGAAGCAAATAAACGCCAAATGAACGATCTCCCGCCCAGCGCAGCCATCCCGGACCGGCGCCAGCAAAGCGGCTGAAAAGAGCAAGGATTCCCAGGCCCAGCCCAAGGCCTGTGAGCTGCTCCCACATCGCTAGTTCGAAGGCTGGGACATTCCAACCGCCGCGGTACAGCTCGCCGGCGGCGGGGTTCCATCGCAGGGCCGACACCAGCGCCAATAGGAGAATCGGACCGCCTAGGATGGCGCTCCAGCCCGCGTTCGCCGCGCGCCGGGACGAAGCCAGCGCACCGAGCCATCCCCCGCGCGCCGCAGCGAGGCCGGCGCCAAAAGCGGCCACGTATTGGGCGAAGTAGCACAGTTGAAAATTCATCACACTGCTTCCGAGAGGCTGTCTCGTTCGGATCAGAAAACTGGCAACACCCAGGGCCGCTGCGAAAAACCAGAGCCTTCCGGCGGACGGCGCGGGCAAAGGCTCGGAGGTCTTTGGCTCGGCACTCCCGAAGGGGCCGGTCGAAGCGAGGACGCAGCAGAAAATCAGGAGCGCAAAAGCGAACCACATGGGGCCGCTCGAGCCGAGAAACCGCCCGGAAATCAGATAGTGCCTATAAAAGGCCCCGGCGGGAGGAAACCGCGTCCCCCACGGATTCAGCACAAGCAGGATGAACGGATGGATGGCCAGCATGTAGAACAACGTCGGCAGCCCCAGCCGCCGCGCCCTCTCGCGGAGGAACCCGGCCCGCCCCCGCCGCTCAAGCGACCCCGCGGCAAAAACGCCCGCCACAAAAAACAGGATTCCCATGAAGAAGGCCTGCAGGTGGGCCTGCCAGAAGAGGAATAAGAGACGTTCCCCCGTGGACGGCTGGGAGTCGGCCATGTAATACCAATCGCCGACGTGGCTGTACGTTACGCACGCATGCATATTGACCACCAGCACGATGACGAAAGTCCGCAGGTGATCTATCCAGGGAAGGCGTTCTGGGGCTGCTCGGATCGCCGATGAAGCCCCGCCTCAGCTCCGCTGGCAACTCCGCTCTTTCCGCGCTGGCCACCCGCCAATCAAGCCCTCATTGAGTGTTCCCCTGCGCCGGATTTATCCATGAACAACGACTCCCATTCCGGCCGTTATCAGGATGCGCACGTGATGCAGCGGCTTCTTCGCGAAAGCAACACGATCGCCGTTGTTGGCCTCTCCACCGACCCCGAGCGCGCCAGCAGCCGGGTCGCGAGCTACCTCATGAAGCGGGGCTATCGCATCATTCCGGTCAATCCGAAGGCCGAAAGCATCCTAGGCGAGAAAGCCTATGCCGACCTGGCGTCGATTCCCGAGACGGTCGATCTGGTCGACGTATTCCGGCCTGCAGCCGAATGCCTCGCCGTCGCCGAACAGGCCGTTGCGATCCGCGCCAAAGGCCTCTGGCTGCAGATAGGGATCGTCAATATCGAGGCGGCTGACCGAGCCGCTCGGGCCGGTCTCGACGTTGTGATCGACCGCTGCTTGATGACCGAGCACGCTCATCTCAATTTGACTTCGTCATCGTGAACGCTTCCCGCCCGACGCACCCGGCTACGGCGGCGGCCCAGGCCCTCGGCTTCCTCGATGAAGCCACGGGAGCCGTCGTCCCTCCCATTCACCCGTCGACCACCTACGAGCGCGGTGCGGACAATCGCCTGCTATCCGGCCGGATCTACTCCCGTGCGGACAATCCTAACTACGACCTCGTGGAGACATTGCTCACCCGGCTCGAGGGCGGCGCCGCGTCGGCCGTATTTGGTTCGGGAATGGCCGCGGCAACAGCGGTTTTCCTCGCGCTCAAACCGGGCGATCACGTGCTGGTTCCGGCCGTCACCTATTGGGCTCTGCGAAACTGGCTGGTCGGATGGGCCTCCGACTGGGGCCTGGTGGTGGAATCGGTGGACATGACCGACCCCTCGCGGGTCGCCGCGGCGATCCGCCCTGGAGCCACACGCCTCCTATGGGTCGAAACCCCCGCAAATCCGACTCTCGCCGTGAGCGACATTGCCGCGCTCGCCGTCCTTGCCCACGGGGCCGGCGCCCGAATTGCCGTCGACTCCACCTTCGCCACGCCGGTCCACACGCGACCCATCGAACTTGGCGCGGATGTGGTGATGCACTCGGCCACGAAGTACCTCAACGGGCATTCCGACGTGATCGCCGGAACATTGACCGTGCGCGCCGAGGATGAAGCCTGGGCGCGAATCAAGGCGGTTCGCGTCCAGTCGGGAGCGGTGCTGGGCCCGTTCGAAGCGTGGCTGCTTCTCCGCGGCATGAGGACCCTGTTCGTCCGGGTCCAGGCGCAGAGCCGCGCCGCCCAGCAGATCGCGGAGCATTTCGCTTCGCACCCAGCGATCGAGGCGGCTCTCTACCCCGGGCTGCCGAATTTTCCAGGCCATGCCGTGGCCCGGGCTCAGATGAAGGACGGGTACGGCGGTATGCTTGCGCTGCGGATCAAGGGCGGGGCTCCCGGTGCGCTCGCCTGCATGGGTCGCCTTCGTTTATGGAGACGCGCCACCTCGCTCGGCGGAGTCGAGAGCCTCATCGAGCACCGCGCCAGCATTGAAGGCTCCCAAAGCTCCACGCCGCCCGATCTTCTGCGGATGTCGGTTGGGATCGAAGACGCGGGCGACCTGATCGCCGATCTCGAGCAGGCGCTTGCTTGAACCACGCCCGATGCGCCAGCGCCTCCGAATTGCCACCGCCCTCAACTCGAACGTGAATCCGAACGCCTACGGGGGATTCGACGACTTCTTTGTTCTCGATGCGCACTTGAATTGGACGGCGACCAAGCGCTGGACCGCCGAGGGAGGCGTGGACATTGCCCTCAACCGAAAATATTTCCTCTTCCATTCCTTCCCCCAACGAACGGTCGTGGCGGAATGGAAATGCCGTCTCTAAACCGACCGTCAAAGGTCGCGGGCATACACAATGAAGCCGGCGTGCTTGGCCATCTTATCGTAGAGGTGGCGACCGGCGGCATTGGTGTGGTGCGTCTGCCAATAGACGCGCCCGATTCCGGCGGCTCGCGCCTGATCGTAGACACCTTCGATGAGCAATCGTCCGACTCCCCGGCCTCGTTCCTCTCGCTCGGCGAAAAGGTCCTGCAGGTAGCACGTAAGCTCTTTTCGGGTGGTGCTCCGATGGAACAAGTAGTGCGCGAGGCCGAGCAGCCTGCCCTCGGCCTCCGCCACAAGCGCATAGACCGGCTCCTCTGGATCGAAGAAACGCTCCCAGGTTAGTTGGGTGATTTCAGGAGAAAGCGCGGTCTCGTTCTCCCGGCCGTAGAAAGCATTGTAACCGTTCCAAAGGGGCATCCAGGCGGCGAGGTCCCCGCGTTGAACGGCGCGCACGACGCAGGGAGGCGGCATGCTGCTAAATCGGATTCACCGCGACGCCCTCTACCTCTCCCAATAGACGCGCGAACACGCTCGCATCCACGTTTCCTCCCGACAAGACGACGCCGATTCGTTTGCCGGCGTTGGAGTTCCTTTCACGGATGGCTGCGGCAAGCCCCGCGCCAGCCGCACCCTCTGCGACATTATGCGTATCCGAAAAATAAGCACGCATAGCCGCTTCCACGTCCCCGTCCGACACCCGCACAATGCGCTCCACACCCCGCAGGATATGTTCGAAGGCCTCGCCGTTGGGGGTGGAGCAGGCCATTCCGTCGGCGATCCGGGTGGAAACCGCGTGTGAAATCAGGCGCCTCGCCTCAAACGACAGCGCGATCGCCGGCGCGCCTTCCGAGGCGACGCCGATGATTCTCGTCGGAAGCTCCAGCGCGTCACGCGCCGCAATGAGCGCACAGGCTCCCGAACCCATGCCGATCGAGACGTAAACCCGGTCCAACGGGGGCGCGCTTCGGAGAAAGTGGAGCATCGATACGGCATTTCCGCAGACCAGATCGCGATGATAGGCCGGCACCCAATGCAGGCCCCGCTCCCCGGCGACCCTTTGAGCATGCATCAATGCGGCTTGAAAATCGTCCCCATGCTCGAGCAGTTCCGCGCCCAGGCCCCGCATTGCCTGATTTTTCTCAACGCTGTTTCCGCGCGGGACCACGATCGTGGCGGAAAGTCCGATCCGAGAGGCCGCGAATGCCACCGCCTGCCCGTAGTTTCCCCGGGTGGCCGCGACCACACCCCGTGTTTGCGGTTCCCGCGCGACCAGCTGGTTTACGTAGTTCAAGGCGCCACGGATCTTAAAGGCTCCTATCGCCGTATGATTTTCGTGCTTCACCCAAAGCTCGCACCCGGCGCGTGCATTGAGGAGGGGCCACGAGAACTGCGGCGTCACCGGCACGACCGCGTTGATCGTCGCCGCAATCGACTCAATCTCGGCCAGCGATGGAAGCGAGGCCTCGGATCGATTCGCCTGTCTCATCAGGTTATTTGCCATCACCCTTTGTAATTATGCCACGCGGAGCGTACAGCAAACAGCCAAACGCGAACAGGTACACTTCCCGCAAACCTTGGCCTCTACAGATAGGCCCCCGTGGCCCGCAGCCATCATTGCACGCGTACGGGATTAGGCTGAACCTCTCCAACCCGCCCGGGAAAGACTTGGAAAAACGTCTGGATCATCGTGGGCAGAATGCCGCTCGGGGCCCGGCTGGCCGGATCAGTGGCCGCGCCACATGCCCCCCGTCAAACCGCCAGCTGCGGACGCTTGGGGTCGGGCCAGTCGATGTGGAAGAACTTTCCACGCGGCTGGTCGACGCGCTCGTAGGTGTGCGCGCCAAAGTAGTCGCGCTGCGCCTGCAGCAGATTGGCGGGCACGCGCGCCGAGCGGTAGCCGTCGTAGTACGCGAGCGCCGAGGCGAACGTCGGCACCGGCACGCCGCATTCCGCCGCCAAGGCGACCACCTTGCGCCAGTTCTCCTGCGCCTTCTTGAAGGTTTTGTTGAAGTACGGATCGAGGAGCAGGTTGGCCAGCTTCGGATCGCGTGAGTAGGCTTCTGTGATCTTCTGGAGAAACGCCGCGCGGATGATGCACCCGCCCCGCCAGATCTCGGCGATTTCGCCAAAGTTCAGCTTCCATTTGAACTCCTTCTGCGCCTCGCGCATGAGCTGGAAGCCCTGCGCGTAGCTGCAGATCTTGGAACAGTAGAGCGCGTCCTGGACCGCGGCGATCAAGGCTTTCTTCGAACCACGGTACTTCTTCGACGGCCCCTTCAGGATCTTTGAAGCCGCCACACGCTCTTCCTTCACCGCCGACAGGCAGCGCGCAAAGACCGCCTCGGCGACCGTGGGCGCCGGCACGCCCATGTCGAGCGCGTTGGTCGAGGTCCATTTGCCCGTTCCCTTCTGGCCCGCTGTGTCGAGGACGATGTCGACAAAAGGTTTCTTGGTCACCGGATCCTTCTGCTTGAGCACATCGGCCGTGATCTCGATCAAAAAGCTATCCAGGATGCCCGTGTTCCACTCGGTGAAAATGGCGCTGATCTCCGCCGGTTTCAGGCCAAGCAATCCGCGCAGAAGCGCGTACGCCTCACAGATCATCTGCATATCACCGTACTCGATTCCGTTGTGGACCATCTTGACGTAATGGCCCGCTCCGTTCTCGCCGATGTACGTGGTGCAGGGCACGCCACCCTTGACGGGATGCCCGGGCGTCGCGCCCATGATGGGCTTGCCGGTCTTTGCGTCGACCTTCGCGGCCACCGCCTCCCAGATCGGTTTGAGTTCCTGCCATGCGGCGAAGTCACCGCCGGGCATGAGCGACGGGCCGAAACGCGCGCCCTCTTCGCCGCCCGAGACGCCGCTGCCGATGAACCGGAGCCCTTTGTCACTCGCCGCCTTCTCGCGCCGGATCGTATCCGTCCAAAGAGCGTTGCCGCCATCGATGATGATGTCGCCCTTCTCGAGCAGGGGCTCGAGTCCGTCGATCACCGCGTCGGTGCCCTTTCCCGCCTGCACAAGAATCACGATCTTGCGCGGCGTAGCCAGCGACTTGACGAATTCCTCGAGCGTTTGGGTGCCCACTACGCCGCCTGGCGTGGACGGATTTTCAGCGACAAATTTGTCGGTTTTCTCGGTCGTGCGGTTGTAGACGGAAATCTGGAAGCCGTGATCGGCGATGTTCAGCGCAAGGTTCTGCCCCATGACGGCGAGGCCGACGAGGCCGATATCAGAAAGTGGTTTGGCCATAAGAGGGCCGTTTGTAGCCTCTCCAAGGGGGCGAAACCAAGCTGTTTCTTCCGCGCCAAGCCCACTCACCTACCTAACTTGGCGACATCTGGCCAACGACGGCGCCCCCGACAGCCCTTGCGGGCTGCGAAAGCCGCCTAACGTCCAGGGGGCCGCGACTGCTTATTGTCATAGGCCCCCTTGCTTGGGAAGAAGGGGGCAAGATGGTCAACAAGCGGGGTGAGGAAGGCCGGTTCCGTCCGTTCGTAGACCCAATTGGCAAACAGGAGAGCTCCGCCCAGGATGATCGCCCCTCCTACTATGAACTTGTTCATGCTCAATAAATAACGCAGCACGAGCACGGCGACAATGACCGCCAAGATGGCCACCCCCACTTTCAACCAGAACGCCGGGGGAATCTGTTTCAGTTTGTCGAGCGTCGTGACCGCCAACAGAAGCATGCAAGCACCCTACTCTTCCCTGGATTCTAGACGAGGCCAAAGCACCCACGTCCCGCTTTTAGCCGGTTTTTTAAGCTCCCGGCGAAGCCGCCCCTGGCCCCCCCGCAGAGTGGATCCATTCGGTCGAACCGCCCACGTAGTGCTCCTTCTTCCAGATCGGCACCCGCGTCTTGGCCTCATCGACGATGTAACGACACGCCTCGAACGCCGGACCGCGATGCTCAGCGGCAACGGCCACCCAGATCGCCAGGTCGCCCGGAAGGAGGCGGCCTGCCCGGTGGATGCAAGCGGCGTCCAGAATGGCGTAGCGCGCCCTAGCCTCCTCCAGGATCTTCATTCCCTCCTTTTCGGCCAATGGCGCGAACGCCTCGTACTCAAGGGCCCCCACATCCCGCTCCTCGTTGCGCACGCGCACACGTCCCTCGAAGGTGACAAAGGCGCCCGCGCGCACGTTCTCGAGAGCCGCTCGCGCAGGTGCCGGGTCGATCGGCGTCGGAGAAATCGTGAAGCGCATGCGGACTTGGGTCGAATCAGCTCACCCGCCGGCAACCGGCGGAATAAAGACCAGCGTGTCTCCGTCGCGCAACGACGCATCCCATGGGGCAAATTCCTCGTTGATCGCCACGCGCAGCCGCTCCGCGGGAAGCGAGAACCCATGCCGGCCACGCAGTTCGGCGTAGAGATCGGAAGCGGTCGCCGCCGAGGTGGCGCAAGCCTCCTGCGCCAGACCCCTTTGCTCGCGCAGCTGCGCAAAATAGGTGACGCGGATCGTCTTGGTCACGGCAGAGGCAGCTTACCCGGCGTGGTAGTCGCTCTTGCCGCCGGTTTTTTCGATCAGTTGGATTTCACGGATCACGATACCGTGCGTCACGGCCTTGCCCATGTCGTAGAGCGCAAGCGCCGCCACGCTCGCACCGGTGAGCGCCTCCATTTCCACACCCGTGCGCGCGGTTGCGCTCGCACGGCAATGGATCACCACTTCGACCGAACCGTCGGCCGCGGGCGGACGCGTCTCGATCTCGATCCTGCAATCGTCAAGCGGAAGCGGATGGCAGAGCGGAATCAGCTCGCTCGTTCGTTTCGCCCCGAGGATGCCAGCCAGGATCGCCGTCTGTAGCACCGGCCCTTTCGCACTCGAGATCTCGCCCGCCTCCAAAAGGGCGGCGAGCGCAGAAGGCAGGATCACCGATGCGACGGCATGCGCGGCTCGGCGCGTCGGGGTCTTGGCGCCGACATCGACCATCTGCGGCCGGTTCCGGGCATCGAGGTGGGACAGCATCGGGGCACTCTCGCTCCTCAGCCCAGCCGCTTCAATCGCTTTCCTCAACGCACACCCGCCCACCGCCGAAACGGCGCTGCGTATCCCGCGGGAAACACGGCGGGCCCTGCTGGAAGCTCGATGAATCCGTCTGTCCCGACCAATGCGGCAAAATCTCCCGAAGTGCCCACCTCAGCCGCCGTGGCCACCGTTTCTCCCAGCGGCCCGTCGGACAGCCGCACCGGAAGCAGGCAGGCCAGCGGTGGAGCGAATTCGAAAGCCGCCGCCAGAACGGATCTCCTCAAGGGCAGGGCTCGGAGCCCGCTGGCATGGTTAAGCGCGGGTATCACGTAACGGTGAAGGCACGTGTAGGCCGAGACGGGATTCCCCGGCAGGGCAAATACCGGGGTGCGCCGCCCGCTGACTCCGAACCAGAAGGGCTTCCCCGGACGCTGCGCGACTCCGTGAAAGATCTTGCGCACTCCTT
>Ga0302325_10015738_pt1 | contig 16069 bp, 11 predicted proteins | sample Palsa_T0_2_FD_201948 | JGI IMG/M metagenome (GOLD analysis project Ga0302325, IMG submission 201948) | Peat permafrost microbial communities from Stordalen Mire near Abisko, Sweden - Palsa_T0_2 | ecosystem: Environmental > Terrestrial > Soil > Palsa > Peat permafrost | place: Sweden: Abisko... | reverse complement strand
GAAGTCTTCCGCAACCGCATTTATCTCGAAGGCCTCGGCAACTCGCTTTTCCTCGCCGTGGGCAGCACTGCCGCCGCGTTGCTCATCGCGCTCCCGCTGGCTTTCATCGCCAACCGCTACGATTTTCCCGCGAAAAAATTGCTCACCGCGGCGATCCTCGTACCGATGATCCTGCCGCCCTTTGTCGGCGCCATCGGCGTGCGGCAAATCTTCGGCCAGTACGGCGCGGTCAACGCCGTGCTCACGCACCTGCGCGTGCTCGGCGCGGATGAAACCATCGATTGGCTCGGCCGCGGCCGGATGTGGGGCGTCATCGCCCTCAATGCGCTGCACCTCTATCCGATCTTCTTTCTGAATCTCACCGCCGCACTCGCCAATCTCGATCCCGCCATGGAGGAAGCGGCGGAGAACCTTGGATGCACGGGCTTTCGTAAATTCCGGCGCATTACGCTGCCGCTCATTATGCCGGGCCTGTTTGCGGGCGGGACCATCGTCTTCATATTCGCCTTCACCGAACTTGGTGTTCCGCTGATTTTCGACCTGAGCCGCGTCACGGCAGTGCAAATCTTTTACGGCCTCAAGGAGATCGCCGGAAACGGCAGCCCCTTCCCCTTCGCCCTTGCAGCCGTGATGCTCGGCACCACCGCGCTGCTTTACGCCTTGAGTCAGTGGCTCTTCGGTCGCACCAGCCACGCGATGGCTTCCAAGGCCACCACTGCCGCCGGCGCCCGGATACCCGGCACCACCGGGCGATGGGCCTGCGCGCTGGTTTTTTTGGCCATCACGGCCGCAGCGCTCCTGCCGCACCTTGGCTTGATCCTCGTTTCTGTCGCCGGTGATTGGTACCACACCGTGCTCCCGACCGGTTGGACCATGGAGCACTACCGCACCGCCCTCGGCAGCCCGCTGACCGTCCCTTCCATCATCAACAGCCTGAAGTACGCCAGCCTCTCCACGGTGTTCGACCTCATCCTCGGCGTCCTCATCGCCTACGTCGTCGTCCGCACCACCGTACCCGGCCGCAGCGCCCTCGACATCCTCGCCATGCTGCCGCTCGCCGCGCCCGGCCTGGTGCTGGCCTTTGGCTATATCTCGATGACGCAGGACGGGCGCGCGTTCCAGTTTCTCAATCCGTCGAGGGATCCCACACCGCTGCTCGTCATCGCCTACGCCGTGCGCCGCCTGCCGTACGTCGTCCGTTCCGCCGCCGCGGGCTTGCAGCAAACGAGCATCACGCTCGAGGAAGCCGCGCAGAATCTCGGCTGCCCGCCATTCCGCGCCTTGCGCCGCATCACCTTCCCACTCATCGCGGCCAATATCCTTGCGGGTGGCCTGCTCGCCTTCGCCTTCGCCATGCTCGAAGTTTCCGACTCGCTGGTCCTGGCGCAGAAACAGCAGCACTTCCCGATCACCAAGGCGATCTACGAACTGTTCCAAATGATGGGCGAAGGCCGCTACGTCGCCTCGGCCCTCGGCGTCTGGGCGATGGTCTTCCTCGCCCTCACCATCTTCGCCACGAGCCGGCTGCTGGGAAAGAAACTGGGCGCGCTTTTCCGGGTGTAAGGCAATTTGGGGTTCGGGAGCGTTGCGCAAAGAGTAGCGCAGTCTCGTGCGGCGGCTGAGCGCCAACACCCAACACCCAACATCCAACGTCCAATTTCAGAAATCCGCATCGGGCCTCGCATCGGAATGCGCGTCGCTACTGCGAGCGCCATCGAAAGAAATTCTACACTGGGAGTTGGATGTCCGGCGGCACCCTTGGAACTACCAGGCGGCCACCATCACGTCGGACACGGCAAAACCTGCGGCACCGCCTCGGCAGCCACCGGGATATCCCCCACCGTCCGCTCATCGAGCCAGATGGCCTGCCGGCAGAACAGGAAACGCAGATGGCCAAAATTCTCCCATCCGGCGGCCACCGCCAGGGCGCGCAACTCGGCAAAGGAAAAGGCGCGCTGCACCGACATGACGGCGTCCGTGCGCGTCATCGGCAGGCGATAGAAAAACGTCGTTAGCAATCGCACGCCCAGCAAGGCCTGCAGGGTACGCTCGAGATCTCCCACCAGCACGAAGCGGTGGGAAAGATCGCGGCACCGCCGCAAGAGCGTGACGGCATCCGCTTCGCTGAAATGGTGCAGCGACAGCGAGCACGTCACCAGATCGTAAGTTTCCTTCGTCTCAAACCTCAGGGCGTCACCGCGGATAAACTGGATCTCGGGATAGCTGTCGCTTCCACGGCGGGCCAGCTCCAGCGTAGAGACATTTGCATCCACCGCATCGACACGCAGGGTGACTCCGGCCGGTCGCGCCCAATCGACCATCACGCGCGGGAGGTCTCCCGCCCCCGTGCACAGATCCAACACGCGGTAGCAGCGGCCCGGCGTCAGCCATTGCGAGAGAAATTTCCGCACGATTCGATGGCTGCCAAACCAGCGATTCAGCGAAACGAGATTACGCAAATCCGCCTCCAGTGCGGGGGTCACCGGTTGCGGACGATCCATGAGTTCCGGGTCTTGCGGGTCGAACACGCGCTTCATGGCTGGCTCAACATATACCGCCCGCTTACGGTAATCGATTCATTTGATCGTGCAAACATCTAGTGAGATGACATCGAAAAAGCAGTCCCGGATCATCCGCCCCTTTTAGACAATCTCTCCCCCACCCTGCAAGGCCAGCAAGGCCAGCATGCGCCCCGTTTTTCCACGCTCCACCCGATACGAATAGTAGCGATCCAGATGGGCTCCCGTGCAGGTCCCGCAATCGGCCACCTGCCGGACGCCTGCCGCCCGGGCCTGCGCCACGATGAGCGCCGCAAAATCGATTTCGTAGATCGGCGGCCGAACGCACGGGCTCAGTTGCACGATCATCTTCGCTGGATCGCACCCGAATTCCGCGCGCATCCGCTCGATGGCGGCGGCCGTAATACCCAGTTCGCTGCCCTTGCGGCCCGAGTGCACCAACCCGATGACGCGGCGCTGCGGATCCACGAGATAAACCGCGCAACAGTCGGCGACATAGACGCCGAGGCACACACCAGCGCTCGCCGTGATGATCCCATCGACACCCGGCACAGGGTTGGCGGTGGCAGCGTCCACCACCGCCACTTCACGCCCGTGCACTTGCTTGCCGGTGACGAAGTGAAACGTCCCCAGGCCAAGGCTCTCCCGGGCCGACTGGTGATACGCATCCAGGCGCAGCAGCGCCTGTTCACGGTCGACTTTCACATCCAGCCCGGCAACGCGCCCAAGAAACGCATGCGCGATTCCAGGCACCGCTTCGAGAGCCGCAAAATGTTCGATGGGAAGCCGTATCGCGCCCTTTTTCGTCTCTTTCGTGGACTCCACTTGCGGGCGGCGATCAATGGGTCCGTTTCGCCGGAATCGGCGTGGGCACCGGTGGCGGCGCGTCCTCGCGGACCTCGATGATTGGATCCTTGGGAACGCGCCGCAAGAGCGGATCATTGAAGCCTTCGGAATACGTCGTCGCCGTCGCCGTGACGCGGTCGAGTTCTGACAGGGCGGTATCGTAATTCGCGAGCGCCTGGTAATCGGTGGTGCGGGCCTGCGTCAATGCCACCTGCGCGTTGAGCACATCGAGTTGTACGCCCGCGCCCGCCGCCAGGCGTTCCGAGGCCAGGCGCAAGGCTTCGAGGGCTTCTTCGACCGTCTTCTCCTGGCTGCGAATGGTTTCGCGCGCGGTCTGCACGTTGGCGTAGGCCTGCTGCACTTCCTGCTCCACCTGATGCACCGAATCGTCGTAATTCACGCGGGCCGATTCCAGGGACGCGCGCGCCGCTTTCACCGACCCATAGGTCATAAAACCGTCGAAAAAATTCCAGGAACCGTTGATGCCGAAAAACCAGCCGTTCACGACATCGTCGAGGCGGTTCGAGGTCGGAAGATTGCGCACCTGGTAACCGCCGACGGCGCTGATCTGCGGTTTGTAGCCCGCCAGCGCCACTTTGACCTGCTCTTTTTGGATCAGGATGGTGAGCCGCTGCACTTTGAGAAACGGCCGGTGCTCGATCGCCATTTGGATGGCATTGCGCAAGCCCAGCGGCCGCTCGAAGACCTTGAGTTCGCCCACGGCATTATAGGTCGTTTGCCCAGTCGGACCGGGATCGATGCCCAGCGTGCGGGCCAGTTGGAACTCCGAGATGATGTAGGCATTTCTGGCGCTGATTAATTGCGGCTGCTGGTTGGCCAGCGCCACTTCCGCCTGGAGCACATTGAAGCGGGGCACCGTGCCGGCCTCGAACCGGTTCTGCTGGTCCTTGAGCTGGTCCCCGAGCAGCTTCACGGATTCCTCCTGCACTTCGATCAAGGCTCGATTCAGGAGCACCGTATAAAATTGCTGGCGTACGTTGTCGACCGTCTGGTCGATGGTATCGCGCAGGCTGAAGTAGCTGCTGTCCTCGGCGAATTTCGCGATGTTGATGGCCGCCCTGACCTGTCCACCGGTGTAGATGTTTTGGGTGGCCTGCACCTGGACGTTCCACGAGTTGTCGTTGAGCGTCGGGGTGTTGGCGGCCGCCGCGGCCGCGGCTTGCGCGGTGCTGGCCTCCACGGCTTGGGCAACCTGCTTGGCGACACTCGGAGCCAGACCGGGGATATTGGCCAGTTGCGATTGAATTTGGCCGCTCACGTTCGGCGTTGTCGTGGGTGTGTTCGAACCGGCCTCGCCGGCGTTGGCCAGGATCCTGGATTGCTGGGAATAGCTCGACGTCAGCGCCAGGTGCGGCAGCGCCTCCGCACGGACTTCAATGATCTCCCCGCGCGTTTGTTCGATCTGCCAGAGGGCCTTCAAGACGGCGGGATTTTGCTTGAGCGCCAGATTGACCGCCTGGTCGAGGGTCATGTTGCCGACCCAGGTGTGCTGGATCAGGTGGGATGAGTGGAGCGGCGCGGAGCCGGCGTAGGAAGTCAGGAGCGCGGAGACCGCGAGGAGCGCGGCCAATGGAGAGGGTCTCATTTAGACTGACAATAGCTGAAGATTTTCTCGTAGATTTGCAACCACGACTTCTGCTCGCCAGGCTCGAGGACTTCCATCATTTTCAACAAGTTGAAGATCATGTCTTCGCGCACTTCGGCCACAAGATCAGATCCGGATGCCGTGATTTGCACCAGCACCTTGCGCCGGTCGTCCCGGGCATGCATCCGCTTCACGTGGCCGAGATTCTCGAGGCGGTCAATCAACCCGGTGGCAGCCGCCGTCGAGTGACCCATTTTCTGGGCGATCTCCGACATCGTGAGCGCATTTTGCTCCCGCAAAAAACCGAGCAGGCAGTATTGCGGGAAGGACACGTTGCCACGCGCCAGTTCCTTGGAGAGGTTCAGGATGAAACAGCGCTGCAAGACGGTGAAAATATCCGCCAGCCGCTCTGCATCGGTGCGCTTGGGGTCCGCGGCACGTAAGGTGGGCATAAATTTAATGGCGTTTACATTAAAGCCCTTGAACCACTCGTCAATCGATCATTCTTTCCATCAATCCGACGCCTGCTAGCCTGCCTTTATGGACCCCGCTTTGCTCCGCAACGTTTCGATCTTCCGCAAGCTTTCCGACGACGAATTGCGGACCTTCTGCGATCTCCTGGCCATTCGAGAGGCGAAGCCCAAGGATCGCATCATCGAGGAAGGGACGCCGGTGAAAAACTTTTCCGTCGTCCTGGACGGTGTCATCCACATCCGGCGCGTCGCCAACAAGCGCGAGATGTTGCTCGGCCGCCTCGGCCCGGGCGGGTTCTTCGGTGAAATCAATCTTTTCGACCCTGGGGTCGCCACCGCCAGCATCTACGCCATGAAGCCCACCCGCCTCGCGTATCTGGATTACGAGGCCTTCCATCAATTCATGGAAGCCAACCCCACGATCGGCTACAAGATCGTCTCCTCGATGATGACGGAAATGGCCCGGCGCCTGCGCCAGACCAGCGCCCGCCTCGTCAACACCGCCTATTGGTCGAGCGCGGAAGGGGCGGTGCCTGGCGGCAGTTGATGGTTGCGAGTTGAGAGTCATCACCGGCCGGTGTGAGCGTGTGCCCGGACGCGGCCGTCCCGGCCGAATATCCATTTGCAAGAGAGCGACCGCACGCTGGACGCGGCTTTTCCCCCTCAACCCTCAACTATTGATAAACCGCGTCTCCCTTCCTGGGCATTCCCTTGATGATATCGGCTACGAAAAACGGTGGTTTCCGAATCTGCGTGACGCGCAACGCCACCGGCGTGGCGGCAGCCGCGCGCGTCTTCAAGATCGCGCCCACCACCGGACCCGGCAGAGAACCGCTGTCGATCAGGACGAAGGACGATTCCTCATTCACCATGACGATCCTGCCCACCAGCAGGTCCACCTTGAGCGTGGCGCGCGGCGGCTTTTTGTTCTTCCACGGCCAGAGCCGCGCTGGCAACTGGAGCAAAGTACACCCCGAGAGCAACACGATCACCGCCGTCAGGCCAGCCGCAATTGGTAATCGGTGAAACATCGCAAACACACCTCGAATACCAGCACGAACCACCACCGCCAGCAACGGAACTCTCGGAGAGCACCATTGGGGCAATCTTTATTGGGATTTCCGTCGACCGGCGTCCGCCGAGGCATCCGTGCTCGGGTCCTTTCCGCGCGTTGTCCGATCTCCGATTATTTTCATCTCCCATCTCCAATTTTCCTTCTTGCCAACCACCTCGAAGCACTCGAAATAGCAGGCCCGCACATGGTGAGGTGGCTGAGTGGTCGAAAGCGGCGCTTTGCTAAAGCGTTGTACCCCTTAAAAGGTACCCAGGGTTCGAATCCCTGCCTCACCGCTCTTTATATAAAACGCTAAATAAGAGCATATTACGAGATTGATGGAGTCACAACATTCAGCAAGTGACAACAATTGTGACAACCGCAAATCCGCCTCACTGCTGTCGGGCGAGGTATTCTTTAAGACTCTGCCAGACGATGAGGCGCGTGCCCTTCCCGAGCCACCAAGAACCTCTTTCTCTGGCTCTGCATGAAATCCAAGTTTCTCCGCGCACTCCTTGACGTATAGCTGAAGCTTCTTGTGCTCCAGGCCGCCGCGTCCGAATTCAAGAATCGGCTTCGAATTTGAGGGCGATTCTTCGACCGGAGGCGCCGCCCTCGAATCCGCCCGCATTCGGGCTCCGGGTTCAACGGCCGGCAGAGGAGGTTTCGAAGGGGCGCTTTCCGAGACTGTAGGTGCATCCGAAACGATGATTGGCGCGGCTTCCGCAATCGGTTTACGCCGCAATTCTGCTTCGATCTCAACGCGCGAGCGTGCATACGTGGCACGGGATGGCCGGGCACCGAGGCTCTCATGCTGGGGGATGCATCTACGTGATCTCTCCTGGGTGACGCTCAAGTGCCCATCGAGCCGGCTACAAGCGAACGAGTGTGGCAAAGCAACGGATCGTCGACACAAAGTTTTGGGACGACTCATACATCGCAGGGCTCTCTCCTCTGGAGAAGCTCGTCTTCCTCTACCTCATCACCAATCCCCTCACCAACATTTCTGGCGTCTATGAGCTGCCCCTAAAGCGGGCGGCTTTTGACGTTGGGTTGGCGGGGAAGGAGTTGGAAGCGGTGTTCAAGAGGTTTGAAAAGGACGGAAAGATTACCCGGTTCAATGGCTGGGTCGGTGTGGTCAATTTCATCAAATACCAGAACGTCAATAGCCCGAAGATCAAGGAGGGCATCCTGAAGGAACTTCGGCGTGCTCCGAAGGAGGTCGTCGATAGGGTATCCATAGACTATCAAACCCTATCCATACCCTTCGATACCATATCGCATCTGAATTCTAATTCTAATCTGAATTTGAATCTGAATTCGAATGGACTTCCTTTAGGCAAGTTATCCACAGCAGAAGCGGAAGAAATCCGGAGGGGGAAAGAGGCAGTGGCAAGGAAGTGGATGGGCGGAAAGTGATTGCCGCACTGAAGCCCATCTCATGACGAGGTGGTCTTCATGTCGCAGTCACAACCAAAAAAGGAGTTATATAAGCTATGATCGAGCTACTTGAACCCGTCGCCACACGGCGACATCCCAATTTGCTCCTGCATTGCGGAGCACATCATGTCGAAAGAGAGCAGGTGCTTTCGGTGAGGACACCGAGTTCGACAGGCACCTGGACGCCGATTCCTCATTCGGAACTGATCCAAACAGCAGAAAGGGCGCTTGGAGCGACCAATCTGGTAATTGGGTCGATGGTGCATTCGCTGTCCCACGACGGTGCTCGTTATTTCGGACTCATGGAGATTACCAGTGATGCCGAAAGCGACGACTACTGCTGGGTTTTGGGACTGCGCAATTCGCATGACAAAACCTTTCCTGCCGGTATCACTGCTGGGGCACAGGTCTTTGTCTGCGACAACCTGTCGTTTAGCGGCGAGGTCAAGCTGGCTCGGAAGCACACCCGATTCATCTGTCGGGACCTTCCTTTGTTGGTGGAACGTGCCATCGGTCAGTTACTCAGTAAATGGCATGATCAGAGCGTCCGGTTCGGTGCTTACAAGCATCACGAAATTCAGGATGCTGCTGCTCATGATCTGATTATTCGAGCTGTTGACGTAGGCATCTGTTCTAATCGGATGATTCCTGAAGTGTTGGACTGGTGGAGGGAACCCGCCCATCAGGAATTCCAGCCACGCAACGTCTGGAGCCTTTTCAACTCGTTCACCGAGGCGCTGAAGCAGGGAAACCTGGCCGAACTGCCGAAGAGAACGGAAGCTCTGCACGGGTTGTTGGACGGTCATGTCGGACTTGCCGAAAGGTTCAGCGGAAGCTGAGCCGAAGAGCAGTCCGCTTCAACAGGAGAGTTTACCGAAATGGTGGACTCTCCTATTTTTTTGGCTTTTTATGCCCGCCGGACATCACCCGATGTGGTAGAGCTGCCGGCGGCGAAAGAGCTTGGGGACAAAGATCATCGGCGATGGATCGTCCGCGCTGCCAACCAGGCAGCGAAAGCAGCCGATTTCAGATGTTGGATGGACACTGGAAGCGAGACTTCATATAAGCGGGATCGGCCTGTCTCCGATGGGCACGCTCAAACATGAACCGCATCTACCAAGGCCGTGTCTCGCGGGCGGAACTGCTCGACGCCAAAGGCGAAACCATCTCCCAGCCAGATTGGGATTGGGAAGAGGCGCTATGGGACCACCACGCGCTGTTTCAGGATGCAGTGAACTACTACACGCTCGCGCTCGCGGCACTTGGGGAGGGGCTCACGGGCGCGACCGAACAGGGCAAGGCCGCGCTTGCGTGGCGTGAGCAGGTACGGGGGAAATGGACGCGCGCACAACGCAAGGCCCGTGCGTTTGACGGCCCGCACAAGCGGCTTGCGCGCTTGCTCGGCGCGGATGCGGAGTTGGGCGATTCGGAGAAATCTTTCGACGCCTGCGCTGCGCGTGTGATCCGCGCGAATGGCGCAACGGCGGAGAAGCGTGCTGCGGCGCTGTTGCGGCTTCTCGAATTGGCAGGGGAGGACGAGTCCGGTGGAAACAAACTGGCGAAGTTGTGCCGAGAGAAGCTGCCATTCTTTTGCAAACACTCAGTCGGTTCGGGGGACGACGTAACTGCGGGGCATCAAATGGTTGAGCGTCAAGCGCAGGTTCCGACGATTCTCAATGCGACGACTGAATCGCTCGCATCAGTGGCGGTCAAAGTTGATCTTCGATGCTTCTTCCGCACACCGCCGACCAAGCCGGATTACACCGGAGCGGAGGCGATCACGAGACTGCTTGAATGTTTCGACGGCATCACCAAACCCAAAAAGACACGCGGTAAGTCTACGAAGGTGAAACCGGCCCGCTTTCCCGAGTTGGCTGCGATGCGCTCACAGTTTGAAGCTGGGTTGAGGAGATTGCTTGCGGTTGACGCGGAGCTGCTACGAGTGCCGAACGCCAACAAGCCTCCTGCGGAGATGGCACCGACGGCAGTGTTCAAGTTCCTCCCGTGCGTGGAAACGTGGGAAGCTTGCAAGGTTGCCGTGGCCTCCGTGCTTAAACGGAAAGTGGATCGAAGCTTGGTTTCAGACCCGATCTCCGCGGTCCGAAGTGGCGGCATCGTTTTCGACTACTTCACGAATCAAACGTGTGTTGACCCAGTTGGAACGAAACGGTCGCAAGCAGTCTGGTTTGAATTCGATCTCGCTGCGTTCATCGAGGCCATCAAATCCCCGCATCGGTATTATCAAGACACGCAATCCCGCGATAACGATGCGCGCAAAGTGCGTGAGAAACTGCACGCGATTGATCCCGAAGGCCCCTGGCTGAAAGACCGCCCGAAAGCCGCACCCGCCAAAACCAAAAAAGCGAAGGTGACAGTCGAGCACGAAGAGGACGAGACGCCCGTGTTCACATTTGCCGGGGATGAGCGTATCGCGCTACTGCGTGGCATCGTGACGGATAAACTCGCATGGCTGGGTGAGGCGGAGGAACCCGATCAGCCCGGCGAGAAAAAGGAATACACCATCCGCCAGCGTACACTGCGCGCGTGGGGCGAAGTGCGTGATGCTTGGCGCAAGCTTGCGGCCAAAGGCCCGGTAACGCCTGAGATGCTGTGGAAGGAAGCCGCTGAAATCCAAGCCGAGCATCGTGACGACTACGGCAGTGCCGCGCTGATCCAAGAACTGGCAACGGCGGAGAATCATTCCGTCTGGCAAAAACCCGCTGCGGCGAATCCGTTGCATGCCGATGATCCGTTGCAAGCATGGCGGCTCTTCACCGAACTGCGCCGAGAGTTGCACGACAAGGAGCGGGCAATCCGTTTCACCCCCGCGCACGCCAGCGAATCGCCGCGCTATTTCATCCTGCCAAAGTCGGGGCGCTTTGGCACCGAGCACCAACGCGCGCCGAAGGATGCGGCTTTGCTGGACTTCACTTGCGGCATCGTCCTTCGCACTGAGCGCGGGCTGGAGCCTACAACCGTGCGCCTGCGCTACTCCGCGCCACGCCTGCGCCGCGACGAATTGCGCGCACCGGGCGAGGCCGATCTCGCGGGAGCGCGTTGGGTGCAACCGATGATGCAGGCGCTCGGCGTGAAAGAGGCGGATGTACAGGACTTCGGCAATTGCCGCGTGACACTCCAGCCGGAAATGATCCAACCGCGCGGCGCGGGCGCCGGGGTGGAGGAAAAGGTGCGTTACAATCACCAATTAACCTTCCCTGTGGAACTGGAGCCTGCCGCGTTGCAGGCGGCCATCGGTAAAGGTCCGTGCTGGGCGCGGCAATTTAACCTCCACCCGGACGGCGATACTTTTTATGACGCGAGCTTGCGCTGGCCACACGAAAAGCAACCCGCCAAGCGACCTGTGCCGTGGCACGATGCGCTGGATGCTTTCACACTCGTCGCCGTAGACCTCGGCCAGCGGGACGCTGGGGCGTTTGCCGTTGTCACCGCGCGGGCGGGAGGGGATGCGAGCGGGAAGCCCTCGCGCATCCTCGGCCAGACGGGCGAGGGAGAAGCTGCGAAGACGTGGCGCGCGGAACTCGAAGGGAGCGGGTTGTTGCGGCTCTCCGGCGAGGATCGTATGGAGTGGCGCGATACCTCGAAGCTGGAGCAGTCGCGCGGCGAGCATGGCTTTGCATGGCGCGAGGAGCTTTACGGCGAGCGGGGACGAAATGCCACGGCGGACGAGACGGAGGAATGCGCGGACTTGCTCACAAAGATCGGTGCGAGAGAGGCCGATCTGATGCCGCCCGCATGGCGCGAGACACTTTCTTTCCCCGAGCAAAACGACAAGCTGCTCGTAGCCGCCCGTCGTGCGCAATCACGCGTGGCGCGGCTGCATCGCTGGGCGGAGTTTCTGGCGAAAACTGACGACGCCAAGCGCCGCGCCAATGCACTGGAGGAAATCCAGGACGTGCGAAAGGACGCGATGGGGAATCCCGACCAAGCGCAGGCCGCGCTCGCGGCACTGGCAAAGGACGGGAAGGCGGAGGAACTGCGCGCGACGATCTTCGACGAGTTGCGCCGGGGCACCGCCGGGCTGCCGCCGCTGCTCGTCCAGATCGCCAACCGCGTGTTGCCGCTACGCGGGCGCTCATGGTGCTGGCGCGCAAATCCCGCGAAACCGGATTGCGGACTGTTGGATCAAAGCGGCCCGAAGCGCGAAGAGGTGCGCTTGCGCGGGCAGCGTGGGCTTTCGATGGAGCGCATTGAGCAAATCGAGGAACTTCGCAAACGCTTCCAATCGCTGAACCAAAGTCAGCGCCGCACGCCTGGCGGCCCGGCGCCAAAGCGGCGCGACGATTCAATCCCCGACCCCTGCCCGGCCTTACTCGAAAAGCTTGATCGTCTGAAATCGCAACGCATCAACCAGACGGCGCACATGATCCTCGCGCAGGCTCTCGGCGTCCGCCTCAGCGTGCCCACGGCGGACAAGGCGCGGCTACGCGGGGAGCGCGACCAGCACGGACAATACGAGAAATTCCGCATGCCAGTGGACTTCATCGTGATCGAGGATTTATCCCGCTACCGCAGCAGCCAGGGCCGCGCACCGCGCGAGAACCGCAAGCTCATGCAATGGTGCCATCGCGCCGTGCGCGACAAGCTCAAGGAACTCTGCGAGCCCTTCGGACTGCCCGTCGTGGAGACGCCCGCAGCGTGGTCGTCGCGCTTCTGCGCACGCAGCGGCGTGGCTGGCTTCCGTGCCGTGGAGGTGCATCCCGGCCACCGCAACGAGCCGCCGTGGGCGTGGCACCTGCGACGGTGGAAGGAGTTTCAACAGACGAAGGACACGCTGCCGGATGAGGAGCGCAAGAAGCAAGAAGAGAAGCTCGCAGACGCGCGGAAAGTGGCGGGGCTTTTCACGACTCTCGACCACGCAAACCGCGATACGGACAGAGATGCGCCTCGCCCAAAGTGGCGCACGCTTTACGCTCCGCAAACGGGCGGTCCGATTTTCCTCCCGTTTTCGGAACTGGAATCAGATTCGAGTTTTCAACGGCGACTGGAGCTGGCGCACGCGAGCAAGGACGGAAATGGGAAACTGGCACCCATCATCCGCTACAAACTGGTTGTGGGTGGGGAAATGGAGCCGGGCGTGGTGCAATCGGACATCAACGCCGCCGTCAATCTCGCTCTACGCGCCATCGCTGACCCGCGCCGGTGGAGCATCCACCCGCGACTCCGCACGCAACGCGATGGTAAAGGCGGCGAGCTGTGTGCGCGTGAGAAGCGCAAATACGGCACGAAGAACGCCCCGACATTGAGCATCGAGAAAGTCGCGAGAGTCGATGAGGACGACACGCGGCAGCCAAACTACTTTTATGACGCCAGCTGTAGCGTGCCATGGGGCCACGCAGAAGTGGAAGACCCACTCACTAATGACAAGGTTCGCCTCGTCAGCGGTGCGGCGATGTGGAAAACCGTTCGCGAGGCGCAATGGGATCGCATCGACCAAATCAACTCCCGCCGCCTAAAAGCATGGGACACAAAACGCGAGCAGGCGGACGACATCCCGATGTAATTCCGCATTGTCCACCTCGAAGAACTAACCCTTAGCGCTATGCCAACTAGACGTTCATCTCAAAAACGAACCGCCCGTCCGGGACGAGAAAGGGAGCGCGATCCGGCACAGGTGGAATTGCCGCTCAATGCGCTGCAAAAGCAAATCCACGAGGTGCTGAGCGCGGAGTTGGGCGGGACGGTTTCGCTTCAGCCCGAAGCCATCGCGTCAAAGGAAGTGCCGGTTGCCCTTTGCGAACCAACGCCGAGCCTCCCCACAGAGCCTGTGCCGTTGATGCCTGTTCGGCGGCTGCAGAATTACGCTTATTGCCCACGGCTTTTCTATTACCAATGGGTTGAAAATCTTTTCGAGGAAAACGCTGATACGGTGGAAGGATCGGCTGCGCATCGGCAGACGGACAAACCATCGGCTTTGCCGGAAGATCCCAAGGAACTGGAACTGCCGGAAGGCGCGCGTCTCCGGAGCCTCCAACTTGAGAGTGAGACGCTGGGCCTCGTGGGCAAGATCGATGTGTGCGAAGGGGCGAGCGACGGCATTGAGGTGATCGACCACAAGAAGGGGAGTGCGAGACGCGGAGAGAATGGCGAGCGGTTGGCGAAGGAATACGACGCCGTGCAGGTGGCGGCGTATGCGCTGCTGCTCCGCGAGCAAGGACAGACGGTGAACGCCGCGTCGATCTACTACGCGAGCGACCGGCGGCGTGTGCCTGTGCTGCTGACAGATGAGTTGCTCGCGAGCGTCTTACGGTTGCGAGATGAGGCGCGAGCGATGGCTGCGAGCGCGAAGTGTCCACCCCCGTTGCGAGACGATGCGCGCTGCCTCTACTGCTCGGCGTATCCGATTTGCCTGCCAAACGAGTCGGCGTTTTGGTCCGCGCCCAGCGGCAAGCCGCCAGAGTTGAAGGAGCCTCCACGTCCGCCTGGCGACGACGGCGAATTGCTCGTGGTGCAAAAGCCCGGCTGCACCGTCGGCCAGCGCGGCGGCGAGTTCGTCGTCAGGGAGAAGGGCAAGGATTTGCAGAAATTTCCGCGAAACCAGGTGCGGGCGATTTATCTCTACGGCGCAGTGCAACTCACGGCGCAAGCCGCGCAGAGCTGTCTGGAGGATGGAATCGATGTCGGGTATTTCTCGCCGGCAGGAAGATTCCTCGGCCTCCTGCGCGGGCTGCCGGCCAGCGGAGTCGATGCGCGGTTGGGGCAATACCGGATGTTTGGCGAATGGGGAATTCGCCTCAAGATCGCGCGGGAGGTGGTCCGGGCGAAGATTCACAATCAACGGGTGATGCTGATGCGCAACGGCGACGCGCCTGATCAGACCCTGCGCCGTCTGGCCGATCTGCGCGAACTCACGGAAAAGGCTGGTGACCTCGATACGCTACGCGGTGTCGAAGGGACCGCAGCCGCGCTGTATTTCGAGCACTTCGCGACGATGCTTTCGGAGCGCGCGGGGATGGATTTCTCGTTTACCGAACGTAATCGGCGACCGCCGCGTGATCCACTCAACGCATTGCTCTCGCTGGGATACAGCATCCTGTCAAAAGAGCTGACTGGGGTGTGCCACGCCGTAGGGCTCGATCCGTTTCTCGGCTTTTATCATCAACCCCGCTACGGACGGCCCGCTCTGGCGCTCGACCTCATGGAGGAATTTCGACCGCTCATCGCGGATAGCGTGGCGCTTTCGTTGCTCAACCGGGGCGAACTCACCATCAACCATTTTTCCCGCAGTGCCTCGGGCTGCTTCCTGCGCGAGGAGGGTCGGAAGATTTTTTGGGAAGCATGGTTCCGGCGTCTCGATTCGGAGGTGACGCATCCGCAATTTGGCTATGCCATGAGCTACCGGCGCATGCTCGAAGTGCAGGCTCGGCAGCTCTGGCGCTACGTGCGAGGAGAAGCGGAACGGTATTTCGGATTTACCACGCGCTGAGCCATGCGACATCGTGTTCTCGTCTGCTACGACATTTCCTCAGACAAGCGTCGCGACAAAATCGCGAAGGCGTGTGAGAGCTACGGCGCGCGCATCCAGTTCTCGGTGTTCGAGTGTCCGCTAGATGAGATGAGGCATCAGCAGCTCAAGGCTGAACTCGAAACGCTCATTAATCGCGATGAGGATCAGGTGCTGTTCGTGACGCTCGGCCCTGAATCTGGCGACGCTTCGCTGCGCATCGATGCGATTGGCCGCGCATACACACAGCGCTCGCGGGTGGTAGTGGTGTGAAATTGGCGCTTGCCGGCGTTCGGCTTGGGGTGTTCGCTTACCTCTGGCCACGTGCCACCGACCACTTCTCTTCCGCCATTGGAGAAGCACGCTCTTTGACTTCGCGAGTGCGGCAGTGCGAGACGAGCCCCTAGGGCACCCTCGCGCGCTCCTGCTGACGGGCTTTCCCGATCGGCTGGAAGCTGTGACGCGTCACAATTTATCGCGGGTATCGGGCCAGCGCTCGCACGAGACGATAGAAGACGTTTGTGTTCAGCCGTTTACTGCGAGCGCAGCCGCCGCCTCCGCGAGCGGCGCGAGCGTGAGGCGGGCAACCCTCCACAACCGCTGCGCAACCCGGATAGGCCGCCGCCTCCGCGAGCGGCGCGAGCGTGAGGCGGCGTAGATGTGCCAGGT
>Ga0302325_10015737_pt1 | contig 16069 bp, 14 predicted proteins | sample Palsa_T0_2_FD_201948 | JGI IMG/M metagenome (GOLD analysis project Ga0302325, IMG submission 201948) | Peat permafrost microbial communities from Stordalen Mire near Abisko, Sweden - Palsa_T0_2 | ecosystem: Environmental > Terrestrial > Soil > Palsa > Peat permafrost | place: Sweden: Abisko... | reverse complement strand
CAAAACAAAGGAATCGAGTTCGTCGGTCAGATTTACATTGCGTGTAGGCATAAGCTGCCTCCTTAAGCCTTGGTTTTCCAATTTATTGTAGCCCTCCTAGCAATCTTTGCCAATGCAGAGATCCCAACGCAACGCGGGGAACCAAAACGATCTTCGATCCTTCCAGTAAAATTCTCTCCTGTATGACTAAGAAAAAAATCGCATTTCTCTTCCCCGGCCAGGGTTCACAAACCGTAGGCATGGGGCGCAGCCTCGCCGAACACTTCCCCATCGCCGCAGCAACCTTCGCCGAAGCCGATGAAGCTTTGGGCTTCCCCCTGAGCCATATCTTTCTCGACGGCCCAGAGGACGAGCTACGTCTGACGGAAAATACCCAGCCGGCGATTCTGACCGTGAGTGTAGCCGCCTGGCGAGTTCTGGCCGAGCATGGAGTAGCTCCCGCCATGGTGGCAGGTCACTCGCTGGGCGAGTGGTCGGCGCATGTGGCCGCCGGTACGCTGAGCTTTACCGACGCAGTCCGGGCAGTCAAGGCGCGCGGCCGCTCCATGCAGACCGCGGTTCCGGCAGGCGAAGGCGCGATGGCGGCAGTGCTGGCCCTGGCTGCAGACCAGGTAGCGGCGGCCTGCGCCGGGGCCGCGGCTGAGACCGGCCTGGTGGTTTCGGCAGCCAATTTCAATTCGCCCGACCAGACCGTGATCTCCGGCGCCAAGGCCGCGGTTGAGAAGGCCGGCGAACTGGCCAAGGCGCGAGGCGCGCGCAAGGTGGTCATGCTGCCGGTCAGCGCGCCCTTCCATTGCGCGCTGATGCAGCCCGCTCAGGAAGATGTCGCCAAAGCCTTGGCCGGGATCGCGCTGGGCGAACCGCGCATTCCCGTCGCAGCCAACGTGACTGGGGCGCTGGTGACCACCGCCGACGCAGCCCGCGAGGCGCTCATCCGGCAGGTCACGGGCACGGTGAACTGGGCCGGATGCGTTCAGGCGCTCGTGGCAGCCGGAGCGGAAGCCTTCATCGAAGTGGGGCCGGGCAAGGTGCTGACCGGCCTGTTGCGGCAGATCGACCGCGCCCAGAAGTGCGTCAACGTCGAAGACGCAGCCAGCCTGGAGAAGGCGCTGGCAGAGCTAGCCGTACTTCAGTAAGGGTTGAGATTCAGCTCAAAGGGCGAGAAGCTCAGCGTGTGGTCGTTCTTGTCGTAGGCCAGGAAGAGCGCCTTGCTCTTGCGGCCGTTGATCATGGCGGCCACGATCAGCTCGGTCCCGGAGAGCTTTCGGGCCACGATGCGATGGCTGCTGATCGTCCCGTAATCGTTGGCCGTGCTTGCCTGCCCCCAATCCTCCTGGAAGCGCTCGAACGGGTACTTCTGGTACTTGTCCTGGTGCTGCCGCCAATCGAAATCATTGCGCCAGATGCCGTAAGCGCGATTCAGGTCGTTGCCCTCGACCGCCTGCAAGAACTGGTTGACATCGCGTTCGCCGGCCCAGTAGGTCCACCATGTCCACGGGTAATCCACCGGACGACCGGTGAAGAACCACATGCCCACCAGGAAGACTAGAAGAGCGCCGAACGTGCCATAGAGGATCTGAGCGTGGCGGCGGGAGCGGGCGGCATCGTACTTGGGCGCATCCATCAGGGTCATCGTTTGCAATACCTCAGACGAGCGGGTTCACAGGTGGAATTTCAGGAGAGGCCGTTCGGTTGCCCGGCTTCCCCAAGAAGACACTTCTACTAGAGACAACGCCTGGAGAGAAAGTGTTCCCGCCCTACCGAAGCGCATCCTCTACTTTCCCACATTCTCCGCCACGTCAAAGCTGAAGCTGGTCCGGCTGCGCTCCTTATGGCGTTCGAGAGCCAGCTCGATCAAACGGGTAATCAGGTCCGAGTAGCTGAGCCCGCTGGCCTGCCACAGCTTGGGATACATGCTGATCGAGGTAAAACCGGGCAGGGTGTTGACTTCGTTCAGGTAAATCCTGCGCCTGCCGTCGGGCTCCATGAGGAAATCGACGCGCGCCAGGCCGGCCAGATCGCAGGCGCGGAAGGCTTCGACGGCCATGGCGCGAATCTGTTTGGATTCAGCCGCCGTGATCTTGGCCGGGATGACGGGAATCGAGCCGTCGCTCAGGTATTTGGCCTCGTAATCGTAGAACTCCTTGCCGGGAATGATCTCGCCGACCACGCTGGCCTTGGGATCGTCGTTCCCCAGGACAGCGACTTCGAGCTCTCGCGCCTTTTTCTTCGCGCCTCCCACCCCTTCCTCGATCACGATCTTGCGGTCGAAGCGAGCGGCAAGGTTGAGCGCCGGAGCAAGCTCCTTGCGGTCGTGGACCTTGCTGATTCCGACCGACGAACCAAGATTGGCCGGCTTCACGAAAACGGGGTATTTGAGCGTGGCTTCGATAGTGGCCACGGTCTTGCGCGGCGAGGCTTCCCAGGCAGTGCGCAAGACGGTCAGGTGCTTCACGATAGGCAGCCGGGCCTGGGCGAAGAGCCGCTTCATGGCGTCCTTGTCCATGCCGGCCGCCGAGCCCAGCACGCCCGAGCCGACATACGCGATGTCGGCCAGCTCGAAGAGCCCCTGAATCGTGCCGTCCTCGCCAAAAGTGCCATGCAAAACGGGAAAAACAACATCGAACCGGCCATCCCCCCGTTGAGCTTCGCCAATAGCCGCGGCATCCGGGATGAGAGCTGTGACAGCGTCCTTTGGCGCAGACGATAGACCCGTCTCGGCCTCGGAAGCCAGACCATCCGCGGAAGCGCCGCCCGCAAGCAAAGCCTGCGCGCCTCCAGCCGTCAGCCAGCGGCCAGTCTTGGTGATGCCGATGGGAACAACGTCGAATTTCTTGCGATCGATTGCCTTGAGAATGGAAGCCGCCGAGAGCAGTGAAACTTCATGCTCGCCGCTGCGGCCGCCGAAGAGAATGCCTACGCGCAGTTTCTTTGCCATTTTCCCTTTGTCACTTACTCTTCGGTACGCGAAACACAGCTTTGATGCAGTCTGGATTCATGACCGCAATCTGAATATGAGTTTTCTCCCGAAATGCTGACCCCGGATAGACTTCTTGCCCTTCTTGAAATACTCCGCGTACCGTATCGATGGAAGCAGCACCGGAATCCTTGATGATTTCGTGGAGACGTCTCAGAACAGCGCAATCCAGAAATCGCTCCCAAGGCTTCGGTCCATTGACCGGCATTTGAATTCCTCGAACACGAAACGTTTCCGTCAGACTTTCGTGAGCGAGATATAAATACTGAATGGAATCCGCCGTGGTCAAATCGAGGCACGAACCAAAATCAATCGCAGCGCCAACCACAAAGGGGTTCGTAACGTTTTGTCCGCGTGCTTTCTTTTCCTCAGCGAATTGCAGAGCCCTATCCGGATTCGCTTCCCAGAAATAGACTCCAGGACCGAGCCAGTCATAGTCATTCTCGCTCTTTCGAAAGCCAGTTGTTCCGGCTATCGGTTTCTTTCCGAGTGCGCGGTCGCAGCCGTGATAGCCGAAGACGAAGCTGGTCGAAAGTCGATGCACAGTCTAGCGGTAGTTCTTGGACAATTTACCAGACTTCGTAACGATACCTTCCGAGACGAGCACGGCTAGGGCAGCCTCGGGGCTTTTGGTTGCTTTGCGAGTAAAGGCCCGGGCGGCGACCGCGAAATCGCGTGCGAAGTTTGGGTTGCGCGGATCAAGGTCGAGCTTACGCGGGGTGCGCTTCCTTTTCGATTGAGTGTCAGCCGGTTTCTTCATCTCGCTCACTCCGTTGCAACAATACCTAGTCTAGACCACATTTCAAGCTGACTCAAACCTTTCCAACTCTTACGTTCGTTCACAAAATCTTCTTCCCAAACGCCGAGCAAGCCAGCTCCACCGCCAAATCCGCAGTGCGGTTGCGGTCGTCGATCACCGGGTTCACTTCCACGATCTCGAAGCTGAGCAGGCGGCCGTGGTCGGCAAGAATCTCCATGGCCAGGTGCGCCTCGCGATAGGTCGCGCCCCCGCGCACCGGAGTGCCTACGCCGGGAGCGTCCTCCGGGTCGATCCAGTCCATGTCCAGCGAGACGTGATAGCCGGCGGTGCCACGGCCGGCGGCGCGCAGGGCCTCTTCCATCACCGTCCTCATGCCGCGCTCGTCAATATCGCGCATGGTGTAGACCTCGGCCACGCCGGCGCGGCGGATGTTTTCGCGCTCGGCGGCATCGATGTCGCGCGCGCCGATAATCACCGTATTCTCCGCCGAAATCTTGGGCGAGTAGCCAAAGATGTGGCTGAGCGGACCCAAACCAGAGTCCGGTCCCGAGCTCGAGCCCAGGCCGAGCAGCGCGGCCAGCGGCATGCCATGGACATTCCCCGAAGGCGAAGTTTCCGGCGTGTTGATGTCGGAGTGCGCGTCGATCCAGATCACGCCGATCTTCTGGTTCTGGCGGCGATAGAAATGAGCTACACCGGAGACCGAACCAGCCGCCAGCGAGTGGTCGCCGCCCAGCACCAGCGGAGTCATGCCATCTTCCAGGGTCTTGACCACGGCTTCGGCAGTGCGGCAGCAGGTATCGGCGATCTCCCGCAGAAACCGCGCCTTGGCGCTGCCGGAGTTCTGCGTTTCGGCGATTTCAACGCGGATATTGCCGCCATCCGTCACCTGGTGGCCAAGGGCTTCGAGACGCGCTTCAAGCCCTGCAACGCGCACCGCCGAAGGGCCCATATCCACGCCTCGGCGGCTGGCGCCGAGGTCGAGCGGCACTCCGATCACGCGAATTTTGCGCGTGGGGAGCGACTGCGTTCCGCCTTGCGAGAACTGAGACTGCACCGAAGCCTGACCTGAGCCCCGGATCGAACCTTCCTGTGAGATGGTTTCAACCATATTTGCCGCGTTTGCCATACTTTCAACTCCCGAGCGACCGGCCATCCCAAGCCTCATCGGCTACAGAGGGACGGGAACAGCGCCAGTGCCAACCGCCTATTAGAGCAGATGCAGGCACAGGCTGACCTAGTGGGTATCCAAATGACACATTTTAGGGATGTTGGAACAGGACGCGCCATGAAAAACTCAGCGGATACGGCAGAGGATTGAAATCATGGTTGGCATGTGCCGATCTTGAGTCTAATTTTGTTGTTACCGCCGCGCCAGCCGATAGTGCTACTGGGAGAAGAACAGCGCCAGAGTTCACGCGCGCAGTTTGGGACAGACAGGAGGCGAACCAATTCGAAAGCTCTTGCCCCTATTGTTCCTTTGCTCCGCGCTGCCTCACCCCAGGGCCGCACTCGCCCAGAGCCGCGCTCCGCTCACCCATGTGCAAGAGGTGGTTGCGCTCACCAACGCCCAGGCAGCCCAGGCGATTCCAGTCAAGCTGGAAGCCACCGTAACCTACCCGCGCCCCTCCGAGAAGAATCTGTTCGTCATGGAAAACGCGTCCGGCATCTATGTCCGGTTTGAGAAGGGTATCGGGTTGATGCCAGGGGACCGGATTGCAGTGACCGGAGTGACAGCGCCTAGCTTCAGGCCGATCGTGATCGCGACCGAGGTTCGTTTCCTGGAGCCAGGGAGCATGCCCACACCGCAGCCTGCCACGTTCGCGGAACTGATTCGTTCCGAGTGGGATGCCCGATACGTTGAGGTCAGCGGCCATGTCCTCTCCGCGGCGCTTGACCAGGGAGTGCCCTACCAGAGCTTGCGCATTCGCATCAAGGTTCCCGGCGGCACGGTCGAAGGCATCGTGGCGCACCCCGGCAAGCTGCGAGGCGAGGATCTGCTGGACACAGACGTGCGCCTGGAAGGCGTCGCCGGAGGGGAGTTCGACAGCAAGTTGCAGATGGCCGGCGTATGGCTGGACATCAATTCCTGGAAAGAGGTGACCATCCTCCACCGGCCAACGACCGATTCCTGGTCGCTGCCGCTGATCCCCATGGATGACGTGATCTACGCCTACCGCTTCAGCAATGAGAGCCAGCGGGTGAAGATTACCGGCACCCTTACCTACTTTGAGCCCGGCGCCTTGGCAGTAGTCGAGCAAAACGGAAGATCGATGCTGGTAAATACCAATTCGACGCTGCCGCTGCATGCGGGCGTGGGAGTGGAAGCGACAGGATTTCCGTCTGTCGCCGAAGAAACGGTACGCCTGGAAGATGCCCAGCTGCGGCCGGTGGCGCAAGAGGTCGAAGTGAAGCCGCGGACCATCGATTGGGAAGCCGCTTCCGCCGGCAAGTACGCCTACAATCTGGTGGCGATGGAAGGCGAGGTGGTCGGCCTGGTCCACGACTCGCGCGTCGACCTGTTCATCCTTCTCTCCGAGGGACACTTGTTTTCCGCGACACTGCGGCATAGCTCATCCGATGCCGCCCGAGTCTTTTCCACGCCGCAGGAACCAACCCTCGGAAGCCGGGTGCGGGTCAGCGGCGTTTGTTTCCTCGACTCCGGAAATCATTGGCGCGACCGGCTCTGGTTCTCCATTCGAATGCGCTCCCTGGGAGATGTCGTCGTTTTGCGGCAACCGTCGCCGTGGACCGTAAAGCGGATGGCCTATATCGTTTCCGCCCTAAGCGGGGTCATTCTGATCGCCGTCCTCTGGGCCAGTGGGCTGGACCGGCAGTTGCGTAAACAGACCGCGATCATGGCGCGGCAAAGCCAGGAGGACGCCATTCGCGAGCGCACGCTGGCGCGCCAGGAGCAGCAGAGAAGCCACATCCTGGAGCTGGTCAGCAGCGCAGCGCCGCTGCCTGAGGTGCTCAAAGAGATCCAGACCATGGTCTCGTCGCGGCTCTACGGAGCTTCGTGCTGGTTTGAGCTTCATGCCACGCCGGGAGCGCACCGCGAGCGTCCCATGGACGCGGGTGTCGTCTCTCAGGAGCTTTTTTCCCGCGACGGCGTCTCGCTGGGCTTTCTAATGGCAAGCCCGTTGCTGAAGGGCTCGGAAGCAGATACTTCGGCGGCGCTGATTACCGGCGCCCGCGTGGCCGGGCTGGCCATCGATACCCGCCGCCTCTACAGCGACCTGCATCGTCGCTCGGAATACGATCTGCTCACCGATATTCCCAACCGCTTCAGCATGGAGCGCAAGCTCGATCAACTCATGATGTCGGCGCGCCGCAACGAGGGCGTCTTCGGATTGATTTACGTCGACCTGGACCGCTTCAAGCAGGTGAACGACCGCTACGGCCATCGCACCGGAGACCTCTACCTGCAGCAAGTGACCGAGCGCATGAAACTGCAATTGCGCAACGGCGACATGCTGGCGCGGATCGGCGGCGACGAGTTCATCGCGCTGGTGCCGATTCTGCGCGGCCGCGCCGACGCCGAAGAAATCGCCATGCGCCTCGAACGCTGCTTCGATGAGCCCTTCGACCTTGACGGGCTGCAACTGCGCGGCTCCGCAAGCGTGGGCCTCGCCATCTACCCCGAAGACGGCGCCACCGAGGAAGAGCTGCAACGGTACGCGGACGCAGCCATGTATCGGCACAAAGAAAGCAAGCAGATCGACGGCGAACTGATCGTCGTACGCATGGCAGACTAGGCGTTCAGATGCATGCCGCCGCAAAGACATCCGCAAATCCACGGCGGCGTGCCATTACTCCACCATGTTCTTGGCAATCGCCTCGCGATACCACTCCGCGCTCAGCTTGGGAGTCCTCTTCAGCGTCTTGAAGTCCACGTAGTGAATCCCGAATCGCTTGCTGTAGCCATCCGCCCATTCAAAGTTATCCAGCAGGCTCCAAAGGAAGTAGCCCTTGACCGGATAGCCCTCCGAAGCCGCACGGTGCAGATGCGTCAGGTGGTTGCGCAGATACATCACCCGGTCGGTGTCTTCTACCCGGCCTGCGGGAGTAAGCACATCGTCCGAAGAGGTGCCGTTTTCCGTGATGAAGATTCCCTTGGGCTTCCACAGGTCGCACACATTACGCACGGCCCAGTAAATGCATTCCGGCCCGAGCGTGATCCAGGGTGAAGCCATATGCGGATACGACGAAGGGTTGGGCTCCACGGCAAAGCCCAGCGGCGAATCGGCGGCGCGCACATAAGTCGGCGTGTAGACGTTGAGCCCGACAAAGTCCAGTGGGCTGCCGATGGCCTCCATGTCGCCCGCCTCAACCTTGGGAGCATTGGCGCCTTCGTGAGCCAGATATTCTTCCGGATACTTGCCCTCCATCAGCGCTGTCAAAAACGGCGCATTGCCAAGGCGCGTCGCACGCTGCGCCGCCTTGACATGCTCCTCGGTCTCGATCACTGGAACAAAGACCGTGGCATTTTCCGCGAGGCCCACCTCGGTGCCGCTCGGAGTATTCGCCCGCAGCGCCTGCACACCCAGCCCATGCGCCAGGATGCCGTGATGGCGCACCTGGTTCGCCGGTCCATCGGCCAGCTTCAATCCCGGCGCGAACTGCCCATTGCGATAGCCAAGGTCGGTGAAGCAGGTGAACTCATTGGTGGTCATGAAGTGATGCACGCGGTCGGAGAGATGCTTGCCGATGTACGCGGCATAGTCGGCGAAAGCCTTCGGCGTATCGCGCGATTGCCAGCCATTGGGCAGCGCCTGGGGCAGGTCCCAGTGGAAGAGCGTGACGTACGGCGTGATGTTATTCGCGAGCAGCTCGTCGATCACGCGATGGTAGTAATCCATCCCTTTGGCATTGACCGCGCCGGTCCCGCTGGGAAAGACGCGCGGCCAGGAGATCGACATGCGATAGGTGCTCACGCCCAGCGCCTTGAGCAATTGCACGTCCTCTTTGTAGCGATGGTAAGAGTCGTCGGCAACGTCGCCCGTCTCGCCATTATGCGTCTTGCCGGCAGTATGCGAAAAGGTATCCCAGACCGACGGCCCGCGTCCGTCTTCCGCCGCGCCGCCCTCCACCTGGTAAGCCGCAGTTGCGCAGCCCCACAAAAAGCCCTTGGGAAATTCGAGGCGGCTGACATGAGGCTCGCCCCATGCGAACTTAGGCAAAGAGGCTCCGGCAATCGTAGCTGCGGCAGAGACAGCAACGGTTTTGCCAAACTGGCGGCGGCTGAGCAACGTCCGGCTGAGCAACGTCATCGTTCAACTCCCTTTTCGAGACAAGAAATCCTGGCAAAACGTTTGAGCAGAGGGCTCGAAATATGCAGCAGCGATTATAGAGCACCGCGTCAAGGGTAGTCCTGGTCAAGAACTCAGGTAAGTTGCCGCGCCAGGATAACGCTAGGGCTTCGCCGGTTTCACGATCGGAGTAAGCGCCGGCGCCAGCGGATCGCCCCAGATGTAGTGATCGAACCAGTTCTCGTTTTCTTCCATCACCGCCCGCTGCTGCTTGGGCTTGTTGATCGGGTGGCCGAAGCCGTCGTAAATCACCATCTTGACCGGCACGCCATGATCTTCCAGCGCCTGCCGCAGTTCAAAAGAGTTAGCAACCGGCACCCGATGATCCGACCCTCCATGCTGGATCAGCGTCGGCGTCTTGGCCTTGGCGATATAGGTGATCGGTGAAGTCTTCTTGTAGATATCCGGATCGTCCCACGGAGTAGCCTTCAAATACTCGGGCGTAAACGGCGTGATGTCGGTATTGGCGTAGTACGTCATCCAATCGGAAATCCCAGCGCCTACCGAAACCGCCTTGAAGCGGTCGCTCGAAGTAGTAATAAACGCCGAGATATACCCGCCCTCGCTCCATCCCATCGACCCCACGCGCTCCTTGTCCACAAAGCCCTGCGCAATCAGCGAGTCCACGCCCGAGATCACGTCGGCATAATCTCCCACGCCCAGATTGCGCACATTCAGCGAGCGAAACTTCTCGCCATAGCCCGCCGAGCCGCGATAGTTGGGCCGCAGAATCAGCGCGCCCTTGGCCACAAACCGCTCCATCGGGTAATAGCGATCGGGACCGATTGTCGGCTCATCGACGCCCGTAGGTCCGCCATGAATGACCACCAGCAGAGGATATTTCTTGGCTGGATCGAAGTCCGCCGGCTTCAGCAGAACGCCCTCGATCACCGCTCCGTCACCAGACTTCCAGTGAACAACTTCACGCTTGGCAGTATCGAAACCCGAGAGCTGCTCGCCCGCATGTGTAAGCTGCACCGGCGACGAAGCCGACAGACTGGCAGAAAAGATTTCCGAGAATTGATTGGCGCCCGCTCCACGATACGCCACATGCTGAAAGTCCTTCGAGAAAGAGAATTGCGATGCAATCTCCGAGCCGGGAGTTTCGATCTTCTTCACCGCGCCAGCCTTCGGATCGAGCAGGAAGAGCGACGCCGCGGTCTTCTGCAACGCCTCGAAGTAGATTCCATCCGCGCCCCACTCGATAATGTTGGGATCTTCGTCGAAGTTGAGCGTCAGCACGCGCGGCGTCCCGCCATTGCTGTCGACCACGGCAATCCGCTGGTCCGTGTAGAAGAAGTACTTGCTGCCGTTCGCGGTCCGGTAAGCGATCTGCGTTCCATCCGGAGACCAGTGCGGATCGCTGTCCGGCCCCGGCGTCTCCACCAGCTTCTTCACCGCTCCATCGGCAATCGCAACGGTATAAATATCCTCGGAAAATCCAGAGATCAGATCAGGATCGCGCTGCGCGCTGAAGGCAATGCGCGTGCCGTCCGGCGAAAAGCGAAAGTCGCTGACCGTGAAGGTGTCGCCCTGAGTCAGCAGCTTAGGCTCCGCAGGCGTAGCAGTGCGGCCCGCCATATCAGTCTTAGGCAAATCCAGCAGCCACAGATGCGCCATCTCGTAATCGGCGTGGATGACGTGGTAGTCGCCAAAGGTATCCTTGCGATCCTTCATCGCCTTGGCCTCAGGGCTCTCTGCCGCAATCGCAATCCGCTTCGAATCGGGCGCCCACTCAAAGCCGTTGACGCCATTCTCCATCTCGGTCAACTGCTGCGCCTCTCCGCCATCGACAGGCATCACGTAAAGCTGCGTCTTGTCCGCGGGCGAGCTGGGCAGCGATCCTGGCCGGTTGGAGAGAAACGCGATCCACTTGCCATCTGGCGACCACGCTGCATTATTACTGGTCTTCGCCGCGCCGGTGAGCCGATGGCTTTCTCCCGTAGCCGTATCCGCCAGCCAAAGCTCCGTCTCAAAAGCATTCGCATCCCAATCCGTCCGCGTCTGCTCGTAGACCACATGCTTGCCATCCGGCGAGATGCGCGGCGAGAAGACGTTGTGCATCTCCAAAGACTGGTCGATGGTCGGCGTGCGCGTAGGCACAGGCGTTTGCGCGACGGCATAGCCAGACAAAGCAAATGAAGCGAGAGCAAGCAACGAAGATTTCCAGGCAGAGTGACGCAAGAGCATTCTCCCGATACGGCGGTGAAGGCAGTATACCGGGACACAGCCCGGATATGCGCCTGCAGTGGACGGCGAAAAAGCCGGAACAGGACGTGACTAACAAGACTCGGATTTGGATTCGCCCTAATGCCGCGGAATCGAAAATCCAATCGTAAGCCGGTTCCCGTCCGGCAGCGGCTCGTACAGGACCGATCCCGCGAATTTGCGTAGAAGCCGTACTCCCTGGCCGCCGGGCACAATCTCGTCGAGCGTCTGAGAAGCAGCAGCCTCAGCTTGGACAGCCTCAAGAGGGTTGAAATGCGGAGCCCGATCTTCGATGGCGAATATCAGTTCTCCAGCGCCCTCCGCCGGCTGCCGGCTCGAACGAATCGAACGAATCGAACGAATCGAACAACGAATCGCAATTGCATGATCCGGTTCGCCGCCGTACCCATGGCGAATCACGTTGGACAGCGCCTCTTCCATGCAAAGGTTGACGGCGAAAACAAGCTCGGGCGGAAGATCATGCTCAACGGCCAGCGATTCCACCCACAGCGCCACCCGGTTCAGCTCGGCAAGCCTGCTGCTCAGGTTTAGCTGCTCTTCCTGCGTGTGTGCCGATGATTCGGGCATGCCCATTTCCAGTCCTACCCAATGCGCTTACGGTCCGCGGCCTTGACTACTGCAGCGCGGCGACAGCCGACGCAAGATCATGATGGATCGGAATAATCTGATCGATATTGCTGGACTTGATAACTTCTTCCACCATGGGCACGGGAGCGAACAAGACCACCTTGCCGCCGCGGCGGCTCACGTTCTTCGCCGGGACGACAATCGAGCGAAGCCCCATTGAACCGAGGAAGCTCACGCCTTGCAAGTCGAGCAGCAGAAACTTCACGCTGCCAGCCATAATGTTCATCTTCATATCGACTTGCGCCGCGCCTTCAATGTCCAGACGGCCCTCAAGCGCCACTCGTGTAATGTCGCCGTCCATCGCTTCGGTCGAGATCTTCATTGCAGATCCTTTCGGCTTCCTCGAAAAAACTCCAGCACCCGACACGCCCTTGGCCAGCTCTGGATGGTAGGAAATGCCATGCTAGCGCCCCACTGTGAAAGCCACGTTACAGCAGCCGGTAAGCCCTTGATTCCGCGCTCAAAAGCCAAGCCTCACGCATCGACAGGAGTTCTGTAGCGAACGGCCAGCAGCGTAATATCATCCGATTGACTCGCGCCCTGCGCAAAACTCTCCACAGCACCGAGAATCGCCTGCTGCAGCGAGTCGAGCGAGTCTCTGGCGTGATCTGCAAAAACCTCCCGCAGCCTGGCAAACCCAAAGATCTTCCCTTGCCCGTCTTCAGCCTCATTCACACCATCGCTGAACAGCAGCAGCGTGTCCCCCGGCTCCAGTTGCATCGTCGTGGTCGTAAACGTCGCCTCCTCCAGCAGGCCAACAGGGAACGACCCTCCGCTATACAAATCGCTGACCGCGCCGCCTCGCAACAGCAGCGGCGAGGGATGCCCAGCCCGAATGAACTCCAGTGTGCCGTCACGGCCAAGCATCCCAAAAAACATCGTGGCATAGCGGCCCACGATGGCATGTTCGCAAAGGAAGCGGTTCATGTGATGGAAGACGCGCGCCGGATCGACGCCCAGCGTCATGCCTGAGAGCGCCCCTTGCAGCATGGTCGTGAGCAGCGCCGCCCCCAACCCCTTGCCCGAGACATCGGCAATCAGAATCGCCGTGCGGTCTTCGCTCAGGGGAAACACGTCAAAGTAGTCGCCGCCCACCTCATGGCACGGCCGATGAACACCCGTCATGACGAGGTGCGGATAATCCTGCAACCCCTGCGGCAGCAGCGCCTGCTGAATCTCGCGTGCAATGGACAACTCCTGCTCCAGCCGCTGCCGCTCGCGTTCGCGCTCCACCAGGTTGGCGTTGTCGATAATGCTCGCCGCCTGCACGGCAAGAGCATCCAATATCTGCCGGTCAAGCGCGGAGAACGCCGCGGTGCGCTTCGAATCCAGATAAACCGCGCCCACTAGCTGACGCTCCGGCACACCTTCAGACGTTTCCTCCAAGCCGCGCGGCGTGCCGTAGAGCGGTATCACCACCGTTGCGCGCAGCAGTTGATACACCACGCTATCCGCGCTCTGGACGCTCAGATTGGCCAGATGCACATCTTCATTGATCACCGCCGACTGGCTCGCGAGCGCCTGTCCGAGCACCGTCCGGCTCGGCTTCATCTGTTCCGGCGGAAGACTTTCACCCTTGCTGTTGTGCGCCAGGCGTACCTTGAGCGAACAGGCAGCGTCCGGCTGCAGCAGCATGCCGCGATCCGCCTTGGTAATGAAGATCGCGTGGTCCAGCATCGCGCCCAGCACCGCATCCAGCGGCTGCTGCGAATGCAGAAGCAGCGTAGCTTCGAGCAGCATATTGAGCTTGCCCAGGCCCTCCGGGGAAGGTGCGGCGTCCTTCACCGGCATGCGCAAAACCTGCGTGGACAGATGCTCAATGACAGGCTTCGCAGCGCCGATGCGGAAGACCAGCTTGCAGCCCTCATCCACGCCAAGCCGGATCGTGTCCCCATCGCACAGGAGCTTCTCCGCAACCTTTTCCTCGTTAACGAAGACACCCTGCAACTGGCCCATGTCCTGAAGCCGATACGCGCCGTCAGCCTGCACAATCGCCGCGCATTTCCGCGAGATGCGCGAGTCGTCGATCGCCAGGTGATTGCCATTTTCGCTGCCCCGCCCGATCAGAAAAGGCGACTGATCGATCGCCACAACCCGGCTAGGCCGGTTCGAAAAGACGATCTCCAGAGAAGCTTCTGAAATTGGGACAGAGTCAGACATAACAGCCAAGGTAACGGAATTCTAGCACCGTCTCAAAGCACCGGAGCAGGAACAGTATGAGGTGAATCTATAGGGCCGAGGCCGGACTGTAAGGCAAGCCGAGACTGATCAAGAGAGCCCGATCGACTGCGGACATCGTTTCTGGAGCGAGGCTTCCAAAGACACTTCGAAAGCGGCGTTGATCGACAGTCCTGATCTGATCGCAAAGAACGTAGCTATCTTTTGTCGCACCGCCGTCGCCCTTCTTGACCAGCACATAGATCGGGGAAGGCTTCTTCACATGAGCCGCGTCGGTAAGCGGCACGATCACCGTAGTCGAGGAATAGCGGTTGCCCACGTCGTTTTGGATTACAACGCATGGCCTGGTTCTGCCTTGTTCGTGTCCTACTACCGGTTCAAGATCGACGAGCACAACCGTGCCGCGAAGTGGCCTCAAAGCCATCAAAACGTCTCCGCATCGACATGCGCAAATTCATCGGCCAATGCAAGATTCATTTCTGCGTTGGCGGCGTATGCGGCAGCGAGTTCTTCCTCAAATCTCTTCGTCTCAATCCCATCCAGAAGTTGCTCGACGGCGGTTCGAATCAATTCACTGCGATTCTTATCCATCTTGCGGGCCGCTTCATCAGCCCGCTTGAGCAAACTCTCGGAAAATTCGACAAGAACACGTTCTCTTCCAGAACGAACGCTTCTGCCCTTGCGGGCAGAAGCAGCAACAGCAGGCATGGCGCGTCTCCTTCTACCTACCAGAATATATGCCAGATTATATATCAACCACTTCTATCAAAAGCTAAATGTATATGGATTTTAAAGAGCTATAGCGATATACAAAAATGCCGCAATCCATATGGATTGCGGCATCACAATTTCTGCAACAATGGAGCTGCGCGTTACAGTTCCTTCACACCCTCAACAAACGCCCGCAGTTTACGGCTGCGCGAGGGATGCCGCAGCTTGCGCAGCGCCTTGGCTTCGATCTGCCGGATGCGCTCGCGCGTTACCTGGAAGCTCTGCCCAACCTCTTCCAGCGTGTGCTCTGAGCCATCTTCGAGACCAAAGCGCATCTTGATCACGCGCTCTTCGCGCGGAGTCAGGGTGCGGAGAACCTGCGAGGTGTACTCCTTCAGATTCACGCTGATCACAGCCTCCGAAGGCGAAACAGCCTGGCGATCTTCGATGAAATCGCCAAGGTGCGAGTCTTCCTCTTCGCCGATCGGCGTTTCGAGCGAGATCGGCTCCTGCGCGATCTTCAGCACCTTGCGCACCTTGGCCACAGGGATATCCATCCTGCGCGCGATCTCCTCACTGGAAGGCTCGCGGCCCAGCTCCTGGACTAATTGACGCGAAGTGCGGATGAGCTTGTTGATGGTCTCGATCATATGCACCGGGATGCGGATGGTGCGCGCCTGGTCGGCAATGGCGCGGGTAATCGCCTGCCGGATCCACCACGTTGCGTAGGTCGAGAACTTGTATCCGCGGCGATACTCGAACTTGTCGACGGCCTTCATCAGGCCGATGTTGCCCTCCTGAATCAGGTCGAGGAACTGCAGGCCGCGGTTGGTGTACTTCTTGGCGATCGAAACCACGAGACGAAGGTTGGCCTCGATCAGCTCGCGCTTGGCCTTCTCCGCGTCCATGTCGCCCTGGATCATCTCGCGCTGCGTGCGGCGCAGCTCGACGACGGTGACGCCGGCTTCCTGCTCCAGCTTCTCCAGATCGACGTGGCAGTTCTTCTGCTGGCGGCGATATTCCTTCTTCAAGTCTTCGGACTTCGAAGCATCGAACTTCTGGTCCAAAGACTTGATCTGCCGCTCCAGCGAACGCATGATCTCGACCGTCTTATTGACCTTGTCGAGCAGCCGCTTGCGCTCTTGCCCCGTGTACTTGAGCTCGCGAACGATGCGCGAAATCAGGACCTTCTCGCGGGCGATCAGCCAGCGCGTGTGGCGCGCTTCCCTGGCCTTGGTCTTGGCTGCCAGCAGCGGCAACTTCTCTTCGTAGACC
>Ga0302325_10015736_pt1 | contig 16069 bp, 17 predicted proteins | sample Palsa_T0_2_FD_201948 | JGI IMG/M metagenome (GOLD analysis project Ga0302325, IMG submission 201948) | Peat permafrost microbial communities from Stordalen Mire near Abisko, Sweden - Palsa_T0_2 | ecosystem: Environmental > Terrestrial > Soil > Palsa > Peat permafrost | place: Sweden: Abisko... | reverse complement strand
CGGCGCAACGCGCGCGCGGCTGCTTGCCGCTTACGCGCTTGAATATCTTTTCATTGGCCTGATCAGCGTCGTGTTCGGGGTCGCCATGGGCTCGATTGCCGCCGCCCTGATCGTGACCCGGGTGATGGAGTTTCCGTTCACCTGGGTAGCCGGGCAAGCGGGCGCTGCGGCATTTACGGCGCTGGCCGTTACCGTGGTATTTGGGCTTGCAGGCACCTTTACCGCGCTGGGCCGTAAACCAGCGGAGGTCTTGAGGAATCTCTGACCGGTAATCAAGGAATCCCCGATTTGTGACCTAGGTGAACGATTAGTAACCCCGCCAAATATGGCGTCGCACCCATCTGGCGCGCCCAGTCCTTTCACACTAAATTCGAGCTACGTGAATTCGGCGTTCGCCGAACGCCAATGCCCGGAAACGTCCGGGACAACCCAGGGGTAACTTCCATGTCCGACTTCGATCGGAATTACGCGACCGCACGGGCCGGCTATCGCACGGACCAGGTCACGATCGACGCGGGTCTGCGCGCTTACATGATCCGCGTCTACAATTACATGGCTTCCGGCGTAGCGCTGACCGGCATCGTGTCTTGGCTCACTTATCAAGCTGCCGGCGGCGACGCTATCCAGGTCTCCGGTGGGCGGATCAGCGGATTGACCGTCTTCGGGCAGGCCATCTTCGGCGGCCCGCTGACGATCGTGCTGGCGCTTGGCACACTCGGCTTGGTGTTCTTCATGAGCTACCGCATCAATCGACTCTCGGTGGGAACCGCGCTGTCGCTGTTCTTCATCTACGCGGGGCTGCTCGGACTGATGCTTTCGTCGGTGTTTCTCTCCTATACCGGCACATCGATCACACGCGTGTTCTTCATCTCGGCGGCGACGTTCGGATCGCTGAGCCTCTACGGTTACACCACGAAGCGCGATCTGGGTCCGGTCGGCTCGTTCCTGATCATGGGTCTGATCGGTATCGTCATCGCGAGTCTGGTCAATATCTTCCTGGCCTCGAGCGGCCTCAGCTGGATGATTTCGGTCATCGGCGTGCTGGTGTTCGCCGGCCTCACGGCCTGGGATACGCAGCGCATCAAGGAGATGTATAGCGTGAATGACGACGGCACGATCGCCGGCCGCAAGGCGGTGATGGGCGCGCTGTCGCTCTATCTCGACTTCATCAACCTGTTCATCATGCTGCTGCGGATTTTCGGCGACCGCCGCTAACCATCGGTACAACACATCTAGCGAGACGCCCCGGTTCATCACCGGGGCGTTTTGCTTTTACGGGGCTGTCTCCACGCTTGCTCCGGATGCTTTCAGGCAAAACAACGCAGCCAGCGCTGCCAGGCAAAGCGCGGAGGAGACCGCGATCACCCAGGTTCCCATGCGGTCAAGCAGCAGACCAAACAGTAGCGGCGCAAAAGCCTGCGCTGCGCGGGCTGGCGCGCCGAGCAAGCCGGTCCGCTCGCCATAGGCGTAGGGACCGAACACAGCAAGCGGCACGGTACCGCGCGCGATGGTCAGCAAGCCGTTGCCGGCGCCGTAAAATACGGTGAAAGCGACCGCCGCCGGCGGCCCGATGACGGCGAAGATCACAGCGCCGATCGGATGCAGCAAGGCCGCGACGCGCGCGGATATCAGCGGGTGAATTCGCCGCATGATCACGAACTCCGCGAGGCGCGCGGCAACCTGTGCCGGTCCGACAAGCGACGCGGCGGCGACGGCCTGCAACGGCGTCACGCCGGCGCGCTCCAAAAGCGTCGGCAGTTGCGACGCCATTGCGCCCGTGACGAACCAGGCAGCAGCAAAGACGAAGGCGAGAAGCAGCATCTCCTTGCGAGGGTGCCAACCGACGACGGCGCCGCCTTCGCGCGATACATTCGCCGGCTGCGATGGCACTGGCAGTAAGAACCGATTGAGCGGTAAGCCGGCGATCAGATTGAGTGCAGCCCAAACCAGCACCGTCTCGCGCCAACCAAGAGCGCTGTTGAGAAAGGTCGAGATCGGCCAACTCACCGTCGAAGCAAAACCGGCGAACAACGTAATGCCCGTGATCGGCCCGCGCGAGCTGTGGCCGTAGAGCGCGGCAAGCGTGGCGAACGCCGCATCATAAAGGCCGAGTGCCATGCCGACGCCAAGAATCGCCCAGGCCGCAAACAGGGTCGCGGTGTTGACGGTGGCAGCCAGTGCGACCAAGCCGACAGCCAACACAATATTCGAGAAGGCGAGCACGCCGCGTCCACCGTAACGATCGATGATACGCCCGACGGCCGGGCCAGCAAACGCGGCGATCAGCAAGGCCGCGGAGAACGCAGCAAAAACCCAGGAGCGCGAAACGCCGAGGCTGGCTCCAATCGGATCGGCGAGGATGGCCGGCAGGTAGTAGCTCGACGCCCAGGCCAGGGTCTGCGACAGGCCGAGCGCTGTGACGACGAGGTGCCGTGAGCGAACTGGCGATGGATTTGTCTTGGATTCCGTCAAATCCCAGGCACCTTATCGCAGAGAATTCGGCCACTCGTCGGGCGCTAAACTTTACAGGAATCCGCCTGCGGCCGCAGTATAAGCTCTGACTGGAGAATGTTTCGGTGAATTCAGCTACTGGCGATTTCAGTGTCAGGCCTGCCAAGCCAAGCGACATTCCGTGCATCACGGAAATCTACGCCGAAGCCGTGAAGAACGGCACGGCGTCGTTTGAGCTCGAGCCCCCGGGCGAAGCGGAGATGGCGCGGCGGCAACAGGTGTTGTTGGCGAAGAACTATCCCTACTTCGTCGCGGAGCGCGCCGATGTTATTGCCGGTTATGCTTATGCGGGGCCTTACCGCGACCGCCGCGCCTACGACTGGTGCGTTGAGGACTCGATCTACGTGGCGCCGGCATTTCACCGTCAGGGTATCGGCCGGCGGCTGCTTGAGCGCCTAATCGCGGATTTAGAGATACGCGGCTTCCGCCAGATGCTCGCGGTGATCGGCGACACGGCGAATACTGCTTCCGTCGCAGTTCACGCCGCGGCCGGCTTTCGGCTGATCGGGACTTTTCAATCGATCGGCTACAAGCACGGCTGCTGGCTCGACACCGTGCTGATGCAACTCGCGCTGGGCAGCGGCGACAGCGCTCCGCCGCAACCGCTTTAGCTCGCAACCACCCGCAAAGCCCGCTCGAGCACGCTGAGTACGCGATCTAGTTCGTGGCCGCGGCGCAGGATAAGGCCGGTCGCTGAAATGACGCTGTAAGCGCCCTGCTTGCGACTGAGCTTAGGGTTTTTCTCGATGCGATAGATCGGGACTTCAGAGGCACGGCGAAAAATCGAAAATACCGCGCGATCTTTGAGAAAATCGATGGCGTAATCACGCCATTCGCCGGCGGCGACCATACGGCCATAAAGGCTCAAAATACGGTCCAGTTCACGCCGGCTGAATCTGACCTCACTCGCGGGGGCGGTTGTTCGAGGATCACCCCCGCGCCACATGCTGGGATCAATTTCGCCGATGTCCATGCGGCGCCTCCTCCTTTGTCATCTCGCCTTCATGATCGCGCCGGACGGAGGCGTCGGCAAGGGCTTCTTGAGGGGCAAAACCGAAGGGCCATTGCCACAGGTGCGACATTTCGGACCGCCGGAATCACGCGTTCGTTAAGCGAATCATAATCCGGACAAACTTCGGTCAAGCACGCGCCAAGCTGACCTGCGAAAAACGTAACCGTTGCCTCAGGGCCCGGTCCGGATCGCTCTCCGGATTCCTCAGCCCCCCAGCCCCCCGGGGCGTGGACGGACCGGGCCAGAGTTCCGCGTACGGTTCAATCCCCAGTACCCTAGAAGGCCGGCAGTCAGTTAGTCGCCGGCCTTTTTCTTTTTGAAGCTGATCGGATCAGGAGCGCCAGCGCGCCCAACTCAGTGCTGGGTGTTAGTCGATTGGCGCGCTTCGCTCGGTGACGCGCCGAATTGAGTGTAAGCCGCTCCCAGGACGATCCCGGGCTTCTCGCGCGTACCCTCCTGCACCATGATGGCGGCAGCGTCGATATCGTTGCTTCTGATCTCGGACATCGGCACCGACCAGACCGCGTCTGTTCCATTCCACTCGCCGAGCTTGAGCCAGCGCCGCACGACGTTGTGATAGGTGATGGTACGGCCGTGATTTTCACCGCGGCCGATCTCGACCGTCACGGCACGCGCCAGCGGGCACAACCAAACTTCGCCGCCAGCATGCTCGGCGCCTTTGGCGATAACGTTGACATTCAGATTGCCACCGCCGAGCGACAGCAAGACCGGCAGCGACATGACTGCGGATTTCTCCTCGGTCTGTGCAATCGTATGTTCGATCGCAGCACGATCGCTGCCGAGCGCATCCATGCTGCCATTGACGACGACTTGCGGCGTATAGACGTCGCGATCGCCGCGCATATGCGCGTAAGCGCGCTGACGCGCCGAATGACCCGGCATCGCGAGCGTATCTTTCCAACCGAGGTAATCCCAGTAATCGATCGGATCGCTAAGCGCGATCAACGACGGGTCGTTCGCGAACTCGCCGAGCAGCTTGTCGGCTGGAGGACACGACGAGCAACCCTGGCTGGTGAATAGCTCAAGCAGGGCCTTGGGCTCGGCGTACGCCAAGCCCGACGTGGCGATCAGCAGTCCGGCAATCAGGGGAGCCGATGCGAGGCGGCAACGCAGCATTCCAGTCTCCACCCCGCACATCCCTTGAAGCGGTGATACCGCCCGGCGCCTTTGGTAACGCCGGGCATGGTCACTCGCCACTCAAATAGCGGTGAGGAACGAAGTTTACGCCGCCAGATGGCGGAGCACGTACTGCAGGATGCCGCCGTTCTTGTAATAGTCCAACTCATCCGCCGTATCGATGCGGCAGATCAGCGGCACTCGTTTGAGCCCACCGTCCGACGCGACGATCTCGGCGAGCAGCCGCTGATGCGGCTTCAGATCGCCGTGCAGGCCGCGAATGGTAACCAGTTCGTCGCCTTTGAGGCCGAGCGTCTGCCACGAAGTGTTCTCCTCGAACACCAGCGGGACGACGCCCATCCCGACAAGGTTGGAACGGTGAATGCGCTCGAACGACTGCGCGACCACCGCACGCACCCCAAGGAGGATGGTGCCCTTCGCCGCCCAATCGCGCGATGAGCCGGTGCCGTATTCCTTGCCGGCAAAAATCACCAGCGGCACGCTTTCCTTCTTGTAGCGCATGGCGGCGTCGTACATCGTCATGCGCTGTTTCGACGGATAGTGGATGGTGAAGCCGCCTTCGACGCCGGGCACCATCTGATTTTTGATGCGGATATTGGCGAACGTGCCGCGCATCATCACCTGGTGATTGCCGCGTCGCGTGCCGTACTGATTGAAGTCCTTCGGGCGGACTTGATGATCGCGCAGGTACTCGCCCGCCGGGCTTTCCTCCTTGATCGAACCGGCCGGTGAGATGTGGTCGGTAGTGATCGAGTCGAGGAACAGGCCGAGCACGCGTGCATCGACGATATCTTCGAGCGGCTGGCTGCGCTTCGGCATGTCTTCGAAATACGGCGGATTCTGCACGTAGGTCGAACGATCGTCCCACTTGTAGGTCAGGCCGCCCTTCACCGCGATCTTGCGCCAGTTGGTGTCGCCCTTGAATACATCGCCATATTTGCGCGTGAACATCTGCTTGCTGATGCTCTTGTTGATCACGGTCGCGATCTCGCGGCTGGTCGGCCAGATATCGCGCAAATAGACCTTGTGGCCTTTCTGGTCGGTGCCGAGCGGCTGCTTGGCGACATCGATCTGCATCGAGCCGGCGATCGCGTAGGCAACCACCAGCGGCGGCGAAGCCAGATAGTTGGCGCGCACGTCGGCGTTGACACGACCTTCGAAGTTACGATTGCCGGACAGCACAGCGGCGGCGACAAGATCGTTCTTGTTGATCGCTTCCGAAATCTCTTCCGGTAGCGGGCCCGAATTGCCGATGCAGGTGGTGCAGCCGAAGCCGACAAGGTTGAAGCCAAGCTTGTCGAGATAGGTCTGCAGGCCTGATTTGTTGTAATACTCCTCGACCACCTGCGAACCGGGCGCGAGCGAGGTCTTCACCCACGGCTTTACGGTGAGTCCTTTCTCTACCGCTTTCTTGGCGAGCAGGCCGGCCGCAATCATCACGCTCGGGTTCGAGGTGTTGGTGCACGAGGTGATCGCCGCGATCACTACGTCGCCGTTGCCAAGCGTGTGGCTGCGCCCTTCCACCGGAACGCGCTTGTCCATTTCGCTTGCTTTGCCGAATTCCTTGTCCATCGACTGGGCGAAATTGTTTTTGGCTTCCTTGAGCGCGACGCGGTCTTGCGGACGTTTCGGTCCCGCCAGCGACGGTTCGATCGACGACAGTTCGAGCTTGAGCACATCGGTGAAAATCGGATCCAGCGTGCCCTTGGTGCGGTACATGCCTTGCACCTTGGCATAGGCGAGCACCAGCGCGATGCGGTCGGCGGCGCGGCCGGTCTCGCGCAGATAGTGAATGGTGTCGTCGTCGATCGGGAAGAAGCCGCAGGTCGCGCCGTATTCCGGCGACATGTTGCCGAGCGTAGCGCGGTCGGCGATCGTCAGGCTGGCGAGACCCGGTCCGAAATACTCGACGAATTTGCCGACGACACCGCGCTTGCGCAGCAGCTGCGTCACGGTCAGCACCAGGTCGGTGGCGGTGACACCTTCCTTGAGTTTGCCGTTGAAACGAACGCCGATAACCTCCGGCAGCAGCATCGAATAGGGCTGGCCGAGCATGGCGGCTTCGGCTTCGATGCCGCCAACGCCCCAGCCCAGCACCGAGAGGCCGTTGACCATCGTGGTGTGCGAGTCGGTGCCGACCAGCGTGTCCGGATAAGCAAGCTCGGTGGCGACCGTTTTGTCGGGCAGCGTGATCTTGGTCTTCGAGGTCCAGACCGTCTGCGACAGGTACTCGAGATTGACCTGGTGGCAAATGCCCGTGCCGGGCGGCACGACGCGGAAGCCTTCAAAGGAACGCTGCGCCCATTTGAGGAAGCTGTAGCGCTCCTGGTTCTGCTTGTATTCCTCCTCGACGTTCTTCTTGAACGAGTCCTTGTGGCCGAAGAAATTCACCGCCACCGAGTGGTCGATCACAAGGTCGACCGGCACCAGCGGATTGATCTTTTTCGCTTCGCCGCCGAGATGCTCCATGGCGTCGCGCATCGCGGCGAGATCGACCACTGCCGGCACGCCGGTGAAATCCTGCATCAGCACGCGCGCCGGGCGGAACGCGATCTCGCGGTCGGAGGTCTTGTTCTTGAGCCACTGCGCGACCGCCTGGATGTCCTGCTTGGTGACCGAGCGGCCATCCTCGTTCCGGAGCAGGTTTTCCAGCAGAACCTTGAGGGAGAATGGTAGTCGCGAAATCCCTTTGAGCCCGTTTTTCTCAGCCGCCGGCAGGCTGAAATAGGCGTAGGTCTTAGAGCCCACCTTGATGGAACGAAGGCACTTGAAGCTATCGACCGAGTCCATGACTTTTTTCCCATCTTCCCGGCCGGGCGCCGGGGCAAATTCGAGGTAATTTGTTGCCGAAACAGGCCCCAACATGAGGTTGGTGGTCAGAAACGGGAGGCGTCGCCGGCGCGGCACCACTCGATTTTCGGCTTATAAAGTCTTTTCAGTTTTTGTGCCAGATCAACAACAAAAGACCGGTAAGATGCCGCTCTTCCCGTCATCGCACGCAAGAAATAGGCGGGTTTAGTCGGGCTCTACGCGACGTCCAGGAACTCACCGATGCGGCTTTGCGCTGTTGATCTTGCCTGTCACCGAGGCGGCAGAGATGTGTTCAGCGGGCTTGGCTTCGCCGTAGCGTCAGGGGAGGCCTTGATCGTCACCGGCCGCAATGGAGCTGGCAAATCGTCGTTATTGAGGATGATCATCGGGTTCGTCCAAATCGCGCATGGCCGAATCGAGCTTGAGGATGGCGACCCCGAACTCACCGTGGCCGAACAGGCCCACTATCTCGGCCACCAGGACGCCCTGAAACCCTCATTGTCGGTAAGTGAGAACCTCCGCTTCTGGGCCGGCTTTTTGGATGCCGACCGTACCGACTTCCGCCCGGAGCTCGATGCGGTCGGCCTCAATGAGCTGGCCGATCTGCCGGCTGCGTATCTCTCGGCTGGCCAACGCCGCCGGCTCTCGATCGCCCGCCTGCTGGCGGTAAAACGGCCGCTTTGGCTGCTCGACGAACCGACCAGCACACTCGACGCGTCGGCTCAAGAACGCCTGGTTGGGTTTATGCACACCCATCTGAAGGAGGGCGGCATTATTCTAGCTGCGACCCATGCCACGCTCGGTCTTTCCGGCGCAAAAGAGCTGCGGCTCGATAATATACAGCCGGTAGCGGTCGAGGCCGCCCCGTGAATCCGCTCGCCGCCATCCTGATCCGCGACATGCGCATCGCCATCCGCGTCGGCGGTGGCGCGCTGATGGGCGTGCTGTTCTTCCTCGTCGTCGTGACGCTGGTGCCATTCGCGGTCGGGCCGGACCTCGCGCTGCTCAAGCGTATCGGGCCTGCGATCCTGTGGCTCGCAGCACTGCTCGCGAGCCTGCTGGCGCTCGACCGGCTGTTTACCGCCGATCACGAGGACGGCTCGCTCGATCTTATCCTGATGGGCCGCGCACCGCTTGAGCTTGTTGTCGCGATGAAGGGTATTGCGCATTGGCTGACGACCGGCCTGCCGTTGATCATCGCGGCGCCGCTGATCGGCCTGTTCCTCAATCTCGATCCGCCTGCCGAGGCGGCATTGGCGCTGACGCTGCTGGTCGGTACGCCGGCCCTCACTTTCATCGGCATGATCGGCGCGGCGATCGCGGTGACGCTTCGCCGCGGCGGCCTGTTGCTCGCAGTGATCGTGCTGCCGCTTACCGTGCCGGTTCTTATCTTCGGCGTCGCTGCGGCCAATGCCGCAGTGGTCGGGCCGGTGCCGTTCGGCACACCGTTCACGATCCTTTGCGCGTTAACGCTTGCTAGCATCGTGGTCGGACCATTCGCCGCGGCAGCAGCACTGCGGCAGGAAATGGAATAGCGATCCAAAGCGGTCCGCTCATGGAAAAGTGAAATGCAACGGTGCCGGCAGCGTTATAGTGCCGCCGTCAGTTCAACCCGGACTTAGGAATGCCAGTTACGGACCTTGCCAATCCAACGCGTTTCCTTGCGCTTGCCAACCGCCTGATTCCTTGGCTCGGCGCGCTGACGCTGATTGTGTTCGCCTATGGCATCGATCGCGCCATGCTGGCGCCTGACGATTACCAGCAGGGCGCAACCGTGAAGATCATGTTCCTGCACGTGCCGTCGGCATGGCTCGGCATGCTCGGTTGGGGCGTGATGACGGTAGCTGCGCTCGGCACCCTGGTCTGGCGCCATCCGCTTGCCGACGTCGCGGCAAAAGCCGCCGCACCGATCGGCGCCGCATTCACACTGCTTTGCCTGGTCACAGGTTCGCTGTGGGGGCGTCCGGAATGGGGCACCTATTGGGTGTGGGACGCGCGACTGACGTCGGAACTGATTTTGTTGCTGCTCTATCTCGGCGTTATCGCGGTGTGGCGCACCGTCGAAGACCCATCGCGTGCGGCACGCGCCGTCGCCGTGCTCACGCTGGTCGGCGCCGTCGATCTCCCGATTATCAAATTCTCGGTCGACTGGTGGAACACGCTGCATCAGGGGTCCTCGGTATTCCGTCTTGGCGGTTCGACGATCGATCCATCGATCCTGATGCCGCTGTTCGTGATGGCAATCGCTTTCACGCTGCTGTTCGTGACGCTGCAACTCGCCGCGATGCGTAACGAGATCCTGCGACGCCGGGTGCGCACATTGCGGCTGATGCAGGCGAGTGCGGTGAGCTGACGATGGAAACGATGAACCATGCCGGCTTCATCGTGGCGTCCTATGCTGCGGCAACCATTGTGGTTGTCGCTCTGATTGCATGGGTGATGCTCGATTTTCGTGCTCAGCGCCGCAATCTTGCCGAGCTCGAAGCGCGCGGTGTCACAAGACGCTCAGTCCCCTCGCAAGGCGGCCGGACTATGGAACAGGCACGAGAAGACGCATGACCGACACAACCAGCACAAATGTCGGCCGGCGGCGGATCGTCGTGCTGTTGCCGCTCGCGGTTTTTGTCGGATTATGCCTGTTGTTCCTATTCCGTCTGACCGGCGGCGGTGACCCCTCGCTCATTCCGTCGGCACTGATCGGCCATCCGGCGCCGCAGACCAACCTGCCGCCGATTGCGGGCCTCGATCGTGACGGCCGGCAAATTCCGGGGATCGACCCGGCAAGCTTCAAAGGCGCGGTGACGGTAGTGAACGTGTGGGCGTCATGGTGCGTGCCGTGCCACGACGAAGCGCCTTTGCTGATGCAATTGGCCCAGGACAACCGGCTGCACCTCGTCGGCATCAACTACAAGGACCAGCCCGACAATGCTCGGCGTTTTCTCGGCCGTTATGGCAATCCGTTCGCGGCGGCCGGCGCCGACGAAAGTGGCCGCGCCGCGATCGAATGGGGCGTCTACGGGGTGCCGGAAACCTTTGTGATCGGCCGTAGCGCGCACATCGACTACAAGCTGGTTGGACCGATCACGCCGGATAATTTTGAAACGGTGCTAAAACCGCAGATTGAGAAGGCGCTCGCCGCCGGCTCCTGACTATCACTCCGCCCGGCGTTCGATCCCGTACTTGTTCAGCAACGGCACCTGCAATGCGCCGAATATGAATGTCAGCGGCACAACGCCAAACACCTTGAAGTCAACCCACACATTGGTCGAGGTGTTGCGCCAGACGATTTCGTTGAGCACTGCGAGCACGAAGAAGAACAACGCCCAGCGCAGCGTCAGTTTGCGCCAACCTTCCTCGGTGAGCTGAAACATCGAATCGAGCACCATGCCGAGCAGCGGCTTATTGAAAAACAAGCCGCCCAGCAGTATCGCGCCGAACAACGCGTAGATGATCGTTGGCTTGACCTTGATGAAGGTCGCGTCGTGCAAGAACAGCGTAAGCCCGCCAAACACCACGACGATGATCGCGGTGACCACCGGCATGATCGGCAGATGTCTTGTCAAAATATAGGAGATCACCAGCGCCACCAGCACCGCGACCATAAACGTCGCGGTGGCGACGAATATGTCGTAATGGTTGTTGGCGAAGAAGAACACCGCCAGCGGCCCGAAATCGAGGACCAGCTTCACGATTGGATTGAGTTGCGGTTTGGTCGGGGTCATCTGCGGGGTGTGTAGCGCGGCTAATCTACTTACTCAATCAGGCTTCCAGCCCCACAATGGCACGGGCGAAATCATGCGCCGAGAACGGCGCAAGATCCTCGACGCCTTCACCGACGCCGATGAAGTGGACCGGGACTTTGAACTTCTCGGCAATAGCGACAAGAATACCGCCGCGTGCGGTGCCGTCGAGCTTGGTCATGGCCAGGCCGGTGACGCCGACCGCTTTACGGAAGATCTCGACCTGCGATAGCGCGTTCTGACCGACGGTTGCATCGAGCACCAGCAGGACCGCGTGCGGCGCCGATGGATCGACCTTCTTCATCACCCGCACCACTTTTTCCAGCTCGTTCATCAACTCGGTACGGTTTTGTAGGCGGCCGGCGGTATCGATCAATAAAACGTCAATGCCTTTTTGTTTCGCCGCAGCGACGGCGTCGAACACAAGGCCTGCAGCATCGGCGCCGGATTTATGCGCGATGAAATCGGCCCCCGTGCGCCCTGACCAGATTTTGAGCTGATCGATCGCGGCGGCGCGAAACGTATCACCTGCCGCAAGCATGACGCTGCGGCCTTCAGCGCGATATTGCGCCGCAAGCTTGCCGATGGTTGTGGTCTTGCCGGAACCATTGACGCCGGCGACCAGGATCACGAACGGCTTTTTCGCCGTATCGATGACGAGCGGCAGCGCAACGTCGGCGAGCGCCTTTTCAATTTCCTCGGCAACGACCGCCTTGACCTCGTCCGATGAAATCGCCTTGTCGTGGCGGTCCGCGCCCAGCGTCGTTGCGATGCGCCGCGCGACGTCAATACCGAGGTCGGCGCGGATCAAGGCATCCTCGATCTCCTCGATCGTCTCGGCATCGAGCTTGCGCTTGGTCACCAGATCGGAAATCGCGCCGCCCAGCGCCGAGGAACTGCGCTTGAGCCCGCTGGTGAGGCGGCGCCACCAACCGCCCTTGGCGCTGTCGTTCGTTCCGGTAACGCTGTCGCTCATGCGGCGCCCGTGATAGCGGTTTCGGCAAGGTACGCAAATATGACCCCGGAAGAGATGGTGTCGCGGCTGCTTTACCGCGACGGGATGATGCTGGTGATCGACAAGCCGGCCGGCATGGCCGTGCATCGCGGCTCGCCCAACAGCAAGGACCGGAACAGGGAATCCCTGGAAGACCACTTCGATACGCTACGCTTCGGGCTGCCGCGCGTGCCGGCGTTGGCTCACCGGCTCGACCGCGACACTTCGGGCTGCCTGGTGCTCGGCCGCCATCGCAAGGCGCTGGCGCAACTCGGCAAGCTGTTTCGCAATGGGGCGATCGACAAAACCTACTGGGCCATCGTCGAAGGCGTCCCTGACGCCGAAGAAGGCGTCATCGAGCTGCCGCTTGGCCGGCTCGACGATAAAATCGGCTGGTGGATGAAGCACGATCCGCAGGGCCAGCCCGCGGTGACCAAATGGAAGGTGATGGGGGGCGCGTCCATTTCGGGCCAAAATCTGACGTGGCTCGCTCTCGAACTTTTGACCGGCCGCACCCATCAGATCCGGGTGCATTGCGCGGAAATGGGCTGGCCGGTCATGGGAGATGGCATCTACGGCAGCGCGCCGCGTTTTGGCGGACCCGGCATGCAATTGCATGCCCGCTCTATTGCGGTGCCGCTCTACAAGAACCGTGAACCGGTCCGCGTCACGGCGCCGGTGCCGCTACACATGAAAGAGCATCTCGCACAATGTGGCTGGCCGGGCGACGATCCGAACATGTTTCGGATCTCGCCAACGGAAGCTGAAGTCGAAGCCGACCTCGACGCCGCTCAGTAAATCGTTTCTTTGATCCGCGCCGGCGCGGCTTTGTCGTGGTCGGGGCCACCCATTTTGCCGTCGGTTATCTCGGCCAGGATCGAACCCGGCGTCGGCAAGGTCTTGCGGTCGACAATACTCGCCGGATCCCAAAGCTTCGAACGGATGATCGCTTTGGTGCACTGGAAATAGGCTTTCTCCACTGTCACCACCAACACACATTTTGGGACTTTGCCGTTGACCACGAAACTTTCGGTCAGCTTCGGGTCGATCGATATTTTGGCGCGACCGTTGATGCGCATGGTCTCGCCCACGCCCGGTATCAGGAACAATAAAGATATGCGCGGATCGCGAACCAGATTGCGGAGGCTGTCGATGCGATTGTTGCCGCGCCGGTCGGGAATGATGAGCGTCGTCTCGTCGACCACACGCACGAAGCCGGGTGGATCGCCGCGCGGTGAGCAATCGAGGCCGTCCGGGCCGCTTGTCGCCAGCACTACAAACGGCGCTGCTTCGATCAGCTTACGATATTGCGCCGTGATGCGGTCGGTTTCTTTGAACAAAGCGGGGCCGTAAGGCGCATCGTTGTAAAAAGTTTCAAGCTGCTCGGTTGTAGTTATGAGGTATTCGTCGCCGCCCATGCCGCAGCCTCCGATTCACGCAGAAGTCTAATTAAGCCGCCAGCAGTTGTCTGCCGTCGTGACCGGCCATCGTCAGATCGAGAATTCGCCCAGGCTCGAACGGACCCGCGAGTTTGACCTGGATGAATTGCTCGGTACGGCCGGTGCCATGCGATTCAGTAAGAACGCGCCGCGTAGCACCGATTTCGGCATTGAGGCGCTTCCGCAGCGCCTCCCCGCCATGCTCCCGCAAGCGTTTTGACCGCTCTTTCACAATCGCCGGCGATACCTGCGGCATGCGCGCTGCCGGCGTTCCTGGGCGCGGCGAGAATGAAAACACATGGAGGTGCGTCAGGCCGCAGGCCTCCACCAGATCGAGCGAATTCTGGAACATTTCCTCGGTCTCGGTTGGAAAACCAGCGATCAGATCGGCGCCAAATACCACGTCGGGCCGAAGACGGCGCACTGTTTCACAGAACCTGATTGCATCTTCGCGCGAGTGCCGCCGCTTCATGCGCTTTAGGATCAGATCGTCGCCTGACTGAAGCGACAGATGCAGGTGCGGCATCAGCCGCGCATCCTGCGCAATCACATCGAGCAATTCGTCGTCGGCCTCGACGGAATCGATCGACGACAACCGCAGCCGTTTAAGTTCCGGGACATGCTTGAGAATTTGCCTCACCAGACGGCCGAGTTTTGGCGCGCCGGGCAAATCGACGCCGTAAGACGTGATGTCGACACCGGTGAGCACCACTTCGCGATAGCCATTATCGACCAGACGGCGCACATCGTCGACCACTGCGCCCATCGGCACCGAGCGTGAATTGCCGCGGCCGTAGGGAATAATGCAAAATGTGCAACGATGATCGCAGCCGTTCTGCACTTGGACGAACGCGCGGGTGTGGCCTTCGAACGCGCTGATCAGATGCGCTGCCGTTTCCCTGACCGCCATGATGTCGTTGACGACGGCCTTTTGCGTATCGCCGAGACCGAAAGCGGCGCGCGCTTTGGCCCACGCCGCACCGTCGAGCTTTTCGGTGTTGCCGAGAACCTGATCGGCTTCCGCCATTGCAGTGAAGGTTTGCGGCTCGGTCTGCGCCGCACAGCCGGTGACAATGATCTTTGCCCTCGGGCGCTCGCGGCGTAGCGTGCGGATCGTTTGCCGCGCCTGTCGCACCGCTTCGGCCGTGACGGCGCAGGTGTTCACCACGATCGTGTCATCGAAGCCGGCGCGTTCGGCTTCGCGGCGGATCACCTCGGACTCGGCGGCGTTCAGCCGGCAGCCGAACGTGACGACATCGACACTCATCTTTGGACGCTCATCACCCAGCTCCCACGCCGGCGAACAGCGCGGCGTCGAAGCGGCCCTTGTGCTCGTACTCGGTCGGCCCGGTCATCAGTACATGATCATCGCTCTCGCGCCACTCGATAGCGAGACCGCCGCCGGGCAACGTCACCCTCACCTTCCGGCCCGTGCGGCCGAGCCGCGCCGCAGCGACTGCAGAAGCACACGCCGCTGAGCCGCACGCTTTGGTAAGCCCGGCGCCGCGCTCCCAGGTACGAATAACCAGGTGATCGCGCGCCGGTGTCGCCGCGAGCGTGATGTTGGCGCGCTGTGGAAAGAGCGGATCGTGCTCGAGCTTCGGACCGATGCTGCGCAGATCGTAACGTTGCGGGTCGTCAACCCAGAAGATCGCATGGGGATTGCCCATGCTCACCGCCGACGGGGAATGCAGGCTGGGCACGCCGGCAACGGTCAGATCGATCGCACGGGTATCGGGAAATTCACGGGCAAGCGGTATCTCATCCCAACGGAAATGCGGCGCCCCCATATCGACAGTGAATTGTCCATCGTCGGCCCGCCAGCAAGGAATAAGGCCAGCCGGCGTCTCAAACGTCAGTCTCGCGTTGTTCGTCTCAGCGCTGACGAGGGCGGCGACGCAACGCATGCCGTTGCCGCAAGCGCCCGCTTCCGAGCCATCGTTATTGAAAATGCGCACGAAAGCATCGGTGCCGTCATGGGCGGGATAGAGCGCCATGAGCTGATCGTAGGGCTCTTGCTGAGCCGCGGCGCGCGCTTCGACTGCCGCGATCGCGCCCGGCGCATCGCGCAGATCGACGATGACGATCTCGTTGCCGAGACCGTTCATCTTGACGAAATCGCGGTTTGCCAGCGCGCCCATTTTTATGCCCGATTGTGCGCGACTTATATGAGAACTCGATCGTCGCACGCCAGTAGCAAAATTGGTCGCGGCACCCGAGCTGGACCGTGCTAAAATCCGCCTGGGGCGATTGAATCGGCGGTAACGGCGCCGGCCGGACGCGTCCGTTTCCTGGAATTGTGGAGAATCCGATGTTCCTGCGCTTTGCGCTCGGTGTGGCGGGAGCCGCAATCGCTACCACGCTGGCGCTTGCCGAAACCGGACCCGCGCCGGTGCAAGCAATT
>Ga0302325_10015735_pt1 | contig 16069 bp, 12 predicted proteins | sample Palsa_T0_2_FD_201948 | JGI IMG/M metagenome (GOLD analysis project Ga0302325, IMG submission 201948) | Peat permafrost microbial communities from Stordalen Mire near Abisko, Sweden - Palsa_T0_2 | ecosystem: Environmental > Terrestrial > Soil > Palsa > Peat permafrost | place: Sweden: Abisko... | reverse complement strand
GCCGCGCAAGCTCAAGTAAAGGTCAAGCAGGCGGAAGCTGAATTTGCCGCGAGCACCTATGCACGCTGGCGCGATTCGCCCAAAGGAGTCGTCTCCGAGCAGGAGCGTGAAGACAAGAAGGCCGGTCAGGCATCGAGCGCCGCCGAACTCGACGCCGCACGCGCGCAGGTCAACCTTGCGCAGGCCGATGTCGAGCGGCTGGCTGCATTTGAGCAATTCAAGCGGGTGACGGCGCCGTACGCAGGCACCATCACCCAGCGGCGTATCGACATCGGCAATCTGGTGACTGCCGGCAGTTCGACCTCCTCGACGCCTCTTTACCGGATGGCACAGGATGATCCGCTGCGCGTGTTCGTTGAGGTCCCGCAGAGCGCAACCACCGATTTGATGAAGGTCGGTGTACCGGTGCAGATCTCCGCCAACGGTGCCGCGCAGAAAGTTGCGGGCAAAATCACCCGCACCTCCGCGGCGATTGATCCGCAGGCACGCACCTTCCGCGTCGAAATCGACATCCCCAATCCCGGCAGCACTCTAGTATCGGGGATGTATGTTGAAGTCGCATTCCTGCTGGATAACTCGCACATGGTGCAGGTGCCCGCCGCGGCCCTGGTGTTCCACTCCGGCCAGCCGCAGGTTGCCGCGGTAGATGCCAACGACACCGTGCATTTTCGCAACGTCACGATCGGGCGCGACGATGGCAACACGATCGAATTGCAATCAGGCGTCGCGAGCGGTGAGCAGTTGGTGCTCAATTTGAGCAACCAGATCGTCGACGGGCAGAGGGTGCGCATCAGCGAGGACGGTGCGCCGCGCACCATGGCCGCTGCGCGTACACGCTAGAGACGATGCACGCAGGGGCGACAAGACGATGGTTGTGGCTTCTCGCAAGCGTCGCGGCGCTCGCCGGCTGCGCCGTCGGCCCCAACTACCGTGCACCGCACACGGCACCGCCCGAGAATTTCGCCGCGGCGGCTCCGGCACTGCAGGCGCCGGGCGCGGTGTCCGCTACCCCGCCCGTCGATCTGGCTCAGTGGTGGCGCGCGCTCAATGATCCCGAGCTTGACTCTTTGATAGCGCGAGCCATTCGGGCCAATCCCGACATTGAGATGGCACTGACGCGTCTACAGGAAGCGCGCACCCAGCTTGCCGCGGTCACGAGCGACATCCTGCCGCAGGTTGGCGCGGGCGGCGGCGCCGCGCATGGCACGGGCAGCGATCTTGCGCGCGGCCGAGCGCCGCAGACGCTGGTCTCGGGTGAAAATACCACTCGCTTAAATCAGGTCCAGCAGATCGTCGGCTTCGACGCCGGCTGGGAGTTGGACCTGTTCGGCAAATACCGCCGCGAGATCGAGGCGGCAAAGTATGACGCGCAGGCGGCCGTTTGGGCGCGCAATGCTGTATTGATCTCGGTGGTCGCCGATGTGGCGCGCTCGTACGTCGACCTGCGTGGCTTGCAGATGCGCTTTGCGATCACGCGCCAGGATGTGGCGTCGGCCGAGCAGTTTCGTGATCTGGTGCAGACTCGCTACGACCGCGGCCTCACAAATGAGCTCGATCTCACATTGGCAAATCGGGAGCTTGCTACTCTGCAGGCCGACGTGGCGCCGCTACTGGCGCAGATCAAAGCCGTCCAATACAGCATCGCCGTGCTCCTCGGCCAATACCCGGAGGGGCTCGTGACGGAATTGGACAAGCCGGGGCTGATCCCTTCTCTTCCCCAGGAGGTTCAACCGGGTTTGCCGCTCGATCTGCTCAAGCGCCGGCCCGATGTCCAGGAGGCGGAGCGTCAGTTGGCGGCCGCTACCGCGCGCATCGGCGTCGCGACGGCGGATCTGTTTCCGCGGGTTGCGCTCACGGCCGGCGTGGGCGCCGAATCCGCGCACATCGGTAACGTACCGGGCGACCACATTTGGTCCGCCGGACCTTCCGTCTATTGGCCGCTCCTTGATTTCGGCTCCCTCGACGCCCTAGTTGGTGTCGCCGATCTGCAGACGCACGAGCGCCTGGTGAGCTACCAGCGCACGGTGTTCGATGCGGTGCGCGATGCGGACACAGCCATCAGCAATTTCGCCGCCGAGCAGGAACGCTTGCAGTACCTCGATGCCGCGGTGCTGGCGAGCGAACGCGCCGTGAGCGTCGCGTCGCAGCGCTATGATCGCGGCCTGACCGACTTTCTCAATGTCGTCGATGCGGAGCGCCAGGAATACGCCCTGGAAAATGAATATGCCGCCATGCAACAAAGCGCGGCAGACGCTTTTGTGAGTCTATACAGGGCGTTGGGAGGGGGCTGGGAGCAATATCAGAATGTGCCGGCCATTCGCCGGCCGCTGCCCGCCGTGTTGGCAATTTTTCGCAGGCTGGCCACGAGCGAGGATCCGCAAAAATGAGCGCACAATCGCTCCATCGGCTCGCGGTTTGCCAAGCCTCGAGGCCAACTGCGAGGCGTTCTTCCTCTTTGGGCAACAAACGCGAACAGCGGCAGTACCCATCAAGCGCCTCGTCTCTGTGAAGCCCCTTTTAGCGTTCGTGGACACGATCAACCTTTGCATGCAGCTCCGCCAGTACAGCGCGCACGTCAGCTAGCGCCTTCTGCATTTCACCGACCGTCTTCTGTTGCCGCTTGAGCTCACGAATCTCAGCAGCCTGCTGCTGCACCTCGTTCAACAGCATCGGCGCAAGTTCTTCATAGCGCACTCCGTCGATACGGCCATTTTGATCGCGGATCACCAGCTCCGGATACACCTTCGCCACTTCCTCGGCGATGAGCCCGTACTGACGCGTACCTGTCGCATCGGTCTTGAGCTTGAAGCTGACCGGGCGCAGTTGCTCGAGCTTCGCCGTGTCTGATCCCATCGGCGCAACGGCGGTCTTGAAGCGCTCCGATGACGCGAGCACGCCGAGCTGCCCTTCGGAGGTGACGTAGACAGCGCTGCCGGTCACCTTCGCGCTGCTGATGCCCGCAATGTAGGCGGCGGTCTGTGAGGAAGTCGTGCCGATGCGGATCACCCCGCTCTCTGCCGCCACACCCACGTTGCCGATGTCGATGTTATTACTGCCCGTCGTCAGGTCGTAGCCGCCGTGGTACCCCTCCGCAATATTGTTGCTGCCGGTGGTGTTGGAAGCGAGCGCGTGCACCCCGCTCGCCGTGTTTTCCGTGCCGCTCGTGTTCGCATACAGCGCCTCGTAGCCGGAGGCGGTGTTGCTGTTGCCGTTGTTGCTATAGAGCGCTTCGTACCCTGAGGCGGTGTTGTAGTTCGCGGTGGTATTGGAATAGAGCGCACTGAACCCGGCGGCGGTGTTGTCGCTACCGCTCGTGTTGTCGAAGAGCGCCTCGTAGCCAGAGGCGGTGTTGTTGCCGCCGGTGACGTTGAGACCGAGCGCCGAGGACCCGGAGGCCGTGTTGTCGTTACCGCTCTCGTTGTTATAGAGCGCTCCATAGCCGGAGGCGGTGTTGTTGCTGCCGGTGGCGTTTACGGCGAGCGCGTCGAATCCGGTAGCCGTATTCAAGCTACCGGTCGTGTTGGCGTTTAGCGCGTCGCTTCCGTAGGCGGCATTTCCGTAGCCCGTCGTGTTGGCACGGAGCGCTGCGAAGCCGGAGGCGGTGTTGAGATCGGCGGTGGTATTGGAGTAGAGCGTCTCGTACCCGGAAGCCGTGTTGTATTCGCCGGTCGTGTTGGAATAGAGCGCCTGGAAGCCGGAAGCGGTGTTGTCAATCCCCGTTGTGTTGCTCGCCAGCGAGTTGTTCCCGGACGCAGTGTTTTGGGAGCCCGAGGTGTTGGACTGAAGTGAGCCGGCCCCAGCGGCAGTATTGGCGTTGCCGGTCTTGTTGGCGTAGAGCGCAACGTACCCCAAAGCGACGTTGCCGTGGGCAGTCGTATTGAATTCGAGTGCCCCCGACCCTAACGCAGTGTTGTAGGAACCGGTGGTGTCGGAAGAGAGTGCATAATACCCGGCAGCGGTGTTACTTCCCGAGCCACCCGACAAGTCATAGAGAGCGTCCGTTCCCATAGCGGTGTCGCCAGTGGAATCGCTTGTCACGACGTCCGTCGGCTGCGTACCGTAAGCCGCTCCCGCAGCGGTAAGCACGCCGAGCGTGAGCGACAAAAACTGCCAGAGAGTTTTCATCGTGCGTTTGCTCCCATTCTGTTAGTTTTAACTTAATCTCTTGCAATTCTTGGGCGGTAGATTCCAAGGGCTCACCGCTGACCAAAAGTACCTGCAACCGCTTCAAATTATTTCGTACTTGTACGCCGTAGTGAGCCCAAGTCAACTGCACGTTCGCGGTTGATCATGAGTTCCGCGCCTCAGAATCATGGCGCGGGGCTCATCATGGTTATTAGTCTCTTGCGCGCGGACTTCATACGCCTGGTTGAGAGCATTCAACTCCGCCATCTGACTATCGCGTCTTAGTCGTTCTTGTCGAGTGAAAACTACGCCTTTGCGAGCCCGAGTCAACTGCGCGTTCCCGGCTCATCATCGATGCTCTCCAGGATTAAGGCGAGGCTCGCATACGGGACCGGGAGCGCATCAACTGTACGCCGTGATCAGCACGCTACGCGGCATGATTTCCAATCGAGAGCGCCGCGCGGGAATTTTACAGTTGATTCGATCGAGGCCGCGGGCCAGATCAGTCTTGTCAGCATTGGAGAGATCAACTGCAAAGTGCAGAGGAAATTGAAGAAGGGTTCCGATCGTTGGTGAAGTGCTTTACGGATCCGACAAAATAGTTGCGCTGTACTCGGCACTTCCTGGCTGAATAATTAAACGCCGACCAATTGCCGATTGCGCAGGTGCTTTCTTGTTAGCGCCTTGACCAAATTGCCGCAAACAGCGCCGCAATCCCTATCCAGTTTGCCGCTCCGAGACCAGGCCAATTGCGAGGCGTTCTTCCTTTCAAGGCAACAAAGGCGAACAGCGGCAGTAACCATATCGCCGCAGCAAGTTGAATAACCGGGTAAATGCCGGGCCACACACCGCTTGACAGGAGGTGGTAAATCTCCCACCCCAATGCAAGCACGCCGGTGATAACAAGAACCCAAGCGAGCGCGCGAGCCCACAGCCGGACGGGCCGCGGCTGCAAGGTCTTTGGGGTTGTAGTGCTCGCAGTTGCCATCCAGACCTTCCTCTTTCCTCAGCCGTCTCTTACCGGGCGCCGCGCGCGTTGCGCCCGGCTACTGTGCGCCGCGCAGCAACTCATTGATAGAGGTTTTCGCACGGGTCAGCGCGTCGACGCGCTTTACGATGACCGCACAGGCGAGCGCATAGCGACCGTCGGGTGAGGGCAGCGTGCCCGGCACCACGACCGAGCCTGCCGGCACGCGCCCCTGAAGAGTCTGGCCGCTCGCGCGATCATAGATGCGCGTGCTCTGGCCGATGAAGACGCCCATGGAGATCACGCTGGCTGCCTCGACGACAACGCCTTCGACGATCTCCGAGCGCGCGCCGATAAAGCAGTCATCCTCGATGATGGTCGGCGTCGCCTGCAGCGGCTCGAGCACACCGCCGATGCCTGCACCGCCCGACACATGCACGTTGCGCCCGATCTGGGCGCATGAGCCGACCGTGGCCCAGGTGTCGATCATGCAACCCGAGTCGATGTAGGCCCCGATATTGACGTAGCTCGGCATCAGTATCACATCGGGCGCGATGTAGGCCCCTTTGCGCACCACGGCGTGCGGCACGATGCGCACGCCGCTCGCGCGCATCTGCTCTGCGGACGCCGCGGCGTATTTGAGAGGCAGCTTGTCGAAGAAGCGCGTGTAGCCGCCCTCGATGAGCGTGTTGTCGTGAATGCGAAAATAAAGGAGCACGGCCTTCTTCAACCATTCATTGACCACCCATTTACCGTGTTTCTTTTCTGCGACGCGCGCCTGCCCGCCATCGAGGAGCTCAAGGCAGGTATCGAGGGCAAGCTCGAGCTCGCGCGGGTGCTGCTGCGGAGTGAGCGTGGCGCGCTCCTCGAATGCGGCCTCGATGAGGGCCGCAAGCTTATCTCGGTCATGCATGGGCGGTGATGAACTCGCGGATCCGCGCGGCGGCGGCTACGCAGGAATCGACATCGGGCACCAGCGAGATGCGCACGCGCCCGGCCCCCGGATTTTCTCCCAAGCCGCGCCGCGCAAGGTAGCTGCCCGGCAGTATGGTCACATTCTGCGTCGCGAACAGATCGCGCGCGAACGCTTCATCGTCGCCGCCGACGTTGGGCCACAGATAGAACGCCCCGGCGGGTCGCGTCACATCGAGCACCGGCGCGAGGATCGGCAGGACACGCGCGAATTTTTCCTGATAAAGACGGCGGTTCGCGGCGACGTGGGCGTCGTCGTTCCACGCGGCCGTGCTCGCAGCCTGCGTCGGCAGCGCCATCGCATTGCCGTGATAGGTGCGATACAGGAGGTAGCGCGCGATGATGGCGGGATCGCCCGCAACGAAGCCGGATCGCAACCCGGGAACGCTCGAGCGCTTGGACAGGCTGTGAAATGCGACGCAGCGCTCGAAGCGCTCGCGGCCGGTGGCGATACACGCCTGCAGCAGACTCGGCGGCGCTGCGGTTTCATCCGTGTAGATCTCCGCATAGCACTCGTCCGCGGCGATGACGAAGTCAAAGCGTTCCGCGAGCGTGAGCGCCTGATTGAGGTAGGCGGGCGTCAGCACGGCACCGGTGGGATTGCCGGGACTGCAGAGAATGAGCAACTGGCAGCGCTTCCAGATCTCATCGGGCACTGCAGCCAGATCCGGGACGAAGCCCGTCGCCGCGGTGGCATCCATAAAATAAGGCTCGGCGCCTGCGAGGAGCGCCGCGCCCTCATAGATCAGATAGCAGGGGTTCGGCATGAGCACAAGGGCAGCAGCGCGGCTGTCGACGACGGCCTGCACGAACGAGAACAGGGCCTCGCGCGTGCCGTTCACCGGCAGCACCATGGTATGCGGATCGACTGACCCGGCGCGCAGCGCAAAGCGTCGCTGCAGCCACTGTGCGGCGGCGGTGCGCAATTCGGCGCCGCCTACCGTTGTAGGATAGCTTCCCAGGCGATCGAGGTTGCGCTCGAGCGCCTGCAGGACAACGGCTGGCGGTGCATGCTGTGGCTCGCCGATCGACATTGCGATATGCGCAAGATGCGCCGGCGGCTGCACTGTGGCCTTCAGTTGGGCGAGACGCTCAAACGGGTAGGCATGCAGACTCGCCAGATGAGGATTCATGCCGCGCGGCGCCGGTCGAGGGCCTCGGTGAGACACTCCTTCAAACGCGCCGCCGCTGCCTCATCGAGCGGCCGGTTGCCCGAGTCGGTCACGTAAAACACATCCTCGGCGCGCTCGCCGACCGTCATGATCTTGGCGGCATGCAGCTCGATGCGCTCCTGCAGCAGCACCTTGCCGACGTCGCACAGCAGGCCCGGCCGGTCGCCCGCGATGAGCTCGAGCACGGAACGCTGATTGCGCTCATCGACACTCAGGCTGATGCGCGTCGGCGTGTTGAACATGCGCACCTGGCGCGGCGTGCGGCGCGAGACGGCAAATGGCGAATCATCCGGACGATGGATCGAGCGCCACAGCGCGCGTTCGATCTCGCTCTGCCGGTCGTCGTCGGTAATCGGCGCGCCGTCGTCCTCGAGCACGTGATACAGGTCGAGACTGAAGCCGTCGCCCGTCGGTGTGATGCGCGCATCGACGACGGTGAGCCCCAGCTGATCGAGCACCGCAGTCGTGCGCGCAAAGCCGTGGCCGCGCAGGCGTGCAAATATGAGCACCGCGGTCGTGCCGCGGATGCTGCGCGGTTCGAGCCCAACCAATGGTTCATCGCTGTGCGCATCGCGCTCGGCGAGCAGGCGCGTGTGCCATGCGACTTCGGCGGCGGTGTGGCGCAGGAAATAGGGCGCGGAGAAGCGCATCCAGGTGCGCTCAATCGCCTCCAGTGGTACGTCCTGCTGCACAAGGGTGAGCCGCGCGGCGTCCTGGGTTTCGCGCACCAGCTCCTCCTGGTCGAGCGGGCTCTCGAGGCCGCGCCGCAGCGCGCGCTTGACGCGCTCGTAGAACTCGTGGAAGAGCGAAGCCTTCCAGGAATTCCACAGGCGCGGATTCGTGCCGCGCACGTCGGCGCAGGTGAGCACATAAAGATAATCCAGATGCGTCTCATCGCCGACATGGCGCGCAAATGCGGTGATGACCTCGGGATCACCGATGTCCTGCTTCTGTGCGGTGATCGACAGGCTCAGGTGATTGGCGACGAGCCACGCGACGAGGCGCGCCTCGTAGCGCGACAGACCCTGCTCCAGGCAGAAGGCCGCAGCATCGACCGCTCCCAAATCGGAGTGATCGCCGCCGCGTCCCTTGGCGATGTCGTGAAACAGCGCGGCCAGGTACACGATCTCGGACTTCGGCAGCGACTGCATGATGCGCGACAGCTCGGGCAGCTCCTGGTTGTAGCGCGGCAGGGCGAGACGCCTGAGGTTGCTGACGACAAAGAGCGTGTGCGCATCGACGGTGTAGGCGTGAAACAGGTCGTACTGCATGCGGCCCACAATGCGCCCGAAGGCCGGGATGTAGCGCCCCAGCACTCCGTAGGTATTCATGCGGCGCAGCTCGTGCGTGACGCCGACGCTTGCGCGCAGCATGTCGAGAAACAGGCGGTGATGGCGCGGGTTCTGGCGGAACTCCTCATCGATCAGCCACAGATTGCGCGCCACGCCGCGCATGGTCGAGGCGCGCACGCCTTTGATCTGCGGGTTCTGCTGCAGGATCGCGAAGAGCTCGAGGAGCGCAGAGGGCGTGCGTGCGAAGACCTCTTCGCTCGTCGTCTCCAAGGAGCCGTTGCGCACCTGGAAACGCGCATTGAGCGGGCGCGGCGGCTCGTTCTCGGTGAGAATGGCTTCGCGAAACAGCTGCAGCAACAGCTCATTCAGCAGGCTCACGTCCATGACCGTGCGGTAGTAGCGCTGCATGAACTGCTCGACGGCGAGGGTATAGGAGGCATCCTCGTAGCCGAAAGTGCGTGCCAGCTTGATCTGATGATCAAACAGCAGTCGGTCCTCATGCCGTCCGGTCATGACGTGCAGGCCGAAGCGCACTTTCCACAGAAATGCCTGCGCCTGTTTCAGGCGGCGCAGCTCCGCCGGGGTGAGAAAATGCTGCCGCGCGAGCTCATCGAGGGTGTTGGCGCCGAAATGGCGCTTCGCGACCCAGGCGATCGTCTGGATGTCACGCAGACCGCCCGGGCCGGTCTTGACGTTGGGCTCGAGGTTGTAGGCGGTATCGTTGGCCTTCAGGTGCCGTTCAGCCTGCTCGGCAAGCTTGGCCTCGAAGAACTCGCGCACCGGCCAGACCCGCTCCGGCGCGAGTGCCGCGCGCATCGCCTCGAAGAGCTGCGCATCGCCGCTGATGCAGCGCGCTTCGAGGAGGGTCGTCATCACGCCCACGTCGGGCGCGCTTTCCTGCACGCATTCCTCGACTGTGCGCACGCTGTGGCCGACCTCAAGGCCGATATCCCACAAAAACGCGACCAGGGCTTCGATGCGCGAGCGGCCCTGCGGATCGACCGCCGCCGGCACCAGCACCAGAAGATCAATATCCGATGCGGGATGCAGCTCCGCACGGCCGTAGCCTCCGACCGCGACCAGCGTCCAGTCGAGCCCAGCGGCGCCGAGCTGCGTCCGCCACACCTCGCGCAGCACGGTATCAATGAGCGCGGCGCGCGCGTGGACTAGCGTCTCGACGGGCTCTTCGGCGAGGAAGCGCGCCTGCAGGTCATCGTGCGCCTGGCGCAGAAGATCGCGATACGCGGCCGGCGCGCCCTGCGCATCGAGGAGCAAGGCCGGCAGACGCGCGAGCAGCGGCCATGGCGCGCTGCGGACCAAGCCCGCATGAGTATCCTCGATGAGGTCCAAGTCGACGGATGGCATCGAGCTCTTCAGTGGCGGCCGCGCGTGCCGAGCGTCAGGACCTCATGGCCCGTCTCCGTGACCAGTACCGTGTGCTCCCACTGCGCCGACAGGGAATGGTCCTTGGTGATGACGGTCCAGCCATCCGGCAGCAGACGCACGTGCCGGCGGCCGGCGTTCACCATCGGCTCGATGGTAAACGTCATGCCGGATTTCAATGCAATGCCGGTTCCCGGCTCGCCGTAGTGCAGGACCTGCGGATCCTCGTGGTACACGCGCCCGATGCCGTGACCGCAGTATTCGCGCACAACCGAGAAATGCCGCTCTTCGACGAAGGACTGGATGGCATGGCCGATGTCGCCCAGGTGCACTCCCGGCTGCACGACCTCGATGCCGCGCCACATCGCCTCATGGCAGGTTTCGCTCAGGTGCTGCGCGTGGCTCGGCGGCTTGCCGACGAAATACATGCGGCTCGTGTCGCCGTGGAAGCCATCGCGAATGACCGTCACGTCGATGTTGAGAATGTCGCCGGCCTTCAGGCGCTTGTCGCTCGGGATGCCGTGGCAGACTACGTGATTGACGGAGGCGCAGATGGTCTTGGGAAAGCCGCGATAATTGACGTTGGCGGGAATCGCCTGCTGCACGTTGACGATGTAGTCGTGGCAGATGCGATCGAGCTCCTCCGTCGACACGCCGGGCACCACGTGCTCGCCGATCATGTCGAGCACGTCGGCTGCCAGGCGGCAGGCGACGCGCATTTTCTTCTGTTCCTCGGGTGTCTTAATCGTGACCATGGCGCAGGGCGTGCGACCGGTTAGCTGGTCGCGTAAGGCGTTGTTCGGACGGGACCTTCATGGTATAAAGCGCGGCCTTTTTTGGCAACGTAACTCACACGCGCACCACCAACCAGGCGGCTGGGTGTTTTCGCCGATCTAACAATCTGCGGGAATGGCCGCTCGGGGTGCGCGGAGGCCCAACCCAAACAGGAGCTTTTCATGCCCGGCGTGTCCATGCGACAGATGCTGGAAGCGGGAGTCCATTTTGGACATCAAACCCGCTTCTGGAACCCGAAGATGGCCCCATACATTTTCGGCGAACGTAACAAAATCCACATCATCAATCTTGAGAAGACGCAGCCTATGTATGCGGAGGCGGCGAACTTTCTCAAGGGCGTGATCGCCGACGGCGGCACGGTGCTGTTTGTCGGCACGAAGCGTTCCGCGCGCGATGCGATCCGCAAGGAAGCCGAGCGCTGCGCGATGCCATATGTCAACCAGCGCTGGCTCGGCGGCATGCTCACCAATTTCAAGACGATTCGCCAGTCGATCAAGCGATTGGCGGAGATCACGGAGCTCTCCACCAGCGGTGCCCTGGAGAAGCGCGGCAAGAAGGAGGCGACGCAGCTGCGTCGCGAGATGGAGAAGCTTGAGCGCAGCCTAGGTGGCATCAAGGACATGACCTCGCTTCCCGATGCCCTGTTCGTCGTGGATGTGGGACACGAGAAGATTGCGGTCCATGAGGCGAAGAAGCTCGGGGTACCGGTGGTCGCCATCGTCGATACCAACTGCTCGCCGGACTCCATCGAGTACGTGATTCCCGGTAACGACGATGCGATGCGCGCGATCAGCTTGTACGCGGGCGGCATGGCGGAGGCGGTCATCGAAGGTAAGGCCTCGGTGCCGACGGTCGCCGTGGGCGAGGATGAGTTCGTCGAACTGGACGAAGCCGGCCAGCCGAAGAAGAAGAGTGCCCGCGGCCGGCAGCGGCCTCAGGCCACGGTGCGCAAGAAGGCGCCGGCGCGGCGCCGGGTAGCGCCGATCAAGGTCCTTCCGGAGAGCGAGGAAGCCGCAGGCGATGGCCTGGATGAGCTCGATGAGGCCGAGGAGGCCGAAGTCGCAGCCGCCATAGTCGCTCCGCTCGTGGTGGAGGAGCTTCAGCCCCTGCCGGCCCGCCGCAAACCGCGCGGCGACGACGAGGGCGGTTCGCCAGGCGAATGAGGATTTGTGCATGACGATTACGGCAGAGGCGGTCAAGCAGCTGCGCGAGCGCACCGGCGCCGGAATGATGGAGTGCAAGAAGGCGCTCGTGGAAACTTCCGGCGATTTGGATGCGGCCGCCGAGCTCATGCGCAAACAGGGACTCGCCAAGGCGGACAAAAAGGCGACGCGTGTCGCTGCTGAGGGCGTGATCGCGATTGCACAAGCGCCCGACGGACGTGCGGCCGCCATGGTTGAGGTCAACTGCGAGACGGACTTCGTTGCGCGCGAGCACGACTTTCGCGCATTTGCGCAGGAGGTCGCCGCGGTCGCGCTCGCCGAGCGCCCTGCATCGCTCGCCGCGCTTCTGACGCTGCCGCTGCCGAGCGGCGCGAGTGTGGATGAACGCCGTCGGGCGCTGGTCGCCAAGATCGGGGAGAACATCGGCCTGCGCCGCTTCGCCGTGCTCGAGGCGCGGGGACGCCTCGGCGCCTATTTGCACGGCACGCGCATCGGCGCTCTGGTGGCGCTCGAGGGGGCCGAAGCAGCGCTCGCGCATGACCTCGCCATGCACGTCGCGGCGAGTAATCCGCAGTATCTCTCCCCCGCACACGTCGCCCCCGAGGTCATCGCGAAGGAGCGCGAGGTGCTCACCGAGCAGGCGCGCGCGGAAGGCAAGCCACCGGAGATCGTCTTGAAAATGGTCGAGGGGCGGCTGCGCAAAGCGTTGAATGAGCTTACGCTCACCGGCCAGCCCTTCGTGAAGGATCCCGATATCTCCATTGAGAAGCTCCTGAAGGCCTCTGCTGCCTCCGTCACCTCTTTCCAGCGCTTTGAGGTGGGAGCCGGCATCGAGAAACGCCAGGAGGACTTCGTTGCCGAAGTCATGGCGCAGGTGAAGGGCAGCTCAAGCAAACACTGAATATCCGCTGAAGCGGGGCTTTCAATGAACGACAGCGACCGAGCGCGCTATTCCCGCATCCTCGTCAAGCTATCGGGCGAAGCGCTCATGGGGGAGGGCGATTACGGCGTCGATCCACTGGTGCTGAAGCGCATCGCCGGCGAGATCAACGACATCGCGCAGATGGGAGTGCAGGTGGCGGTGGTCATCGGCGGCGGCAACATATTCCGCGGCGCGGGGCTCGCCCGGGCCGGGATGGACCGCGTCACCGGTGACCACATGGGCATGCTTGCGACCGTCATGAACTCGCTCGCCATGCAGGACGCTCTCGAAAGCTTTGGGCTGTACGCGCGCGTGATGTCGGCCATTCGCATCAACCAGGTGTGCGAGGACTACATCCGGCGGCGCGCCGTGCGCCACCTGGAGAAGGGCCGGGTCGTGATTTTTGCCGCCGGCATCGGCAATCCCTTCTTCACGACGGATACGGCAGCGTCGCTGCGCGCCATCGAGATCAATGCGGAACTGCTGCTGAAGGCGACCAAGGTGAACGGCGTGTACTCCGATGATCCGCTGACCAATCCTGCCGCCGTGCGCTACGAGCGGCTGACTTTCGACAAGGTGCTCGCGGACAAGTTGAACGTGATGGATGCGACGGCGGTCGTCATGTGCCGCGACAATCGCCTGCCGCTGCGCGTCTTCAATCTGAATAATCCAGGGGATCTCACCCGCATCGTGCGCGGCGAGGACGTCGGCACGGCAGTCACGGTCGATTAGGAGCCGCCAGCATGCTCGAAGAGTTGAAGAAGGATGCGCGCGACCGCATGGGCAAATGCGTGCAGAACTTCCAGGCCGAACTGAAGAAGCAGCGCACCGGCCGCGCGCATCCATCCCTCGTCGAGCATCTGAAGGTCATCTACTACGATGCGGAGGTGCCGCTGCACCAGGTGGCGAGCATCAACGTCGAGGACGGGCGCACGCTCGTCATCTCACCCTGGGAGAAGACGGTGGTGCCGGCGATCGAGAAGGCGATCCATAAGTCGGATCTCGGATTGACTCCGATGACGGCCGGCACGGTGATCCGCGTGCCCATGCCGCTGCTCACCGAGGAGCGCCGCCGCGAGATCACCAAGGTGGTGCGGCATGATGCGGAAAATGCCCGCGTCGCCGTGCGCAACGTGCGCCGCGACGTGATGAGCGACATCAAGGATCTGCTGAAGGAGAAACTCATCTCACAGGATGACGAGCGGCGCGCGGAGACCGAGGTGCAGAAACTCACCGACAAATACGTGGCCGACATCGACCAGGTTCTTGGGGCGAAGGAGAAGGAGATCATGCAGGTTTGAGCGCGCCGCCCCGACACGTTGCCATCATCATGGACGGCAACGGCCGCTGGGCCGCCGCGCGCGGTCTGCCGCGCCACGCCGGGCACAGAGCGGGCATCGGCCCGGTGCGCATGGTGATTGAGGAGTGCTCGCGGCGCGGGGTTCAAGCGCTTACGCTGTTTGCGTTCTCGAGCGAAAATTGGGGGCGGCCGAGCGTCGAAGTTTCTGGGATCATGAACCTGTTCCTGGATTCGCTGCAGCGCGAAACGGCGCAACTGCACGCGAACCGCGTGCGGGTGCGATTCGTGGGCGAACGGCGTACGCTGCCAGTGCGCCTGCAGGCGCTCGTGGCGGCGACGCAGGCGCAGACGGCCGGCAATGAAGGACTGCGCCTGCAGCTGGCGGTGAGCTATGGCGGTCGATGGGATATCGTTCAGGCAAATCAGAGACTTGCAGAGCAATGCTTAGTCGGTGCATTAAATCCGCGCGACATTACCGAAGAGCTCTTCGCGAGTGCTCTGGAGCTAGCCGACGTGCCGGATCCTGATTTATTCATTCGCACCGGCGGCGAGCGCAGGATCAGCAATTTCCTGCTTTGGAACCTGGCTTACACGGAGCTGTACTTCACTGACGGCCTGTGGCCGGACTTCTCGGTGGCGCATCTCGAGGAGGCCTTGGCGTTCTTTGCGCAGCGCGAGCGGCGCTTCGGTCTGACCTGTCCTCCGCCGCCCCCCGCGGCCGGGCAGACCGATTCGTGAGGGCGGCGCTCAGAACCCGCGTCATGACCGCGCTGGTGCTTGCGGTCGGCATGCTGGCGATCGTGCTGTGGCTGCCGCCGGTGGCGACGGTGATCGTGCTGACGGCCGGGGTACTCGCGGGCGCCTGGGAATGGTCGGCTTTCCTGCGCGCCTCGGCGAAGTTCGTGCGCGTTGCGTACGTGGCGGCGATTGCAGTGCTGCTGGCGCTCGCGTGGCGCTGCACGGCCGAGCCTGCCGGCAGAGATCTTGTGCTGTCCCTGGCGCTCGCGTGGTGGCTCATCGCGCTCGGCTGGATCCTCATCGCACCCAGACGCGCAGCGCCTTGGTCGGCCGCACTGGCCGGCGTGTTTGCGCTCGTGCCCGCGTGGCTTGCGCTCATGCGCCTGCGCCTCGATCTGCCGAACGGCGCGCAATGGCTGTTGTTTGTGCTCATTCTCGTGTGGGTCGCGGACATGGGCGCATTCTTCTTTGGCGGACGTTACGGGCGGCTGCGCCTCGCGCCCGCGGTTTCGCCGGGCAAGACCTGGGAGGGCGTACTGGGGGGCATCATCCTCGCGACGCTGGTCGCGCTTGCCGGCAGCGTCTGGTTCCAAATCCCGCTCGCATTTTTTCTGCCGCTGTGTCTTGCCGGTGTGGCATTCTCGATCGTCGGTGATCTCACCGAGAGCTTGCTGAAGAGATTTGCGGGCATTAAAGACAGCGGCAGTGTGTTCCCCGGTCACGGCGGGGTCATGGACCGCATCGACAGTGTCACGGGCGCCGCTCCCGTGCTGTTGCTTGGGCTGACCGCGTTCGGGGTGGCCGCATGATCGGCGTTGCAGTATTGGGCTCGACCGGATCCATCGGCGAGAACACGCTTGATGTGCTCGCGCGCCATCAAGACAAATTCAAGGTCGTAGCGCTCGGGGCGCACCGCAACGTCGCGAAGCTTGCACAACAGGTCCTAAGCGTGCGCCCCTTGTGCGCGGTGCTCGCCGACGTCGCGGCGGCGCGCGATCTCACCGAGCGCCTCGCCGGCTGCGGCTCTACGACGCGCGTGCTGAGCGGCGAGCAGGGGCTCATCGAGATTGCCTCCATGCCGGAGGCCGCGGTGGTGATGGCCGGCATCGCCGGATCCGCGGGCTTGCGTTCAACCCTTGCCGCCGCCCAGGCCGGCAAGCGCGTGCTGCTCGCCAACAAGGAGTCCCTCGTGATGGCGGGGCCGCTGCTGATCGCGGCGGTACGCACCGCGGGCGCAACG
>Ga0302325_10015732_pt1 | contig 16071 bp, 9 predicted proteins | sample Palsa_T0_2_FD_201948 | JGI IMG/M metagenome (GOLD analysis project Ga0302325, IMG submission 201948) | Peat permafrost microbial communities from Stordalen Mire near Abisko, Sweden - Palsa_T0_2 | ecosystem: Environmental > Terrestrial > Soil > Palsa > Peat permafrost | place: Sweden: Abisko... | reverse complement strand
CGTTGCGCAGGCCTACGATTTTGCCGAGTTCCAAAGGCAGGTTCAGCGATTCGAAGTCCGGGACTTTGCCGGGGATTACGCGCATCACCACGGCACATGTGCCGCGCTGCATGAAGATGTTCACGCGGAAGCGATTTGAACCTGGCAGACTGAAGGACACATCGCAAGAGCCAAGTTTCTTCAAGTTCTCAGTCGCATCTTCGTTGTCGCCAATCAGGTCAGAGGCAATGCGCCGGGTGTCCGCACTGGTGAGCGAGCGCGCCGCGCCGGCGGGGACCAGTTTTCCGTTGATCTCCACGAGCGGCGGCTTGCCCGGCGAAAAAAAGAGGTCGCTAATTTTCGGCGAAGTTCTTAGCATCGCCGCCAGCAAAGCAGGAGTCGACATGGGCGCTGCGGCCGGAGCGGCGGCGGCAGCCGTACGCGGGGCGGAAGAAGCTGGATTCACTGCCGGATTCGTGGGGGAAGACATAGAGGTGTTGCGGTGCTAACTATTCGTTGCATTTTTCTGGCCAAACCAAAAACCCCTCAACGCTTTTTGAGCGTTGCGCTTTTGTTTATCGTGCCTGTTTCCTACATCTTTTTCGTTCTCGTTTGGCTTGTGCTTTGCCGTCTGCAATCGTCTGCCATTGCATGTTGTAGGGGCATCCGCTCCCCCACAAGCCAGTGGGACTCTATATTCAACCACGTACCCTGGCCGGCCTCTCGGATACCCAGTCTCAATCTCGAACGTGTGCTTGGCCGCTCGGCTACGGGCGAAGCAAAGCGTGGAGCACAAGAGCAACAGGATAAGGACTTTGCTCATGTTCTTCCTTTCTTGCCATGCAAACTGGCGTAACACTTCGTCCACCATGATCCGGATGGCGCGCAGCGGGTAATCTTTGTGAACGCGCATGCCGGGCGGCAGGTACACCTGATTCTGCTGTTCATCGTCTCCGCGCATGCCTTCTCGTACCATGGTCGGCTGAGGATTGAGGAGTTTTTCGCAGCCTGCTAGAGCTTAAATAGGGATCGCAAAGAATCGTCATCAATGTGCGCATCAGGTGCTATCCAATGAATAAAATCTCTGGTGCTAATGTGCGGTGGCTTTTGAACCGCCGTTTTCTCAAGGCCGGATTCAAGGTCCGCTTGTTTGCCCGTGTTGGTAATCACCGTCCATGTCTTCGCCTTCATTGCCTTTGCCTCCCTTGATGGCGGTTCCGCGCGACATTCATGTGCTTAGTCGCGAATCCAGCGAGTCTTGCAACCACTCATCATCTCCCCTCTCACGACGCTCCGATAGTGACCGAAGTTCGCTCGCGGTGAGCTTATGTCTGGTGTATTCGAGGGATAGAGCGTTTCTGGTTTGTATCGATGCCACATCGAACGATTCTGATCGATCGATTGGCAGGAACATGCCTGACTCGCACCAATTATTCATCGGACGTCTGACGACCGGATCACGCTGCGATTGTCCGCATATGAGAAATAACTCAAAGATGAGGAGTCTTTCGAGGTATTGGTCAATGGCTTGCCATCAGCGCAGGTCGGTCAATCCGTCCCCAAGACAGGGCGGCTTATCCGGTGGTCCCCTATACGCTCGACTACTACGGCCTTACGCCAGACAGCGTCGAGATGCGGCAGCAGTATGAAATTGTGCGGCAGAGAATCGGAAACCGTTCGACATGTGCTGTGCGGGTCGTAACGGATTGGCTCTAGGCGGGCCTGTGACCGGCGTCAGGGTCAAGAAGTCGCTGAGGCGCGCGGACTGGTCGCTCGGGGGGCTTAAGTCAGAGGGGTTGTGTTAGTGCCGTGGATGTCTTCGGAGTTCCTGCGGCCAACTGCTTTCGGCGGGTTACACCCGAGGAACCAGGTTTGCGTTTGTCGTGAGTGAACTTGAAATCTGAGCTTGGCGGATTTGCTCGCTTGAGTTCGGTGGTCAGTAGAATTGTCTTCGCACCGGAATTGATGAAATCAATGTCCAGCCTGTCACCCCGGCTCTCGCTCACGCGCCCTACCCCGAATGCAGCATGCTCGATCCAGTCCTGAGGTTTCCAGTTCATTTGGGTCCTGGGGTTCGCATTCGACTAACCCGTTGACGATCGGGGCGGACGTGAGGGTCTGAACGTAACCATTAACCCATCTCCCACCAAGGACGTCCACTCGTCTGTTAGCCGACTACCTTTTCGTTCTTAATGATATCTCGCAAGGGAACTACAGGGCTGTTCAGAATTGCACACTTTTCGAAGCAAGTTTGGCACAAAACAAAACGCCTCAAACTCATTCGAGTCAGGAGATTTGTCGATCAGCCCTCCCCGTCGAGGAGCCCGGTTCGTGGAAGTAAGAATCTGACATCCCCCGGATAGCTGAATAATCAGCCGAGGCGCAAAGGCCAGAGGAAGCCCCATTCTCTCAAACCTCCGAACACAACGGTTCCAAACGGTTCCAAGTTCGTTTGCGGGGTGTCGGCAAATGCTCGAATAGAATGGCTCCTCAGGTAGGATTCGAACCTACAACCCTCCGGTTAACAGCCGGATGCTCTGCCATTGAGCTACTGAGGAGTGTGGTGGGGTGTGCGCAGACGGCACATCGCCCGCTATCGAGTTCCATCATAACATCCCGGCTCGGCGTCTGAAAACACCGCAGACGAGTGCTTCGTCACTTTCTGATACGCTTTTGGGTTGAGACTCCCACTCGCCATGAATCACGCGATATGAAGCACGCGTTTCCCAGCCGCCCGCGCCGTTTGGGAACCTGCGCTTCCGCATGAGGTGTTTATGTCAGGAGGTTTTCGTTTGCTTTGGGGTTTTGCGTCTTTGATGCTGTTGGGCACAGCGATTTTTGCAGCGGAGCCGTCTGACTCTTCCAGGCCTGACTCCTCCACGACTGCGCCAGCCGGTCCCCCGGTCGCGGAGAAGCGCCCGCTCGAAGAACTTTTCCACGGCATCAAGATCATCGACAACTACCGCTGGCTCGAAAAAAATACCCCCGCCACGCAGAAATGGGTGGAGCAGGAAATGTCCTACACCCGTTCCCTGCTCGATCCCCTGCCCGGCCGCACTCAGATTCACCAGCGCCTCACGGACCTGCTGAGCATCGGGAACATCGGCGTGCCGCAGCTCGCCGGCAGACATTACTTCTACACCCGCCGCGACGGCATGCAGAACCAGCCGGTGCTTTACGTGCGCGAAGGTCTCGGAGGCAAAGACCGCGTTCTGTTCGACGCCAACCAACTCGCCGCCGACGGCACGGTCGCGCTCGACTGGTTCCAGCCTTCGGAAACCGGCAAGTATGTGGCCTACGGCACCTCAGCCAGCGGATCGGAGATGAGCACCCTCCACATCATCGAAACCAATACCGGCGAAATCCTGCCCGACACCATCGACCGCACCCGCGCCGCGAGCATTGCCTGGACGCACGACAACCTCGGCTTCTACTACACGCGCTATCCCAAGAAGGGCGACGTCCCCGACGGCGAGGAAGTGTACCACCGCAGTGTCTTCTATCACGCGCTCGGCACCGCTCCCGATACCGACCAACCAATTTTTGGCGAAGGCCGCGACCTGGAAGACTGGCCCAGCGTGACCATGGACAACGACGGCCGCTTGCTCCTGATCACTGTGTCTCAGGGCTGGACCAAGTCCGAACTTTTTTTAATGGATCTCAAAAAAGGCACGCCGCCCACGCGCATCACCGTGAACAAGAATTTTCTCTATCGCGCGACGGCGTACAACGGCAGGCTTTATATCGTTACCAACGAAGATGCTCCGCGTTATCGCGTGTTCATGGCGGAAGCCGGCAACTATGAGCGCGACGATTGGCAGGAAATCATTCCTCAGACGGGTTCGGTTTTGCAGAACATTGGACTGTGGGGCGACAAGATCGTAGCGCAGTACGAGCAGAATGCCTCCTCACAGCTCAAGGTCTTCGACACCGATGGAACGAGCGTCAAAGATCTTGCACTGCCCGCGATCGGCACCGTCTGGGACGTCAGCGGCAAATGGAATCGCGATGAAATCTTCTACGGCTTCCAGTCATTTACATTTGCCCCCTCCGTCTATCGCTACGACCTGAAAACCGGCGTCACTTCCCTTTGGGCCAAAGTCGATGCACCCGCGATCGATCCCGCCGCCTACCAGGTCCAGCAGGAGTGGTTCAACTCGAAAGACGGCACCCGCGTCCCCATGTTCGTAGTCCACAAAAAAGGACTGAAGAAGGATGGCGACAATCCCACGCTCCTCACCGGCTACGGCGGCTTCAACATCAGCAACACGCCCGCCTTCAAGCCTGCAACCTACTTATGGCTGGAGCACGGCGGAGTCTATGCCGTAGCCAACCTCCGCGGCGGCGCCGAGTTCGGAGAAGACTGGCACCGCGCCGGCATGCTCGCCAACAAGCAGAACGTCTTCGACGACATGATCGCCGCAGCCGAGCATCTGATCGCCGAAAAATATACCGACAAGAATCATCTCGCCATCCAGGGCGGCTCGAACGGCGGCCTGCTCATGGGCGCGATGATCACGCAGCGTCCCGATCTGTTTCGCGCCGTGGTGTGCCAGGTCCCGCTGCTCGACATGCTGCACTATCAGGATTTCCAGATCGCAAAACTCTGGATTCCCGAGTATGGCAGCGTAGAGAACGCCGAACAATTCAAGTGGCTCCACGCCTACTCCCCGTATCACCACGTAAAGCCCGGCGTGGAGTATCCCGCAACGTTATTTATGACCGCGGATACCGACACCCGCGTCGACCCCATGCACGCAAAGAAGATGGCGGCGCTGATGCAGTCAGAAGCAAAGAATGGCAGAAGCCGGAGCCGCCCGATCTTATTGCGCATCGAACCAAAAGCCGGCCACGGCGCGGGCAAGCCAGTAACGAAGCAGATCGAAGAGTTTACGGACGTGTATTCGTTTTTGTTCTGGCAGCTGGGAGTGAAGGAGTAAAGGAGTAAAAGAGTGAAACGCGGGCGCCCCGTTTCTCGTTCTTTGCGAGAAGTGGACGTCGGAAACCACCGTGGAAGAGCGGCGCTTCAGCGCCGCGTAAAGACTTAACAATAAATGTGGGCTTCAGCCCCCGCGCCGAGTGGCCCACTCAACCCCGCTTTTGGCTTGAGTGGGGATTTCAAGATTCCCTCAACCCTGTCATCCCGACCGGAGCAGATCATCGCAAACGCGATGATCCGCGAAGTGGAGGGACCTGCTGTTCTTTAGAGTGAGGAACTCGTCGAGATCGATTGAGCGGGCCTCCGCGCCTCCCGCGCGACTAGGGCAGCAGCGTAGTCTCACCCGAAGCCTGGTTAGTTACCAGCCATTTGAGAATGATGTTAGAGATCGCCTTCTTGTATTTCCAATCGGCGTCGTTCCCGAGGGCGGCGAGCGATACCCGCAGCTTGAGGCCTCGGCTGGGCATCGAATGGTCCTGTGGCTGGAACTCAAGGTGATACAACGCGGAATCGCTGCTCTTATCGTCGGGGGCGGCCACGATCTTGCATGTCCATCTTCCTGTCGGGGGATTGAAGACCACCCCGTTTAACGGCAGAAGTTGCAGGAATTCTTGTTTAGGGCCAGCATTCACCGGAGCCGTCCACCCTGCGTACGAAATCGGCTGCGTAAAGAAGTCGCCGGTGTTCCAGCCCCAACCCGACTTCGGCGAAGTAGTCATGGCAGAAACGTAGTCGTAGTAGTCTAAGTCGGGAAGGGCTTCTAACTGCGTTACGTCTTTGTCCTGCTTCTCAATCTTCTCAAACTCAGACTCAGCCTTTCGAGTGTCGAACTTTAGATCGAGGAATTGCTTCGCAAACTCCAGGAATCTAGGCGTCGTGTACATCCAGAAGCGGGCGCCGCATGCAGCCATCATCTCCTGCCTAAGCTCTGGGCGCGGCCCTAAGGTTTCGCCCTTGTGTTGCTGCAGCCAATCTTCCTTAACGTCTCCAGTGACGAAAACTACTGGTTTCTGTTTGGCCCTCGCATGATCCATCAACTGAAACCAAATCAGCAGATCCCCATACTTGCCGGGCTCACCCTTCTTGTCGTCTTTGTAGCCTGGCGGAATCGCTTGCGCGTACCGCACCGCACCTTGGGCGAAAACCTCCTTTTGCCTTTCTTGTGTATAGGGCTGGCCGGTGCGTGATCCGAAAAGATCTGCCAATCTGGCAAGGATATCGTCCGACCGTAGGAGATCAGGTTCCGCGCCAGCAGCACCGTCCACTAGGCCGCTAATTTCTGTCACAAATTCCTTCGCAGCGTCGGAGATCTCCTTTCCCTGTCGGATCGCGTGCTCCTGGACGATGGATTCGACCAGTTTTGAGAGTTTGTCCGACTCGTTCTTGATCTTTCCGTACTGGTCAGAGCGAAACGAGATTACGTTCAGTCGGTTCTTGAGGTATTCGCTCGCGGCTTGGTGTGGGAGAAATATCCTGTCAGCGATCTTGTCTAGAACGCTGAAGAAAACTCTCTGGGTATCTGCCGTCGAGCGGTAGAGCCCGAGCAGAACGTTTGCATCGAACGCGAAAATACACTCGTTCCAGAGCTTCGTGAACTCCTCTTCGCTCGGCGTGAAGAAGCCTGAAAACTGCTCTCTCATTGCGAATCCATTGTATGGGACAAAGGGGAGTTAGGCGCGCTGGCCGAGCCATCCTTGCAGGCGCCGTACGAACTTCCAGCCGCAATTTCCACACCTTTCCACAGGCTCCGAGTGTGACATCCAACCTTGACCGAGGATTTCAAACGCGCAATTCTGGTCGAGGCCGCGACAAGTTTGGTAGAAACCAAACCGTCCGGCGCTAAGTCCTTTGTTTCACGGATTTTGACACTTAAGTCCTTTGAAACACGGATTTTGCGGAGAATTTCCCCGTAACCCGATGATTCCAAAGATTCGGGGGGAGGGGGAGGGGGGTACCCGCGGACTTCAGTCCGCCGCGTAAGGCCAGTCGAGAAGAGGAGAAGAGGCAAAGAAAAATATGGATCTCGAAAATGTTCCACGCTGTCAGCACATCAAGGTAAACGGAACGCAGTGCGGATCTCCCGCTCTGCGCAACCGCCGCCTCTGCTTTTTTCATGATCGCATCCGCCGCGAGCGGGCAAAAATTGCCGCCGACGTCTCAGCGCCGCGCAGGTTCGATCTGCCCCTGCTCGAAGACGCCAACGCCGTGCAGATCGCACTGATGAAGGTGATTCAGATGCTCGGCTCCGGCCGCATGGACCACAAGACCGCCGGACTGATGCTCTATGCCCTGCAAACCGCCAGCGCCAACCTGCGCATCGCCGACCTCGAAGCCGACGACGCAACCGACGTCGTCGTCGACCGCGACACCGTCAACGCCACCTGCATCAACGGCCCGCAGTGGTTCGAAGAAGACTTCGAAGACCGAATGGGGTCGGACGAAGACACAAACGAAGAAGACACAGAGGAAGAAGCAGACGACGCCGCAGGCAACGACGCCCCGGCACCGGCGGAAGCGAAACCAATCAGCATCGAGGAGGCTCGTATGCAGGTAAAGGGAGTCATCCGCGATTGGTTCTTGACAACCGTATGCCAGAAGCCGCAGTGACGAAGCTCCCAAACCCGGCTTTATTCTGCGAAGCTGTTGTCAAAGAAATTGCCGGTGATGACCCTGGTAATTAGCGGCGCGTGACGGTACCTCGGTAGAGTCACTATGGGTCGTCTCATAAGCGGTTCGGGAAAGAATGGTTCGGGAAGGGCACGGCTTCCAGCCGTGCCGCAAAGAACCAACAAACGCGCGGGCTTTAGCCTCTGAGGTTTCGCTCGCCGCCCGGTACAGAGCATTTATGAGACAGCCTCTATGGGTGAGGGATATGAAGCGAGTTACGATTCTGATTTTGATCCTGGCCGTCTCGACCCTGGCGGTGGCGCGCGACAAAAAAGAAAAAGCTAAGCCGGGGCCGTATGTGTTTACGACCAAAGCGTCCGCGCAAACGGTAAAGGGGCTCATCGTTCAAGCGAGTCTGAGGGACGGTTACGCGGTCGATACTGACACCGACTCGAGCCACGAGCTGCAGTTCCGTTTCTCGAGGCCGGCGCAGATGCCGCTCTACGGTCAGCTTTTCATGGCTTCGAATGCGTGTCCGGGGATGACTACAAAACAAGTGTGGTCGTACACCTTGGCGGAGAGCAACGGTCTGACGAAAGTGACAGTGCAGCCGGCGTGGGATTTTCCGGACGATTACTGCAAAGTGCAAACCAACCCGGTGCCGTGGAGCAAGCCGGAAGAGATGGTCGCATTTCAAGCCATGCTGGATAAAGCTCCGGTCGTCGTTGTTCCGACTCCGGCCGCGAAGTCTGCCGCAGTCGCGGCGGCGGTCGTTCCGGCTCCTGCTCCGACTGCGATGGCGTCCGCGGCGCAGCCCGCAACGCATCCCACAACCCAGCCGCAAGTTGTTGCTCAGGACGACGCCGCACGGCGCGCGCAGCAGCACCAGGCTTGTTTGGACCTGGCGAAAGATAATCCCAGTATCATCTGCAAATAGAAACGTCTGCAAATAAACGTCTGCAAATAAAAAAGAGCGAGACAACTTGCGTTGGCCCGCTCATCTTCCTGTCAGACTTCTCTCAGGCCGCGATTAGTCAACGGTCAGTGCCGCGGTCCCGCTCACGCCGTTCATTTTCGCGGTGATCGTCGTGGATCCTTTGCCGGCGGTGCTGGCTAATCCGCCAGGACTGATGGTCGCGACGCTCACCTCGGACGACGACCAGGTCACTTGCGCCGTCAGATTCTCGGAGCTTCCGTCACTGAAGTTGCCCGTAGCGGTGAATTGCTGCGTACCGCCCAACGATATGGTCGTAGTGTCCGGAGCAACGGTGATGGAGTCGAGCGTAGCGTTGGTTACGGTTAACGTCGCTGCCCCGGATTGTCCGGCGAACAGTGCGGTGATGGTCGCAGTTCCGGGCGCGACTCCTGTGGCTAAGCCTTTGGTCGGCGATGCGTTGCTGACTGTGGCAATCGATGCTGGAGATGAGGTCCAACTCACGGAGCTGGTCAGGTTTTGCGTACTGTTGTCCGCAAATGTACCGATGGCGTTGAATTGGGTAGCGGTCTGCTCGGCAACGCTTGCAATAGCGGGAGTAACCGTCACGGAGCTCAGACTTGACGATTCGACCACCAATGCAGCTGTGCCGCTCACGGAGCCCTGCTGTGCCGTGATGATTGCGGTACCCGCCGATTGGCCGGTGACCTGGCCAAAGCTGCTGATGCTCGCCACGTTGGTCGCGGAGGAACTCCAGGTCACGACGTCGGTGACGTTGGCGGTGGAACCGTCGCTGAATGTTCCGGTTGCGGTGTAGGAAAGTGTCGAAGCTGGTGCGAGCACAGCAGTAGACGGCGCGACCGCGATCGATTTCAGGGTTACTGAGCTCACCGTCAAGGCCGCAAGTCCGCTTTGGCCGCCGAAAGCGGCGGTAATGTTTGTCGTACCGGCCGCGACGGCCGTGGCTACGCCTTCCGGCCCAACCGTGGCTACGGCAGTGTCACTCGATGTCCAGGTTGCATCCGTGGTAATGACCTGCGTACTGGAATCGCTGAACGTTCCGGTGGCCGTGAATGACAGCTCGGTGGTGGGCGCGATGGTGCGGCCGGTAGGCGTGACTGAGATGGAAACGATGGTGGCGGTGGTGACCTCGAGCGTGGTGGTGCCGACGGTGGTACCCAGGGTCGCCGTGATGGTGGTGGTTCCCTGACTGAGTCCTTTGGCTAGTCCGGTGGAGCTGCCGATGGAGGCCGCGGCAGGAAGGGAAGAACTCCACGCCACCTGAGCCGTTAAGTTGTGGGTGCTGCCGTCATCGAAGGTGCCGATTGCCGAGAACTGCTGGGTGGTACCTTGCGCGATGGTCGAGGTGGCGGGAAGAACCGCGATCGAGGAGAGATCGGCGGCGTTGACGGTGGCCATGACGCTGTTGTTGATGGCGCCTGAAGTTGCCGTGATGGTGACGGTCCCGAGATCTTTACCTGTGGCCAGCCCGCTGACGGTGATGGAGGCCACGCTGGTGGGCGACGCGATCCAGACTACAGTCCCCGTTATATCTTGTGTGGTGCTGTCGGAAAATGTTCCGGTGGCGGTGAACTGCTGCACGGTGCCTAGGGGAATGAGCGCGCTCAGCGGCGTGACGCTGATAGACGTGAGGGTTGCGCTGGTGACGGTGAGTGTTGCGCTGGAGGAGACGCCGTTTGCGGTTGCGGTGATATTGGAAGTGCCAGCGGTTAATCCCATTGCGAGGCCTTGCGCGCCATTCACATTGATGCTGGCGACGGAAGGATTCGATGAACTCCAGGTCACGAGGCCGGTGGCGTTTTCAGTGGTTCCGTTGCTCAGTGTGCCGGTAGCCGTAAACTGCACGGTTGTACCACGCGCAATCGACGCGATTGTGGATGAAACGACCAGCTTGGTAATTACTGGGGCGCCGACTGTCAGGGTTACGCTGCCGCTCACGCCGGAAAGCGTACCAGTGATTTTTGCGCTTCCCTGCGTAAGGGTGGTCACGACGCCGGCGGAAACGGTAGCGACACTCGTGTTGGACGAAGTCCAGGTAACGCTCGCGGTGAGGTCTTTGCTGGTGCCGTCGCTATACTGGCCGGTAGCAGTGAGTTGATCCGTCAGGCCAGCCGCCACCGAGGGAGTGGTCAGGGTAATCTGGATCGACGTTAACGTAGGCGCTGAAGTGGAAGTGGAGCTGTTGCTGCTGCAAGCCGGGAGCAATCCGAGGCAGAGGAGCGCCATCAACATTTGGAACTTCTTCATCAACTTTTTTCCTTTTACTTACGTCTGGGAATCGAGTGCCTCACTTCGCAGGGGAGCAAGCGGAGCGCATAACTGTTAACGACGAGTAGTTGCAATCGATCTGCCAAATTGCCTGGCTGAGGATCCGCAGAGGCGAGTGGTTTCAGAGACTTAGCTGCGGGACGGGGAGCCTGGAGATAGGCTCCAACAGGCATGCGCAATTGTTTTCACTGGTGAGGGAGATTGGGGGGCGTAAATTCTATGCGGGTAGACATGAGCGAGCGCCTCAGGGGCTAAACTTGCGTAATTCGTAGCTCGGGACGGCACGATTGAAAAGTTGATAGAACAACTTGTTGTAGCCACAAAATGCGACCACAGGGGCTGAAGCCCGCGCTAATTTTTGAGGCTTTACGCGGCGCTTAAGCGCCGCTCTTCCACGGTACCGCTACATGCTCGTGAGTTTTTCCGCAACCTCCGGACGATGACCGGCGACAATAACAAGCAGAACTAATTAAGACAGGAGACGAGTCTACACATGCCGAACAGATTGCGAGCGTCGTTCGTCCGCAGACCCGGCCATTGGACCGTATTGATGTTCGGTATGGTCGTAGCTGCCAGTTTCACCGCTTCGCTGCACGGACAGGCACTGCCTAAGGCTCCGGGCGCCGAGGTGTTTTCGTTGACTCCAACGCCCGGCTACTTTACAGAGCCGGCGATTGCGATCAATCCCAATAATGCGCAGCAGGTTGTGGCAGTTTTTCAGGACAACGCCCATGCTTCCTATTCTCAGGACGCGGGCCGCAGCTGGCTTGCGGCGGAAGGTGTAGCACCGGCCAACTATAGAACTTCCGGCGACGTCTCCGCGGCTTTTGACAGCCACGGCCATGGGTTTATCTGCTACATGGCTTTCGACACGTTGGGAACTTTCAACTACTGGGGCCACAATGCGTCACGCAGCGGTTTGTTTGTGCGGCGTTCGCTCGATGGCGGAAAGACCTGGGAAGCGAACCACGCCCCTATTATTGAGCATGCGAGCGACCCGGGAATTCCGTTTGAAGACAAGCCCTACATTGTGGCGGACACAACCAAGAGCCGTTATGGCGGAAATCTGTATGTTGGGTGGACGCGATGGACGCTGACCGATTCGGAGATACTGCTCTCGCGGTCCAGCGATGATGGGCAAACGTGGTCGAAGCCGGTCGAGATCGACCGGCATCCCGGATTGCCGCGCGATGACAATGGCGCAGCGGAAGGGTTCGCCGGCGCGGTGGGAGCGGATGGAACGCTGTACGCGGTCTGGAGCCAGGATGACGACATCTTTCTAACCACGTCGCGGGATGGAGGGAGGACATTCTCCCGTGCGCGGGCGATCATGCACACTGCTCCCATCATGTTCGCTGTGCAGACGCTGGAGAGAGCGAATGGCTTTCCGCAGATTGCCGTGGATCCGCGCAGCCGCCGACTTTATTTAACCTGGAGTGACTACCGAAACGGGGACATCGATGTGTTCATTTCCGCATCCAGCGATGGAGGAAGGAAATGGAGCGCACCTGTGCGAGTAAATAACGATCCGGTCCATAACGGTGCGGACCAGTTCTTTCAATGGCTGGCGGTCGATGCGACGGATGGAGCAGTCAACGTTATTTTTTACGACCGGAGAGGAGATCCGCAGAATCGAAAGCAGATCGTTGTTTTGGCGCGGTCGGTGGACGGCGGGCACAGGTTTCAAAATTATGCCTGGACTTCGGAACCGTTCGAAGCGGGCGGAGTGTTCTTCGGCGACTACTCGGGGATTGCCGCATACGACGGTCGCGTTTATGGAGTATGGACCGAGAAACCGGCAACGGTACCGGAGACTGGGAATAAGCCCGATGATGCGAAGCCCAAGCCGCGGGGCACGGTGGTCAAAGTCGGCATTGCCGACTTCAAGACCGCATCTGCCGGAACATCGCAGTGATTATTTTAGAGACGCCATGTCGATTACGAAGCGGTACTTCACGTCACTTTTGAGGAGACGCTCGTAAGCTTTATCGATCTGTTGAATGTTGATGCGCTCAACGTCGGCGGTGATGCCGTGCTCGGCGCAGAAATCCAGCATCTCCTGAGTTTCGCGGATGCCGCCGATGCCGGAGCCTGCAAGGCTGCGCCGCCTCATGAGGAGATTGAAGGCTTGAACCGGTGCAGGTTTCGACGGCGCGCCGATCAGAGTCATCGTGCCATCGACTTTCAGGAGCTGGAGATAAGCGTTCAGGTCGTGGTCCGCGGAAACGGCATCGAGGATGAAGTCGAAGCTGCCGGCATGTTTCTGCATCTCGGCATCGTTTTTCGAAATCACGACTTCATCGGCACCCAGGCGGACGGCGTCGGCGGATTTGTTTGGCGACGTGGTAAAGAGCACCACGTGAGCGCCGAAGGCGTGGGCAAACTTCACTCCCATGTGTCCCAATCCACCGAGGCCGACGATTCCAACCTTCTGACCTTTGCCTACTTTCCAATGACGCAACGGTGAATAGGTAGTAATGCCGGCGCAGAGCAAGGGGGCAGCGCCAGCGGGGTCGAGTTTGTTGGAGACGCGCAACACATACGCCTCGTCGACCACGATGCTATCGGAGTAGCCGCCGTAGGTGACACCCCCGAGAATCTTGTCTTCAAAGTTGTAGGTCAAGGTGAAACCGTTGAGGCAATACTGCTCCAGCCCGGCACGGCAACTGGTGCAGACGCGGCACGAGTCCACCATGCAGCCGACGGCGGCAATGTCGCCCTCCTTGAACTTCTTGACGGCGTTGCCGACCTTGACGACACGGCCAACGATTTCATGACCGGGGACGCAGGGATAGACCGTGGGCATTACCTCTTTCCACTCGTTGCGAACCTGATGGAGATCGGAATGGCAGACGCCGCAATAAAAAATTTCGATCTGGACATCCTGCGGACGCGGAGAGCGGCGTGCAAGCGTGAAGGGGGCCATCGCTCCGGTCGGGCTGTGGGCTGCGTAGGCTTTCGCCGTGAAGGTCTGCGGTTTTGAGGAACTATCCTGCGATGCTGGAATTTGCAGAGCTGCGTTGCTCATGTTCTGTTTCCTCGTGACCTCGATCCACAAATTTTATTTTATTCCCGCATGCTGGACTGTGTCACGAGCCGGCGGGGCCAAAATACTCTCGGAATATGACATCCACGATTTGCATTCGTGGGGGGGCTACACGGTTTATGCATGGATTTTTGTGATTTAATTGTCAGCATGGAACAGGTTGGAATTCGTCCGCGGCCGGTGGTGGGAGCGATCATCGTGGTGAGCGGGCTCGCGGTGTCATTCCTGCTGTGGCTGCTGTACGTGCATCATCCTTCGGCTGATTTCGCGGGGCGCTGGATGTTTTTGCCGGCGCTGAATGCACTTCTGAACGGGTTGTGCGCGGTTACGCTGTGCGTGGGATTGTATTTCATTAGACATCACAACCGGGACGCCCACCGGGCGAGCATGCTGCTGGCCTTCGCCTTCTCTTCCGTTTTTCTTGTCAGCTACATCGTGAACCACGCGCTGCACGGCGACACGATTTTTCCCGGGCATGGCGCGGTGCGGACGCTCTACCTTTCTATTCTGGCCAGCCATGTGATCCTTTCCATCGTTGCGCTGCCGATGGTGCTGACGACGTTTTTCTTTTCGCTGACTGGCCGGTTCGCAATGCACCGCCGAATCGCACGCTGGACGTTTCCCATCTGGCTTTACGTTTCGATCACCGGTGTGGTGGTTTTCGTTTTCCTCAAGGCATACGTGTACTAGACGCTGACAGCGCACTCGGCTGGATGTTGAAATCTGCCGGCGGCAGTGCGACCAGTGCTTCGGGGTTGTAATAGTCGTAGAGGACTGAGGGGGCGGTTCGGGCCTTCAAACCGTATCGCGGATGAAACGCGAACGTCAGTTTGGTACCTCCGGCGTTGGGCCACAGATAGAGCACAAGACGATCGGGGAGAACGTCGTAGTGAGAAACAGTCCAACCTGAGTTGCTGACTACGTCGTCGAGCACGCGACGGTCGACGTCGGCGCCGGGCGGCAGGCCGATTTCGGCAATCATCATGCCCCAGCCACGGCTTCCGATTCGTTCCGCGTCGACGGAACAATGAACGTCCTCTCCGGCGCGGGCTTCCGTCTTGTCAAACCTTACGGCGAGGCGGAGGGCATCAGAATCGCCGGGACGCGTAGCCTCGGTGAGGAGACCGCCAGTCCATGGGATGTAGTATTCGGCGACGGCCTGAACGCTGGCCGTCGAGAGTGCGCTTCCATTCTGGACCACGATCGTGTTATCGCCCGGCTGGATCAACGCTGAGATGTCGATCATTGCCGGACCGTCTGAGGTGGGAGACAAGCGACCACCTAGCGGTACAGACTTGCCGTTGACGGCAGCCGCGATTCGGGCGTCGGGATTTCTGGGAGCGTCGGTGTCGATGCCTTTGAGCAGCGCGGATAGAACATCGACGGTCGCCTGACCGGAGTACCACACTCCGTAGCGATCTTTCTGCTGCAGCAACCAGAACGTGCCGGCATCCACGAGGCGGCGGGTCTCGTCGGTTGGATGGACGCTTGGATCGACGGTGGCCAGCGCCAGGACTGCCATGGCGGTGCTCTCGACGCGGCCCGCATGTCCCCAGCCGTAGAACGGAGTGTTATGTTCGAGCACCCAGTACATGCCATTGTGTTCCGGAGTTGCCATTTTCTCAAGCTTCGAAATTGCGTCGGAAGCGCGTTGCCGATCGCCGAAATCAGAGGTCGCGATGGCAAACTCTGCGAGGGCGTACGGTTCACTCAGATCACGGTGAGGATCGGACAAATAGACGAGAGCGCGTGAGACCGATTCGTGAAGAGTCTTCTTCAGTGGGTCGTTCGTGCTATTTTCGGATTCCGCCAGAGTGACGGCGATGTACGCGGTCAGACCACTGTCATCGTATCCATACTTCGGTTGCCAGTGGCCATCTTTCGCCTGTTGCTCAACCAGCCATTGCTCGGCTCCGTGGATGATCTCGGGATCGACATCGGTGAAAGCTGAGACGTCCGACAGGAAGCGCACGGCGTACGCGGTGAGCGCCGCATCCGGCGAACCGTGGCCCCAATAACTGAACCCGGCGCCGGACTCGCGGTAGTTAAGCAAACGGTGATAGCCGAGGCTGACGTAGCGACTGGCCTTTGCCTGCATGGGAGCACTCGTGACGCCGGAAGCTTTGTAGTATTTCAACAACATGACGCTGGGATAGGTCGAAGATAAGGTTTGTTCACCGCAACCGTAAGGACGCTCAAGTCCGGCCTCGATGCTCTCCGTGACCTGCGCCAACAGGTTGGGATAAATCTTCAGGCGCGCACGCATGCTGCCCGGAA
>Ga0302325_10015730_pt1 | contig 16072 bp, 14 predicted proteins | sample Palsa_T0_2_FD_201948 | JGI IMG/M metagenome (GOLD analysis project Ga0302325, IMG submission 201948) | Peat permafrost microbial communities from Stordalen Mire near Abisko, Sweden - Palsa_T0_2 | ecosystem: Environmental > Terrestrial > Soil > Palsa > Peat permafrost | place: Sweden: Abisko... | reverse complement strand
TGCTCGGACCCGAGTTTCAGATCTACACCACACAGACGGCTGCCTATCGCGCCAACTACGTGTATGGCGCAACCTACGGCGGAACGCTGGCCGGGTCGAAGCTGGATCTATCTCAATTCACACAGTACAGCGCTAATCTGGGCGCGTTGCTGGATGAGATCGATTTGGTTTTCACGCACAAATCGATGTCGGCCACGTTGCGCCAGCAGGCTCTGAACGCTGCCGCGGCTGCCGCAACCCCGGCTCACGCGGTGGAAGCGGCTCTTTATACCGTGCTCACCTCCGGCGAGTACACAGTCATTCAATAGGGAAGGGAAGAAGGAATCGTATGCTCTCACGTCGTGGCTTTATACAGATTAGCGCCGCTTCTGTCGGCTCGCTGGCACTTAAACCTTTCGGCCTGCTTCCCGCACTGGCGCAGAATGGCCCTGACTACCGGGCGCTCGTATGCGTCTTCCTCTTTGGCGGCAATGACTCGAACAATTCGGTTATCCCAATGGATGACGCCAGCTACAAGGCCTATCTTTCGATCCGCGGCAGCCTGGCGCTTTCGACGTCGAATCTGACTCCGATCGTAAACAGCGTTTCGGGCGCGCCCTACGCCTTCCACGATAAGTTGACCGAAGTGCAGAGCATGTTCGCGAGCAAAGAACTCGCGGTCGTGGCCAATGTGGGATCGTTGGTGCAACCCGTGACGCGAGCGCAGTATCAAGCGCAGCAGACGCCGGTGCCGTTGAATCTGTTCTCGCACTCCGACCAGCAATTGCAGTGGCAGAGTTCCATCGCGCAAGGCAACAGTCCGACAGGCTGGGCGGGACGTGCCGCGGACTATGTTGCGGCCCAGGGTTTGAACTCTTCCAAGTTCCCGACCTTCTATTCGGTGGCGGGGAATTCTCTCGAAGGCATCGGAGCCATGACTTCGCCGGTAGCCGTCGCGCCAGGCGGTTCTCTACAGCTTTCGGGGTTCACTAACTCCGCTGAATCGAACGCCCGCTGGACCGCGCTCAACAACCTGCTTACTACGGACAACGGCGTGTCGCTCGTTCAGGCGGCTAACGGAGTACTGTCGAACAGCATCTCGGATGCGAGCCTACTCTCCGCGGCAATATCCACTCCTCCCACTCTCACTACCGTTTTCCCGCAGACGAGCCTCGGCCAACAATTGCAGCAAGTAGCTCAGATCATTTCCGTCCGCGCCAAGCTGGGCATGAGCCGCCAAATCTTCTTCTGCTCGCTCGGCGGGTTCGATACTCACACAGGTGAGATCATTGCACACAACAACCTATATCCCGAACTTAGCCCGGCTCTTGCAGCCTTCTATCAAGCGACGCAGGAACTGAGCGTTGCCGATAACGTGACCACATTCACTGAATCCGACTTCAGCCGCACGTTCCAGCCCACGTCCGCTGACGGCAGCGATCACGGTTGGGGCAGCCATCACTTCGTATTGGGCGGGGCAGTGAAGGGCGGTCAGATCTACGGCAAGTTCCCGACCTTCGAACTCGGCGGCCCCGACGATACCGATACGCGGGGCCGCTGGATTCCGACCACTTCAATCGACCAATACGGCGCGACGCTCTGCTCCTGGTTCGGCATTCCGGATACCGCGCTGCCGCAGGTGTTCCCCAACTTCCCGAACTTCAATTCGCAGAAGTTGACGTTCATTTAACTATTGCGCAAGCGTATAGTTCACATCGACGATGGTGACCACTTCCACTGGATCGCCGTTCAGCAGCGTGGGACGGTAGACCCACTGGCGCACGGCGTCGACGGCTGACTGGACTAGCAAGGGGTGTCCGCTGATCAGCACGATATCGGACATGTGTCCGTCTGCACCGATCAGCACGCCGAGTTTGACAGTTCCTTGGATCCTGGCGGCTTTGGCGTCGGTGGGATACGGCGGTTTGACTTGCGTCAGTAGGTTTGCCGCAGCAACGTTCCCGCCAATGCGGATGCGCATTCCAGTCGCTGGGGCGAAAGCCTTGGCGAAGTCATACGACTGCGGTTCCGCGCTCTTTTCCGTCTTCTCTTGCGCGACCGCGACGAGCGGGAATGTTACCGACGATACCAATCCCGCCATGCCCAGCAGCGCAGCGAGAGAAACGTTTGCAAAGACCATCTTCGTTTTTGACATGTACAACTCCTCGATGAGAAATGTGATGCGGGACTTCAGATTCCTTCGGTGCAAGAACATCGGCGCCATGGAGATGGCGGCTCCGAACGGCTCGGCTGCCACTGTAAGAAGAGCTTCAACGTAGGGCGTCCGCGCGCGGGTCAGCTCGACCACCTCCCGGTCGACCAATTGCTCGCGCGCCAAGCGGATGTCGGCGATCAATAGATAGACGGCTGGCTGAAACCAGAGCAATCCGCCGGCGAATTCTTCGATGAGAGCTGCCAGCCAATCGTTCCGGCGCACATGCAACAGCTCGTGGCAAGCAATTGCTAGTTGCGCGTCCCGGGTAAGCTCGGGGAACTTTTTGGGCAACATAACAATGGGGCTAAACAGGCCGAAGGTCGCTGGACTATGGGTGCGGTCGCTGATCGCTACGTTGCAGCAGGTCCGGGTCAGGCCGAAAGCTTCCGTCACCGTGCCGGGTAACGCGGTCAGGAGTTTGCTCGAACGGCGGTAACCGCGAAGCTTCCACAAGCCAGCTGCCAAGCCGGACATCCGCAGCATCACCCCCGCGGCCAGCAGTCCCGGGATGGCGAACGTCCAGGCGCTCTTCGGCTTCCTGGGAATGCGTCGTCCCGGTACTGGACCTGGCGCGCCGCCCGTAACCAACACGCGGCCCGTTTCACGCCACGCAAGACGCGGCATGCTGAACGGCAGAATCAGACACAGCAGCAGGGTGAACTGTGCGCCGAGCACTCGCGACTTGGGATCGGTGAGGCGCAACAGACGCGGCACGAAACATCCAACTGTCGAAAAAATCAGCACCTGGAGCGACCAGGCCATCCAGTTTGTCTGAATCCAATTCAGAATCATGCCTTGCTCCTTTTCACCAGCGCCGTGAGTTCGGCCAGCTCGTCCGGCGTCACCTGTTCGCTCTCCACCAGATGCACGAGCAACGGCTTGGCGGAACCGTTAAACACACGCTCCACGAACTCCTTGACCATGCGGCTCATCACCAGCGATTTCGCCTGCGCCGGCCGATAAACATGCGCCTTTTCCGTCCGCGTCTTCTTCAGGAACTTTTTCTCCTCCAGGATTCCCATCATGGTCATCACTGTGGTGTAAGCGATCTTCCGCTCTTTCAGGATCTCTTCGTACACCTGGCGTACGGTGACATCGCCTAACCGCCAGATGATTTTCATGATTTCCAGTTCCTGCTCGGTAAGCACGGGTTTCGCGCGACGCATACTAAACAATTAGTACGTATCGCCTAGGACTGTCAAGGGAAATTTGTATTGGCCTGCAATTAACCCCCAGTAGGCGCTAAGCTTTTGAGAACGATGAAATCGATCCTCGCGGTCATTCTCTTCTCGCTTGCGGCTCTCGGCCAGGACAGCTACGACACCATTCTTCTCGGCGGCAAGATCATTGATGGAACCGGCAATTCCTGGTTCTACGGCGACCTGGCGATTCGCGGCAACCGCATCGCGAAGATTACTCCAGCCGGTTTGCTGAATCAGGCGCAGGCGCGGGAGAAGATCGACGTGCGCGGCATGGTGGTCTCGCCGGGGTTTGTGGATATTCAGGGCGGGCTTGGCGGGCGGTCCATCAGCAAGATCACTCAGGGTGTCACCACCGAGATAACCGGCGAGGGGTGGACGGCGGCGCCTGCGAACGACCTTACCCGCGCGGGTTTGGAGGCAACGGGCCGACGCGCGGGCGAAACGAAGTTCGATGGCCCGCATGGTTTCGACGCGCTGCTCAAAGCGACAGAGACGAAGGGCTCTGCGGTGAATTTCGGGTCATTCGTGGGCGCGACCACCGTTCGGCAATACGTGAAAGGGATGGCTCCCGGCAAGGCGACACCGGCGGAAATTAAGACGATGCAGGAACTGGTGACGCTCGCGATGAAGGATGGAGCGTTCGGAGTGGGGTCGGCGCTGATCTATCCACCTGCGACTTACGTGGATGGAGATGAGTTGGCGGAAATTACGAAGCCCGCGGGCGTCTACAAGGGAATCTACATCTCGCATATACGGTCCGAGGCAGACCACTTCCTTGAAGCGCTGGATGAGGCGATCAATATTGGGCGCAAGGCTGGTGTGCCGGTCGAGATCTATCATCTGAAGGCCGCCGGGAAGCGCAATTGGGACAAGGAGACGCCGGCTATCGCGAAGATCGACGCGGCGCGGAAGGCCGGTCAGGACGTGAGCGCGTGCATGTATCCTTATACGGCGGGGGCCACCGGGCTTACGTCGGTGCTGCCTCCGTGGACCGCCGAAAATGGCAAGTTGTTTGAGAATCTGGCGGACCCCAAGATCCGCGCCCGCATCAAGGCTGAAGTGATGCAGCCGAATACCGAATGGGAAAACATGGGCCAGTTGGCCGGTCCGGAAGGCATTCTGATTTCGCGGCTCGATAAACCTGAGAATGAGAAGTATTCGGGGAAGCGCCTGAGCGAGATCGCCGCGATGATGGGCAAGGATTGGCCGGACGCCGCGATGGACCTGATTCTCAGCGAGCGCAGGCGCGTGGAGACTACCTACTTCCTTATGAGCGAGGACAATGTGCAACTGCAATTGCGCCAGCCGTGGATCAAGTTCGGCATCGACGGCGGCGGCGTGGATCCCGAGGAGATGAAGGGCCGTTTGATTCACCCGCGCGTTTACGGGACGTTTCCGCGGGTGCTGGGGCTCTATGTGCGGGAGCAGCACGTGATGCCGCTGGAAGACGCCGTGCGTAAGATGACCTCGGCCGTGACGCGGCGGTTGAGCATCTGGGATCGAGGGATTCTGCAGGAGGGTCTATTTGCGGATGTGGTGGTATTCGATCCGAATACGGTGATCGACCGGGCGACTTACGAGAATCCGAACCAGCTTTCCGTGGGAATTCAGCATGTTTTTGTGAATGGAACGGCGGTGGTGAGGGCAGGGAAGGTTACCGATGCCAAGCCGGGTCTCGCGCTCCGCGGGGCCGGTTATCAAGCGCAGTAACAATTTTCCGGTAAATAGTTCGAGTTTCCTGTAATTCTTACGACTTCTTGTCGTCTATTACTAGGGACCTTTTTCAGACGAATGCAGGGTGGACTGGACAAGCGATACTTTCATGGATATATCGATGGTGTTTTGGGAGGTGAGATTCGAGGGTGGGTGGTCGACCCCGAGACGCACGCGCGTTCCGTTACGGTCTGCATCAGGGTCAACAACCGGCTGATCGCACGGTCCTGCGCGATCCACCACAGGCCCGACGTGGCCGCCATGTTCGGCACGCATGGCCGCCATGGCATCATGCACCGCTTGCCGGAAGAGTTGCGTTCCGCGCGCAATTTGCGGATCGAGGTAGTTGCGGATAACGGATATCCCATCGGCAACCGTTCTTTCAGCTATGCACCGGGAAAGCTTCAGAACGATTACAAGTACTCGTCGAGCGACAGGTATGGTCCGCTCAAACTGTTTCTGCATCTGCCCAAGACGGGCGGCACAGCGTTTCGTTCTTTGGTGCGGAAGCGCCTGAGCCAGACGGAGCGATTGTTGGTTTATCCCGACCCGCCTGGCATTCCGCGGGAGGCTGTGTCCATGTTGACGGAAGGGCAGCTGAATCAATTCAAGTGCATTTACGGGCATTTCTTTTTCGGCTTGCATGAGGATCTGCCGGTGGACTGTCGTTATTCGACGGTTCTGCGGGATCCTGTCAGCCGAGTGATTTCGCATTATTTTCATTACCAGAGGACCGGAATGGCTGGCCCGGGAAGCGTGCCTTCGTGGAAGAAATCGCAGGGCCACGCCGCATTCGAATTGAACGGGCCGCCGCCGAGCGAAGAGTTCGACAACCTGATGGTGCGGATGATTTCAGGCGAGCATCCGGAGGTGGGGAAGGTGACGCAGCGGAATCTTTATCGCGCGGTCCGCAATCTGGACCGGCATTTCGATTTTGTTGGCGTTATGGAAGATCGGGACACGTGGAGGGACCTGAAGTCGTATTTCGGCATTTCGGCGGAGATGGGACAGGAGAATGTTGGGGGATACGACCCGGCGCCTTTTGATTCGGCGGAATGGAAGGCTCACTTGGCCCGGACGAATGCTTACGACATGGAGTTGTATCGGTATGCGCAGAAGCGCGCTCGTGAGCGGGCAGTTGGAAAGTGGGAGGTCGTTGGAAAGAAAAGAGGGGTGCTTGAAATCGAGTTTGTTGGGTAGTACCAACCGGGACTAGGTCATCAATTCGATTTTCGGCCCGTTTTCGAAGCGGCACCCGTGACACGGTGTTTGCATGGGTGCAGGCGCGCGGACATATAGGGAGGGCGAATTCGGAGGGCTAAATACCCCCGAAGATTGGATGCTTCTTACTTCTGAACACTTGGCTAAGAATCATTCGTTGAATGTCTTCGTCCACCCAGGAGGCGATGACCAATTGGGGCACTACTGCAGGCATCAGAGAAAGCACCGCGTACTCTTGCGGGATGCGTCGCCCAATCATCAAAATGAACGTTAGACCGGCAATGGTGAAATCGAACCGATGGCAAGGTTGCGTATGCACTTTCGACGGAAGTATTGAGGTTCCGAGCGCGCGATCGTCTGAGGCCACGAATCCCAAGAGCGTAAACTCGCGAGGTAGCGTCACTCCGCCGTTAAGGAATGCCCTGAGATCTTCCTGATAGCGGCCGTAATCGAGCCTAAGCTTTTTCCCATCCGCCGTAGTCCACTCGCGCGCTCCCGCGCGCCAAAACACGCTCAGGGCGAAATAGATAAGCTTGTCAGCCAGAATAGTTCCGCCCGGTAAAAGGGCGTAGACGCGACTCCCCCTTCCGGTTGTGTGAATTGGCACTTGGGTCCGAATTTGTTCTCGGATAATAAAGCTCTTCGTTGGAAATTGGAAGCAGTTAGCCATTACCCATTTCTCCCCGAGCTCGTTAAACTTCTGTTCGCATTTGGAGCACAGAAGATGCCCACGGACCTGGAACGACCGCTGTATGGTTAGATCCTCGGAGACGTGAAAGACCTCTGGATTGCTTGAATTAGGATCGCGTAACAGGGAGTAAGAGGCTCTCGGTATGAAGTGGCTGTCGCACAATGTTCCCGCTGTTTGACAGAGAGCACAAATCCCTGACGTCACCGGTACCACCAGACGTCAGCGCACTTGTGGAGGGGCATGTGGTCAGCCAACAGAAAACTGAACTTCTTCCAAAAGGAAGATGGCGCCGGCGGTGTCGCGATTTTCCAGCCTATTCCGAACCACCGTTAATAAATCGACGGCCCGTGCGAACTTAGGCTGCTTATCCCTCGAAAGCCAGTCAATCAATTCCTTCAAGCGGGTTTCAGCGCGCTTTTCATTCCCGTCGCCCTGCCATCTAAGACATGAGCGGATTACCCCAATTTCCTGATTGAGTCGTGGACGCGTAATCGCATTTCGCTCTTCTTCTTCGGCCTGAACGATCAAGCGCAAGTGGGCTTCTCTTCCGGACTCCATGTTCTTGATGACGACCCGGGAATCCGCTATGTTTTTAGGGTCTTTTTGGCGGGCGGCCATTTCCTTTTCTTGTTCTAGCTTCAAATCAACTTCCTTCAGAGACTCTCTTAGGGCCGCAGATTGGCTCATGGTCGGTCTATTCCGCCTTCTTGCCCGCCGCGGGCATCAGTGTAGCTTGAGGGTCCGACCTTGGCAACCTTGAAAATGCCGCTTCGAATGTGCTGCCGCACCGTCTCGACTCCTACGCGAAGTTGGTTCGCTGCCTCTTGGATGTTGATGTATTCAGGATCTTCCATTTACTCTATTTCTACCCGTCAGTTTACACAACGTCGAAGGTATTAGCCGCCGATCCCCACGGTTGCGAGGCACCTTGGCCAGCGTGACTCTGCCCATGTTTCCCATGCCCCACAAGCGGACGAAGTAGCCGCCGCGAAGACCTGAGATGACGCGAATGGTGAATCTGCTCTCGGCCGCGCGGAAACCTGGCCGCGACGGGATGTTAGCGCGGAAGGCTTTCAAAAGTTGGAACTTGTTGAAAATACAGGGCAGGAAATGGCGGGGACGACGGGGCTCGAACCCGCGACCTCCGGCGTGACAGGCCGGCGCTCTAACCAACTGAGCTACGTCCCCCGCTCTCAAGAGTACTTAATGACAATAGCACGTCTGCCCCCCGACGAAAAACCCGCTTCCACCGCCTTCCGTGTGCAATCATATTGTGTACGCGCCGCGCCTTGCAGCGCCGGGAGGACCGCTTGGCTTACCAGTCCGAAACCCCGTTTGACAGTATCGAAAGTTCCCACGAATACGTCGTAATGCTGGCAGAAGCGATCGCTGAGGCGATGGCCGAAATCGACTTGGACATGAAACTGGCCGAGTCCGACCGCGCCGATCGCCGCAAGCAAGCCCTTCAATTAGTATCTTTTAACCTCTCCAAGCTCAATTCCCACATTAACTCCAGCCGCCGAATTCTGAACGATCTGCGCACCCTTCGCCGCTTATTGCTTGAAGAACGAATCATGGTGCGGCGCGCGAGCAATTCTGGGTAGTGCGCCGCTAACTCTTTGTCAATATTACGAAAGCGTTAACTGCGCTTGTGCGAATGGTCCCCATTCACGATGGCCGGTAGTGGCCCCTCTTGACATTAAAATTTGTTGAGCCTAACATAGGGCGTTTGTAAAAATTAAGCAAACGTTAACTTCAGAGCCGCCAGACAAACTAAGGGGAGTCCTCGTATGACCTTCGAAATCGGTGAAAAAGTGGTTTACCCGAACCAGGGTGTGGGAACGATAGAGAATATCAGCACCCGTTCCTTCGGGTCGCAGCTTGAGAAGTTTTACCTATTGAGACTGGTTTATTCCAGCATGACGGTAATGGTCCCTTTTTCCAACGTTGGAAATATTGGACTTCGAAAGATTACCAAGACCAATGAGATCGCCCGGGTGCTCAATTACCTGGCGACCGGCGACTGCGTGAATTGCAGCGATTGGAAATATCGCTTCAAGGTCAATAGCGATAAGATGCAGAGCGGGAATTTGCTGCAGATCGCGGAAGTGCTGAAGGGCCTGCTGATTCTTCAATCCGACAAGCCGCTTTCATTCCGTGAGAAGAAGATGTTGGAACGGGCGCGGCATATGATGGTTTCCGAGTTTGCGATCGCCAAAGGCGTGCCGCAGACGGACGCAGTGACCATTCTCCAGAAAACGCTCGGCAAGTGCGGGCTAAGTCTGCCGGAAGCGTCGTTTAACGCCGCCGCCTGAGGCTAACGCGGTCGCCTGTTTCCGTATTGCTCGTGCTAGACTTCAGTGCTGGACTGATGCGCCTAGCCGATGTTTGAGCAATCATTTACCTTTATTGTGCCCACCGACGGGGAGGGACGGTTCCATTCCACCAAAGCGGTGTCTTCTCCCTTCACTCTCGATGTGAAGATTACGGCGGCCCTACAAACTCCCGCGGGTACTACGCTGCATGGATCATTTTCGCTCGTGCCGGCAACGGGACCGGTCGCCGAGCCGGTTTCGTTTTCATTGAGCAGCGCCGCGACGGCTGATCTGGGAAAATGGAAAGCGGTCGCCGGAGACGATGCCAACGTTGCCACTGCTGAGGGTTACACCGAGCCATCGGTTCCCAACGCGGAGATTACGGTGGCGTTCACGGCGGCGCCTTCGTTCTTTTAGGGATGATTTGAGTGCTTCTTGAAGACCCGGTAGCGGCGCATCCTAGCCGCCGTCCTTACCTATTCATCTGTGGCCTGGTGACGCTGTTTGCGGCGGGGCTCGTCTATTATTCGCAGACGGCCGCGTTCGCCTGGGACGAAGGCTTCCACCTGCTGACCGCGCAATTGATCAAGAACGGGAAGCGTCCTTACCTCGATTTCTTCTTTCCACAGACTCCTTTGAACGCTTATTGGAACGCTTTCTGGTTTCGCTTCCTCGGCGATACGTGGAAGACCGCGCACGCTGTGGCGGCGCTGTGCACTTCCGCGGCGCTGTTGATCACGGGCGACTACGTATACAGACGATTTCCGGTGCCGCGCTGGCGGTTCGCGGGCACCTTGGCGGTGATATTCGCGATGGGGTTGAACGCGATGATCGTAGAGTTCGGGACGATCGGCCAGGCGTACGGACTCTGCCTGGTCACGATCATGGCGGCGTTTCGTTTCACGGTGCTGGCGGTGGACAGTCGGGGCATTTGGCTGTCGCTGGCGGCGGGATTGATGGCGGGGACGGCGGCTGGGTCGTCGCTGTTGACTGTGTTGGCTGGACCTGTGATGCTGCTGTGGATCCTGATTTACAATCGCGCGGGACGCCGGTTGGCGAAGCTTGTTGCGTTCGGTTCGGGCAATGTCATTCCTTTCACGCCGGTACTGCTGCTCTATTTGCAGAAGCCGCGTGAAGTGCTCTTTACGGTGTTCCAGTTCAACTATCGATATCGAGCGGTTGACTGGCAGGATGCGACAAGCCACGACATCGAAGTGCTGACCAGTTGGCTGGTATCGTCGCAGGCAAGCATGCTGGTAGTGCTTGCGCTGCTGGGGCTGCTCTTTGTGTTCAAGAAGAGCGGGTGGGAGCGGGCGGTGCGGGCCGAATTTTATTTGTGCGCCTGGATTTCGATCGTCCTTGGCGCGCACATCGGTACGGCGCATCCTACATTCGAGCGGTATTTTCTGTTGACGGTTCCGTTCCTCAGCATCCTCACTGTCGCGGCGCTTTATTGGCTGGGTTCAGACCTGGGCTCGACCGATAAGCCGTTTTGGCCGGTGGCGTTTGCCTCGCTATTCTTTGTTTGCGGGCTTGCGCGCGCGCTATTCGTCGATGAGGCAGATGCTTACACATGGGGCGACATGGCGGCGGTGGCTCACAAGGTGGATGCGGTTACGCCGCTGGGCGGGTTGGTTTGGGGCGATGAACAAATCTACTTCCTGACCAAGCGTACGCCGCCGATGGGCATGGAACACGAGAACTCTCACAAGGAGCTGAATCTTCCCGCTGAGTTCATCCGGTCGCTGCATATTCTGCCGCGGCCGGTGATGGAACAACAGCTCAAGACAGGCCATTTTGACACGGTCGCCATGTGCGAGGATTCGGATCGAATGACGGCGCTGGATCTGCCGAGCGTGTATCAGAAGAGCGAAGAGATCGGCGAATGCACGGTCTATTGGGATCGGAACAAGCCTTAGACCTTCGGTTGGCTGGGGTCGCGATGCACCCAGCGATAGGCGGCGATGGAGTTCCTCCAGTAATACTTCTCGGCGGCCGCGGGGCTCTTTGTGCCGAAGTAGTCGCGGGCTAGCTTGAAGACCTCGGGATAGGTGGCCCATTGATCGCTGTTTGGCCAGTCGCTGCCGAAAAGCACGTGGTCCTCGCCGAACGTGTTGAAGATGCGGTCGAGGCGGTCTTTGTAGAAAGCGATGTCGAGAGGCACTTTGCCATCTACACGCCGCACGATGCCGGAAATCTTGACCCATACGTTCTTGCGCTTGGCTAGTTCCTGCCAGACCGAAACAGGTTCCATCTCGGGTAAGTGATCGAGGATCACACGGAGGTCCGGTACAAGGTCTGTGACGCGCAAAGCGTCGCGCATCAGCTGTTCGGTGGGATTGGCGGTATCCAGGACCAAGCCTGCTTGGGCGAGTAGCTTTAGACCGGCGACGAAATCAGGTTTCTCGAGAGACTTGCCCAAGTCGCGATCCCATAGATTGCCGTAGCGGATGCCGAGGAAGAGCGGGTTTTTGTGGAAGCGATCGAGGTGTTTGCGGAACTCGGGCGTGCCGGGTTCCAGGTCGCCCACGGTACCGACGATGATGGGGTCTTTCGCCGCTACATCCAGCACCCATTGGTTGTCTTCGAGCCACGTGCTGCATTCCACTTCGATCGCGCCTTTGACGTTGAAGGGCACTGCCAGCTTGCGGTACCGCTCCGGCAGCGCCGTGTGATAGAGGGCCTTGTCATTCTTATCCGGCCATGGCACGCCCTGCGGACGGGAAGTGTCGAAGAGATGGATGTGCGTGTCGATGACGGGGATGGGCGCAGCAGCTTCCGCGCCGCCGGCGAGCGTGGCCCCAGCGGTGACTTCCAAGAAAGTTCTCCTATTCATGCAGGCTCAATTCTATATGCTCGGCCTACCAGTTTTTGTCCCACACGCGGACCACTGGATAGCGGCCGGTATCGCCGGGCTCGTACTTAGATTTTGCGAACCACCAGGCGAGACGCGCTTGCGGGTCTTTCGCAAAGGAGGGGTCTGCGGCGAGCTTGGTTTCGAACTCTTTGCGAAGCTCGGGGGAATCGGCCATGACTCGGCGAGCAATTGGTTCCGCCAAGTACGGGCCTGCATCTACGCCACGTGCTCCGCCGCCTTCGAACACGGCATCGCAAAATCCCCATTTGGCGAGTGAGTCGGGGCCTTCCGGTTCCAGCATCGAGAAGATCAACCGCGCGCGGCGCTGCTTGAGAGGCACCCAGTAGGATTGCGCGGGAATCTTCATGTGTTCTTTCACCAGGCGCACATCGAAGTTGAGCATGACGCGGCCCTCGAACGATGTTGTGGAGTATTTGGTGTTGGAGAAGCGGTAGGTTTCAAATTCCTGTTCCAGGGGCTTGGTAGTCTTCTGCATTTCGACGCCGTGTAGGGCCAGAGTATCCGCCAAATCCTTCCAAGCCGCGGGGATCAGATAGCCGAGCGGCATTTGCGCTTCGATAGTAGTGTCGATCTTTTCATGAATGACGGTGTCGAGATCATCTTTCTCGCCGGTGTAGCGCGTTACCTTTGAGCCGGTGATTTCGCTTGTGAACGGCGCATTCTTGAGGGCGTGATAGATGAGCGGACGGCTCTCGGCGCTGACTTTGCCCGCAAGATAGACGGGAGGCGCGGAATGGTCTCCAGCGCGCGCCATCATCGCTTTGTCAGCGTCGCGGACGGCTCGTTTGAGCGCTTCGGGATCGAGCAGGATGGTATCGATCGAGTGGCGCATGATGTCGTAATTGGCCCATGCGCGGGTTTTCGCCGTCTTCAGCGAGTGCGTTTCGACAAGGAGGGATGGGCGGTCCTGAACGGCCGAATAGATATGCGAATAGCGTGGCGAGAAGACTTCCATGAAGAACTCGCGCCTACCGCCCGCGTTGCGCAGGGCTCCATATGGAGCTACCAGGTGGCCATCGGCTTCCATGCGCTTGTTCAACTCGGGGACGAACTTCTCACGCACCCAGGCGCCCGCAGGCTCGGCGATGTCCTGATTGCGCGCCATATCCCAGGTGACGTCGTACTGCATGTCGCTGCCATCGGTCACGTGGTTATCGATCAGGAAATCGGGATTCCACGTGTTGAAGACGCGAAGCCACGCGCGCATCTCGGGAGTATCGCCCTTTACGTAATCGCGATTCAGATTCACGCGCTGAGCAGTGGCGCGGAGGCCGGTGGAGTTGGGTCCCTGTTGGCTGGGGCGGTGATAGGGGCTGAAGTCCTCATGGCCATCGACGTTGAAGACGGGGATGATGACGAAGATGGTCTGGTCCAGCCACGCGGCGTAGCGTTTGGTGACGGTCATATCCCGCACCAGCATCAGCACGGTATCTTTGCCTTCGATCTCGCCCGCGTGAATTCCGCTCTGGATCATGACGATGGCTTTGCCGGTCTTCGCGGCGGCCTCCGGAGTGAACGCGCGGTCCTTCGAGACGATGAGCGCAATCATTGTGCGGCCTTCGGGCGTCGTGCCGATATCCACCACCTTGACGAAGCGGGAGGCCTTTTCCAGCTTGCGAGAGATTTCTACGCACTCGGCATATGGAGCGGTCTCATTCCAATCTGATTTTTCGCCTGTGGTGATAAGGTCGCGCGGGGAATCCTTCGTGCTGGTGGCGAGGGAGGCTGCGGCCTTGGCGGCGGGCGGTTCGTAGGCGGAGTGGGGTGCGATTGCTTCCTGCGCGAGAAGCAATAACATGATGAGCGAGATGGCCATCTCGTGAGTTTACCTAAGCCTCGCTGAGTGTGTGCCAGTCGATGGGTTCTACGCGGCGGATAAGGAACACATAGCAGCCTGCGCCCAAAACGGCGATCACTGCCGGCGAGAGGAAGGCCCAGAAGTAATGGCCTGTGGCTTGTACGATGAATCCGGAGACCAGAGGCGCAATCACGCCTGCGAGCTGTCCCGCGGTGTTTTGCATGCCGCTCCATTTGCCAGCGGCGGCGGGTCCGGCGAGCGTCTGAGTGATGGCCCAATGATTGGAAGCGTACATTCCGAACGCCACGTAAGCCACGCTGAGCAGAGTAACGCAGAGGGTCAAATCGGAAACCATTGCGGCGGGGACCATGATGGTGGAGAGCAGGAGTCCCGCGGCTACGAAGGTCTTCCGCACCGTTGTGGGGCTGCCGCCGCGCTGGATCCACGCGTCCGAGGCCCAGCCGCAAACTACGGCTGACAGCGCGCTCCAAAGGAAAGGGATCGACCCAAGTACGCCCATCATCTTCAGCGACACGTGGCGTTCGTTCACGAGATACGAGGGTAGCCACGTGAGCAGGAAATAGTAGGAGTAGGTGTAGCTGAAGCTGCCGAGGAAGGTGCCCCAGGCGTCGGGAAGGAGCGCGATTTCGAACATGCTGGGCGAATTAGTGGCTCCCGCGGGCACTGCCTCGCTACGTGGCGCCCATATGCTCCAGGGAACAAGCCAGATCAAACTTACCGTGCCCAGGACAATGAACATTACCCGCCAGCCGTAATCCGCCACCAGCATCCCGCCTATGAACGTGCCTGCCGCCGGTCCCAACTTTGTTCCGGCGTCGAGGAGCGCATTGGGCAATCCACGCCGGCCGCTCGGAAAGCCGATCGCGATGATCTTCGAATACGCGGGGAAGGCCACGCTTTCCCCGATCCCTAACATCAGGCGGCAGCACACCAGAACCGTCATGCTGCCCACCAGTCCGGACGCTAGAGTAGCCGCCGACCATAAAAGATATCCGGCTCCGAAAACCCACAATACGGGCAGGCGGTCCGTCAGCCAGCCGGAAGGAATCTGGCAGGCTGTATAAGACCAGAAGAACGCGGAGAGGAGAAACCCGATCTGGCTGGGCGATAGATCCATCGATCTCGCCAGCGCCGGTGCGGCTACGGAGAGGCTGCCGCGGTCGATGTAGTTGATGCAAGCTGCGAAAAATAACAGTCCGACCGTGAGCCAGATTCGTTTCATCCAGATGTCAGATTACGATGAGTGCATGGACTATCGTGAATTAGGCGATTCTGGCCTCAAAGTTTCGCCGCTCTGCCTCGGAGCAAATGTCTTCGGGTGGACAGTCAATGAGCAAGATTCGTTCCCCATATTGGACGCATTCGCCGATTCGGGCCTGAACTTCATCGACACCGCCGATGTTTATTCGAAATGGGTGCCGGGCAATAGCGGGGGCGAATCGGAAACCATTATCGGCAAGTGGCTTAAGACGAGTGGTAAGCGAAGTAGCGTGATTCTTGCGACCAAGGTCGGGATGGAGTTGAGTCCGGAGAAGAAGGGCCTTTCGAAAGCCTATATCTTTCGCGCGGTGGAAGATTCGTTGAAGCGCCTGCAGACCGATTACATCGATCTGTACCAGTCTCACGTTGACGATGTGGCGACGCCGCTCGAAGAGACGCTGGAGGCATACGACGAGTTGGTGAAGCAAGGCAAGGTGCGGGCGATCGGCGCTTCGAACTACAAGGCTGACCGCCTGGCGGCGGCTATCGATACGAGCCTGCGGACGGGTTTGCCGAAGTATGAGTGTCTTCAGCCGCTCTATAACCTTTACGATCGCGCCGATTACGAGAATGACCTAGAGGCTGTATGCCACGCCAATCGGTTGGGCGTGATTCCTTACTTTTCACTAGCAAGTGGATTTCTGACGGGCAAATACCGCAGTGAGGCCGATGTTGCGAAGTACGCACGCGGCTCGCGTGTTCAGAAGTATATGAATGAGCGCGGCTTCAAGATACTCGATGCGCTCGATGCCGTCTCCAGCAAACTGGGTTCGACGCAA
>Ga0302325_10015728_pt1 | contig 16073 bp, 15 predicted proteins | sample Palsa_T0_2_FD_201948 | JGI IMG/M metagenome (GOLD analysis project Ga0302325, IMG submission 201948) | Peat permafrost microbial communities from Stordalen Mire near Abisko, Sweden - Palsa_T0_2 | ecosystem: Environmental > Terrestrial > Soil > Palsa > Peat permafrost | place: Sweden: Abisko... | reverse complement strand
ACCCCGTCATGCCGCGCCCGGGCGGCCCGGGAGGAGCGTGTTGTTCAGCCGAGGACCGTCAGACGCTGCAGTATCATGGTCCCTTTTCTATGCCGAAGGGGGGCGCATGTCCGACAGAGCAGACGATCGCGACGAGATAGAGAACCTTCTGGCGCGCTACTGCGAGCTGTTCGACTCGGGCGACATGGACGGCTACGTGGCGCTGTTCGCCGACGCCCATATCGCGAACCACTTCGCGGAGTCGACTGGACCCGAAGAGCTGCGCGCCTTCTTCGAGCGCAACGGGCTGTTCTACGACGGCGTGCCGCAGACCCGGCACGTCATCACGAACCTGCACGTCGAGGTGGCCGATGACGGCCAGAGCGCCAAGGCCCGCTCCTATGTCACCGTCTTCCAGGCCCTCTCCGACTTTCCCCTGCAGCCGGTGTTCATCGGCCAGTACCAAGATGAGCTGCGCAAGACGGACGGACAGTGGCGATTCTCCTCCCGGGTGTGCGAGCCCTACCTGGCCGGTGATCTGAGCCGGCACGCCCGGGAGTACCCGCCACCGGGACCGGTGGTGGTCTGATGTCGACCGGCCGGATCGATGCCGCGCAGTCCGGACGGGGATTCTGGGAGCTCCTCCGCGCGCGCGCCGATGCCACCCCCGAAGCCGTGCTGACCATTGACGAACGCGGGCGGCAGCTGACGGTTGCCGAGTACCGCGACCGGGCCGAAGTGGTGGCGGCAGGTCTGGCCGACCGGGGCATCGGGGAGGGCTCGGTCGTCGTCTGGCAGCTGCCGACCTGGATCGAGTCGTTCGTCCTCATGGCGGCCCTGGTCCGGCTCGGGGCCACGCAGGTCCCGTTGATCCCGAGCTATCGGGCCCGCGAGGTGTCCTTCATCATTCGCCAGACCGGGGCCGAGCTCTTCGTGGTACCGTCGCCCTGGAAGAAATTCGACTATCCGGACATGGCCCGCACCATTGCCGCCGAGGTGGATGGGCTGGGTGTGCTGGTGGTGGACGCCGAGGAGCGGGGGCTCCCCAGTGGCGACCCGGCCCGGTTGGGGCCGGTTCCCCCTTCGCCGATCGCGGCTGAGGACTTCCCGGTCCGCTGGGTGTACTTCACCTCGGGCACCACCGCCTCCCCCAAGGGCACCCGGCACACCGACGCCACCTTGTTCGGCGCGGTGGCGGGCATGGTCGCCATGCTGGAGCCGGGTCCGGGGGACCGGAGTTCGATGGTGTTCCCGTTCTCCCACATCGGCGGCGTGGTCTGGTTGCTGACCAGCTTCGTGTGCGGCTCCGCCCACCTGGTGGTCGAGAGTTTTCAGGCCGAGACGACCATCCCGATGCTCGCCGCCAACGGCGTCACCCTGGCCGGTACGGGGACGCCCTTCAACCTGGCGTACCTGCAGGCCCAGCGGGACCTGGCCGCATCCTCTCCGGGCGCCCGGCTGTTCCCCCAGGTGCGGGGATTCATGTCGGGGGCGGCCCCGAAGCCGCCGACGCTCCACGCTGATCTGCGGGACGAGTTGGGTGGGACGGGCATCCTGTCCAGCTACGGGATGACCGAAGCCCCGATCGTCACGTTCTGTGGGCCCCACGCGTCGGAGGCGCACCGGGCCAGCACCGAGGGCAAGGCGTCGCCGGGCGTGGACCTCAAGATCCTGACGGCGGAGGGCACGCCGGCCAAACCGGGGGAGCCGGGGGAGATCCGCTTGAAAGGTCCCCAGTTGTGCCGCGGCTATCTCGATGCCTCACTCAATGAAGGCGCCTTCGACGAGGACGGCTACATCAAGACCGGTGACCTGGGGACGCTCGACGAGGAGGGCTTCCTCACGATTGTCGGCCGCCTCAAGGACGTCATCATTCGAAATGGCGAGAACATCAGCGCCAAGGAGATCGAGGACCTGCTGTTCGCGCACCCGGCCGTGCGGGATGTGGCGGTCATCGGCCTACCGGACCCCCGGGTAGGCGAGCGCTGCTGTGCCGTGGTAGCGCTCGACGAGTCCAAGGGAACGTTCGGCTTCGAGGATATGGTGACCTTTTTGAAGGGTCACGACCTGATGGTGCAGAAGCTGCCCGAGCAGCTGGAGATCCTCGACTCGATTCCCCGCAACGCCGCCGGCAAGGTACTCAAGGAACAGTTGCGTACCGAGTTCTCGACCGCAACGCCGCGCTAACGCTGCAGCGCCACCCCCAAGCGGGCGCGCCTCACGTCTGCGGGTACGGACCCGTCCGCCAGTCCGGGGCGACCTGTCGTCTGGTGATGCGCCACCCTTCGCTGCGCCGTTGCACGGTGTCGAGGTAGCGCACGCCGACTACCAGGTTTTCGGGGTGATCGGTCCCCGCTACCTCGTCCTTCCAGTGGTACGCCACCGCGTAGGTCTCCACGCGGGCGGTGTCACCGTCCAGCTCGATCAGCTGGTTGCCCATGAAATGCATGGTCGTCGGGTAGAACTCGACACCAGGCCGGAGCGCGGCCAGGTAGGGGTCGATGGGTCCCGTGGTCCGTGATCCCTGGGCCTCGGCGTCCTCGGAGAAGCACGACCGCACCAGGCTCCAGTCCCGACGGTCGACGCCGTGCGCGTACGTACGGATCAACCTGGCGATCTCGTCGCGATCCCTGAGTTCTCGGACCATTGCCTCGAGATCCGCCATGGTGTCCCCTCCCAGTTGCTATGCGACGGGAGAACCTATCGCACCAGGCGGCGGCCGGGCCGACCTGAGTCGGCCGTCGATCCAGCGGGAACTTGGGTAGGCTGGCATTGCATATAGTATTGGAGCCGCCGATCGCTGGCCTTTCGGACCAGCGGGAGATGGGCCACGAACAGGGAGGGGGACACCACATGACGGTCACCACGCAGCTTGACCAGACCTTGTTCTATGACGAGCCCGAGCCGCGCCCGGTCCAGTACACGCTGATCAGTGTCGACGACCACCTGGTCGAGCCGCCCGGGATGTTCGAGGGTCGGCTCCCGGCGCAATGGCAGGACCAGGCGCCCCGCGTCGTCGAGACACCCGAGGGACACCAGGTCTGGGAGTTCGACGGCAACCGGTACACGCAGGTCGGGATGAACGCCGTGGCCGGCCGGCGCCCGGAGACCGTCGCGGTGGAGCCGTTCCGCTTCGACCAGATGCGACCGGGTTGTTGGGACATCGACGCCCGCATCCGGGACATGGACATCAATGGCGTCTGGGCCTCCCTCAACTTCCCCTCGCAGATCACCGGATTCTGCGGGCGGGTCTTCTCCGTGGCGAAGGAGGCCGAACTAGGGGTGCTCACCACGCGGGCCTGGAACGACTGGTTGTTCGACGAGTGGTACTCCCCGTACCCCGACCGGATCATCCCCCTCGGCATCACCTACCTGGCGGATCCCGAGGAGGGGGCCCGGGAGATCCGCCGCAACGCGGCGCGCGGCTTCACGTCGGTGGCGCTGCCTGAGCGGCCCCATCGCATCGGTTTCCCCTCGCTCTTCGACGAGTACTGGAAGCCGATCATTGCGGCGTGCGCCGAGACCGAGACCGTCATCAGCTTGCACGTCGGTTCGTCGGGCATCACCGACCTCGCCCCCGGCTCGCCGGCTCTGGCGCTCGGCGCCACGCTGTTCGGCCAGCTGTCGTTGACGGCGTGTGCGGAATGGCTGTGGTCGGGATGGGCGGTGCGCTACCCCGAGTTGAAGATCGCCATGTCCGAGGGTGGCATCGGATGGGTGGCGATGTTGCTGGACCGACTGGACAACATCATCGACCGCTCGGGCTACGGCCTCGGCTGGGACATCCGCCCCGCCGATCTCCTCCAGCGCAACTTCTGGTTCTGCACGCTCGACGACCCCTCGACCATCGACACCCGACACCGCATCGGGGTCGACCGCATCATGTTCGAGACCGATTACCCCCACGGCGACGGCACCTGGCCCGACTCCCAGCAGCTGGTGCGAGAGGTATGGGGTCATCTGCCGAAGGACGAGCTGCGGGCCATGTGCTGCGAGAACGCGGCCCGCCTGTACCGCCACCCCTTGCCCGAACACGTGATGCCGTAACCCCGAGGAGGACCGATGGAATTCATACCGACGCAGGAGAAGCTGATCCCCGATCTGAGCCCCCGCGAGGAGGTGGTGTTGCTGGCGCGGACGCTGTGGCGCGAAGGATACGACGACCACGTGGCGGGCCACATCACCTACCGGCAGCCCGATGGCACGTTCCTCTGCAATCCGTGGTTTCTCCTGTGGAGCGAACTCCGGGCCGAGCACATCATTCGCATCGACGGCGACGGGAACGTGCTCGAGGGCGACTGGCCCGCCCCTCTGGGGATTCCATTGCACCTTGAGCTGCACAAGTTGCGCGAGGACGTGACGGTGGCCATGCACAACCACCCGCGGTACGGCACTATCTGGGCTGATGCGGGGCGGGTACCTCCGGCCTACGACCAGAGCTCTGCGATGGGGGGTGGCGAGCTCGTCCTGGTCGATGAGTACGAGGGCGGGGTCGACAACGCTAACTTCGCCCGCAGCGCGGTGGAGGCGATGGGAGGGGCCGATCTGGCTCTCCTGGCGAACCACGGGGTCTTCGTGCTCGGTTCGTCGATCCGGGCGGTGCACCAGCGCGCCGTGGCACTCGAGCAGCGGTGCCGCAACGCCTGGCACGTCGAGGCGCTCGGTGGGGGAAAGCCGCTCACGGGCCCCGTGGCCGACGCCTTCCGTCAGAGCGACGGCACCCGGTTCATCGGCTTCTGGGAGGCGATGGTGCGGGTAGAGCTGGAGGCGGATCCGACACTGCTCAGCGCCGATCGTTGAGGGTGGGGCCGCCACAGCCGGATGTGACGCAGTGAACGTGTCGACCTAATTCCTCCATGAAGGTCGCCTACGGGTTCCCCTATCACGACGCGCCGGCGCGACCCGACTTCTTGGTCGGGGAGAATTTGGCGGATCTGGCGGTCCTGGTCGAGCAGTCCGGCTTCGACGCCGCATGGCTCACCGACCATCCGGCCCCGGCACAGGCCTGGAGGGAGACGGGCGGGCACGACGCCCTCGATCCCTTCGTAGGCTTGGCCGTGGTGGCCGCCGCCACGTCGACCCTCCGGTTGCTCACGTATCTGACCATCGTCCCGTATCGCAATCCGTTCCTCTTGGCCAAGGCCGTGGCCACCCTCGACGTGCTCTCGGGCGGGCGGGTCGAACTAGGTATGGGCGCCGGGTACATGAAGACGGAGTTCCGGGCCCTTGGAGTCGACTTCGACGTGCGCAATGTGCTCTTCGAACAATCGTTGGACGCCATGACGCGCGCCTGGACGGGCGAGCCGGTGACGTTCGAGGGTCTCGGAGTCTCGGCCCGTGAGGTCACGTCGTATCCGCCGCCCGTGCAGCGGCCCCACCCTCCTCTGTGGTTCGGTGGAAACAGCCAACTCACGCTGCGCCGGGTGGCGGCGCACCACGCCGGATGGATGCCCTTGCCGAATCCCCGCTCCACGGCGCGGCATCTTCGTTCACCGCCACTCGAGTCACTGGAAGATCTGGCCACCTTGTTGGACCGCCTCCGCGGCTTCGCCGCGGACATTGGCCGCACCGACCCGATCGACATCATGTACTGGCTCCCGCCCGCCCGCGAACCCGAGGAGATGGCGCGCCACGTCAAAATGGCGAACAAGGCCCAGGAGCTGGGGGTGAACTGGGTCGTCGTCAACGGGGAGGGAACGACGATCGCGCAGGCGCGGGCGTTCGTGAGGCGCTACCAAGAACAGGTGCTCCAGCATCTCGAAGGACCCTGACATGTCGTCTGGGACCGCTTAAATTCGGGGGCTATAGTGCGTGGGCCGTCGGGACGGTAGGGGACAGGGGGAATGTGAAATCGATGCACCAGATACCAGCGACGGTGGCCGGTGGCGTGCGATGACGCAGGCTGACGCGTCGGTTACCCCCGGCGGCGCGCCGAGCCCCGGAGCCGGTCTCAAGGTGCAGGGCGTCGGAGTGTCCTTCTCCGGTGTCATCGCCCTGCGGGACGTCTCGATGGAGGTGCAGCGGGGGGAAGTCCTCGGGCTGATCGGCCCCAACGGAGCCGGGAAGACCACCTTTTTCGACGTGGTGTCCGGGTTGCGGGAACCTGCGAGCGGCTCGATCTTCTTCGACGGGACCGACATCACCGGGCATTCGGCCGTGATGCGCTCGCGGGCGGGCATTCGGCGGACCTTCCAGCGTCAGCAGGTCTTCGGCCGGCTCACCGTCGAGGAGAACCTGCTGACGGCCACCGAATGGCACGGCGGCGGTGGCGGGATCCTGGCCGACCTCGTCGCATTCCCTCCCCGCAAACGAATCGAGCGTCGCCGAAGGGAGGCGGTCAACGACGTGCTGCAGATGTGTGGGCTCGAGACGTTCCGGCACACCATGGCCGGTTCGCTCCCGATCGGGACCGCCCGCATGGTGGAGTTGGGCCGGGCGCTGGCCGAGTCGCCCTCGCTGCTGCTGCTCGACGAGCCGACATCGGGGCTCGGGGGCGCCGAGGTCGAGCATTTGAGCGAGGTCATCCATCGGCTCAGGAGCGAGCTGTCGTGTGCCATCCTTCTCGTCGAGCACGACATCACCTTCGTGATGTCGCACTGCGACCGCATCGTGGTGTTGCAGCTCGGCGAGGTGCTCGCCGAAGGCACTCCGAGCGAAATTCAGGCGAATCCGGAGGTTCGTAATGCCTATCTGGGCTAACCGGCTCTGCCGGATGTCGGCGGAATCTCGTGGGGGCTGGAGTGAATCTGGGTCAGGCGCAGAGGGGTTGGAGAGGGCAGCATGAGCAAGTTCATCAGCCTCCTGATCTCGGGCATCGTCTCGGGTGCGATCTACTCCATGCTGGCGGTCGGCCTGACGTTGACATACACGACGACCGGGATCTTCAACCTCGGGTACGGCGCCGTGGCCTTCACCTGCGCGTTCGTCTACTTCGAACTGCAGAACGGGCTGGGGTGGCCGAACGTGTGGGCCGGCATCGTCGTCGTCCTCGTGCTGGCGCCGCTGCTCGGGCTGATACTGGACCGCTTCATCTTCCGCCGGCTGACCCAGGCCAGCGACGCCTCCAAAATCATGGCCACGGTGGGTGTGCTGATCGCACTCCCCGCCTTGGCCGAATTCATTGTTGCGCTGCTCATCGGCGTCGGCCACTTCGACATCCCGAACGGGTCGCTGGTGTCGTTGGCCCCGGGGCTCGGCCCCGAGCCCCCGGTGCAGTGGCATATCAGCTCCGCCCTCAACTTCAACTCCGACCAACTCATCGTCGCCATCGTCGCCTTCCTGATGGCTGTCGGGCTGTGGTGGATGCTCAAACACACCACCATCGGGCTCAAAATGCGCGCCCTGGTCGACCGGCCCGATCTGGCCACGGCGCGCGGGGTCGACCGGGGAAGGACGTCGGGATTTGCGTGGGTGCTCGGAACGACGCTGGCCGGACTGGCCGGCGTCGCCGGGGCGCCCATCTTCAACTCGCTCACGACCGGCACCTATCTGTTCGTCCTATTGGCGGCGACGGCGGCCGCCGTGCTGGGCGGCTTCCGCTCCGTTCCGTTGGCCGCCCTCGGTGGTCTCATCATCGGCGCCGTGCAGAGCCTCGTCGCCGGCTATGCGAACTTCGCCCAATCCATCCCCGGGTTCAGCGACGCGGTGCCGTTTGTCCTCCTCTTCATCGGGCTCGCCTTTTGGGGCCGGGAGCGTGGCCGCCTGGCGGGCCAGGCGGCCGAGGACGTCCCACCGCCGGACTATCTGGCCTTGCGCCCGCGCTGGCGCCGGATCGCGCCCTGGATCTTCTGGTTCGCGGTGATCTTCGTCTACATCCTCTTCGGCGCAGACAGCTACTGGTTGGGTCTGGCCACGCAGGGCCTCGCCCTGTCCGTTGTCTTCCTCTCCTTCACCATCGTCACCGGCACCGGTGGGATCGTGAGCCTGGCCCAAGCGGCCTTTGTCACCGGCGCCGGGTTAATGGCCGGGGTGTTGATCGGCCACTACCACGTGGCGTACTTCCCTGCACTCCTCGGGGGAGTGGCGTTCGCCATTTTCCTCGGCGTCGTAGTGGCGTTCCCCGCGCTGCGCTTGGGCGGACTGTCGCTCGCCCTGGCCACGCTGGCCATGGGTCTCATCGCCGACAACGTGCTCTTCCAATGGTCGTGGCTGGCCGGACCGCTCCAGCAGGGCTGGGCTATTCCGCAGCCGACCATCGGCCCGTTCCACCTCTCGGACGACAAGACGATGGCCGTCGTCTTGGCCATCATCGTCATCGTGGTCACCTTGCTGATTCGCAACCTTCAGAAGTCTGCCTCCGGACGGATGATGAGCGCCGTGCGCACGTCGGAGTCGGCCGCATCGACGTCGGGTATCTCCGCCAACGCCATCAAGATCACCCTGTTCGCAGTGTCGGCCGGGTTGGCCGGTTTCGGCGGCGTGCTGCTGGTCACCGTGGAGCAGCACGTGACGAACTCGACCTACACCACAATCACCGGGCTCACCTGGCTGGCCACCGTGGTGCTGTGGGGTATCCGGCGGCCGAGCGCGGCCATTGCTGCCGGCATGACGGGCACGCTGTTCACCGGCGTGCTGTCGTCGGGCTTCCACTTCTCGTTCATCTCGTGGTCGGGGACATCGTCGGTCTGGTTGCCCCAGGTGCTCTTCGGGCTGGGCGCCGTCACCATGGCACAGAACCCCGACGGCATCCTTTCGCTCCAAGAAGAGCAGGGCTTTCGCCGCAAGCAAAAGAAAGAAGCGAAGCGGGCGCTGCTCATCTCGCCCACCGCCATCGCGCCGTCGGCCGCCCCCGTCACTCCCGCCCCGGCCCAGCCCGACGCCGTGCCCGCTACCGTCGATTCCGGCCAGAACGGGACTCCCCAGCCCGTTGCGGCCGCGGCGCCACGTCCGGCCCGGCCAGTTGCCGAGGACGCCGCGCTCCGCCTCGAGTCGATCAGTGCCGCCTACGGCGAGACCCAGGTGCTCTTCGATCTCGACCTCGACGTCCGCCGCGGCAAGCTCACCGCGCTGGTGGGTGCCAATGGTGCCGGGAAGTCGACCTTGTGCAAGGTGTTGGCCGGCCTCATGGAGCCGAGCGCGGGCATCATCACGCTCGAAGGCAAGGACATCACCAAAATGCCGGCGCATCGACGAGCTAAGAGCATGTTGCTGGCCCCCGAGTCGCGCGGCATCTTCCCCGGTCTTTCCGTGGAGGACAACCTGATGATGCTGCTCCCGAGCGCAGGCGAGCGGGACCAGGCCTACGCGCGCTTCCCGGTGCTCGGGACCCGCCGCCATATCCCGACGGGCAACCTGTCCGGGGGTGAGCAGCAGATGCTGACCATGGCGCCGGTGATGGTGAAGCCCCCATCGTTGTTGATCGCCGATGAGCCCACCTTGGGCCTGGCTCCCCTGATCGTCGAGCAGATCATGGGAGTCTTCGCCGAACTGCGTGATGCGGGTGTAACGCTGCTCGTCGTGGAGGAGCGCGCCAAGGCCGTGCTCGATATCGCCGACGACGTCGCCTTGTTGGAACTGGGCCGCTTGATGTGGGACGGCCGGCGGGAGGATCTCGACCCGGCCCACCTCACAGCCATCTACCTGGGGCAGAGCACCGTGGAGGATGCCCCGTTGCCGGCGTAGGAGGATCTGCTGCGGCGACGTCCCCTCAGGCGGGGACGTCGCCCTTGATGGTGACCCGATGCAGGACCCGCTCGGCGCCATGGGTATCGCCTACCACCGAGTGCTGGGTGGCGCGGTTGTCCCAGATCACCAGGTCGCCCACCTGCCAGTGGTGCCGGTACTGGTACTCCGGCTTTTCGAACTGACGGTAGAGGTAGGCGAGCAACGGGGCGCTGTCCTCGGGGCTCCATCCCTCGAACTGGGTCACGTAGTTCCCGTTCACGAACAGGGCTTCGCGACCAGTCTCGGGGTGGGTGCGCACGACCGGGTGCACGGTGGTCACCGCGTCCTGGTCCAGGCCGGCGTCGCCGGCCAGTTCCGTGCCTTTGTGGACGGCGCGCAGGGTGCGCAGCGTGGCGCGCAGACCGTCGGACAGGCCATCAAGGGCTGCGTAGGCGTTGGCCCACATGGTGTCGCCGCCGAACGGGGGGATGGTGCGGGCCAGCAGCAGGGTGAGCGACGGTGGACGCGGCGCGTGGGTGGTGTCCGAGTGCCAGGTCTGGGTGATGGGGTTGGGGTCATAAATACGCATCAATCCCGGGTACCCCTCGATGGAGGGCACGTAGGGATGGATCGACACCTCGCCCCACCGGCCGGCGAACGCCAGCTGGTCGTCCGGGGTCATGGCGGCCTGACCGCGGATGCAGATCACCCCGTGGTCGAGGAGGGCGCGGTGTAGGAGCTCGAAGGTCGCCTCGTCCGTGCCCTCCGCCAGGGTGACCCCGCTGATCAGTGCGCCTATGGCGCCGGACTGCTGTTGGACGACGATGGCCGCCGTTCCCGTTCCGGATTGTGCTTCTACCGTCGTCGACATTTCGTCGCATCTCCTCTGCCTTGGGCCCCTGGCGAGACGAGCCATTTTTAGCACCTTCCCTGCATGCGGCTGTTCGCAAGCAGGTCATCAGGTCGGGGCGCGCCGTCCGGTGGGCGGGCTCAAAAGTGAGTTGACACCGCCCGCGACCGGCGCGACAGTTGTTGGACATTTTGAGACACTATTCGAAATATCGAATAGTGGGGCTGCCACGAGAAGCACCGACCACGTCACCGAGAAGGGGGATGCACCATGAAACTTGATCTGCTCTACGAGATCGATGCGCCCAAGCCCTGGGACAAGCCGCACCCGTACGGCCAGCGCGAGGCGGAGCAACGCGCCTATGGCGAGGCGATCGAGCAGATCAAGTTGGGGGACAGTCTCGGTTTCAACACCATCTGGGCCGTCGAGCACCACTTCCGCGAGGGCCGGTCGCACTGCCCGGCGCCCGAGACGCTGTTGGGAGCGCTGTCGCAGATCACCGAGCAGATCCGGCTGGGCTTCGGCGTGACGCTTACCCCGTTCGGGTTCACTCCTCCCCAGCGCATCGCCGAGAAGGTGGCTTCGGTGGACATCCTCTCCAACGGCCGGGTGGAGTGGGGAACCGGCCGCTCGACGCCGATGGAGCAGGCCGCGTTTCACGTTGACCGCGAGCAGTCCCGCTCCGACTGGGCCGAGGCCATCAAAATCGTCGTCGGCATGTGGAGCGAGGAGTACTTCGAGTACGAGTCGGAGCGCTTCTCCTTCCCCAGGCGGATGGTCACCCCCAAGCCGGTCCAGGACCCGCACCCGCCGGCGTGGATGGCCGCCACTTCGGGGAGCTCAGCGGCGGTCGCCGGGGAGAACGGGCTGGGACTGCTGTCCTTCTCCATCATGCAACCGCTGGAGACCCTGGCCAAGGTCATCCGGGAATACCGGGAGGCAGGCAAGACCGCCACACCGTTGACCCAGGTCTCGACCAACAAGGTGGCCGCCTACACGCTGGTCCATTGCGCCGACACCATGGCAGACGCCGAAGCTGACGGCATCTGGGAGTCCGTGGCCTGGTGGTACCAGAACCTGGCCCAGTTCACCCTCGAATGGGAGCTCCCGCACCTCTCCAAGGAGGAACAGGACGCCACCTTCCCCCTCATGAAGCCGTTGATCGACGGGATCATCCCCGTCGAGCACTTCCATGAAGCGGACATGCTCGTCGTCGGTGACCCTGAGCGCTGCTACCAGAAGATGAAGCACTACGCCGACCTCGGAGTTGATCAACTGATCTGTTACGTGCAGTTCGGGCACAACTCCCACGAGTCGGTCATGAAGACGATCGAACTGCTCGGCAAAGAAGTTCTCCCCGAGTTGGAGGGTTATCAGGCGAACATCGCGTCGTCGTGATTTCGATTGCGAGCCCGGTTCGACGTGCTCGGCGAGGCGAGGGGGGTCCCCATGACCGACCCGAGTGAGGTCCCCGACTACCCGTCGCTACTACGGTTGGATGGCACAGGGGTGGTTATTCTCGGCGCCGGCCAAGGGATCGGTCGCCAGGCCAGTCACGCCTTTGCGCAAGCCGGAGCACGCTGCCTCTGTGTCGATCTGGATGGCGATCTCGCCCGCCAGGTGGCGACCGAGGTGGGTGGAGTCCCCTTGGTGGGGGATGCCACCAGGCGCGTCGAGGCGGAACGGCTCTTCGCCGAGGCGGCGGCACAGCCCGGAGGATTCAGAGCGGTGGTCGACATCATCGGGATGGCCCGTTTCAAGCTCCTCGCCGACATGGATGACGCCGACCTGGCCTGGCAGTACGACATCGTCCTGGGCCACGCCATACTGGCTCTGCAGGTGGCTGGGCCGCTGCTCGTCGCCCAGGGCGGCGGCGCCTTCACCTTCGTGTCGTCGGCCTCGGGCGGGCCGACGGGTGCGGCCAACCATGCCGTCTACGGTGCCATGAAAGCCGGTTTGATCTCGCTGGTCCGGTCCATGGCCGTCGAGTACGGGCCGCCGGGCGTGCGCGTCAACTCGGTAGCGCCCGGCGCGGTGCGCACGCCGCGGGTCGCTGCGTTGCTCGGCGAGGCCGGGGTGCAACGCAATGCCGAGGCGACGCCGCTCGGGCGGATGGCGCTTCCGTCCGACATCGCCGCTGCGCTGCTGTTCCTCACGTCAGACCTGGCCTCATACGTGACGGGTCAGACGCTGTTGGTCGATGGAGGCGTGGCGTCCAAGTTCCCCTATCCGCCCCCGCCGATTTAGGCGCCAGGCGATGACCCGTCCGGCCCTCGCCGCCGCCCGGGCGGTCGAGATTCTCAACTTCTTGGCCTCTCATCCGGGGGAGAGCTTCACCCTGTCCGAGCTTTCCCGGCACTTGAACCTGAACATGGCCTCGGGGCTGTCGGTGCTGAAGGCGCTCACCGACGCCGGCTACGTCCATCGCCACCACAGGCACAAGACGTACTCGTTGGGGCCGGCACTGGTGGCCGTGGGCTACGCCGCCCTGGCTCGCTATCAGGTCATCGAGATCGCCATTGAGGAGATGCGGCGCCTGGCGGGAGACTGCGACATCGAGTGCGTGGCCAGCGTGGTGGTGGGCGACGAAATCGTGATCGTCGGCGCATCCGGCCGCCCCCGCCTCGAAGGGGCCGACGTGCGTGTGGGCCAGCGGGTTCCGCTGATCCCGCCGCTCGGTCCGATCTTCTTGGCGTGGGGGGAGTCCGCGCCGGTGGAGCGATGGCTCCAGGCCCTGGGGCCGGGTGCCGATGAGGCGGAGCGCCAGCAGTACCGCGAGGCGCTCGAGACGGTGCGCCGGCGTGGATTCTCGGTCGGACTCGAGTCGGGTGCGCGCGCCCGGAGCGGGCGGGCCCTCATCGACCTGGTCGATTCGCCCCGCGACGAGCGGCTGCGAGGAAAGGCTCTCGACCTCATCGCGGCCATGCGCCACGATTATCAGCTGATCGATCTCGACAGCACGGAACGACTCCTGATCTCCAATATGGCGGCCCCCGTCTTCGGTGTGGACGGCGAGGTCGTTCTCGCCCTGACCCTGCAGGGCTTCGCCCAGCCGATGAACGGGCGCGAGATCAACGCCATCGCGGATCGTCTGCTGTCCTCGACGCTCCACGTGACGAGGGAGAGCAGCGGCCATGCGCCGGCCGATTTTCTCGAACGCCGGCCCCCGGGACGCGGGCAGTCCTGACTTGCCTGGTGCGAGCCGGTCTGATCCCATTAGGTTCGAACGCATCACGACGGGAAGAAGGGGAGGCGAGCATGGAACTGTGGGAGTTGATCGCCCGCGAGAGCATCCGGGATCTGGTCGCCCGCTATAACGCCAACGGGGACTCGGGGCGATTCGATCAGGTGCTCGCGCTCTTCGCCCCGGACGCCGTCATGGAGACCGACGGGGAGGTGCACGTCGGCCACGAGGAGATTCGCACCATCTTCACCAACGCCGCCGACGCGGCGCGCCGGTGGCCCGAGCCGGTGGCCATGCGGCACAGCACGAGCACCTTGCAGATCGACGTCGCCAGCCCGACCGAAGTCTCGTCGCGTTGTTACTACCAGGTGGTCACCAGTCACGGCCTCGACCACTGGGGCAGATATCTCGACGCGTACGTCGTCCGCGACGGGAAATGGCTCTTCGCCCACCGGCGGGAGTTCGTGGACGGGATGGTACCGGGCAGCTGGGCCGAGTTCGCCCTGGCGCAAGAGCGCTGAGAGCAAGGGCGATGTTGGAGGGAAAGAAGATCCTTGTCTCGGGGGCAGGTGGGCAGATCGCGCTGCCGATCTGCGAGTTTCTGGCGCCGCATAACGAGGTATGGGGTATTGCACGCTTCAGCGACCAGGACACGAGGGAGCGTCTGGAGCGGGCCGCCGTGACGACCCGGATGGTCGACCTGGCTCGGCCGGACTTCGGCGAACTCCCTCAGGACTTCGACTACCTGTTGCACCTGGCCGCGTTCTTGGGGCCGGGCACCGACTACGAGACGGCGTTGGGGATCAACGCGGACGGAACCGGCGCATTGCTGGCGCACTGCCGGCAGGCCACGGCGGCCCTCGTCATGACGACGGGCTCGGTCTACGACCCGAATCCCGACCCCTGGCATCTCTATGTAGAGACGGATCCATTGGGAGACGGCCATCTGCCCTCGGTCCCGACCTACTCGATTTCCAAGATCGCCGAGGAGGCCGTGGCGCGGACGTGCGCGCGCCTGCTCAATCTGCCCATCGTGATCGCGCGCATGAACGTCGCCTACGGCGTCAACGGAGGCCTGGCGGTCTTCCACCTCGACTCGGTCGTGACCGATCACCCCATCGCGGTCCGCTGGGACCCGGCGCCCTACAGTCCGATCTTCCAGGACGACATCAACCGGCAGGTGGAGGCGATCCTCGCTGCGGCCTCGATCCCGGCCACCATCGTCAATTGGGGTGGCGACGAGGTGGTGACCGTCCAGGAGTGGTCGAACTACTTCGGGGAGCTGACCGGGCGCACGCCGCAGTTCGACCTCGGCCCCGCCCCCGGCACCCATCGCGGGGTGGCCCTCGACGTCTCCCGGCGGCTGGCCTTCACCGGGCCGTGTCGGACCAGTTGGCGTGACGGGATGAAACAGGTCTACGAGTCGCGCTATCCGGACGGGGCGTTCGAGGGTGCGGTGCCGCCGTCGTCGGCAGCCCATGCGGTCGAGGCCCATGCGGTCGAAGGGACCAAGCCGTGACCCTCCTCGGTCGGGCTGTCTGCACCGGTCAGGCCGGAGCCACTGGGCGAAAGTAGGGAAGGTTCAGAGAGTCGCTGTTGGGATGGAACTCCACGGCGAGTTCCATCCCCTCGACCAGGTCCTCGGGGGAACAGCCGATGACCGAGCTGATGATCGAACAACCCTCGGCGAGGTCGACGATGGCCACCGCGTAGGGCACCTCGAACTCGGGCGTCTGAGGGCGCCAGACGATCGTCCAGCTGTAGAGGCGTCCCCGTCCTTCGCTCACCTCCCAGTTGAGCACCCTGCTGTGGCAGCGCCAGCAGATACGGGGGGCGTCGGCCAGGGCGAGGTGGCACACGGCGCAGCGGAGGATCCGCAGCTCGCCCTGGGCGCAGCCCTCCCAGTAGGGCGCCGAGAAGAGGGAGGGGACCGGCGCCGGCGTGCCCGGTGGTTGCGGGCGCAGGACGGTCATGGTCGACCGCTCCCGACCAGCATCACATCGTTGAAGAGCGCTCCCGAGCCCGCATTGGAGCAGATCGCCACTTCCGCCCCGGGCACCTGAGCCGAGACACAGGTGCCTCGCACCTGCTGCACGCTCCGGATGACCCGCTGGAGCATCTGCGTGGAGTTGCCCGGGTGGGCGAACGACATGGTGCCGCCATCGGTCGTCACCGGGAACCTTCCGCCGGGCCCAATGGAGCCGTCCATGATGAACGGGCCGCCTTCACCCTCGGGACAGAACTCGAAGGCCTCGAACTGGCGGATGATCTCGAAGGAGAACGGATCGTAGAATTCGCAGACGTCGACGTCGTCGGGACGCAACCCGGCGCTGGCGAAGGCGGCGCGGGCGGCGCGGCGGCCGACGTAGCCAGCGGGGATGTCCTGCCCCTTCTTGCCCACGAAGTCCCATATCGGCGCGTGCTGGTAGGCCGGCCCGTAGGCGTCGCTGCCGCCGC
>Ga0302325_10015725_pt1 | contig 16075 bp, 9 predicted proteins | sample Palsa_T0_2_FD_201948 | JGI IMG/M metagenome (GOLD analysis project Ga0302325, IMG submission 201948) | Peat permafrost microbial communities from Stordalen Mire near Abisko, Sweden - Palsa_T0_2 | ecosystem: Environmental > Terrestrial > Soil > Palsa > Peat permafrost | place: Sweden: Abisko... | reverse complement strand
GCGGACCTGCGTAACTTGTTGAGTGGGATCTTTACCAAAGCCCAGGAGTGGGAACTGTTGCCGGACAGTTTCGCCAACCCCATGCATCGGGTCAGGCTGCCCCGCAAGTGGGAGGTGCGGCAAAAGCGCATCCTGAGTCACCACGCCCCCGGGCGACAGGAACGGATTGAACCAACAGGTTGCGAGCGCACGGTGGCAGTTTCTGTTAGCTCTTCTTCGAGGTAAATTTCCGTTCGCCGGTTGCTTCCATGAAGCTCGCCGCCGTCCAGCGTCATGTCGCAATCGGCGGCGTCGGAGCTGCGCCCTCTAAGTGAGCTGCCCGCTTTTTCGCTCGTCCTTGTTTCGCGGCTGCGCTACGCCGTTCAGTTGTATAAGCGCGTTGCATTCTTTTTACTTGAGCGGTGCGCTGTTCGGCTGTCAATCCGATCCAGCGCTTCTTGATAATCGCGCTACGCTGTTCAGGCGTGAATTTTGCGCGCGCTTCCTCCGCCGCGGCAATCAACTGCCGGTGTTGTTCCGGCGTTTTTGCGGCATAGGCTTTTCGCGCAGCAGCGCGTCGCTGTTCGGGTGTCAGGTCGCACCTGGCGTTTGCGAGTCTTTCCCCTGCGGCGCGCCGCTCTTCCGGTGTCGCGTCCGCCCATCCTTTTCTTGCCCGGCCACTGCGCTTTTGGCCCGTTCGCTCCGTTGCTGAGCGGTCATAGCCTCCTGATATCTCGCTAAGCCGTTGCGGTGTTCGGGTGTCATGGCTGCCCGTATTTTTTCGCTTCTGGCCGCGCGCTGCTCAGCAGTGAGTTTGGCAGTCGCATTTTTGGCGATGGCGCTGCGTTGTTCGGGTGTGCCCCATCCAAACAGACCCTCGCCGCCGTCTGTGGCATTCACCAACCGCGCTCCTTGCGAGCGGTAGTGGGCAATCCAGCGGCGCTCCGCGTCGCCCCACCCCGGCCCCGATCCGGTTTCGATTGTTTCGATGATGGGCATCAGCCCGATGCTCACGAGAGAAAAGATCCATCTTTGCCGATACGTCTTTTGCGGGCCGCCTATTGCGTCGTTCACGTGTTTGAGTAATCGTGCGCGGGCCGTAGTCGTCGTGAAGCCCACATACCGCACTTGCTGGGTGCGCGGGCATTTCAGCATGTAGATGATCCAGTCCATCTGTCTCCAGTATGACGGCGTCCTGGTTGGAGCGTTGGACTTCATGGCTTACCTCGTTTTCAAGTGATTTGAACTTACAAGGATACCAGGGGATGCCTCGCGCGCTTGGAGCCAACGCCCAGTCGGGCGCCAAATCCGAGCCTTTGGAATGCTTTTCGGCGTCTGGAAACCGATCGGGCCCGAGAGCGCTACCGTGTCAAGGTAGCGCTCCAAAGCGACGCCCAAACCAGCTCATCGGAAGAGCGGCTCTGGCTGCAGACTGGAGGTAGCATCACGCCACGTCCGGCAACTCCGCCGCAGAATGCGCTGTGGTCATGTGCTTGCGCGGGGGCTGCGCCAGCATTACCAGGGGGCGGTGTCGTCCGCGTCGCCGGTAGAGCCGCAGTCCGGGCAGCGGTAGCGCTCGCCCGCGCCGGCGTAGCCGGTTTCCGAGCCGCAGCCGCAGTCGCAGACGAATCAGGCGACCGGCTTCGTCATACTTTCCCTCAGCATTTAGCGGGGGGTCATCCGTAACCGATTCCGCGCGCCCCAAGTAAACGCCTTGGAGATCCAAGAGCAGAATATCGTAGTAGCCGGACTCCAGCTTGGCGGGAATCCCGGTCATCTCGGGCCGGCGGCAAGCGACGCCGGATAGGGAAAGTAGAGCTCGTTGCCGTCCGGGTCCGCGACGACCATGAGCCGGTAGCCCCACTGCCCGTCCTTCACATCCACGCCGCGCCCTCCAGTTCCGCCCGCAAGGCATGCAGCACTCCGACATCGAGCGAGATGAACATCAGGCCCTTACCAACTTTATCGGGCCATTGACAAGAGAGAATGAGCTCGCAGCCACGCCGGTCGACCTGCGCGACCCACGCCTTCCCCTCGTCCTCATATCGCCACGCTTGTGTGAACCCGAGCTGCTTCACATAGAAATCGACGGACCTGTCGATGTCCCATACGAACAGCACCGGCCGCGCATACCATTTATCGCTCATGACGTTCTGCTCCCGGCACGCCGCGATCGATTTCGAAGTTCCACCAACGGCGAGTTATAAGAATAACCCCTTCTGCCCGATCGTTCCTACCGTGTGCGGCATATCTACGGGTGCTCAACCGTTTTGGGGAAACCCTCCCCAGCGCCCGCCTCCCCCCTATAATGGTGATGAATCCGATGTCCGGCCCCTCAATCGTAATCAGCGCCACCTTCACGGCGGATGCTATCGAACCAGCCCTGTCCTTCTGGATGCGCGAACTGGGCTTCGAATACGGCATCCGAATCGCGCCGTACAACCAGGTGTTCCAACTCCTGCTGGACCCGGCCGGTGCGCTGGCGTCCAACAGCGATGGCGTGAACGTGGTGCTGGTACGGTTCGAAGACTGGGCTTCGGAACCGCCGCGCCTGGAAGCCGACGTCGAACATTTCGCCGCCAGCCTGAAGACCGCCGCACAGTCGTTCGCCGCGCCCCTGCTGGTTTGCATTTGCCCGGCATCGCCCGGCTTCGCCGTCGATTTACAGGGCCGCATGGAGGGCTGCATCGCGGCCGCAGCCGCTGAACTGGGCACCGTCCACCTGGTCGCGCCGCGCGAGATCGACGCGCTCTATCCGGTGGCGCAGCCGCACGATCCGCTCGGCGACAGGCTGGGTCACATCCCCTACACGCCTGCGTATTTCGCGGCGCTCGGCGCCGTCGTCGCGCGCAAGGTCCACGCGCTGCACACGCCGCCATTCAAAGCGATCGCGCTCGATTGCGACGACACGCTATGGCGCGGCATCTGCGGCGAGGATGGGCCGCAGGGCGTGGTGGTGGACCCGCCGCGTCGCGCCTTGCAGGAATTCATGCTGGCGCCGCACGCGCAGGGCATGCTGCTGACCCTGTGCAGCAAGAACAACGTGGAAGACGTTCTGGATACCTTCCGCTTGCATCCCGAGATGGTGCTGCGCATGGAGCATTTCGCGGCGTGGCGCATCAACTGGTCGTCGAAGCCGGCAAACCTGGCGGCGCTCGCCGAAGAACTCGAATTGGGCCTCGACAGCTTCATCCTGGTGGACGACAACCCCCGCGAGTGCCGCGAGGTGGAGGCGGCCTATCCGCAGGTGTTGGCACTGACGCTGCCGCCGCGCGACGAAGAGATCCCGGAGTTTCTACGCCATGTATGGGCGTTCGACCGGCTGCGGGTGACTGAAGAAGATCGCGCGCGTCCCGCCATGTACGCGCAGCGCGTCGAACGCCAGCGGGCCGAGAAGCAGGCGGTCAGCCTGGAGGATTTCCTGCGCAGCCTGCAACTCGAGGTCCGCATCGCGCCTATGTCGCCGAAGGACCTGGCGCGCGTCGCACAGTTGACGCAGCGCACCAACCAGATGAACTGCACCACCGTGCGGCGGTCCGAAAGCGACATTCAGGCGCTGCTCGAATCGGGCAAAGCCGAATGCCTCACCGTGCAGGTGAGCGATCGCTTCGGCAGCTACGGACTGGCGGGCGCCATGATCTTCCGGGGCGGCGTGGACGCGATCGTCATAGACACATTTCTGCTGAGTTGCCGCGCACTGGGCCGTGGCGTGGAGCACCGCATGCTCGCGGCGCTCGGCCGGATCGCGCAACAGCGCGGCCTGGCGGCCGTGGAGGCCCGCTATGTGCGCAGCCAGCGCAACCGTCCGGCGCTGCTGTTTCTGGAAGGCGTCGGCCTGCAATTCCAAAGCGTGCGCGGCGAAACGCTGCTGTTCCGGTTTCCGTGGGAGTTCGCGGCGCGGATCGCATACGAGCCGTCCACCGTGTTGCCGAGAACGGCGGACGGGACGCAGCCTTCCCCGGTGAGCCGCGATGCCATCCGGTACGCGCGGATTGCGACCGAACTGCGCACCGTCACACAGATCCTTGCACAAATGGAGAGCCGGGGGGCGGACTTCAGTCCGCGCGGGACTTTAGTCCCGCCAGAGTCTCCCCGTTCCGATCTCGAGCGTCAACTCTGCCGCATCTGGTCCGGAATGCTCAACGTGCAGCCCGTGGGCGTTCACGACAGCTTCTTCGACCTGGGCGGCCATTCTCTGCTGGCCGTGCAATTGCTCTCGCGCCTGAAGGAAGACCTGGGCATCGAACTGTCGCTCGAAGTGGTGTATGGCGCGGACTTCACCGTGGCCGAACTGGCCAAAGCCATCGAGCTGCGCGAGATCGAAATGGCCGGTGCAGACCAATATGCCGCCATGCTGGCCGAAGTGGAGAGCCTCACCGACGAGGAGGTGCGCGAACTGTTGGCCAAGGAAAGCGGGGATCGACCGTACTGAGCGATGCGGATTCTGCTAACCGCCAACGCATCCTACGTGCCGCCCCGCGGCGGCGCCACGCGCAGCAACCTGCTATGGCTGCGCTACATGGCGGCCGCGGGGCACGCCTGCCGCATCGTAGCGGCCGCGCTCGCCGAGGACGCCTCCAAACACGTGCAGATGGCGCAGGAAGGTCTCGACCGGGCAACGCTCCTGGAACGGGGCGTCGAGGTCCATGAAGTCGCGGAGCGTGCGCGGCTAGCGCCGGCGCTGCGCCGCCAGATTCGCGAATTCCAGCCGGATTGGGTGCTGGTTTCATCGGAAGATTTGGGCCACGCGCTGCTCCATGAAGCGCACCTCTCGGCGCCCGGACGCGTGGTCTATCTGGCGCACACGCCGCAGTTCTTTCCCTTCGGCCCGGCGAGTTGGAACCCCGATCCGAGCGCCACGGAATTGGTAGCCGGCGCGGCGGGCGTGGTGGCCATCGGGCAGCACACGGCCGCGTATATCTTGCAGCACACCGGACGACAACCGGTGGTCATCCATCCGCCGATCTATGGCCGCGGACCGTTTCCGAATCTGGCCTCGTTCGATGCGGGCCTGGTCACCATGGTCAATCCGTGCGCGGTCAAAGGCATCTCGATATTCAAGGCGCTGGCGGAGCGCTTCCCCACGCACGGCTTCGGCGCGATGCCCGGATGGGGCACCACCGCCGCCGACCGCGCGGAACTCGCCGCGCGGCCGAACATCGCGATGCTCCCGAACTGCCGCCACATCGCGGAGTTTCTGAGTCGCACGCGTATCCTGCTGATGCCGTCGCTTTGGTATGAAGGGTTCGGGCTGACCGTGATGGAAGCCATGCTGCACGGCATCCCCGCGATTGCGAGCGACTCCGGCGGATTGGTGGAGGCCAAGCTGGGAACGCCATTCGTGGCGCACGTGCCCGCCATCGAGCGCTACATGCCGGTCTTCGACGAACACTCGCTGCCGCAGCCCGTGATCGAACCGGCGGACCTGCGGCCGTGGGAGGAGGCCCTGCGCGCGCTGCTGGCCGATCGCGCGCTATACCGGCGGGTTTCGGCGGCTTCGCGGGAGGCCGCGCTGCGCTTCGCCGGCAGCCTGGATGCCGGGCGCATGCCGGAGTTTCTGCAATCGCTCCAGCCGGGGAATACCGTCCACGAACGTCCGTCACTGGCCAACTTATCGCCCGAAAAGCGGACCCTGCTGTTGAAGCTGGCGCGCGTCCGGAAGCATTAAATGCGCATCCTGCTGGCCCAAAACGCGCTCTACTATCCGGCGTACGGCGGCGGCGACCGTTCCAACCGCTTGCTGCTGGAGGCACTGGCCGCGCACGGCCACGAATGCCTGGCGGTGGCGCGCATCAGCCGCTTTGGCGCTGCCGGGCACGCGCAATACCTGGATGAACTGGCGGCGCGCGGGGTTTCGCCGCTATCCTCCGAGGACGGCGTTATGGTGTTTCGCCGCGCGGGGGTGGAGGCGCACGTGGTTACGCATCGTCCCAATCTGCGAGCCTACTTCTCGGCGCAAATTGCGGCGTTCCGGCCCGACGCGATCCTGGCCTCCACCGACGATCCCGCGCAACTGCTGCTGGAAGTCGCCGTACGGTCGGATAGCCGCACTGTCTACCTGGCGCGCGCCACGCTGGCGTTGCCCTTTGGTCCGGATTGCGCCTTCCCCAGCCCGGCCAAAACGGAGGTGCTGCGGCAGGCCGATGCGGTGGTGGGAGTGAGCCGCTACGTGGCCGACTACGTCCGCAAATGGAGCGGCATTCCAGCCGTGCATGTGCCGATTTCGTTGCTGGACCCGCCGCCATATCCGGAGTTGGGCCGCTTCGAGAACGAGTTTGTCACGCTGGTGAATCCCTGCGCGGTGAAGGGCATTTCGATCTTCCTGGCGCTGGCCGACGGCATGCCCGATGCGCGGTTTGCGGGCGTCCCCACCTGGGGCACAACCCAGCAGGATCGCGCGGCCTTGGCCCGCCGCGCCAACGTCACGCTGCTCGATCCCGTGGATAACGTGGACGACATCCTGCGCCGCACGCGCGTGCTGTTGGTCCCCTCGTTGTGGGCCGAGGCGCGGTCGCGGATCGTGGTGGAGGCCATGCTGCGGGGCGTGCCGGTAATCGCCAGCGATATCGGCGGCATCCCGGAGGCCAAGCTGGGCGTGGACTATCTGCTGCCCGTGCGGCCGATCGAGAGGTACCAGTCGCAACTCGACGAGCAGATGGTGCCGCTGGCGGACGTGCCGCCGCAGGATACTGGGCCTTGGCAGGCGGCGCTCCAGCGATTGCTCACGGATCGCGCCCATTATGACGAACTTTCGTGGGCCTCGCGCCATGCGGCGTTAGCCGAAGCCGAGAGCCTGAGCGTGCAACCGTTCGAGGATCTCCTGGCGGCCGTCCTGGTCCACCCGGGAAGCACAACCACCAGCCACCAGCCACCAGCCACCAGCCACGGCGAGCCATGCTCGCCTGCCCTCGACCGCCTCTCCCAGGATCGCCGCAAGCTTCTGTCATTGCGCCTCCGTCGCATCTCCGCTGGCCACCTTGCGTCCGGCGCGCTACGCCTCTTCTGCTTCCCGCATGCCGGGGGCGGCGCCGCGGCGTTCCAATCCTGGGGCGAGCGCCTGCCGCAACCAATCGCGGTGGTGCCCATGCGCCCACCGCCGCGCAGCCATCCTGGCGACATGGCCGCCCTGGTCGCGGCGCTGTACGATTCCATCCAGCCTTATCTCGACGATCCGTTCGCCTTCTTCGGACACAGCATGGGCGCGGCTGTGGCGTTCGAACTGGCGCGGCTGCTACGGCGGCAAGGCCAGCCGTTGCCGCTTATGTTGGTGGCTTCCGGCGCGCGTGCGCCGCAATTCCGCCGCGGACATGTGCCGCCGCCCGAACCCAGCGACGCCGAATTCGTAGAGGCGCTGCGCCGCTTACAGGGAACGCCGCCCGAAGTGCTCGACAATCCGGCCCTCATGCAACTGATCTTGCCCGCCCTGCGGCAGGACGCCGCCATTTACCGCAATTACATCTACGAAGAACAGCCGCCCCTCCCTTGCCCGATCCGCGCCTATGGCGGAGTCGAAGATCCGAACGTAAGCCGCGCGCATCTGGAAGCCTGGACCTTGCAGACCACCGCGACGTTTGCCGTTCGCATCTTTCCCGGCGGCCATTTCTACCTGCAGGCTCACTGCCAGGAATTTCTCACGGCACTCGCGGGAGATTTATCCGTATGAAACAATACTTTGTTATGTAACGGCTCACTGCGCCTCGCGTCTCCTAGGTTTTTGGTACTATCTTCCCAGCTAGCCTGAGAAACACTTAACATGCGCTTAACATACTTCACATTCCTGACGACAGTATTCGCGGCAAGCCTTGCGGCGGCGCCCCCGGCGCGGGTCGCCACGCCGGCTACTTCGCGATGGATCGTGCTCCTGACCGAGAAGCCCGTGGTCGAGCAATACCCTGGGCGGATCGAGAAGATCCAGACAGCCGCCGCGCATTACCGGCAACATCTGCAGCAGGTGCAAGCCAGCCTGCGCCCGCACATCGAGGCCCTGCATGTGCGCGTGACCGGAGCTTTGCAGCACCTGCTGAACGGCATCCTGGTGACGGCCACGCCCGCGCAAGCCGCCGCGCTGCGCAAATTGCCCGGGGTGAGAGCCGTAGCGCCGCTACGCACCTATCACAAAGCGGACCAGCTCAGTCTTAGTAATGTCCAGGAGGCCTGGAACACGCCGGTAATCGGCGGTGAATCGAATGCCGGCGCGGGCATCAAGATTGGCATCGTCGACTCGGGCATCGACCAGACTCACCCGGCATTTCACGATCCCTCTCTGGTACCGCCCTCCGGCTTTCCAAAGTACGATAACGCCGCCGACCAAGCCTTCACGACCAATAAGGTCATTGTAGCCCGCAGCTACGTGAGCGATATCGTCGATTCGGATGTGTGCAGCACGTGCACCACGGCGTCGGAATCGCGGCCAGACGATCTTACAGCCCGGGATTTGGATGGGCATGGCACGGGCGTGGCTTCAGTCGCTGCAGGCGTGACAACGACCTACAACGGGGTCGGTATCACGGGCGTGGCGCCCAAGGCGTTCCTGGGCAACTACAAGATCTTCGGCTCGGATGAAGTGAATCCGAATGGCTCGGGAAATATTCTCCAGGCGGTGGAAGACGCAGTTACCGACGGCATGGACGTGATCAACCTATCTCTTGGCGGCCCCGTTTTCGGCGGGCCGCTCGATACCGGCTGTGGCCCGTATTCAGTGCCGAACTCGCCAATACAGATTTCGAGCGAAGCCTGCGACCCGCTGGCCTACGAACTCGAAAACGCCATGGAAAGCGCGCTGGTGACTGTGGTGGTTGCCGGGGGAAACGAGGGCGCGGACGGCTATCAGTTCAACTATGGGTGCGGCACACCTCCATGCGACAACTATTCGGCGCCCACCTTCAGCAGCGTCGGTTCCCCCGCGTATGCGCCGTCGGTCATCGCCGTGGGCGGGATCCAAAACGATGTGACCTATGTGCAGCAAGTGGAAGTATCCGGCCAGTCGCCTGTCGTCGCATATGAAAGCTATGATGGTCCCCCGCCCGATTCCCCCGTCACGGGGACTCTGGTGGACACTACCCAAGCCGGAAGTCTCTGCAGACCCGCGCCGCCGGCGACCCTCACAGGCGAAATCGCCTTGGTGAAACAAGGCGTCTGCACCGACGTGACCATGGTGACGGACGCGCAGAATGCCGGTGCGGTGGGCGTGATTGAGATCGCCTCCTCCAATGAGTTCTATTTCCCGTCGGGCCTTGCCGGCACGGGCATCCCCACGTTCGTCGTCGACCCGTCCGATGGCGCGACGCTGCGTAGTTATGCCGATAACATTTCGGGCGTAACCGCAACCATGGATCCCAAGCCATACCAGGTCTCTGCGGCATCCCAGGGCCTTCTTCCGTTCTCCATGGCGTATTTCTCGTCCCGCGGTCCCGTGACTGAGACGGGCTGGCTCAAGCCGGACTTGGTGGCCGCCGCCACCGACTTTCTGATCCCGACCCAGAATTACGATCCCGGCGGGGAACTGTTCAACTTCGCGGCGTATGGCGCCACGCAGGGCACCAGTTTTGCGACTCCCATGGTGACCGGCAGCGCCGCACTGGTAAAGCAGACCAATCCCGGTCTGACTCCGCTGCAGATTAAGTCCGCCTTGGTGAACAGCGCGGCTCTCTCAAACCTGACTACATCGGACGGTAGCGCGCAAGCATCCGTGACGGAGGTCGGGGCGGGACTGCTGCAAACCCAAAACGCGGTGGTCTCCACCGTGCAGGTCGTGCCGTCGTCGGTGTCCATTGGAATCTATCAAGTATCGCTGATCACTTCGCAGCCATTGACCATCTCCAACACCGGTACCAGCTCGGTCACTTTGACGATGAAAGTTGTGCAGCTCACAACCTCACCCGGAACTAACATTTTCGTAAACGGCGCCAATTCTGCCACCGTTACCGTGCCGGCCAATGGCACAAGCACCGTAAATGTGACTCTTTCCGGGGCCGCGCCAACGGTAGCCGGACGCTTTGAAGGCTATATCACCGCGACTGGCGGGCCAGTGCCCCTCACCATCCCCTACATGTTCCTGGCGGGTGACGGCATTCCCTACGATATCGTTCCGCTCAACGGCACCCAGCCGGGCCAGGGTTATATTGCGTTCGACGGCGCTGTCGGCGCTTATAGTCCGTGGTACACGCCATGCGACACAGGGAACAATACTTGCATCAACGATTATGGTCCGATCGCCGTTCAGGTAATCGACCAATACGGAGCGCCGGTCGCGGACTACCCCATTTACTGGGGCGTTACCGTGGGCAACGGCGCGATCGATCCGAACAACAGTGATGTCGAAACGAACGAAAACGGTATCGCCGGCGCGGCGGTCTATGTGGGATCGTCGCCCGGCCCGCAGGAATTTGCGGTCGAAGTGATCGGCCCGACCGGAGCCACGATGACACTGCCCTTCGATGGCTATGCCCGCGTGCCACCGGCCATCAATGCGGGCGGCATAGTGGACGCGGCCAGTTTTAAGCTCACAACGGTTGCTCCCGGCTCCTGGATCTCCGTTTTCGGGACCAACATGACGGATACCACCCAGGGCGCTAACGGAGTGAACGGCGCGTTCGCGCGCTGTTCCGCGTGCAACGTGATAAACCAACCACTGCCGATGGGTATCGACGGAGCTGCGTTCAGTTTCGATACCTCGAGCCAGAGCTTGCCGGGACGTCTGAACTACGTAAGCCCAGGACAAATCAATCTTCAGGTTCCATGGGAACTGTCCGGCAATTCAGCGGACGTCAAGGTGATGGTCAACTATACGTACAGCGGGCTGTATACTCTCTCGCTGGGCACATACTCGCCAGGATTCTTCGTGATCGACTCGGCTAACGATGTTGCCGCTCTGGACCTCAGTTATAATCTCGTCGATTCCAGTAATCCGGTGGCCCGCGGCTCCTACGTGCAGTTGTATTTGAACGGCCTGGGGCTTGTAACGAACCAGCCGCCGGACGGCCTCGCGGCGCCTGGGCCGCCCAATCTGGCGATGACCACGGCCACTCCCACAATCACCATTGGTGGGCAGGCAGCCACAAACGTACAGTTCAGTGGCCTGGCGCCGGGCTTTGTCAGCCTTTATCAAGTGAACGTCCAGGTGCCCACGGGCATATCGGCGGGCGCGCAACCCATTACGTGCGCCATCGGCGGAGTGACTTCGACCGCCGGCCAACTGTATGTGAAGTAAGGCGGCGCCGTGCGCCGCCACTGCCGCCCCGCACCATGCGCTATAGTAAATCACTATAGCCATGGCCGACAAAGTCGCCGTATTCGACACCACGTTGCGGGATGGTGAGCAGGCCGCCGGCACGCGCCTGGGCAGTAGAGAAAAGCTCATGATCGCCCGGCAGTTGGCGCGGCTGAAAGTGGACATCATCGAAGCCGGCTATCCCGCGTCGTCTCCGGAAGACTTCGAAGCCGTGCAACTGCTCGCGCAGGAAATCGAAGGACCGGTGATCTGCGCCTTATCCCGCGCCGTGCCGTCCGATATCGAGGCTTGCGGGAAAGCCCTTGCCAAAGCCCGGCGCCCGCGCATTCATACCGGCATCGGCGTCTCGGACATCCATGTAGTCGGGAAGTTCCAGGACGAACGTTACGGCAAGAACATCGCGGAGAAGAAGGTCACCATGCTGGCCATGGCCGTGGAGGCGGTCAAGCTGGCGAAGAGTTATGTGACTGACGTGGAATTCTACGCGGAAGACGCCGGCCGCGCCGATCCCGGTTATCTCTTCGAAATGCTGCAGGCGGCCATCGAAGCCGGAGCTACCGTGGTCAACATTCCCGACACTACCGGCTACACCGTGCCGGAACAGTATGGCGCGCTTATCCGTTCCGTTCGCGAGAAGGTTCCTAGCATCGCGCAGGCCACTATTAGCGTACACTGTCACGACGACCTGGGCTTGGCGGTAGCTAATACTTTAAGGGGTGTGATGAACGGTGCGCGCCAGGTGGAAGGCACCATCAACGGTATCGGCGAGCGGGCCGGAAATGCCGCGATCGAGGAGGTGGTAATGGCCCTCCGCACGCGCCGCGACTACTTCGGCGTGGACACCGGCATCGATGCGCGGGAGTTTCATAGAACCAGCCGGCTGGTGAGCGACATGCTCGGCATGCCGGTACCGGCGAACAAGGCCGTTGTGGGCGGGAATGCGTTCTCGCATAGCTCGGGCATTCACGTCGATGGCTTCCTGAAAGACCGGGAGACGTATGAGATCATGCGTCCGGAGGATGTGGGGCTCACGGAAAGCCGCGTGGTGCTGACCGCGCGCACCGGCCGCCATGGACTGCGCGACCGTTTGGAAAAGCTGGGTTACTCGCTTTCGCAGGAGGAGTTGAACCAGGCTTACCAGCGGTTCCTGACCGTGGCGGACAAGAAGCAGGAAGTATTCGACGAGGGCCTGGTCGCCATCTTACACGACGAGATCCACCCTGCCGAGGAAGCTTACCAGCTTGAATATCTGCATATCTATAGCGGGACTTCGGCCATCCCGACGGCCACCGTCAGGCTGCGTGTCGGCGGAGAGGCGCGCGAAGGCGCGGCCATCGGCGACGGCCCTGTGGACGCCGTGTGCAAAGCCATCTCCGGAGCGACCAGGAGCGCGGCCAAGCTGGTGCGCTACGAGATCCGTGCTGTGACCAGCGGTACGGAAGCGCTGGGCGAGGTCACGGCGCAGCTTGAGGAAGGCGGCCGGAAGGTGGTGGGACGCGGCGCTTCCACCGATGTGATCGAGGCCAGCGCCAAGGCATATATCGATGGGCTGAATAAGTTGGCGCGTGGGCCTGCGGTTCACCTCCCTACAATTTAGGTTGCGGAAATTGAGCAGCGGATTGTTCGCGCTGCAACGTTCCTCGGTCTGGAAACCACGCGGCGCTTGTCCCATCCTCGAATCATGCGCCTGCGTGTGCCCGGTGGCGAAGGTGCTGGGTTTGCTCAAGGAACAAGAGTTCTTCGACTATGTCCGCCGAGATGCTGCCAAGGCATCTGCGGTGAGTGGGCACGCCGATCTCAATCCGGAGGAAGCGGAGTTGGATAAGGGATATCGTGAGATCTCCGAGGCCAAGGCCACTAGCGGTGGTGCAGCGTGGCTTTAATTGTAATCGCGGCGGTCGCGGCGCTGCTCGCCATTTCACGCTGGGTATGGTTGGACGCGGAACGACGAGGCATGAATCCCCGATGGGGAATCGGAGTGGCACTTATGCTGATTGTTTTTCTGCCGCTCTATTTCACGGTCCGAAGGCCGATGAAATGCGCGAATTGTGGGAAGGACATCGCATCCTCTCTTTTTTTGTGTGAGGAGTGCGGGGCTCTGTCTTCAAGCGATCCGAGCGAGAGCCGAGCCGGCCGGATACTCGGTGAAAGTTCGGAATAGAACTGGCTACGCCGACTTGGAATTCGCGGATTCCAAGCCGCCGCAACCGTCTGGCGACGGTACTATGGCGTCCAGGCCACGATTGCGATTTCATCGCCAGCCATAGAAGTGGAAGTTGGAGAGGTTTTTCGATAACGTAACGCCGATCGGTTATTTCACTTCGCGCAATTGCGCATCGAAAAACCGTTCCGCCGCCCGATAAGCCTCCAACCAATGCGCGTGCATCAGGAAATCGTGGATCTCATCCGGGAAGATCAACTGTTCCACATGCACGCGGCCCCGCAGCGCCTCCACCAATTCCACCGTCTGCCGGAAATTCACGTTGCGGTCGTCGTCGCCATGAATCAGCAGCACCGGCGAACGCCAATCCTTGACGCTCGCCATGGGCGACGAATTGAACGCCAGTCTCCCGTCCGCATCGTCTCTCCCGATGCCCAGTTCCTCGGTCCAGTCGTGTACGCCGTGCATGTCCACGCCGGCTGCAAACAGGTCCGATGCGCGCGCCAGACCCATCGCGGTCAAGTATCCGCCGTACGATCCGCCCCACAATCCGATGCGCGCGGGATCCACGTCGGGACGGTTCTTGAGAAACAGCCCCGCTCCCATCACGTCGTTGAACTCGCTGCCGCCGCCCGCTCCGTAGTTCGGCGCTTCGCGAAACTTCATGCCATACCCGATGCCGCTGCGATAGTTCACCGAGAGGACCACATACCCGCGGCTGGCCAGATACTGATTGAAGGCGTAGGAGTTGTTGTAGTAATACATGTAATGCCAGCCCAGCAGCATCTGCCGTTGCGATCCGCCGTGAAAGAACACCACCGCCGGATGCCGCTGGCCCGCCGTCTTCGGCAGAAATAACTGGCCGTGCAGGGTGAGGCCGTCGGCGGCCGGGAAGATCACCTGTTGCGGAGCAACCAACGCCTCGGCCTTCGGGAAGTCCGCCGGGATGGCGTCCAGCGCCAGGTCGCGCACGTCGCCAGATGACGTGCCCGATGCCAGCTTGATCGCGGGGCGCGCCGGCCGCGCGGTATCCGCGTAAAGGAAAACGATCGCGCCATCGCTGGTCACCGCGGGCGACCACTGCAACTCGGTGCCGCCTGCAACTTCGACCGGCATGCCGCCGGCCGCCGCCACGCGCCAGATGTGCCGCCGGTCGATATCGTCCTGGTTCGATGAGTAGACCATCTCGCGGCCTTCCGGCGTCATCGCCACGTGCTCCACTTCGAAGGCGCCCGGCGTGAGCAGCATGGCATCGCCGCCCGCAACCGGGACGGAATACAGATGCGTCCAACCATCGCGCTCCCAGGGAAACACCAGCCGGTCGCCGGCCCAGAACAGATTCCGCTCGCTTCCCAACCCGCGGAACACGCTGCCATCGCCTTCCGAGGCTTTCCAGACTTCTTTGCCGGCGATCTCCCCGCTTGAATCGGCAACCCGAATGGACCATGGCGGCCCGCTGCGCATGGCCACGAAGTACCTGCGATCGTCCACGGTGGGCATGCGCACGAACGCCACGCGCCGGCTGTCGGGCGACCACACCGGAAAGTCATCGTGATCCACGCTGGCATCCAGGTAGTGAACCGTTTTGGCCGCAGCGTCGTACACGCCGATGAAGCCGTGATTCCCGCGCCTGCTCACGAAGGCTAGGCGCGCGCCGTCGGGCGACCAATCCAGGCCACCATTCTGCCCGCGCGCATGGATCAACTGTTCCGCCGTACCTTTGCCGTCGAGCGGCGCCGACCACACTTGCCCCTTGCGCACGAAAGCCACGCGACCGCCTTTGGGATTTACGGAAGGCTGGTTGCCTTCGCCAATCAGGCGGGGTGCGGCATCGAGTGCCACCACCCACACCTGTTGCTCCGCGCCCTTGGGATCGCTGGCCGGATTCGGATACTCGCCCGCGCCGTTGGCGCTCTCGCCGCGCACATAGGCGATCTCGCGGCCGTCGGGGGTCCATCGCAGTTCGGAGATCTCCTGCCCGTCGTCCGCGGTGTAAGCGGTGACGCCATGGCCGCGATACTCGGGCGGCTCGGCGACCCAGATGTTGCGCACGCCGCGCGCGTTGTAGATCCAGGCGACCTTCCCGCCGGAGGGCGATACGACCGGCGCCGAGGGGAAGGGAGCGCTCATGACCTGCTCGAGCGTGAACGAACTCTGTGCACATGCGCAGGCAGCGCAAGCTAGCGCTACGGCGAGAAAACGGGATGAACGCATCCCTATAGATTACAGGATCACCATCTTGCCCACCCCATCCGCCCGATGCTCCACCTGATGGAACGCATCCGCGATTCGCTCCAGCGGGCGCGTGTGCGTGATCATCGCCGCAAACCGCGCCAGGTTCGCGGCCAGCATCTCGCGCGCGGCTTCCGTGTCATGATTCGACCGGCGCACGGTGTAGATCACCAACTCTTTGCGGCGCATCGGCGAGAACTCCAGCGGCACTTCCCTTTCCACGGCGATCCCGGTGACAATTACGCGTCCTGCGTTACGCACGGTGCGTAAGCAGTGGTTCGTCGAGCCGCCGGTCGCCGCGCAATCGATGGCTACATCCACGCCGCGTCCCCCGGTCTCGCGCAGGATTTCGCGCGACGGGTCCACCATGGCCGGATCCAGCCCCGCATCGGCGCCGGCCTGGCGCGCCAGTTCGCGGCGCGCGGCTACCGGCTCGACACACCAGACCCTCCCGGCGCCCGCCAATTTCAGAC
>Ga0302325_10015723_pt1 | contig 16076 bp, 16 predicted proteins | sample Palsa_T0_2_FD_201948 | JGI IMG/M metagenome (GOLD analysis project Ga0302325, IMG submission 201948) | Peat permafrost microbial communities from Stordalen Mire near Abisko, Sweden - Palsa_T0_2 | ecosystem: Environmental > Terrestrial > Soil > Palsa > Peat permafrost | place: Sweden: Abisko... | reverse complement strand
ACGAGCGCTCGACTGCGATCAATCCGGGCGAAGCGGTCGAAGAAAAGGTATCGCTGTCAGACCGGTTCGGACTCTGGCTCGGCTTTCACCGCGCCAGCCAGGACGAGTATCTGGCGATGGTCGAAGGATATATCGCTCACTTCCGGGTGCCGCTCGACGGCATCGACCTGCGTCGCGAGGCGTTGGAATGGGCAACGACGCGCGGCGCGCGATCGGGCCGCGTCGCCTGGCAATACGTACAGGATCTCGCCGGACGACTCGGCGTGAAGATGGAAAGCTGAAGCCGGCTTACGCGCCGTTGAGATATTGCGACGGATCGACCGGCGTTGAGCCCTTGCGGATCTCGAAGTGCAGTTGCGGCGATGTGACGTTGCCGGTCTGGCCCGACTTCGCAATCACCTCTCCGCGCTTCACCGTGTCGCCGCGCTTCACCAGGATTTCGCTGGCGTGAGCATAGGCGGTGACGAAGCCGTTGCTGTGACGGATCAGCACGAGATTGCCGTAACCTTTAAGCTCATTGCCCGCGTAGGCGACGATACCGTCTTCGGCTGCCTTGATCGGCGTGCCCTCAGGCACCGCCACGTTGATACCGTCGTTCTGCAATCCGTTCGGCGACGGACCGAAGCCGGCGATGACGCGGCCGCGAGCCGGCCAGCGGAAACCCGGCAGTGAACCTGCCGGCTCTGCGGTCTTGACCGCGTTCTGCTGCTCCGTGGCGGGCGCAGGCTCAGGCGTCGCGACACGCGCGCTATGCGGCGATTCCGCTGACGCGTACGCAGGAGCCTGAACTGGTGCGGGCGCAGCGACCGGCGCGGCCGACGCCTGGGCGCGCGGCGCTGTGAGACCGGCCTGCCCCGGCTGCACGTCCGGAATAACGATACGCTCGCCGACCCGGACCATGGTGTCCGGCGGGATGTTGTTGGCTTTAGCCAGCACCATGACCGGCTTTCCATATAGCCGAGCGATGCTGTGCAAGGTTTCGCCCGGCGCCACGACGTGCACGCTGGATGTCGGCGCCAGCGCGGTCTTCGGTGCGCCAACAGGCCCCATCGGCGGCATCACAGAGGCCGTCGAAGCAGGACGCATGGGCATATAACCAGCACCGGACTTAAGCCGCGGGATCACCAGATGTTCGCCCGGATGGATCGCGGTCGGATTGCTGATGTTGTTCGCCTGCATGATCGCGGAGACCGGCACGTTGTACTGCCGCGACATGGTCTCAAGCGTTTCGCCGGGCTCAACCACGACCGGCGTACCGCCCTCCCAGGTATAGGTCGGAGGCGGCGGAGCGGCTGGTATCGAGCCGGTAACTTCGGAATTGGGTTCGTAGGAACCCATGCCGCGGCCGCCACCGGACGATCCCGGATCGGCGCTAGCAAGGCGCGGCAGTGGCTGGCTATCGACGTGCGCGACCGGATGGCTTTGCTGCGGGATCGAGCCGGTCGTATCGCTGCGCGACGGTCCGCTGGAACCCCAACCGTCGCCGAAGCGGCCGGAATCGTTACTACAACTCGCGGCGCCCAATCCGATTAAGGAAACGGCAACCAAACGAGGCCAGATGGCCCACTTACGCGTCCCGTTCATCCCACTCGCCCGCACGCAACAAATACTAACGAGCGACTAAACTACGTTGCGGTAAACAGGCCTTTAAGTACGGGACAGAGTTTCTAAGTTTTCTGATGCCGCGCCATAAATATTAAAGCTCCCGGGCTTTTCCCGGCAGTAACGGCACAAATCGCACGGCGATCAGGTTCTCGCGCTCAACCTCGCCACTTGCTGATTTCGTCAACTTGACGATGTGCTGGGTGCCATGGTGCGGGCCAAGCGGCAGCAGCATCTTGCCGCCGTCTGCAAGCTGATCGAGCAGCCCATTCGGCACTTCTTGGGCAGCGGCGGTGACAATGATCCGGTCAAACGGCGCCTGGTCCGGCGCGCCGGCCAAACCGTCACCGGCCATGATTGTGACGTTGGAAAAGCCAAGGGTCTTGATCCGATCACGCGCAGCATCGGCCAAAGTCCGATACCGTTCGATGCTGACGACCTCACGCGCGAGCCGCGACAGAACGGCGGCCTGATAGCCCGAGCCGGTGCCAATCTCGAGCACGCGATGCTGTGGCCAAGCCTCAAGTTGCTCGGTCATGTAAGCAACCACGTAAGGCTGGCTGATAGTCTGCCCGCAGGCGATCGGGAGCGCCTGATCGGCGTAGGCGCTATCGGCGAATTCGGCGGCGACGAAGTGTTCGCGCGGCACCGCGTCCATCGCCTTAAGCACGGCCTGGTCGCTTATCCCGCGGCGGCGCAACCCGAGCTGGAATTCCATCCGTTCCACGTCGGCTGCTGAGTCAACGACCACGGTAGCCTCGCCCGGTAACCTCGGCTCATCCACGTCTGATAGGCCTTCTAGCACCGTAATTCGGCCTCATATACTGCTTGCCGATCACCGCCCTTGGGTTGATACAGACATTTCGCCAAAATGGCGGAACGGAAGGCGTATCCTTGCGTTACGGGCAGGCGACCGCCAGTCCCACGGGACCGGCAAGCACGGGAAATAGATGAATTCGGGACCAACCGCCGCCATTGGCCGGCGAATCCTCGTCGTGGAAGACGAACTGATGATCCGCATGCTGCTCGACGGCATGCTGGAGGACATCGGTTACACGATGACGGCCGAGGCCGGCGCAATTGACGAAGCAGTGGCGCTGGCAAAAAAGGCGGATTTCGACGCCGCCATCCTCGACGTCAATCTCAACGGCCAACCGATAACGCCCGTGGTCGAAGCCCTGATCGAGCGCGGCTTGCCGTTCGTATTCGCGACCGGCTACGGCGCGCGCGGCGTGCCAGAGGCTTATCGCAACAATCCGACGCTGCAGAAGCCGTTCCAGACCGAAGCGCTGGAACAGGCGCTCAAAGCCATAACGTCGAAGAACTAATTGCCGGCGCTAAAAAGCTTGGTCAGCCGCGACATCATCGGTTCATCGGTGATGTCGATCTTGAGCGGCGTGACGGTGATGCGGTTTGAATCGAGAGCGGCAATGTCGGTACCTTGTTCCGCTGTCGCCGCGTGCAACCGCGAATACGCAATCCAGTAATAAGGATTGCCGCGGCCGTCGACGCGCTGATCAATGTGCAGCCGCTCCTGCCGCCTGCGCCCCAGAGGACTGACGGTGATTTCCTTCACCGCTTCCGGCACGCAGTCGGGGAAATTGATATTGATAAGCATCTCGCCGCTCACGCCGTTGCCGAGCGTCTTGCGGATAATATCGGGTGCGAAACGCTGCGCCGTCTCCCAATGGATCGGTTGACCACTGCGCGACTTGTACGCCTGCGACAGCGCGAACGACGGAATGCCAAGCACCGCGCCTTCCATCGCACCGGCGACAGTGCCGGAATAGATCACGTCCTCACCGACGTTGCGTCCGCGGTTGACGCCCGACAGCACCAGATCGGGATCCTGATTGTTGAGCACGTGACGCGCACCCATGATGACGCAATCAGTCGGCGTACCGCGCACCGCGAAGCGGCGCTCCCCTACCTGGCGCAGCCGCAGCGGATCGTTGAGCGAAAGCGAATGCGCGACGCCGGACTGATCGAACTCCGGCGCGACAACCCAGACGTCGTCGGAGAGCTCGCGCGCGATCTTCTCGCACACGTCCAGCCCTTCGGAGTTCACACCGTCGTCGTTAGTAACCAGAATTCGCAATGCTTCCTCGCTAGATGCTTTTCTCAATCTTTTTCATGCCGCCCATATAGGGCTGTAGCACGTCCGGCACAGCAATCGATCCGTCTTCCTGTTGGTACGTCTCCATCACCGCAATCATCGCGCGGCCGACAGCGACGCCGGAACCGTTGAGGGTGTGTACGGGAACATTCCGGCCCTCTTTGGTCTTGTAGCGCGCATTCATGCGCCGCGCCTGGAATTCGCCGCAAGTCGAGCATGACGAGATTTCCCGGAACATGTTCTGCCCTGGAAGCCATACCTCGATGTCGTAGGTCTTTTGTGACGCAAAACCCATATCGCCGGTGCACAGCGTCACCACTCGGTAATGCAGGTCGAGCTTTTTCAAAACCTCCTCGGCGCAGGCCAGCATGCGCTCCTGCTCGTCCTTGCTCTGCTCAGGCGTTGTGATCGAAACCAATTCGACCTTGGTGAACTGGTGCTGCCGGATCATGCCGCGCCAATCTTTACCAGCGGCTCCAGCCTCGGCACGAAAGCATGGTGTGCAAGCGGTAAGCCGCATCGGCAATTGGGCTTCATCGACGACGGATTCCCGGACGAGATTAGTCAGCGGCACTTCGGCGGTGGGAATGAGCCACTTTCGAGTAGAAATCATTTCAAGAAGATCAACACTCTGCTGAAACATTGGCGAAACGTGGCGTCGATACAAATCGAAAAGCTCCTTCGACATATCAAGGTAAGCCCGGACAACCTCCGCCTCCTCTTCAGCAAGTCCAGATTTTGATATAATTCCCCCAATCTTGTTGCGCAGTATGTCATTTTTTTCGACCACCGACGCAGTTTTCGACTCAAATTCAACCACCTTTGCACGAGTATTCTCAAGGCGCCGCTGCATATCCTTCGGAACCAACGACGAAAGCGCGAAGAACTGATCATCAAAAAACTTTGGCAGTTGCGCCGTACCAAACATCGCGTCTTCATTGACCAATAGCGGGGGCGCGATTTCGGTGTAGTCGTGCGGTTCGCTGGTGTGGACGTCGAGAAAGAATTGTCCGAGCGCGCGCTCGAGACGAGCCAGACCTTTTTTCAGAACAACGAACCGCGCGCCAGAAAGCTTTGCAGCAGTCTCGAAATCCATCTGCCGCAGCGATTCGCCGAGATCGAAATGCTGCTTAGGCGCAAAAGTGTCCTCTGGTGCCAAATGCGGCTTCTGAAGCTTATTCAGCGACTGTTTAACCAGTTTCGAAACAGTACTGGACGAAACGCCAAATCTTCTTGCAATAGCGGAATTATCGGCTTTGTCAGATTGAGCCGTGTAAATGATTAGTTCCCGGCCTTTCGGGGTTAAACGCCCGCCCTTGCGCATAATTGCGAATTCACGCTTCGCGCCAAAGCGGTGATGTTCGACGTTGTCTTTTTCATCTTCACCATCTGGCACTTCAGGCAGCGGTAAGTTTGGAATTTGCGCAAGTAGATTGCTCAATTCACTCTCTGCCTCTTTCTGCTCTTCCTCCATTCTAGCGATAGAAGCTTTATCGTCTTCGACTTGCGCCATCAGACGATTGAACATCGCATCATCCTTTTTTGATTTAGCGATGCCAATCTCCTTCGACAGAGCATTGCGCCGCGCCAAGGTCTCTTCCTTGACACGCAAAATAGTTCGTCGGCGTTCGTCAATTGATATAATATGGGCCGCAGAAAAACGTTTCCGGTCCTCGTCGTTAAGAGCGCGCCTTCCCAGCATTTGGTCGAATGCGGTTGGATCTTGCCGGATCGCGTGGATGTCGTGCATCTGTGTTCCCAAGCGGTCATGCCAAGCCTTGTGCCGGGCATCCCGATTCAATTTGCACCATGCCTAGTTAAACGAGATGGCCGGGACAAGCCCGGCCATGACGAATCAATAAAGCCAATAATATTCGTAACTTACTCCGCCGGCTTGGCGGCCGCTGCAGCCCGTTCGCGGGCAACGCGCTTCTCCACCATCCGCACCGACCAGATCGAGCCCTCGTAGAGCGCGACCAGCGGCAATGCCAGCGACATCTGGCTGAGCACGTCGGGCGGCGTGAGGATCGCGGCAATCACGAATGCGACGACGATGAAGTAGCGACGCTTCGATCTGAGCTGGTCCGAGGTGATGATGCCGACACGTCCCAGCAGGGTCAGCACTACGGGAAGCTGAAAGGCGATTCCGAACGCCAGGATCAGCTTCATCATCAGCGAAAGATAATCTTCGACTTTCGGTAACAGTTCGATCGAGGCCTCGCCGGGGCCGCCCATCTGTTGCATGCTGAGCGAGAATCGCGCCAGCATCGGCCAGACCAGGAAATAGACCACCATCGAACCCAGCGCGAAAAAAAACGGCGTGGCGATCAGGTAAGGCAGGAACGCCTGCTTCTCGTTGCGATAAAGCCCGGGCGCAACAAACATGTAGATTTGGGTCGCGATGATTGGGAAGGCGATGACGGCTGCGCCGAATAGCGAAAGCTTTAGCTGCACCACGAAATATTCGAGCAGGCCGGTGTAAATGAACTTCGAGTTCTCGGCTCCGGCGACCCAGATATAGGGCCACGTCAACACGTTGTAGATGTGCCGGGCGAAGAAGAAGCAGACGACAGCGGCGAGGAAAAACGCGGCGAGCGCCTTGATCAGCCGCGAGCGCAGCTCGATCAGGTGGTCCATCAACGGCGCCTTGGTCGCCTCGATCTCTTTTTCTTCGTCGTCGCTGCGGCTCATTCGGAGCGCTCTGTATTGACGGGCGCGGCAGGCTCGGCTGCGGATTCGGTGGTGGGCGCAGCCGGCGCGGGAGGCTCAAGGGCGCTAACCTCGACCGGAGTCGTTGGCGCGGCGGACTCGATGGCCGGAGTTGGCGCCGCCGGCAGTTCCGCAGCAGGCGCGTCGGCTTTCATCACCGGCGAGCCGTCGAACGAGCGCTCGATATCCTTGCCCATCGCCTCGACGTCGCTGCGGACGTCCTTGAGCGGGTCGTAGTTCTTGAAATCGTGCGCCATCTCGTCGACCTGCTTTTTCAGGTCGCCCATCTCGGCTTCGCGCATCGCTTCCTGGAACTGGTTCTGGAATTCCGCAGCCATGCCGCGGACTTTGCGCGTGTACTGGCCGAGCGTGCGCAATACACCGGGAAGTTCCTTCGGCCCGATCACGATCAGCGCCACGATGCCGATCAGTACGAACTCGGTCCAACTGATGTCGAACATGGAAACTCCGCGGCCGCCTGCCGCGCGTCGTTTAGCTCAATCCGGGCCGGCCGTCAGATGGAGGGTTAGGTTAGACCTTGCTCTCGGAGCGCTGCTTCAGGTCGGCGGGTGTTTGATGGTCGATGGTCCGGATCGGCGCTTCGGTCTTGGGCGCCGCATCGGCCGTATCTTCGTCGGACATACCCTTCTTGAAGGCTTTGATGCCCTTGGCGACGTCGCCCATCATGTCCGAAATCTTGCCGCGGCCGCCGAAAACCAGCAGCAGAACCGCGCCGACGATCAGCCAATGCCAGATGCTCAAGGAGCCCATGAAACCCTCCGACCGCAACGGCGCTCGGGCCCGCGGCACTATATCGATTTCGCCAGAACCTAGGCGTCAAGTGGGGCAAAAACAAGCGCAGCCGCGGTGCTCTGCCGCCGCAGGGTGAACCCGCCTCTGTCAGTGCTGATATCGGGCGAAGAGCCCGGTTATTCCTCGCTGCGGCCTTCGGGCGGAGCAAGGCCGAGATCGAGATCGTCGGGCTCCAGCGGATCTTCGTCGTCACGCAGCAACGGATCGTCGGAAGGAACCGGCACGGCGAAATCGGAGGGCACGCCCTTCTCGACGAGCCCGGCGCCACGCAGTTCGTCGAGGCCGGGCAGGTCGGTCACGGCCTCCAGCCCGAAATGCGACAGAAATTCTTCGCTCGTGCCGTAAGTCACCGGCCGGCCCGGCGCCTTGCGGCGGCCGCGCAGTCTTACCCAGCCGGTTTCCAGCAATACATCGAGCGTTCCCTTGGAGGTCGTGACGCCACGAATGTCCTCGATCTCCGCACGGGTCACCGGCTGATGGTAGGCGACGATCGACAGCGTCTCGATAGCGGCGCGTGACAGCTTTCGTGTCACCGTCGATTCATGGGTCAACAGCCAGGCAAGGTCGGCTGCAGTACGGAGCGTCCATTTGCCGGCGACGCGCACCAGATTGACGCCGCGGGTTTCGTATTCCTTCTGCAACTGCGTAAGCAGCGCATGCGCGTCAGCATCCTCCGGCAGGCGCTTCGCCAAAACCTTCTCGTCGAGCGGGGCCTCCGCGGCAAACAGCAACGCTTCAAGAATGCGCAACTCTTCGGCGCGCTCCTGCTGCTGCGTGTTGTCGACCACTACCCTCATCTCCGCCGCCTGTGGCATGCAATCCTCTTCCCTCTTACCCATTCCCCGTTTCGGCGGCCATGCCGCCTGCTCCTGGATTCTCACGCTTACGCACGTAAATTGGTGCAAATGCTGTGTGCTGATTCACTTCGAGCTGGCCTTCACGCACCAACTCGAGCGTTGCAGCAAAGGTCGAAGCCAATACGGTGGCGCGCAATGACGGCTCGACCAGATACTCGGAGAGATATTGATCGAGCGGACACCACTCGAGCGATAGGCCAATCAGCCGCTCCAACGCCTCGCGCGCTTCGGCCAGTGACCACACCGTGCGCTTCGGCATCCGCACGACCGCCCGCGATTGAATTTGCCGCCGTCCGGCGTAGGCCGACAGCAGATCGTAAAGCGTCGCCGACCATTCCGGATGCTTGATCTCTTCGATGGCCTCCGGCTGGCCGCGCTGGAAAACCTGGTGGCCGAGTTGCGGCCGGTCCATCAATTGCTGCGCGACATTGCGGATCGCTTCAAGCCGGCGCAGCCGCTGCGCCAGCGCATTCGCCATGTCCTCGGCGCTGGGCCCATCCGGCCCGAGCTGCTCGGGCAACAGCAGCCGCGATTTGAGGTAGGCGAGCCACGCCGCCATCACGAGATAGTCGGCCGCGAGCTCCAGCCGCAGCTTTCGTGCCGCTTCAATGAAGACGAGATATTGATCGGCCAGCGCGAGAATCGAAATCTTGGAGAGATCGACTTTCTGCTGCCGCGCGAGCGTAAGGAGCAGATCGAGCGGGCCTTCAAAGCCCTCGACGTCGACCACCAGCGCCGGATCGTCCGTGGCGCGCTCCGGAAGCTCGCCCTCGAATTGCAAATCTTCCGCGTTCATGTGGTCCCTTCCGCAGCTTGCCAAACGCCGCTCATCAGGCGGGCAAATTCAGCGCGGCTCGCTGCCATGTCGATCGGCTTCGCCGGCCGTTTCGTTGCCAGCGCCGTCGTCGCACGGCGTGCGGCCTCCCCGGTCAGTACCGGAACCGCGGCAGCAACCTCGCGCATTTCCGGCATTTGGCCGTTGCAGTGCAGGATCACGTCGCAGCCGGCGGCAATGGCCGCTTTGGACCTCTCGCCGACCGAACCTGACAATGCCTGCATCGAGATATCGTCGCTCATAAGAAGGCCCGCAAAGCCAATCGAATCACGAATCACGTCGCGTACTATACGGGGCGATATGGTGGCCGGGGCCAGTGGGTCGAGGGCGCTGAACACAACATGTGCAGTCATAGCCATCGGCAGAGCTTTTAGCGGCCTAAAAGCGGCAAAATCGGTACGATCCAGAGTTCCCTCGTCCGTATCGACAACCGGAAGGCGGTGGTGGCTATCTGCGGTCGCCCGGCCATGGCCGGGGATGTGCTTTAGGACCGGCAGAACGCTTCCCTCAGCCAGCCCGTCTGCAATTGCTCCAGCGATAGCGGCGACCTTGCCGGGCTCCGTGCCATAGGCCCGATCTCCGACCACAGGGTCCGCGCCCGACACCGGCACGTCGACGAGCGGCAGGCAGTCAACGTCGATCCCAAGAGGCGCCAGATCGGCCGCAATCAGCCGTGCGCCGAGACGCGCCGCCGCCAGTCCCTTTTCACGGTCCTGGTCGAAAAGTGCCCCGTAAGCGGCGCCAGGCGGATAGCTTGGCCAGTCGGGTGGACCGAGGCGCTGCACCCGGCCACCCTCCTGGTCGATCAGAACTGGCGCTTTATGGCCAACAATGGTCCGGAAATCGTCGATGAGGCGCCGGAGCGACTCGGCACCCGCAACATTTCGCTTGAATACGATGAGGCCCCACGGCTGCATTTCGCGCAGGAAGCCGCGCTCTTCATCGGTCAGCGTTGAGCCGGCAACGCCGGTGATGAAAGCACGCATCGCGCGCCGATTAGCGCGCGCCCCCGTCTAGGGTCAAGGAAACGGCTGCTAATTCCTTTGGACGATGCAGCTGCCGCCCGCAGCTTTCAGGCTGCTGCACATTGAAGCTGCCGACTCCGCCGACGCGAACGGCCCTACCATGGCGCGGTAGTATGTGCCTTTCTCGCCGAGATCGGCGCGACGGATGCTGGCGTGATGGCTGGCGAGCTGCCCCGGATATTTAGCTTGCAGTTCCTTGTAGGAGGACTCTGCGTCGGCCTCACTGCGCTGCGAGGTAACTTGTACCGAATAGCCGCCGCCCGCGGGGGCCGAAGAGGCCGCCGTCGGCGTTGTCGCGAGCGGAGCATTGGCAGACTCGGCGCGCGCAACTTGCGTCCTTGGCGCTGGCGCGGCGCTGCCTTGGCTTCCCGGCATCAGAGAAAGTGGCGCATTAGCCGATGGCCTCGGCGCCGGCGCGGCTGCTCTCGGCGCTATCGGAGCCGGCGCATGAGTGGCAGGCGCCGACTGAGCTGCCGGATCGATGTTTGCGGGGGGCGGCTGATTGGTCCGTATCGTGACCGTATGGATCTTCTTCGGCTCGGCTGTGCCGGATGCGGCGGGTGGTGCCGGAGGTGCAGCACCAGGAGGTGGTGGAAACACCGACTGCCCTTGGGCCCCATTGGCCGATTGCGCAGCGGGCAGCGTAGCGCTTTGCGGCACGACGGGGATCGTCGCCACAACGCGCGGCGGCGCATTCTGCGGCTGGATTGGCACTGGTTGTTCTTCCCGCGGCACCAGCTTTTCGGCGGTATTGGCGGCGCTCATCCCCGGCGCGGACGCAGCTTGTGCCGGAACGATCTTGTTTGGAGAGTCACTCGCCTTGATGATCGGCGGCAGCGACGGAATGAACGACTTGCCGCCGAACATGGAGTGATAGGCAAAGGCGCTGGCGGCCCCGATGAAGACCAAACCGATCACACCCAGGAAAAGCGCGAGACCGCTACGACGCGGCGCAACATCGGTCTCGTCATACTCCTCTGCGGCGTAGCCTTGATCGTCAGCCCCCTCGTGCCACTGCCCGTCGTCGTCCTGATAGCCTTGATCATCGGCGTCAGCGTAACCGTCTTCGGACTCATAGGCCCCAACGCGAGCCTCAGGGACGAGCGCCGGCAATTGCCGGCCCCGCGGCAATGAAGGCAGAGGTGGTTCGTCCTGGTATTGATCGTCATAGGCCAGCGGCGCGTTGCGGGTATCGTGTTCAGCGGCTGGTTCACGGTATCTGTTATCGAAATGCGGCTCGCGGGCTTCTTCCTGGCTGAAACGCGGATAGTCGTCGCGCAACGCTGGATGCGCCTCGGCAGCCTGCGCCTCGGCGTAAGTCTCTTCGGCGTATTGATGTTGATCGTCGTAGCGGTCCTCGGCTGCCCACTCTTGAGCCGATGCGACAGGCGCTACATCGTCTTCATAGTGCTGCACGGGCTCCCGGCGCGCGCTGGTCCGGTAGTCACCGGCCGTGTCGGTTTGACCGATCAGACGCGCCAACTCGGCGAGCGGATCGCGCACCGAGTCGGGCGAATTCGCGTCGATATCATCGCGACCGCGATTAGCGCGAAAAGAGTTGTCAGCCATGAACGCCTCTGGTCGGGCGGTTACGCAATACTGATCTAATTCCCCGTTATCCGCATGCCTAAAGTCCCCGGCACGTAATGCGGACTAACGCATCTCGCTCGGCGCCCCGACCCCCAAGAGCGCAAGACCTGATGCCAGCACCGTAACAACACTCTGTACGAGCACCAGACGAGCTTCCGTTAACTCTCGATCATCTTGGATAATGAAGCGTAAATGAGGCGCACTATTACCCAACGAATATAGGGCATGAAATTCACTCGCTAAATCGAACAAATAAAAGGCAATTCTGTGCGGTTCGTGTGCCGTTGAGGCGGCCTCAACGACCCGCGGATAAAGTGCGACGTTCCGTATCAGGGCAAGTTCGGCTGGATCTGAGAGCCGATCCAGTCTGGCCGAATCCGCCAGACCCGCAATGTTCTCCTGCAGGTCCGGAAAAGCCGTCCGGGCGTTGCGGAATATCGACTGGCCGCGGGCATGGCCGTACTGGACGTAGAACACCGGGTTGTCGCGCGACTGCTCGATCACCTTGGCGAGGTCGAAATCGAGCACCGCGTCGTTCTTGCGAAACAGCATCATGAAGCGGACCGCATCGCGCCCGACTTCATCGACCACTTCACGCAGCGTGACGAACTCCCCGGCCCGCTTCGACATTTTGACCGGTTCGCCGGCGCGTAGAAGCCTCACAAGCTGGATGACCTTGACGTCGAGATCGGCCTTGCGATCGCTCAATGCCGCGACCGCGGCCTGCATCCGTTTGATGTAGCCGCCATGGTCGGCACCCCACACATCGATCAGACTTTTGAAGCCACGCTCGATCTTGGTGCGATGATAGGCAATGTCGGACGCAAAATAGGTGTACGAGCCATCGGATTTTTTCAGTGGGCGATCGACGTCGTCGCCGAACTCCGTCGAGCGGAACAGTGTCTGCTCGCGGTCTTCCCAATCCTCGACCGGCGCACCTTTAGGCGGCGGCAAGCGGCCGTCGTAGACAAAGCCGCGCTCGCGCAGCCAGTCAATCGTTTGGGCGACGATGTCGGTTTTGCCCGCAATCAGAGAACGCTCCGAATAAAAAACATCGTGCTTAATGTTGAGCGCTTCGAGATCGGTGCGAACGGCTGCCATCATCATCTCGATCGCTTTGGCGCGCACGACCGGCAGCCATTCGGCCTCCGGCTTACTTTTCAGTGTGTCGCCGTATTGCTTGGCAAGCGCCACGCCAACCGGCTTGAGGTAATCGCCCGGATAAAGTCCTTCCGGGATTTCGCCGATTGTTTCACCGAGGGCTTCGCGATAGCGAAGAAAGGCCGAGCGCGCGAGCACGTCGACCTGAGCGCCAGCATCGTTGATGTAGTATTCGCGGGTGACTTTGAATCCTGCAAAGTCGAGCAGACTTGCCAGGGCATCACCGAACACTGCGCCGCGGCAGTGACCGACGTGCATGGGCCCGGTGGGATTTGCTGACACATATTCAACGTTGACTGGCGTGCCGCCACCGATGCCGCTTTCGCCATAGCGTGTGCCCGAGTGCACGACGCCGCACAGCGCATCGATCCAGGCGGCCGGCTTCAGCGTCAGATTGATGAAGCCAGGCCCCGCGACATCGACCTTTGCGACAAGGCTGTCGGCGCGAAGTTTCTCGGCGATTGCTTCGGCAAGTTCGCGCGGTTTGCGTTTGGCGTCCTTCGCCAGCACCATCGCTGCGTTGGTCGCGATATCGCCATGGGTCGGATCGCGCGGCGGCTCGACGGTGATGCGCGACTGATCGATGCCGGACGGCAGTATGCCGGCGGCAATCAGATCGTCGTTCACGCGGCGAACGTGATCGAGCATGTCAGCGAAAATGTTCTTTGTTGTCATACGTGCCGGCGCGACTAACGCAGTTCCGGGGTCGAGTCAAAAAGCCGGGCATGTTCGGCGAGCGCAAAACGATCGGTCATGCCGGCGATAAAATCGGCGATGCGGCGGGCCCGCAACGGCTCCGGCAGGTCGTTCAGTCCCTCTTGCCACTCCAGCGGCAGGTCTCCGGGATGGGCGGTGAAGCGGGCAAACAGGTCGCGCACCACGCCGGCGGCCTGATTCATGACGCGCATTACAAGCGTGTGGCGATACATCCGCGCGGTCAGGAACTTTTTGATCTCCCGGTCAGCATCGCCGACCGCCTGAGAGAAACCGGCTATTGCCGCGGAAGCCAGCCGCACATCGTCAGCGGTGCGGGGTTTTAGTACCTCAAGCTTGCGGTTGGTTTCGGCAACGACATCATCGATCAAAAGGCCGATCAGCCGGCGGACCATTTCGTGAATTACCCGCCCCTCATCGAGCTCCGGATGTTCAGCCCGGATATCCTTGAGAATGCTGCCCGGCAGCGGCACCTGAGCAATGTCGTCGAGGCCAAACAGCTCAGCCCGCAGGCCGTCGTCGATATCGTGTGCGTCGTAGGCAATGTCGTCAGCGAAAGCTGCCATTTGTGCCTCGACACCGGCAAAGCTCCACAACTGCAAGTCCTGTAACTTGACGTAATCCAGGATCGTTTCCGGCACACCGTGCTTTTGGTACCGCTCCAGCGGATGGCCGGCGCGGTCGATAAGCGGCCCGTTGTGCTTGACCAATCCTTCAAGCGTTTCCCAGGTCAGGTTGAGGCCGTTGAAGCCCGGATAGCGTTGTTCCAGGGTTGTGAGAATGCGCAGCGACTGGGCGTTGTGGTCGAAGCCGCCGAACGCCGAAAGGCACTCGTCGAGCGCGCGCTCGCCGGCGTGACCGAACGGCGGATGGCCAAGGTCATGAGCGAGCGCCAGCGCTTCGGCGAGATCTTCGTCGAGCCCGAGCATCCGGGCCAAGGCGCGGGAAAGCTGGGTCACTTCGAGCGTATGCGTCAGCCGCGTGCGGTAATGGTCGCCTTCGTCGAATACGAAAACCTGGGTTTTGTGCTTAAGCCGCCGAAATGCTGTAGCGTGAATGATGCGGTCACAGTCGCGGCGGAACGCACTGCGGTTCTTGCTCGGAGGCTCGGGATGCAGGCGGCCGCGGCTTTGAGCCGGGTCGCAGGCGTAGGGAGCGAGGTGATTTCCGTCGTTTAGCGTCATTTTCTCAGGCCGTTTCCGAGGAAAACTCGGCCAATTGACGTTGCATGGGGGCACACTTAACTATCGTACGTAAGCTACAGCAATTACTGCGATTCTACGCAGGAGATATGAACGATGACGGCTGACGTCACGGTGACAGAGCGGGCGGCGCGGAAGATCGGTGAAATCCTCGGCCGTGAGCCCACAGGCACGATGTTGCGCGTCAGTGTCGAAGGCGGCGGCTGCTCGGGTTTCCAGTACAAATTCGACACCGAGCGCAGCAAGGCGGATGACGATCTCGTCATCGAGCGTAGCGGCGCGACAGTGCTGATCGATCCGGTGTCGGTCAATTACATGGCCGGGTCGGAGATCGATTTCGTCGACGACCTGATCGGCGCGTCTTTCAAGGTCAATAATCCACAGGCCACCGCGTCCTGCGGCTGCGGAACCAGCTTCGCGCTCTAAATTCCGCTAAGCTGCCGAGCGTGAGAATAGCCACCTGGAACGTCAATTCGATCAAGCAGCGTATTGACTCCGCGCGCGCATGGCTGGCCGAACGCCAGCCTGACATCGTCTGCCTGCAAGAAACCAAAACTGTCGATGATGGGTTCCCGCGCGAAGCGTTTGAGGGGCTTGGCTACAACCTCGCCATCCACGGACAAAAGACCTTCAACGGCGTCGCCATCCTGTCGAAGCTGCCGTTCGACGAAGTAAACAAGGGTTTGCCAGGCGACGACAGGGACGATCACGCACGCTTTATCGAAGCAGTAGTTTCGACCGCCGAAGGCGCGCTGCGGGTCGCCAGCATCTATCTGCCGAACGGCAACCCACCGGATACCGAGAAATATCCCTACAAGCTCGGCTGGATGAAGCGGCTGTCCGCCTACGCACGCGACCGGCTGGCGCTCGAAGAGCCGCTGATCATGGCTGGCGATTACAATGTCATCCCGACTGTGGCTGACGCCCGCAATCCCAAGGCTTGGGCGAACGACGCGCTGTTTTTGCCGCAGACGCGCGATGCCTACCGCTCGCTGATCAATCTCGGCCTCACCGACGCCGTGCGTGCCACCAGCGACGATGCCGGACTCTATTCGTTTTGGGACTATCAGGCGGGCGCCTGGCAGAAGAACAACGGCATCCGCATTGATCACATGCTGCTTTCGCCGCGCGCTGCCGACAGGCTCACCGACGCCGGCATCGACCGCCATGTGCGGAGCTGGGAAAAGCCGTCCGATCACGTGCCGGTCTGGATCGATCTTGCGATCGGAGCAGCTAGAGCAGCCGCCTGAGGCTGTCCGGCACCGGTGCGGTCTATCGTTAGGAAGCAACCCACCGTCGAAAGCAGGAGCCTCTTAACCAACTATTCACCATACGCGCCCAGATTCGGCTTATACCAAACCGTAGGGTGGCTGACTCTCTGGGGGATTCACGAATCACGTGGGGAATGATTCAAGGTGGCAAACGGAGGGGGTTTGCCATGGGCCAGGCGAT
>Ga0302325_10015722_pt1 | contig 16077 bp, 10 predicted proteins | sample Palsa_T0_2_FD_201948 | JGI IMG/M metagenome (GOLD analysis project Ga0302325, IMG submission 201948) | Peat permafrost microbial communities from Stordalen Mire near Abisko, Sweden - Palsa_T0_2 | ecosystem: Environmental > Terrestrial > Soil > Palsa > Peat permafrost | place: Sweden: Abisko... | reverse complement strand
GAGGGGGGATTCAAGGAGTTTACGCACCACCTTGGGGAGTCAGCGAAGGTGCTTCTGCGATCTGCGTGAGTGTTGCCCGTCAGGCCTGTCACGAACGGCGTAAAGGCCGACAGGAAACTCGGGAGCCGAGTGGTTGCCGCGAAATGAGCAGGCCCAAGATCCACAATTGGCTGACTGAATAGTAGAGCGCTCCACTACGGGGGTGAACTACACGGTCGGGGTGGAAACTGGGTGGACGGAGGCGCACCCCAGGAGACCCGCCTCAACACAACGGACGAAAACCACAACCTTGCCAAGGTGAGGGTCGCGGGTTCGAATCCCGTCTTCCGCTTCAAATTGCCAGCTAGAAGGCCATTTTTCAACCGGCCTCCGCATCCCGCCAGAGTCCTTCGCTTTCGACCCAAGTCGCTGCCGAGTGTCGAATCGACATGTGACTTCTCCGTCTTGACGATCGTCACCTGAGTCGTGAACTGAAAACTCCGTTTGGTCCGGCGGAAGAACTTGATCCAGGCGAAGTCGCTCTCGAACTGAGTCAGCGCACAGTCCTCAGTCTCTGCGGAGCGATATGGAGCGGGAGGCACCGTCGGTGACAATGTAATCGGCGATTCTGCGTCAAGCAGGCGTCACGGAAGTCACCCTGGGTGCTCGATCTCGAGTCCCAGGACTACTTCGACAACGCCGAGGTGGCTCGCCGGGCGATGCCGGCATACCCGCGGCTCACGGCTGTGTCGTGGGCTTGGGCTAGGTGATCGCGGGCTCGTTCGTAATCGCCTGGGCCTCCGCGGGCTAGGAGCATGCGGCCCCACTGCAAGTGGGTAGCGGCGGCAGCGAACTCCATCTGACCGCTGGCATTGAGCTCGGCCGCTTTGGCGAAGTGCGTATCGGCCTCGTTGTAACGGCCAAGCACCGACTCCAGGCTGCCGCAGTAAAACGCCACGGGGCTTCCGGCCGTCGCCCCGATGAAGGGAACCTGGTCGTCGAAAGGCACGAGCAGATCTAGGAGCAGCCGTGCCGGTGCTTCGGCGCGCAGTTCCGTGGCGACGTCGGCGTACGAGGCCACCGCAAAGATCCAGACGACGTCGTAGGGCAATGAGGCCAAGTCCGCGGCCGCAGCTTCGAGCATCTGGTGAGCCGTGTCGACGTTGCCGGCCTCCATGTGACCTTCGGCCAGCGTTGCACGGAACACCGGGAGTGCTGGGTTCTCGGCCGCGATCTGCTCGATCAACGGGACGAGCTCGCCATAGCGCCCCTGTTGGCGGCGGACGCCGATCATCTCGGCCCCGTAGAAGCCGAAGGCATCCGGCTGTCCACTCTCCGAGCCGATCTCCAACGCAGCCGTGGCGAGCTGTTCGGCTCTATCGTGATCCCCGGCCAAGAGTGCGTCGGCGGCGTCATTAAAGAGGGTGACCCACATCATCGTCGGTTGGCGGATTCCCTTGATCACGGCACGCATGGTTGCGAGGCACCGACGCGCCATCTCGAAGTCACCGGCTTGCACTGCGGCCAACCTGCCGTCGGCGCTGGACCAGAACAGCAGGTCGGGGTCCCCCAGGAGCTCCGACAGCTCCAGGGCCTCCTTTGCATCGACCATCCGCTCGTTGAGGGTGGAAGGGACCTGGAGCGGGTTGCAGATCAAATGCAGGGTGCGGATGATGGTGTCGGGATCCCTCAACCGCCGCGCCATCGCCCTGGCGGCGTCGGCCAGTTCCTGGCGCCGGTCCAGCGTCGTGCCCAAGGCGAGCTCGCTGCACAGCGTGGCGAGGAGGAGCGCGCGCTCGCGTCCGTCGTCATCCGGCAGGGCCTCGAGCGCGGATTCGATCACCTTGACCTTGTCGGCGTCGATCACCCCGATCGAGCTGAAGAAGCCGCGGCTGTTCCCTAAAGCAGCGGCCACGAGGCGGTCCGGAGCATCGAGTTCTTGGGCCCGGTAAGCCGCGTCGAGGAACGTGTCCCGGAAGCCCGGCAAGCCGGCCTGGCGCTGTGCCTCGCCCAAGGCCAGGCGCAGGTCACAGCCGACCAGGGGGTCGTCCTCCGGCACCATCTCCGCCAGTTGGAGTGCCCGGGAGAAGTACCGGACTGCGTCGTCGGGGGCCAGTGCTGCCAAGGCAGCCTGGCCTGCTTGTCGGGCGTAGCCGATGGCTTTGGTCGCGTTGGCCGGTTGGCTGGCGCTGAGCCAGTGGTGGGCCAACTCACCCACGCGCGCCCCCGGCGTCAGGCCGACGATCGCCTCAATGGCCTCGGCCACCTGCCGATGGGCCCGGGTTCGCCGGACCCTCGGGAGGCCCTGGTACAACGTGTGCTGCGTCAAAGCGTGCGAAAAGCTGTAGCGCCCCGGTACGTCAGGAACTTCGCGCACGAGGGCGGCGCCGGTCGCACCTTCTAGGACGTCGAGCGCCTCGTCCTGGCCGAGGTCGGTGACGGCGTCGAGCAAGTCGAAGTCGAAGTCTCGTCCTATGACGGCAGCCATGGAAAGGATCCGACCCGCTTGCGCACCGAGCCGGCCGACGCGGGCAGAGATGACATCTCGCACACTGGTGGGCAGCACCATCTCGGACAGTTCTCCTGCTGCCGTCCAACGGCCACGATCGTCCTGGTAAATGGCGCCGGTCTCCATGAGACTCCGCAACACCTCTCCTACGAAGAATGGGTTGCCTTCGGTCTCGAGGCAGAGTGCGTGGGCGAGATCCGTCGCGGCCTCCTCGAGGCGTTGCCCGGCTGCAGCCTCCATGAATGCCAGCACGCCGGTGTCATCGAAGCCTTTCAGCTGGATCCGGCTGATACTCGGCTCGCGTCGTAGGGCACCGAGAAGATCGCGAAGCGGGTTGGAACGCGAGAACTCGCTGTCTCGAAACGTCCCGAGCACGAGCAGCCGTGCCGAATCGACGGTGCCGACGATATGACGCAGGAGTCGAAGGCTTTGACTGTCGGACCATTGCAAGTCGTCGAGCACAAGCACGGTTGGTTGGAGCCTGGAGGCGGCCGTCAGAAGGCCCGACACCGCCTCGTAGAGGAGGTAGCGCTCGGTGTCGGGATCCGTCCTCGTCGCTGCCGGAACGGCCCCCAGCCGTTGCCCGAGCGCGGGGACCATCGATGCGATGTCGCCGCCGTGGGCCTCTACGTGTGTTCGAAGCACGTACTCGGGCGCATGCGCCACATAATGGTGCAGCGCCTCGGCGAAGGGTGAGTACGAGGCGCTGATGTCTTCCTGGCAACGTCCTAAGAGCACGCTGGCGCCCTCTCTGGCCGCGCGCCGGGCAGCCTCGGCGACCAGAGTCGTCTTCCCGACACCGGCGTCACCCGACACGAGGACCACGACACGCCCTTCCCCGGCTGCCGCTCGTTTGTAGGCGTCGGTCAGCAGTGCCGCCTCGGTCTCGCGGGCGACCACTCCAGTGAGCGGCACGTGCGCCAGGCGCGCCGGAAGCGGCACGCCGTTGTCGTCCTCACCTTCATCAAGCGGCTCCCAACGGACGTCGAGGACCTGCACGGGCTCTGGGAGTCCCTTCAACTCAAGCGCACCGACCCGCTCGAACAAGTAAGGGCTGCGCCGTCCGCCCATGATCCGGACGGCGTCCGTGGCCAGGATCTGGCCGGCATCAGCGCAGGCGCAGAGCCGAGCTCCCTCTATCACCGGGTCGCCGTAGTAGTCGTTGGACTCCAACGTTGCCTCTCCGCCGCTGAGTCCTATCCGCAGCCCCAGCTGATGGCCGGCGCCGACGTTGTCACGGTGGACGGCTTGCTGCATCGCCACGGCGCACGACAGGGCGGCAATCGTGCTGTGGAACACCACCATGACCCCGTCGCCGAGGCCCTTCACCTCGACGCCTCCGGAGCCGGCAATAGCTCGACGGAGCACTGAAAAGTGGCTCCGGAGCAGCTCGTCTGAGGCGGCTGGACTGATCGCGTAGCTGATTTCGGTCGAACCGACCAGGTCGGTGAATAGGACCGTGATCGTCTCGGTGACCGCCAAGGCTCGCCTCCTCCGGTTTCCGCTCTGCTGACGCCAGGCTAGACGGTAGGCAACCGGAGATGCGCAGGGACGGGAGCCGTTGCGGGCGATCGTGATTCTCGTTCAGCGGGCTTGCTGTTGGCCGGACAGCAGACGGCTCTTCGAGCGGCGGACGCAGCGGACGAGCGGGAAACTGAGAGGACGAGGCCGCACCTGAGTGGACCCGCCAAACCCACGCGGATGAAATCCACCACCTTGCCGAGGTGAGGGTCGCGGGTTCGAATCCGGTCTTCCGCTCCAAGAATTTCCTTGTCAGAAGTAAAAGTACCGCCGGGAGACCATCACAAGTCCCAAGACCATGCCGGTGACATCGGTCGTTCCATGCGGCACAATTGGCTCCGTGAGCCCGACTGAAACGTTCGTGTTCACTGATATCGAGGACTCAACGGGACGTGCTGGGCGCCTGGGTGACTCGACGTGGTCTTCGCTGCTTCGCCGACACAATGAGATCCTTACCGAAATCGTGATGAGTCATGGCGGTCGAGAGGTGAAGAAGACCGGTGACGGGGCCATGCTCGTCTTCGAGGACCCAGTGGGTGCGGTGAGGTGCGTCAAAGAATTGCAGGGGCGGATGCGCGACATCGGGTTGCCCGTTCGTGCCGGGGTTCACTGCGGCGAGGCAATCAGTGACGGTACTGACTACATCGGCGTTCAGATCCATATAGCCGCTCGCGTTGGCGCGCTCGCAGTGGGCGACGAACTGCTCGTTTCCGCAGCCGCCCGACATGAGATCGGCGACGAACCATTCATCGATTTCGGCCCACCGCGGACAGTTGTATTACGTGGTGTAGACGGTCTACACCGAGTGTACCCAGTAATCGATGCGGTTAGCGCAACGGCGCCGTTCGTCGGCCGGGACAACGAACTCCGACAATTGCATGCTGCGTTCGACGTCGTCCGCTCTGGATCTCGTCGGGTGGTGGCGGTAACGGGCACGGCGGGAGTGGGTAAATCAAGACTGGTACAAGAGTTCTGCCGCCAGTTGGCCTCGGAGCGCTCCGTCCAGTTTCACTGGGGTCGGTGTTGGGAGCGGGAGGGCTCTCCTGCGTACCTGCCTTTCATGGAGATCGTCCGCTCGCTCGTATCGTCGGACTCGACGACTGTTCCAGCGATCCTCGGGCACATCATTCCTGAATTGGTCGGGAACTCGAACCCTCTGCCGCGGCTCCCGGACGACCCTGATGGTGCGAGAGCTGTGCTCTTTAACGCCGTGTCCGACCTACTTATCGGTGCTGCGGCGCGGGTTCCGCAGGTCGCCGTACTTGAAGACATGCACCGATGCGACGCAACGTCCTTCGCTTTGTTCCAGCATGTGATCGAGGCCGCCCTCAATCACCGCGTTCTCCTGCTAGTGACCATTCGCGATGAAGGAGATAACGGCGACGCCGTCGAACACGCGCTGGCAATGCGGGGTGAACATCGCGTCTTGAAGCTCGGTCCAATCGGACAAGATGATGTGGCGTCCTATCTCGCATTCGCCTCAGGAGAAAGTCCTGACACATCGACCATTCATGCGGTAATGACGCTGACAGAGGGAATTCCGTTCAACCTCACCCAGATTGCGCCACTCGTGCACGACCGAGGTGCTGCCGCGCTACCGAGTTCTGTACGCTCCTCGATACGAACCAGAGTAGATGCGCTGTCTGCAGACGCGAACTGGCTTCTCGAGGTCGCATCAGTGTTTGGCAACGGATTCGACCTGGACGTGCTGAGCCGCGCGGCGGGGATCTCACGCTCCCAATCGGCGAGCGCACTCGACGAAGCGACGGCAGCGAGGCTGCTGGAATGGGACGGTCGCTCATCGCGGGCCGAGTTCAGCCACCAACTCCTCCAGGGCGCCATCTACGAGCGCGTGGCGATTGGGCGCCGAGCTGTGGTGCATGGGCAGATTGGGCGCGCTCTTGAGGCGGTATTGACTGGGGACGACCTCAGCAGCTCTAGCGAGAAGGCATACCACTTTGTGCAGGCGTTGCCAGCGGGCTTTGCCAGCGAAGCCCTCGAACAGTCGCGCCGCGCCGCCCGTATGGCGGCCTCGGCGCACGCACACGAAGACGCCGCCGAGCACCTGCGCAACGCTTTGGGCGCGTGGGCCTCACTAGCGAATGCGAAGGAGCAGACACGGCTCGAACTCATGGGCGAGCTGAGCTCTCAAGAAATCGCGCTTGGAAGGCGCGCTGAGGGGTGGCTCTACATGGAACAGACAATCGAACCTGCGCTCGAACTGGGAGAGGTTGAGCTTGCCGCCACCACGGCATTGGGGTGGATGTCCGAATGGGCTCCAGCCTCACCACGCTCCGATGACATCCTCGAACGCATACTCGAGGCGCTTCCACTTCATAGCGAGCTATGTCCGCAGATTCGGGCTCTTCTCGCCGTGTGGCGGTCCTTCCAAGATGATCCCGGATATCGGGAGACTGCCGATTTGGCGTGGAGAGAGGCACAAGCCACGCGCAACCCAGCGATTACTACAAAAGTCTTCTCGTTGATCGGCTTCTACGACCCAGAGGGATCCACGGGTGAGCAGCTGATTCGGCTCGGTGAGGACCTCGGGGATTCTGGCTATATCGGTCTGGGCTGGCGCAACGTGGGTCGCGAACGCCTCGATCGCGGCGATTCGACCGGTGCCGCCGAGGCCTTTTCGATGGCTGTCACACTGGCGGACTCGGTCGGTGCGCCGTTCCCTCGCGCTGATGCGAGATGGCGGTTGGCCGGCATTGCCGTCAACCACGGCAACGAGAACAGCGCCAGAAGGTGGATGGCTGAGGCGGCCACGTTCGAGGCACGCGGCAACGCCGCCGCTCCACGGCTCGTCGACGTCGCCCTCGAGTTCGTCCTCGCTCGCAATGCCTGCCGAATAGCTGAGTTGGTTCCCTTCATCAGTGTGGCAGAGGATGCGGCAATCGCGACACCGCTGGTTTCGGTGATCGAGCCCCTCCTGGCGATGGTGGCGCTCGCCGGTGGAGAGACACACAGGGCCGAGCGTGTCCTCTCGTCCTTGCCTGCTCGGCCATTTCCGGGTGGACGCGGATATTGGGAGCTGGCAGCGTGCGCGACTGCCGAGCTCGCGCTGGGCCTGTCGGACATGGAAGCGATGGAGCAGCTAGAGGTCGGTCTGAGGGTCAGCCTTGATCGGACGGTGTACCTGCCCGGAAGCTCCGCGATATTTACGCACGTCGCGGAGACCGCAGCCATGTTGGCGTTGACTCGAGGCCGCGTCGGGACTGCGCGTGAGCTGCTTGCGGTTGCATGTGACAGGTACACGTCCCTCGAGGCTCTCCCCTTGATCAGGCGGGTGAACGCAGTAATCGATCTCGTCGCCAGTGGCAGTCTCCCGAACGATGGACGGGGTCGGGCCCACAGCATCGCTACAGCCGCTGGGTTGCCGGTGCCTGATCATCACGGAACGAGCGATTTGTAGGTCGCCTTCTCTGCGTGCCTCCGGCGCTCACAGTTGCGATGATGGCCACCACGATTATCGCTCCTACTCTCGGCCTGCAGGAAGCATCCCCCTGGCGTGACACTCCCCGTCACGTGCCCTGCGCCCGCAATCATGGACCGCCCACAATGCCGATGTGATCGATGCGTCAGCCAAACCGCGAGGAATATGCCATCGTGACAGAGATTTCAAGACTGGGAACAAAGTAGAGCGCTCTACAACAGCAGCGGACTCGGCGGACGAGGTGGAACCTGGGCGGACGGAACAGCATGACAGCGGAGTAGCGCCGACCGCGGGGACAGTAACGACCATCTTGCCAAGGTGAGGGTCGCTGGTTCGAATCCCGTCTTCCGCTCCAAAACCACCAGTTCGAAGGCCATCTTGGGGTCGTGTCCGAATTCTCAGCGGGTAGTCGCCGGGCTTCGCAAAGCCTTCTCAGTGATCGGGTTTCGACATCTGGTATTCGAAGAAGGACCTCTGTTTCACGAGATCCGCCACTGCTTCGGGGACCATTGACTCCCATGCACTGTCACCGATAGAGATCTTCTGGAGGACATCCCGGCTGAAGATGCTCAGGTACTCAGGCCGATAGTTGTCCAACGGAACAAAGCTGCCCCGCATTGCCAGATAGTCGTACAGCGGCCGCAATGACGAATCGACCTCTAGGTTGTCAACAGTCTGGAGAACGTCGTTCTGGGATCTCTGCAGTGGATACACATAGATTCGTAGGTCGTTCTTGAATAGGCGCCCAAAACTCTCGAGGATGCCGCCTGGCAATTGTGTGTAGAACTTCTCATCGAAGAGCTCGAGCAAACTTGGCACACCCATGACGATTCCGATTCGCTCGGTCGTTCGAGATGCGATGAATGCAGCGAGACGGTAATACTCGAAATAATCTGAGATGAGTACCGTCATGCCGCACGCAGCCAGAAGATCGGCGCGGGCCAAGAAGTCTCGCCTGTCGACGTCGGAGCCGCCCGCGAGGAGGTTTCGCATAGTGAGCTCTGCGAGTGGAAGGACCGGCTTCCCTTCCAGAGCTGGGTCGGCCTGAAACTTCGCGAGGGCAGTTTCAATCATGTCGATATTGACCAGAGTTGTTGGCCGGAAACTACCTCTTTCGACCAGGACCGCCTTTTTCCGGAGTGCTTCACTTGGTTGCAATACGGTGCCATCCGGAGCGAACATGGCCACGCCGCTCAGGCCGAGCTGTACAAGTTCCAGCGCCATGAGACGGTTGTCGACGCGCCGAAACTCAATACCGCGAAATTCGATCATGTCGATTTCGATTCGACCGGTGGTGAGGCGATCAAGGAGGCTCTGCACGAGTACGTCTGGTTCGTGATGGAGAAAGAATGCTCCGTGGAGCAGGTTGATCCCGACCACGCCAATTGCTTCTTGTTGGAGGGATGCATCGACGTCGAGCATCCGAACATGGAGGATGATCTGGCTGGGCTCGTCGCGAGGATGGGCTTGGAACTTAAGTCCCATCCACCCGTGACACTCGTTGTTCCCTTTGAAGCTGCGGGCGACGACGGTATTTGCGAAGGCAAAAAACGACGTCGTGTCACCCCGTTTGTCTGTGAGTCGTTCAATATTCAATTGATATTCATGATCAAGCATTGCTTGAAGGCGACCTGCGGAAACGTATCGATCGACTTCTCCATAGATGGCGTCACTCACTGCCATGTCGTAGGCCGAGATGGATTTGGCGATTGTCCCGGCAGCAGCGCCGACTCGAAAGAACCAGCGAGCCACCTCCTGGCCCGCGCCGATCTCAGCCACAGTGCCGTACCATCGCGGATCCAGGTTGATGCGAAGTGCCTTCTGATGAGTATCTTCGCTCACGCTCACGCTCACGGGATCGATCACCTCGGCGTTCCTCCTCGTGCATGTATCTCGGGACCCCTGGATCTGTCCGGGCCATGACTTCGACCTCGAGTAGGCAATTGCGGTGCACTCATTGCGATGAGGCTATTGAGGCTGAGATGTTCCAGGCATGTTCTCTGTGTGAACTCTTTGTAACAGCAAGGGGATCGAGTCCTGGTCCCTGATGTGAGGACGTCGCTACCGGCGCCTGACTCGTGAATGACCAGTTCGAAGGTCGAGTAGGAGCGATCGCAGGGTTCCGAAGTTTGGATCGTCGTCGCATTTTCCGACGACCTTGGGCCCGTCAACCGACCGAGCCATACCACAAGCAGCAAAGTGTTCACTTGGCCGAAATACCCCCGTCACACGGCATCCCTAGGGTCGAGCAGCAGACAGGGGTCGGAGCGGCCTCCGCCGACACGCACTTCCGTCGTTGAGCTCGAGGAGGAGCCTCTGATGAGTGGGAGCACAGCCAGACTGCAGGCCATTGGCGCTATCAAAGACTACGAGCCGCCTGAAAAGGTGTTTCGCTTGGAAGAAGAGCCCGGAGATGTATTCGGCTCGAATGTTTTCTCAAAGGCTGTCATGCAAAAGCGACTGCCGAAGCCGGTGTTCAAGTCATTGATGGCCACCATCGAGCATTCCAAGTCGCTGGACCCCACCGTGGCCGACGTGGTGGCCGCAGCGATGAAGGACTGGGCAATGGAGAAGGGCGCCACCCACTACGCCCACGTTTTCTATCCGCTCACCCACCTCACGGCCGAGAAGCACGACAGCTTCTTCGAGCCCGCAGGAGATGGTTCAGCGATTGCTGAGTTCCAGGGCAAGACCCTGACTCAGGGCGAACCTGACGCCTCGAGTTTCCCAAACGGTGGGCTCCGCGCCACCTTCGAAGCTCGGGGTTATACAGGCTGGGACGCCACCAGCCCGGCGTACATCCTCGAGAATCCCAACGGCAACACTCTCTGCATTCCGACCGTCTTCATCTCCATGACTGGCGAAGCTCTGGACAACAAGACGCCCTTGCTCCGTTCTCAACAGGCAATGGCCAAGCAGGCCGAGCGCGTACTGACCCTTTTTGGACATGAGAACCCTGATGCCGTGGTGTCATTCGCCGGCGCAGAGCAGGAGTATTTCCTCATCGACCGGAGCTTCTTCCTGTCCCGTCCCGACCTGCTCAATGCCGGACGCACCCTCTTTGGTGCGAAGCCGCCAAAGGGGCAGGAGTTCGATGACCATTATTTCGGGGCCATCCCAGACAGGGTGCTCGCGTTCATGATGGATGCCGAGCGCGAGCTGTTCAAGCTCGGCATCCCGGCCAAGACCCGCCATAACGAGGTGGCGCCAGGTCAGTTCGAATTGGCCCCTATGTTCGAGCGGTCAAATGTGGCTGCTGACCACCAGCAACTCCTAATGACCACACTGAAGAAGGTGGCTCAGAAGCACGGCATGGAGTGCCTCTTCCACGAAAAGCCCTTCGCGGGCATCAATGGGTCGGGAAAGCATGTCAACTTCTCGTTGGGCAACTCCACGCAAGGTAATCTCCTCCTGCCGGGCGATACTCCACATGACAATGCACAGTTCTTGGTCTTCTGCGCCGCCGTGATCCGATCGGTGCACAAGTACGGCGGCCTCTTGCGTGCCTCCGTTGCGTCTGCGACCAACGACCACAGGCTCGGGGCCAACGAAGCGCCTCCGGCCATCATCTCGATATTCCTGGGCGATCAGTTGGCGGACGTGTTCGAGCAGATAGCGAGGGGAGGGGCCAAGTCCTCAAAAGAGAAGGGCCAGATCGAGATCGGCGTCGACACGCTCCCGGTACTCCCGACGGATCCCGGCGACCGTAACCGGACGAGCCCCTTTGCGTTCACCGGCAACCGATTTGAGTTCCGAGCTCCCGGCTCACTGCAATCCATCGCAGGGCCGATGGTCACCATCAATACGATCCTGGCGGAAGCCCTCGACCACATCGCTAGTGGACTGGAGGCGCTGGTCGCCAACGGCACGGAATTCAATGCCGCCGTGCAGACGGTGCTCCACGAGATCATCACTGACCACGGCAACGTTGTCTTCAACGATGATGGCTACGCCGACTCATGGCAGGTCGAGGCGGCTGCCCGGGGGCTCCCGAACCTTCGAACCACCCTCGACGCTCTCCCAGAACTCATCACCGAGGAGTCGATGGACCTGTTCAGTCGTTACGGCGTCTTTAACTACCGGGAGATGCATAGTCGATATGAAATCGCTCTTGAGCAGTACATTCTTGCGATTTCAGTTGAGGCAAACCTGAGCCTCGAGATCGCCAATACGATGATCTTGCCGGCTGCGATCCGCTACCAGACCGAGCTGGCCACCAACGTCGCCAGTCTCAAGACTGCCGGAGTAGAGGTCGACACCGCCACCCTCAATGAGGTGTCATCGGGCATCGCCGATCTGCGGACAGGGATTGCCGCGCTCAGGTCCGAACTTGCCCACGATGACGTGGAATCGGCCGAAAAGCATGCTGAGCACGCCCAGAAAGGTTTGCTGCCGGCAATGGACGCAGTGCGCGCTGCCTCTGATCTGCTCGAGACGATGATCGCCGATGATCTGTGGCCGTTGGCGACTTACCAAGAGATGCTCTTTATCCTCTGACCCTATGAAGGAGGGAGCACTTAGGGCGCGTCCGGAACTGGGATCTCGAGCGCCAAATTTGCCCGAGTCGACTTGGTTGTGATCCATGGCCAGAACGGTTCTGCTGGACATCGATGGAGTCCTCACCGTGTCGTCGGAGCCTCTGCCCGGCGCGGTCGAGACCCTGTGTTGGCTGCGAGAGCAAGGCATCGTATTTGGCCTAGTCACCAATACCTCGTCAAAACCCCGTCGTGAGATTGTGGCAAATCTGAACGAGATGGGCATTGAGGTGACCTCTCGGCAAATATTCACCGCGGTATCTAGCGCCGAACGATTCCTAACCTCCCAGTTCCCGGGCGCAAGTTGTCTCATTGTAAATCAGGGGTCTCTGGACGAGGATCTGGCGGGAATTGAAATGGCCGATTCGAGTACTCCCGGTGTCGTGTTGCTTGGGGCAGCGGGTAGGAGTGTCGGCTATTGCGAGCTTGACAGAGTTTTCAAACTTGCTCTCAGCGGTGTGCCTGTCGTTGCCCTACATCGCAACTTGCGTTTTCAAACGGCCGACGGGCCGGCTCTGGACATGGGAGCATTCATCGTCGGCCTTGAAGCTGCAGCCAGGATGGAGATCCCAGTCCTCGGCAAACCGTCGCCCGATTTCTTCTTGGCGGCGCTGGTTGACTTGGGCGCTGAAGCTACCGAGACGGTCATAGTAGGAGATGACATCGACTCCGATGTGCGCGGCGGCCAGGCGGTGGGGATGACCGGAGTCCTTGTCAGGACTGGCAAATATCGTGCAAGCGACCTCGAATCCGAGGGTCAATCGCCCGACTTCGTGATCGATGACATACGACATTTGTGCGACCTTCTGTAATCCGAACAATCGGAGCCGTCAACCGTCGTCGTTGAGGTGACTCCCGGTTGCGGGCATTGATCGTCTGGTTGGGCACCAAGCGGTCGGGCAGCGCGCCAGCGCAGCCGGAAGACGGATTGCTCCATGGCGTTCTCGAGTCGGATGCGGTCCCCACCCGTGAACAGATCTAGCAAAGGCCGTTGACGGTGGCGATCGTGGCAGAGATCTCGTCGATGGGCGGCCAGAGGTTCGTCGAGCCCGTCACGGATCGTGTGGTCGAGAAAGTCTGAGTAACGGTCGGGTGACGTGGCGCTATTCCGTACACTTCGAAACAGGCGTAATCCAAACGACAAGACGATCGCGATCGGTATCCACACCAACCGTCCGATCGCTTCTCGATCACTCTGGAGCTCGCTCGGCTTGTGGCAACGGCCGAGGGATAGTAGAGCGCTCTACTACAGGACCGCACTGGGTGGACGAGGTGGACTGAGCGGGCGGAACTGCACGACGGGAGTGTGGACTCGACCGCAGAGACGGAAACCACCACCTTGCCAAGATGAGGGTCGCGGGCTCGAATCCCATCTTCCGCTCTCGAGAAGGCGTCTTCGAGAGAGAGGAGCCCCTAACAGCGCGCCGACACCGAAGACGCCACGCAGCCCGGACCGACCGACCCCGACCGACAGAGCGGGGCGAAGCGCAGCGCCCGGCCGAGGCCGACCGCCGGCCGGGCACACCCCACCCGAGAACGGGGCGGCCGCGCGGCACGTAAGCGAAAGAGTGGGTTTTGTGGAGGGGAGGAGAAACGCGCGGGGTGGTGATCGTTGCTTTATGCGTCCTGGCCCTCAGAATCTGCCGTTGGCCCCTCCACGAACGTCGCCAGCGGCTCTCCAACTTCGACGATGTAGGTGGAAAGCATCTGCCCGGTCTCGGGACCGACATCGAGGGCGTTGTGAGGAAGGCGAGGCGCCATGAGGAACCCATCGCCGGCGTGCAGAGTGAGAGTGGGTTGATCTTGGATCATCATTCGCACCGTGCCGGCAAGGATGTACCCAACTTCTTCCCCCGGATGGATGTGCCATCCCGACTCGACGCCGCACGGGATTTCTGTGAGCACCTGGACTACCTCTCGTCCAGCGATCGACAATGACCGGTGTTGGATCTCCGTACGTTTGAGTTTTCCAGCCAGCTCGTCGATCAGCTGCGGGTTCAAGACGGGTTTGGACGACACGCTACGGACCTTCCGATCTATCGAACGCCAGTTGACAGGTGAGGATCTCGGCGCGATGCCGTCACCTCCTTCGAACGAGAGTCCTTAGGTCAGCGCGGCTACAGCGTTGAGGATCACGTCCGTGACGGCTTGGGGCTGCGACATCATTATGACGTGCGAGCCTTTGACTTCGGTGATCGTTGCACCCGCTCGTTCTGCCATGGAACGGATGACGTCGGCACCAGCTGCGGTGTCGCCGGTTGCGACAACCGTCCAAGACGGCAGGTTCTTCCATGCCGGCATACCGGAGGGTTCGGAGAACGCCAGTTCAGCGACAGGGCGCTGAGTGGCAGCCATCACGGCAGTCTGCTCAACGGGCAGGTCGGCAGCGAAGGCATCGTGAAACTTTGTAGCGTCGATGGCAAACTCCACTGCGGTCTCCGGTCCCTGTCCGATCGGATACCGGAGTGGGACCAGCGCCGAACTCAGAACACTGTCCTTTGAAACACTCTCTGCATCACCGAGGCGCTCACCTTCGTTGGGGGCAAAGGCGGCAACATAGACAAGGCCTACGACGTTTTCCGCATAGGTAGCGGCGTTCGTGATGACCGCACCGCCATAGGAGTGCCCGACGGCGAGGACGGGCCCGGGGACATTCTTGAGCACGCTGGCGATGTAGGCGGAGTCGATCGAGATCCCACGCAATGGGTTCGCCGGGGCGATCACGCGCAAACCTTGCGCGAACAGCCGCTCGATCACGTCATTCCAGCCTGAAGCATCGGCAAAAGCGCCATGCACGAGAACCACTGTGAGCGGTGGGGTAGTAGCGGAGGGGGTTGCAGAAGGCATTTGGAAACTCCTTGAGGGCGAGCTGAGGTCCTAACTGCGCAAGAAGGCGAGCAGATCGGCGTTGAACTGATCCTGGTGCGTCGCAGTCAGGCCGTGCGGTGCTCCTGGGTAGTAGATCTCCTTCACGTTCGAGATCAGCTTTGCCGACTTCTTCCCGGCATCTTTCACCGGGACAATCTGATCGTCTTCGCCATGAAGCACGAGCGTTGGAACGTCGAACTTCTTGAGGTCCTCTCTGAAGTCCGTTTCTGAAAAGGCCTTGACGCACTCGTACGCGTTCTTTTGGCCTGACTGCATGCTCCAGAGCCAGAACTGATCGAGTACGCCCTGGGACACCTTGGCCCCTGGCATGTTCGCACCGTAGAACGGGGTTGCCAAGTCCTTGTAGAACTGCGACCGATCATTGAAGACGCCGGCGCGAATGTCATCGAAGACCTTGATCGGGAGTCCTTCGGGATTCGTGTCGCTCTGGATCATGATCGGCGGAACGGCGGAAATCAGGGCAGCTTTTGCGACCCTGCTCGTGCCATGGCGACCGATGTAGCGCGCCACCTCTCCGCCGCCTGTGGAATGGCCCACCAGGGTGGCATCCCGAAGATCGAGTTCCTCAATCAACGCAGCGAGATCGTCGGCATAGGTATCCATGTTGTTGCCGTTGGCAGGTTGGCTCGAACGGCCGTGGCCGCGTCGGTCATGTGCAACCGCCCGGTACCCGTTCTCCGCGAGAAACTGCAATTGGCCGTCCCATGCATCCGCGCTCAAGGGCCAACCATGCGAAAAGGTCACGACCGGACCGACGCCCCAGTCCTTGTAGTAGATCTCCGTGCCGTCGCTCGTTGTGATCGTGCTCATCGTCGTGCTCCTTTTTTGAATGGGGGAAGCGTCAATTCGGGAGAAATTGGCGCGACAAAGTGGCCCGATTGAACTGATGATGTTTTCCAATCAGCTGCCCCGGAACCGTCCATTTCGCACTTTCAATGCACGGCCGAGTCGATCCCTGTCTGCGAGAGACGGGCGAGCGCCTTTACACCGACATCAATTGGTATAGCACCCCTGATCCGAAATGAATACCCCCAAATTTCTCACAATTCCCTCAGGTCGTTCTCAGTAACCGGCCTCAATTCGGGGGTCCTGCGGGTGATTGGGCAGATCACCAACGGGGGTCCCAGGCACGCCGGCAGAGTGGGGCGCCGAGCTGGGCACTACCTGCCCGGCGTATGAGGACAAGGCGCGGTGCCCTCACAGCG
>Ga0302325_10015719_pt1 | contig 16079 bp, 13 predicted proteins | sample Palsa_T0_2_FD_201948 | JGI IMG/M metagenome (GOLD analysis project Ga0302325, IMG submission 201948) | Peat permafrost microbial communities from Stordalen Mire near Abisko, Sweden - Palsa_T0_2 | ecosystem: Environmental > Terrestrial > Soil > Palsa > Peat permafrost | place: Sweden: Abisko... | reverse complement strand
AAAGGTGACTTTTTGCTAAAACCTGGGGGTATCTACTCCCTCTACCTGTGTGGGACGGAAGCCACGCCCGACACCTTATTCATGCAGGATATCATTCCCATCCAACCAGACAGTAACGCAGGAGCACGGTTTGTCAACCTGTGTTCAGATTGCGGCGCCGTCAATGTCACGCAGCAGGGCAATAGCCAGCCGGACTTCGCCGGGTTGTCGTATAAACAAGTCGCGGCCTTTAAAAACTATTCCGCTAATTCTGCCGTGTTGAATAATGGCGGGTACACCTATGTCGTAACAGACGGTTCCGGAAACCCCGTAGCGACTTTTAACTGGAACCCGCCGACCTTCCGAAACAATACGCTGGTGATCTGCGGCATCGACTCGCTGCAATCCGTGCAGGTCTTCGCGGTCAATAATTATTGAGTGTCCAGCCAAATAAAATGCATGCGAGGACTACTATTCACGGCGCTTGCCCTAGCCCTCTGGGTCACTTCTTTTGCCCAAAAGCGGGGCTGGCAGAACCTGGACCCGCAACAAGATACGGTGTATGGGATCAGTGCGGAGCGGGCATACCAGGAGTTGCTGAAGAAAAAGAAACCAAAGACGGTCATCGTGGGGATCATCGACAGTGGGGTTGACACGACCCAGGAGGATCTTAAAGGCGTCATCTGGACTAGCACGAAGGACGGAACCCATGGCTGGAATTACATTGGTCCTGAAACGGGTAGGGAAGATGTGACCCTCCTGGCGACAGACAAGGAGGACTTTTACGACAGTCTCGCCTATACCGCTGTTCCAGAGGCCTACCGGGTGGGCTACCAGGCCCACCGAAGACTGATACCCCAGTTGGAAGCGAAGGTCGAGGATATGCAGGCACTCGTGGCCGAGCTGGAAAAGATCCAGGTCGCAGTGGATACTTTGCTTGGCCGGATCCGGAAATCCAGTCCCACGGTAGAAGACTTCAAGGATTATAGGTCCAGTGATGAGGAGAAGCAGCAACTGGCACAGCGGATCTCCAGGGGGCTGATCCTTTACCCCGACTGGCCAACCTATCGCTATAACGAGATCACGCATATTTTGGAGCTGGCGAAGTATCACCTAAAACACGGGCTGAACAAAGACGACCTGGAGCTGGACACGGCCCGTGGGAACGCGGACGTTAGCCCCGACAAACTGGGCCCGGTGGCGGATCCCAACCTGGTGGCTTACCACGGCACGCATGTGGCCGGCATCATCGGGGCCGTACGGAGCAATGGCATCGGGATGTACGGCATTGCTGATCATGTTCAAATCATGATGTTGAAAGTCAATGGTACCATCCGCGAGTTGCGCGACAGCAGCATGGCCCTCGCTATCCGTTTCGCGGTGGACCATGGCGCGAAGGTCGTCAACCTCAGTTTTGGCAAGCCTTACACTTATGACAAAAGGGACGTAGATTCCGCTGTAAAATATGCTATGCTAAAAGACGTCCTGATCATACACGCTGCTGGCAACAGCGGCGACAATCTCGATAAATCGGACCACTTTCCGTGCCCGGGTTACGCCCAAGGCGGATCCGCTCCCGCTTGGATCGAGGTGGGTGCATCGGATGCCAAAGGCAATGCAGCCGGTTTCAGCAATTATGGAAAAAGGGAAGTGGATGTCTTTGCCCCAGGAGTACAGATCTATTCCACCTTACCTAATAACCAGTATGGCTCGTTCAGTGGTACCAGCATGGCGGCGCCGGTTGTCGCGGGTCTGGCGGTGCTGATCCGGGAATATTATCCGAAGCTGAAGGCGGTACAGGTAAAAGACATTATTGAGCGGTCCGTGATCAAACGGCAATCCCTTCAGGACAAATGCGCCAGCAGTGGCATTGTCAACGCCTATAATGCGCTAAAGTTGGCAGCAACCTATAAATAAAAAGGTCTGATGAAACACGGAGCGATTATTTTGGCGATTGTGGGGTTCAGCTTAACGAGCCTTCCTGCAATTAGTCAGCCGGCCACGCATGTCGTACTCATTTCCATCGACGGCCTGCATCCCGATATGTATCTGGACTCCAGCTGGCCGGCACCAAACCTGCGGCAACTGATGAAGGAAGGCACCTACGCAGACCATATGCTGAGTGTATTCCCGGCCTATACTTACCCGGCGCATACGGCGATGCTAACAGGCGCCTTGCCGGCCCGGTCAAAGATCGTCCTCAACCAACCCAAAGGTTCAAAGGGGGAGTGGAACTGGTTTGCCCGGTATATCCAGGTGCCCACGCTCTGGCAGGTTTTGCGAAAAGCCGGATTGACGACGGCGGCAATAGAATGGCCAGTGAGTGTAGACACTAACATTACATATGATATTCCGGAGATTTGGGACATTAAACATCCGGAAGACCGGATTACGGAGACTCGCCGCTACGCGACACCCCGCCTCGTGGAAGAAATCGAAAAAGAGGCGACCGGCAAGCTCGACAGTGCGAATATGAGCGAGGAGTATTTCAGTATGGATGACAATTCAGCGCGGATGGCCAGCTATATTTTCGCCACCTATCGTCCGGCATTTCTGGCGGTCCATTTCGCGGAAGTGGATGGGATGGAACATGCGTACGGCAGGGATGCCGATAGCGTGCGGCTGGCCGTGGAGGCGGCAGACCGAGCAGTGGGAGTGCCGCTGGAGGCGGTAAGGAGAAGTGCCGTAGCGGACAGGACGGCGGTGATCATCGTCGGAGATCATGGGTTCAGCACCAGCCATAATGTTTTTCGGCCCAATATGTTGATCAAGGATGTGCCGGCCCGGTTCATCGCGGCGGGTGGGTCGGCCTTTCTGTACCTGCTGGAGGCAACAAGCAAAACCGATACCCTCGGCACTATCAAGGCGGTTACTGCGGCATTGGACGGTCTTCCGTCAGATAAACGGAAGTTGTTTCGGATCATCGGCCGGAGTGAGCTGGGTCAAATGGGTGCCGATTCGTCTGCCCTGCTCGCGCTGTCGGCAGTTCCTGGCGTGGTGTTCGGTGGTTCTATCAGCGCCAATGCCGTGTTTGAGGCAGCGCATGGCGGCCATCACGGTTATGATCCGAGGGATCCGCTCATGTACACGGGATTCATAGCTGCAGGAGCGGGCATCCTTCAAGGCGGACATATAAAGGAATTATGTGTTACGGATATCGCGCCACTCGTGGCCCGGTTGCTTGGCGTGGCCTTTATTTGTCCGGATGGGAAGATCGTGCCGGGGATTTTGACCAATGAATTTGGAGGGAGGGACACTTCCCCCGTTGTACAGCCATGAAGGTCATCAGCATAACAACCGTGAACAGCCCGACGATTCTGCAACGCATCCTGCAAATAATCAAACGGCGACGGATCAACATTCGCCAGTTTACCGCGGAAGAGATAGACAAGGATCACGGCCTGGTCAGCGTCGAGGTGGATGCTGAAGCGGACCAGGTGAGATTACTGGCGGCGCAAATTGAAAAGCAGGTGGATGTGGTGGCAATCGAGTCTTCCTAGAGGTTCTTTTTTTGTATCAATAAGTCAATTCCCGGGACAAAGCCACGCTCCCGGTGTTTTAAATCGGGAATTCCGGCTCCGACTTTTGGATGAAAGCCGGCGGAAGCTGTTTTAGGAGACCAATACTATTAAAACAACTCAATTGTGAGGCCTGATTACGCGCGCAAATATTTTCGCGACAAGCGGACGGTCTATGTCCTGCTGATCGTTGCTTTGGCGCAGGATTTCTCTGTCGACTCTCCGGCCTGATCCGGAGAATAGGTATTTATTTCCAGTTAACATACTGATTTAGTTTCGAATGGTGCATCAAGCACAAGTTTTCTCATGTGTACCCGGCCTGGTTTCTACTGTGGCCGGCTTTTTTAAACTTTTTTTATTCATGTGACTTCCCGGTGCAGTCTCTACTGCTGCCGGTCTTTTGTTTTACGAAAACTTCCACTCGTCATGACAACGCTACCGGCCGTGCTGATCATCGATCCCGACCACGAAGCGGCGGCTGAATTGACCCGGCTGCTCCACGAAGGCGGCTTGGCCCGGGTGGTCGCGACTGCTTCTTCCGTCGCAGTTGCTACCGGAGGCCTGTTCCTCCGCGGAGAACCGACGATCGATTGTCTTTTCATCCGGATCCACGAGTGGGATGCCTTTCTGCAACATCGGGGCGCCTTTCCGGAAGGCCCCCTGACAATTGTTTTCCTGTCAGGGCGCGGGGAGAAGTGCACGCGGCACATCGCGTCCGAGGTCGATTTCCATCTCCAGCCACCCTTTAAGACGGGCCGGCTCACTGCGATCTTTAAACGCGTATTAAGCCCTGACTTCCACCCCCGGCCGCTGGACTTTTTTTTCCTGAAGGTTCTCTGTCGCTATCACGCGATCCGGTTTGATGACATCCTGGAGGTCCGGGCAAAAGCTGGTCTCCTGACCATCCGGCTGACGAACGAGGAGTTTTTCGTGTCAGGCAGCCTAAACCAATTTCAACAGCGCCTTCGTGTTCCGTCTGAACGGGTACATCGGGGGATACTCCTGGTCCATCACGGGTAAGCACTTATCCATTGCTCTATGCGCTGCTACCAAACGTTAAACCCCTGCTAAATTGTCATCCAACGGCAGTCTGTCCCGGTGCCGACTAATCGCAAGTGAAAAGATTCTTGCTATCTTGAAGCGATTACACTGATCTATACAATACATCTACTATGTTGAAAAACTACCTTAGAATCGCCGCCCGAAATATCGCCCGCCACAAAACCTACACATTGATCAACCTGCTCGGGCTTTCGATCGGCCTCGCGGTCTGCGTCGTGATTTTCGTGCTTACGCATTCCGAGCTCGGCACCGATACCTTCCACCCGGATGGTGGGCGCATCTACCGGCTCATCAGTCGGGAAAAACGTCCAGATTTTACCTTTCTCCAGGGATCCGTTCCCCCGATCGCACCCCTCGCGGTGCGTCGGAACATTCCGGTGCTGGAGACAGTCGCGGCGTGTCACCGCTATGAAGCCCATGTCCAGCCCGCGGGCAGTAAGACCGTCATCTCCGCACCCGCAACGATCATTGCGGAGCCGTCCTATTTTTCTATCTTTCCCTATCGCTGGCTGGCCGGCAGCCCCGCCGCGCTCAACGCGCCCTTTCAGGTCGTGCTCACGGGATCGAGAGCCCGGATCTACTTCGGTAACATCGCGACCGAAAAGATGCTGGGTCGCGTACTCGTTTACAACGATTCGCTACGGCTAACGGTATCGGGGATTGTCGAGGACGGGCAGGAGAACTCCGACTTTCGCTACACCGACGTTATCTCCTTTTCTACGATCAACAGCTCTTTCCTTCGCCGTCAGATTCGTCTTGATCAGTGGGGCAGCGCGGATATACCCTTTACCTCGCTGGGCTTTGTCAAACTCGCGCGGAACGCGGACACTACCCAGGTGAACCGCCAGCTGGCCGCTCTTACCAGGGATCAGATCCAAGGCGCGGGCGACATGACTTTTTCGCTCGTGCTCCAACCGCTGGCCGATGTCCATTTTAATACACAGGTCGATGACAACTTTCCAAAGGCAAACCGCCCGACCCTCTATGCGCTCATGGGCATCGCGGCTTTCATCCTGTTACTGGCCGTGATCAATTTCATCAACCTGTCCACCGCCCTCGTGATCCGGCGGGCGAGGGAGGTGGGAATTCGAAAGGTTCTGGGTAGCGGACGGCTGTCCATCACCCTGCAGTTCCTTGTCGAGACGGGCCTGGTCACCGGCGGGGCGCTGATCATCGCCCTGCTGGCAGTAAAGCCCATTATCACCCTGTTCCACTCCTTTCTGCCGACCGCGCTTCAGTTCCATCCCTTCACCCCTGCTGTTCTACTCTTTTTACCAGGCATCGCTATTCTGACTGCGCTGCTCTCCGGTCTCTATCCCGCGACCGTTCTGTCAGCCTCGGTTCCCGCTCTTTGCTTAAGAGGTACCGGCGCGGCCGCCCCAAATCAAAAAGGTGGCCTCCGGAAAAGCCTGATCGTCTTTCAATTCACGATCTCCCTCGTCTTCATCATCTGCACCCTCGTCATCCGTCGGCAGATCAATTATATGCGTACCCAGGATCTCGGGTTTTCCACGGAGGCCATCCTGAACATCGACACGGATATGGGCGATACCACGGAGCACTCAAAACGCCTCGCGCTGCTGATCCAAAAGATTCCGGGGGTCGACCTCGTCGCGCGTGAAGTGTTTCCCCCGACCACCGAGTTTCACACCGGTTTTCCGTTGACCTATAAAGTGCGGCGTCCTGTGAACATCAACGCTGCGATCGAGATGGCCGACGAGAATTTTATCCCGCTTTACCATATCCGGCTCCTGGCAGGATCTCCCCTCCGCAACACCGATAGTCTCACGGGCTTTGTCGTCAACGAAGCCATGACGAGGGCCATGGGGCTGACCGATCCGCGGGAAGCCATTGGCAAGATGCTCTACGGCGGTGATCACGGTACTCCGATCATCGGTGTCGTCGGCGACTTCCACGAATATTCCTACCACGAAGCGATCGTCCCGGTCGCGATGATGGACTTTTCGGGACCTCCGAAAAATAATCTGGCCGTCAGATTGAACGCGCGAGTTCACCAGCTCGGTCAGCTCCAAGCCGTCCTCCACCGGATGGGGCAGGCCTGGAAACAGGTTTACCCGGGTGCGCCTTTCAACTACCGGTTCCTGGATGACGCCATCGCCGCCCAGTATACCAAAGAAGAGAAGACCGCCGTTCTGATGAATACCGCCATGGGCCTCACGATCTTTATTTCGGGCATGGGACTATTCGGGCTCGCGCTCTTCACCGCCGGCCAGCGAAAAAAGGAAATCGGCATCCGAAAAGTGCTTGGCGCCACGGTCCTGGATATTGCTCTTCTGCTTTCAGGTAGTTTTGCGCGGTTGATCGCGATCGCCGCAGGGATCGCTTCGCCGGTAGCCTGGTATGCCATGACCCGATGGCTGCAGGACTTTGTTTACCGGATCCCCATTGGAGCAATGGTATTTCTGCTGGCCGGCGGGATCGCCCTGCTCGTGGCGATCGTGACCATCGGCTACCAGACCCTGAAGCTCGCCTTTAGCAACCCGGCGGAAATCCTTCGAACCGAATAAGGAGTCGCTTGCCCGGGCAGCGCTCGCTTCAAATTTTTCATTTTGTGATCCATGAACGCGTAATGAAATATACCGCACTATTTATCTTATTGACTTCCTGCTCTTCCTTGCTGGCTCAACGAGCGGGCTACCGAAATATCGTGTTAACCGACTCAAGCCGGCCCTATAAACCCGGGGCCCGACCAGGTGACCGCCTCTTTTATCGCCCGGTCGAGATCGATTGCTGGTATCCGGCGGCCGCCGGTGAGGAAAAACCGGTGCCGTACGGCGAGTTCCTGCAACTCTTCCAGGATCGCGCCAACCGGTTCCAGGAGGATACCGTCTATTCCAGTCTTGCGGCACAAACTGCCCAGTATCTCTGTGCAGGTTTGGGAATTCCGGACACGGCAAGCCTCACCCGTTTTACCACACAAAGCTACCGGGGTGCGACCCCGGTCCACGGCCCGTTCCCGCTGATTGTCTATCTGTGTTCTTATAACGGCATGTCCTATGAAAATACCCGGCTTTTTGAGACCCTTGCCAGGCATGGCTATTTCGTTGCCTCGATCACGTCGGTCGGACGGTATCCAGGCGATATGACCACCGACCCGGAAGACTTGCGGGAACAGGTAGCCGACGGATTGTTTGCGATGGACAGGCTGCAAAAGAGCGGAATGATCGATACGGCCAGGATCGGGCTTATCGGTTATAGTTGGGGCGGCCCGGCTGCTCTCCTGCTCGCGGGCACGTTTCCTGTCGCCGCTGTTTTGTCGCTTGACGGGTCTGAACTGCACTATTACGGTGGGTCGCCTGAGGAAGACAGCAATTTCAATCTTCTTCGCCTTGGTCTCCTGCAACCACCAAAACGACCTTTCGCGTACGGCTATCTCGAAAGCGACGCAAAACAAAGCGACGGACCTGCTGATTCCATTTATAATGGCCTGACCACTTTCCAGGGGCCAAAAAAATACCTTCGCTTCCCGGGTGCCAGTCACGAAGATTTTTCTTGCCTCCCTTTCCTCGCTGCAGTGATCCGAAAAACAGACACGACCAAGCTTCCCGACTATACTCGTTTTGCGGTGAGTTGGTTTGGTAACTATTTGAAAGGTGAATCAAGCCCGCTGCCCCCGGACTCGCGGGGTCCGGTGGTTACCCGCTCGGGGAAATCAACGACTATCACCTCAAGGGTGCTCGATGCCGAAGACAAGACCCCTCTGGCCTACGTTAACGTGGGGATCCCGGGCAAGAACGTCGGGACTGTCACCCGGGAGGACGGAAGTTTTACGCTGGATATCGACTCACTACAGATGAAAGATAGTCTCGCTATCTCGATGGCCGGCTACCAGACGCGGGGGATCCCCATAAAAAAGGCCTCCGGGGTCATATTGCTGGATCGCCGGAGCGGCGGACTCCCGCAGGCAGTCGTCACCCAAAACCTTCGCCGAAGGGAGATACTCGGCAACCGGACCACCTCGAAAATGATCAGCGTTGGGCTCCCGACGCGTTACCTGGGTGCGGAGATCGGCGTGCGCATCTCGATCGGCAAACATCCCCGGCGACTGGAAACTTTTCATTGCCATGTCTCCTATACCCGGGTCGATTCGGCGCTTTTCCGGCTGAATATCTTTCGGATGGTGAAGGGCAGACCCGAGAACATCATGCCGCAAAGTCTGCTGCTCGTGGTCGGCAATGGACCCGGGGACTATAGCGTCGATCTTTCCGGTTTGAACCTTTCGATGTCCGGTGATATCCTGGTGTCACTCGAATTACTGAAGACCTGGTCCACGGTACAAAGTCCTGGCGCTGTGTTCTTTTCGGCTGGGCTATTTAACTCGGGAACCTGGCACCGACTGACGAGCCAGGCGGATTGGACAAAAGCTCGTGGCATGGGTGTCGGATTTAATGTAGAGGTTCGGTGACCCGCAGAGAAAAATCGGTAGAAACAGCAGCGCCGGCGTTGTCCGTTGCTGTTAGCCGGATGCGGTAAGATCCAATACCGGCAGGAGTCCCGGAAAAGATCCGAGTGGATGGCCGAAACCGGAGCCAGTCCGGGAGCGGGCTGCCATCTTCCAGCGCGGCAGAAAACTTCAGCGTGCCATTGCCATCGTCATCCACAAACACGTCCCGCGAAAATTTTAAATGAAACGAGTGACCTGGCTGTGCCACCTGGTCGCCGATGGAGGTCTTTACATAGGGTTCGAAATTCGTATGCCGGAGCCGCTCGAGCAGATCGTCGAAGCGGACCCAATAAATGGCGCAATCCTTCTCGCTGGTTCCCCGGGTGTAGAATAGATACTTACCGTCCGGCGTGACATACTGTCCCCACCGGTGTGCGGGGCCGTCATTGATGAGCGCGCCCAGGCTTTTCGGATTGGTCCAGCCACCGTCCTTTTTCCGGTAGCTGAGATAAAGCTCGCTCTGCATATCCTTTGTTTCTTTCGCGCTGACCACCATAAAGGATTCGTCGGCCGGGACAAAAAAATCGCCGTCGAACCCGGGCGTATTGAGTGGTACGCCGAGGCTTTGGATGGTCGTATCGGTGTTGGACAGGACAGCAAAGTCCCAGGCGTTCATGTCGGAGGCTTTTCCCCAGGTTCCGTTGCTGCCGACGTACCGGTTGCCGCTCCTAGTCTCGATGAAATCATAGACGGCATAACTTCGGTGCAAATATTCCACGGGTGCGCTCCATCCCGTGTCCATTCGCGCCAGTTGCCACACAGTTCCCGCCTTGCCGCCGCCCGCCAGGAACAGCCTCGTGCCGTCCGGTGAGAACGTTGGCGTGGAAAAGTGCGTGTTGAGCAGCCGCGGCCCTTTCCATCCCGTTTGGTCATAGACAAAATACTTCAGTTTCAGGTTCGCGCCGCTGTACCAGGTGGTATTGACGGCATAATAGATCTCCTTGCCACCCGGAGAAAAGGCGATGCGGCCCGTGGTAAAATTGAAATACCCGGGCTCCGTCAGCAGCCCCGGCGCGAAGATCCGCGGGGTATCGGAAGGTCGGTGTTGGCCGAGGTAGGCTTCAGGACTATTCCATAAACCGGACTGGGTAAAACCTTTGACTGGCAGGGCAAATAAAAAGAGGGCGAGCGAAAGGGACCGAATACCGTCAATCATAAATGACAAGGTTAAAAGTTCTTTTAATAAATGTAAAACTTAAAATGCAAACGCAATCCCTAAATAGGATCAATTCTATTGGCATGGGTCAGCCCAACGGTTCATAGCTATCGATACACCTGAGGTAGCTTTTTATCCCAATACTATTTGTAACATTTTGCCTGCTTAGGGGTTTATCTGTATCGCTTTTACTAAACTCCCGCAAAATTGTGAACAGGTCACGGCGGAGCTCCATGCCGCACGTTTATTGATTAGAGATGGAGCACCCGCACTCCTTTACCATTACAATGATTAGCTTTGCGGCATTACACTCTCTTTATAAAAAAGTAGGAAGTTGATTGGACGGCATTTGGCACAGGATGCCGATTGTCTCTTCGCCGCCAGGTGAAGAAACGTTTAGATTATTATTAATATTTTATAAAGGATACCATGCAACATAAGGTCAAGATCGCCGTGATCGGCGGTACCGGTAAATCGGGAAAATACCTTGTCCGGCAATTACTGAGTCAGGGATTTTCGCTCAAACTACTCGTCAGAAAACCGGATACGTGCGGGATCAACAGCCCGCTAGCCGAGATCATTCCAGGCGATGCCCGAAACCCTGAATCTGTTCGGGAGTTCATCAGCGGATGTCAGGCGGTTATCAGCACGCTCGGCCAACCCAGGGGTGAAGATCCGATTTTCAGTCCCGCCACCACGAATGTCCTTCGCGCGATGAAGGAACTGGAGATCAGGCGGTATATCCTGCTTACCGGATTAACCGTGGATGCGCCGGGAGATAAAAAAGGCCCGAAAACTGCGGTCGCCACCGAATGGATGAAAAATAACTATCCGCTAACCACGGCGGATAAGCAGCGGGAACTGGAGCTGTTGTCGCAGAGCGATCTCGACTGGACCCTGGTGAGACTGCCCCTGATCGAGCTGACAGATGATAAAAAGGAGGTGAAAGCTAGTCTGGAAGATTGCCCGGGCGAAAAAATAAGTGCGACGGCGCTTGCGGATTTCCTCATCAGCCAATTAGTTGACAAAGCCTATATCAAAAAGGCGCCTTTTGTCGCAAATATCTAATGTAAAAAAGGAGCCCGCACACGGGAATATCGCATGCGTGAGACCGGCAGACACGGTGGGCTGATTTTTTTCTGATCTTCCTATTTTCTTATGCGACTAAGGAGCCGGAAAACTGCTGGCGACATCGCCCCTAAGTTACATGTCACGGGTATACACGTGTATTCATGTGTATACCTATCTATACACGTCGGTACCACGGCTTTTTTTCAAATCACAGCCCATATTTGTGCTACCAGAGCAAAATTTCGTTTTGAGTTCTTTGACATATTGGTAAATATCAGGACGGGCTTATTCACGCTAAAGCGACCAGGCCCTTCTTTTCTATATTGTTTGTATTTAACCCCTGGTGCAGTTTCCATCGCCCGTCGGCTCTTTTTTGTCCCACGCGGGATAAGTCTGGAAAAAGGTGCACCACGTCTCAGGGAAGGTGCACCAGAATGCGCGGTCGCTGGTCGTGAAGTTCAACAGCCCGGATTATAGGTACAATGGATTGAAGATTCCGGCGGTCAATGTCTCGGCTTCGCGGGATTCGATGGGGGCGGTGCATATCTCACTGGTGAACCTGGATCCGGCTAAGGCGATCACGGTGCGGACGGCGGTAGAGAATTTGATCTCTAAAAGCGTTACGGGGCGGATACTGACGTCGGAGCGGTTTACGGATATCAATACGTTCAGGGAGCCTGAGAAGGTGAAGCCGGCGGTTTTCAGCGGAGCGAAAAAGCAGGGTGGGGAATTGGTTGTCACACTGCCGCCCAAATCGGTAGTTGTGCTCGAATTGAAATAGCTTTTTCCAGATGCCCAGCAAATTTTAGCTCAGCGTAGCGATTTGCTGATAAAATTGGTACTTTCAGTCTTTCGGAGGAAAAAACGCTTGGATGCTAATATATTTAGTATATTGCGCACAAATTAGCAAAGGGGCGGTTTTTCCAAGTCAAGTGGATGCTGAACCTGAATAAAATATATCTCTACCGAATGACGCATATTGAGAATATTCCTCATATTCTTCAATACGGAATAACACATTCCACTTCCGCGAATGCGAACCCCGCCTTTGTTCCCATTGGCGACGGAAGTCTGATCAGAACAAGAAGTGGCTCCCGTTTGAATGGTGGCAGACGGTTGGGAGAATATATCCCGTTTTACTTTGGCGTACGAATGCCCATGCTCTATGTCATTCAAAAGGGCTTCAATTTTGTAACCCCTACACCCGCCAGGGATATCGTTTATTGTGTAACCTCGGTCGGCAAGATCATGGCCCAAAAACTCGATTTCGTCTTTACCGATGGTCACGCGGTCGATTCTTTCACCACGCAATATGGAGTGGACGATGTTTCAAATATTGACACCCTCTTGGATCAAAAAGCCATAGAGGCAAAATATTGGAAGGATGAGAAGGATCTTGACTTGAAACGGAGAAAGGAGGCAGAATTTCTGGTCATGGGGGATATACCACCGGTTGCGATCATTAATTATGCAGTGATCAATCACCGTGCCAAAGCCCAATTGGTGGATTTTGGAGTAGACGAAGATGACATTCAGGTTCAACCAAACTATTATTTTTAAATTATGATCCGGTACGAAATAGGCAATCTTTTAGAAAGCGACGCAGAGGCGCTCGTCAATACGGTCAATACAGACGGTATCATGGGAAAGGGCATCGCGTTGCAATTCAAAAATGAGTTTCCCAAAAATTATAAGCTATATGTCAAAGCGTGCGCGGATAAGCAAATTGCGATTGGCAAATTATTAGTCACCGACGACGCCTCGTTGTTGTTGGGAAAAAGGACTATCATTAATTTCCCGACGAAAACGTCCTGGCGAAAGCCTTCGGAATATAGTTACATCGAAGCCGGAATGATCGATCTGGTCAGGATTATCCAATTGAAAGGGATCAACTCCATTGCGATCCCGCCCTTGGGGGCTGGAAATGGCGGATTGGAATGGAATAAGGTGAAAATGATCCTTGAAAAGCATTTGACTGCGGTCCCCTGCGATATTCGGATCTATCAACCGAACGCAGCGATGCAGGAAGTACTCAAAAAAGAACGCGTTAAGTTAACGCCGGCAAGAGCAATGCTCCTGTCGGTGTTATTCGAACTTGTGCGGAACGGGGAGTTTGTTTCCGAATTTACGGCCGAGAAAGTTGCCTATTTTTTGCAGCGGTTCGGCGGAGAGGATGTTTTCAAACTGGATTTTCAGCCTAACTTTTACGGCCCATATTCCGGAAAGGTCAAACATGTGCTTTATTACCTGAATGGCAGCTACGTCATGGGCTATAGTTCGAAGGACAAAAAGCCGTTTGAAGAGTTGGGGTTGGTGCAGGACGGCGAAGCAGACGTGATCGATTTTCTTAACCGGCCTGAAAATGTCCAATATAAAAGTATCGTTAACAAAACGAAGGAATTTCTTTCTGGCTTCTATTCTAATTTTGGCCTGGAACTATTGTCGACGATAGATTTCACTATTTTGACAAACAAGGGAAACACCTTAGGGGAGATTTCGGCCCACCTGGAGCAATGGAGCGACCGAAAAAAGACGCTTTTTTCGAACCCCAAATTCATTCAACTGGCTGTCGGCAATATACAACAACATTTGCCGCATAACTGATCATCTATTGAGCCTAGGCCAGGGAGAAGATCCTTCAACTTTTCATCATAGGCCAGCACCAAAAAGGCAATTAAAGATCGTCGAAGATATTGATTTGACAAACCAACTCGTGCTTTTTGCAATACTCCAAATTGAACTGATGCCATTGCAAATTATCAAACTTGCTCATAAGGTCATTTGCTTGATCCCTGAACTCCTTCAAATGTTCGAACCCCTTTGGCGTCAAATAATAATAGAATTTGTCAAGCCTCATTCCATCGGGCATGGCGAACACTCTAAGTTCCGGCAGAACATCTGAGCTAAATTCAATGCTGAAACGATCATAGGTGAGATGCCTCAGAAGCTTACCACACAGTGCTGGCTTTATATAGTTGTCCGGATCTTGCCCGACCAAAGCCGGATGCAGCCGAAACATATTTTTAAAGAAGGGGTTGTTGTTCGGAAATGCGGATTCATAGTCCTGCCTCAATGCCGTCACCAGGTCCGTAACATCCTGCCTGGAAATCGAAGCGCCACTCCGCAGAACAATCCTTTCTTGGCTAATTTGCTTCTGGCGGTCATTTCTTTCTTTTGTAAGTTCTTCGGTTTTGTTAAGAAGAAATGCCGTGAGCAGACGCCTCTCCTCTGCACCTTCGACGCTTATTTCGGTTGTTGGCTTAACCTTCGAACTTTTAAGGTTCTTTTTTAGGTTTTCCTCTGTCTCGTCACTGCTCTTTTTCATGATAAATGCTTATTTGTTAACTATTCGTTTATGGTCAGCAACAATCTCTTCCAAGGGCCTTTTATCGTTCCAGGAAAAATCCAACGCTTGAATCGCGTTTTGGACAGGCGGGGACATAGCTTTCGCTCTGGCCCACGCTTTCCTGTCATTCGTCTCGAAAGCAAATGAAGAATAAATCATGCTTTCATGGATATCATTTTCCTTCGCGACACCTTTAACGAATGCGGCATTGTTCAATTTGGATCTAATCGCCGCCATCTTTTCCTTTGAGAATAAGTAGTCGCTGGCAAACTTGTCAGCTTCTTTCTCCCTTTCTTGGACAGTCAGTTCTTCAACATCATCGTCCGTCAAGTGATAGCGGTTTTCTTTAATGTCTTTCCAGTCAAAAATGATATGAAAGATTTCGTGCATTAGGCAGAACCACAAGGTGGAATAGAAACCCCTATAATTCGTGAGGACAATACAAGGCTTGTCATTAACATTGAACGTGGCCCCCCTCAATTGAAGCCCTTGTAATGGCGGTTGAAAGATGACGGTTATGCCAATTTTGTACAACGAACGTATGACTTCTGTTAGCCCTCTGCCGACGTTTGTTGTATGTTGCCGGATATGAGGGACATATTTAAGCAACACTTCCCTATTATAGTCATTTGGGTTGTCCATTTCTTCCAATCTACAGACAGCAACTCTAATCCAGAAGAGGCGGGTCAGCAAATTTTTAGGCTTGAAAAGCCCGGAGCTGAAAGCCACATCATTGGAAGGTTTTTGATATTCAAATATAGATTTGAATCCCAGCCTTTTAGTTATCCTTTGCTCTATGTGTCGGTAATCCGAAACGTCGTCAATTAGGCCTGCTTTTTTCAAAACAGCGGGATCAAAATTTTCTCGTATGAATTTGACACTATCCGGTGAAGTCCTTGACATCGGATTCTTCTTCTGTAACGCATCTGTGTAAAGCCGGAAGACTTCTTCCTTAGGTAGCTGCAGAAAGTCGGCAAGTTTCATCAGGTTGGTAACATCAACTACTTTTTGCGTGCCCTCCAGTACTCCTTTTAACGTCCGGTAGGGTATGCCCAAGATCTCCTGAACACTGGTTTTAGTAAGTTTAAGCTCATCCAGTTTATTTTCGAAAATGTCTTTGAGTGCCTCCTTCTTTAAGGCACCCTGCAAAAGCTCATCGATATTGAACAAGTTATTCCCCATGCTTATAAAAGTGTAAACTTACATTATTATATTAGACACCAAGTTATTGTAAGTCAATGATATGGCCAAAAAAAATGTAAACTTACACTTATTTTGCCCCAAAAACAGGGCTTAAGACGTTGGTCGCCATAGACCTATGGCGGGCTGACTCCGTTTATCGCTTCATCTGCTGTTCCAATTCCGCTAGTTCCGCGAAAGTCAACCTAAACCATTCTCCCCTTTGCCTTTTGCTTTCAAACATTTTGTGCAAAATCCTCTCCTTCTCCTTTGGCGCCTCCCAACAGGCAATTAAGTGAACGG
>Ga0302325_10015718_pt1 | contig 16080 bp, 15 predicted proteins | sample Palsa_T0_2_FD_201948 | JGI IMG/M metagenome (GOLD analysis project Ga0302325, IMG submission 201948) | Peat permafrost microbial communities from Stordalen Mire near Abisko, Sweden - Palsa_T0_2 | ecosystem: Environmental > Terrestrial > Soil > Palsa > Peat permafrost | place: Sweden: Abisko... | reverse complement strand
CAAGCGTCACGCGCTTGTTTTCTCCACCGGGCCGGCCGGCACCGGCAAGACCTGGCTCGCAGTCGCCCATGCGGTGCAATTATTCGAGCGCAAAGAAGTCGACCGCATCATTCTCTCGCGCCCGGCCGTCGAAGCCGGCGAGCGGCTCGGCTTTCTTCCCGGCGACATGCGCGAGAAGGTCGACCCTTATCTGCGGCCAATCTACGACGCGCTCTACGACCTGATGGACGCCCGCATCGTCGAGCGCGCATTGCAGAGCACTGAGATAGAGATCGCGCCGCTCGCCTTCATGCGCGGCCGGACCCTGTCGAACGCAGCGGTGATCCTTGACGAGGCGCAGAACACGACCGCAATGCAGATGAAGATGTTGCTGACGCGACTTGGCGAGAACAGCCGGATGGTGGTGACCGGCGATCCGAGCCAAGTGGACCTGCCGCCGGGCCAAACCTCCGGCCTGGCCGAGGCGGTGCGATTACTCGATGGCATCGAGGGTATCGCTCACGTCAGCTTCACGTCGGCCGACGTCATCCGTCATGAGCTCGTCGCGCGCATCGTCGAAGCTTACGACAAAGCCGCGGCGGTAAGGCGCGAGCGGCCGTAATGACGCAGGCGGCGCAGCGGGCGCGGACGACGCTCAAGATCGATGTGCTCGTCGAATCCGTTCTCTGGAAAGCGACGCAAGACGCCGCAGCGGCGGCGCGCCGTGCAATCGCCGAAGCCGCCGCCATGCTGTCAACACCTCGCGCGGAGCTTGCTATCGTACTGACCGATGATTCGGCTATCCGCCTGCTCAACCGCGCCTGGCGCGGGGTCGATGCCGCCACGAACGTCCTGTCGTTCCCGGCGAGCGGCGCCGGGGGCGAGCCGCCGCTCATCGGCGACATCGTTCTGGCGTTTGAAACCGTTGCGCGGGAAGCGCGCGCCGAACGCAAGCCATTCGTTCATCATGTCGCCCACCTTGCCGTGCACGGTTTCCTGCACCTCTTGGGTTACGACCACGTGCGCAAGCCCGATGCCGAGACCATGGAGCGGATCGAGCGCGACGTTCTGCAGCGACTTGCCATACCCGATCCCTATCGGCGTTCGGGCAACGCCCGAATACGCTGACTGTCCGACAACTGACGACCTGATATCCTAAGCCCATATCTTAAGCCCATATCTTAAGCCCACATCTTAAGCCCACATCTTAAGCCCATGGCTCAATCTCCAACGCGCGGCGAACAGAAGAACGAGACCGAGCACCGCGGCCTCCCCATGGTCGTGCCGGAGACCGGCGAGCTGCACGAAGGTTGGCTCGCGCGCGTCATGCGCATTCTGTTTGGTTGGAGAGCCGCGGCGACGCGCGCCGACCTTGAACTCGTCCTCACCGCCGAGCAGCCGGAATCGGGCTTCTCGCCAACGGAAGCGGCGATGCTCAAGAATATTCTCGGCCTGCGCGAATGCCGGATCGAGAGCGTCATGGTGCCGCGCGCCGATATCGTCGCCGTGCAACAGGATATCGCCATCGGCGAACTCGTCATGGTGTTTGCAGGCGCCGGTCATTCGCGACTCGTCGTCTACAACGATACGCTCGATGATCCGACGGGCATGGTCCACATCCGTGACCTGCTCGCGTTCATGGCGGTGCACGCCGCGATCGAGCCCGCCGCCGGCAGACAGGAAGAACTACCGGCCGCCGATCTCGATTTGGCCAAGATCAATCTTTCAATGCCGCTTTCGGCGACCAGGATCGTTCGCGAGATGCTCTACGCGCCGCCTTCGATGCCGGCGCTCGATCTCCTTGCCAAGATGCAGGCGACCCGCATTCATCTCGCGCTGATCATCGACGAATACGGCGGCAGCGACGGACTGGTCTCGATCGAGGATCTGGTCGAGCTGATCGTCGGCGACATTGCCGACGAACATGACGAAGCCGAGACGGCGGCGGTGACGCGCCAGAGCGACGGCTCATTCCTCGCCACCGGCCGCGCCAGCCTCGAAGACGTGCGCGCCGTGATCGGCGAGGAGTTCGATGTCGGCAACGCCGCGCAGGAAGTCGACACGCTCGGTGGATATTTGGTCATGCGCGCGGGTCACGTGCCGGTACGCGGCGAGCTGGTACCCGGTCCGAGCTCGTTCGAGGCCGAGGTGCTCGATGCCGATCCGCGCCGCGTCAAGAGAGTCAAAATCTATCGGAGCAAGGACCGTGGTCCCGGCACGCCGCGCGAGCTGCCGCCGCTACTGAGACCGGCGGTGTCACGTCCTTCGCCGCCGCGCGACGAGACCGCTCGATCAAACCCAAGCTCTCAGCCGCCGCCGTGAAGCCGACGACCCTGATCCACGCAATCGTATTGTCCTTTGGCTGGCGGCGTTGGCTCATCGCATTCGGCGCGGGCGCGCTTTCGGCGCTGGCCATGGCGCCGATCAACGCCTGGCCGGTCCTATTCCTGACTTTTCCGGCGCTGGTCTGGCTGATCGACGGCACCGGGGCCGGCCGTTGGCGTGGGGCGACGGGGGCCGCGCCCATCGGCTGGTGGTTCGGCTTCGGCTATTTTCTCGCCGGCCTCTATTGGGTCGGCTGCGCCTTCCTTGTCGATGCGCCGACGTTCGGCTGGCTATTGCCGATCGCGGTGATCGGCCTGCCGGCGGGGCTGGCGATCTTCACGGCATTCGCGGTGGCGCTGGCGCGCCTGCTTTGGACGCGCGGGGCCATGCGTATCCTGGCTTTGGCTGTCACGCTTACCGCGGTTGAATGGTTACGCGGCCACGTGCTCACCGGCTTTCCCTGGAACACATTCGGCTATGCGCTCACCTCACCGCTGGCGCTGGCCCAAGCGGCTTCAGTCATCGGCATCTGGGGTCTTACCTTCATTGCTGTCGTCGTCTTCGCCAGCCCGGCCACACTCACCGACGATCGCGCCGAAACCCGCTGGGCATGGTTGCCGCTTGCGCTCGCTGTCGCCATCCTCGCCGGCCTAGGTGGCTTCGGCGCGATGCGGCTCGCGCGCACGCCGACACGATTGGTCGACGGCGTGCACCTGCGTATCATGCAGCCGAACCTGCAACAGGACGTGCGTTTCAATTATGCGGCCAAGCAGCAAGTCATGGACCGCTACATCGCGCTGTCCGACCGCGCTTCCGGTCCGCAATCCCTTGGCGTGCGCGACGCAACGCATTTGATCTGGCCGGAATCGGCGTTTCCGTTCTTCCTGTCGCGCGAACCCGACGCGCTGGCGCAAATCACGCGGCTATTGCAGAGCGGTACCGTGCTGATCACCGGCGCCGTGCGGGCGGCGGAGCCGGCCAATTCCGCCGAGCCCGCGGTCTACAATTCGATCTACGTCATCGACCACAGCGGTTCGATTGTCTCCCTCTACGACAAAGTGCACCTCGTGCCGTTCGGTGAATACCTGCCGTTCCAGCGCTTCCTCGAAAGTCTCGGCCTCCAGCAGCTCACCAAGCAACGTGGCGGCTTTCTTGCCGGAGATCGCCGCAGACTTCTGACCGTACCCGGCGCTCCGCTCGCGCTACCTCTTATCTGCTACGAGATCATTTTTCCGGGCGACGTGATGCCCAAAGGCCGGCGGCCGGACTGGATCGTCAATGTCACCAATGATGGCTGGTTCGGCATTTCGAGCGGCCCGTATCAGCATTTTCAACAGGCGCGCGTGCGCGCCATCGAAGAGGGCCTGCCGTTGGCTCGCGCCGCCAACACCGGCATTTCCGCTGTTGTCGATCCGCTCGGGCGGATCATCAATTCATTGCCGCTCGGCACCGAGGGTGTGATCGATGCACCGTTGCCGAGGCCGATCGGTACACCAATTTACGCCCGTGTCGGCGACGTCCCCGCGGCCATGATCCTCGCGCTGGCGCTGCTCGCGATTATTCGCCGCCGGTCGCAGCCGGACATCACGAAAATTTAGCGGCACGCGCACAGCAAAAGTTCATCCTGATACGGATCGGTAAAGCGGTGTGGCGGACACGCGATCCGGCGTGTGATACCGACCGCTGGATGTATAATGCGAGGCAAGCTCAACTATCCCGCGCAACCGGAGGCCGCTGATACTCGCCAATATTAAAGTTAATCGTATTCTAGCTATCTAACGCCTAACGATCACGCAGGTCTGCCCAGTATTTAATAGGACCAGATTTGATATCTGAAGCTATTACGATAAATATGCGAGGCAAGGGAGATCGGTTTTATGATGGCCAAGAAGGCGCCAAACCCCATCGACAAGCATGTCGGCAGCCGCGTGCGGATGCGCCGCATGATGCTGGGGATGAGTCAGGAGAAGCTCGGAAACAATCTCGGCCTGACATTTCAGCAAGTTCAGAAATACGAGAAAGGGACTAATCGTATCGGCGCGAGCCGCCTTCAGCAGATCTCGCAGATCCTGCAAGTATCGGTATCGTTCTTTTTCGAGGGCGCGCCGACCGTCGGAACGGGAATACGCACGGAAGGCATGAGCGAGGCGCCCTCGCCCGCTTACGTCTCCGATTTTCTCGCCACTTCGGATGGCTTGGCGCTCACCAAGGCCTTCATGCGCATCAGCGACTCCAAGCTGCGGCGGCGCATCGTCGATCTCGTCGAGCAGATTGCTTTCAACGACAAGCACTGAGAAGCTGCGCCAATTTTTCGTCGGCGCGTCCCCCGCTTTCGCCCACGTCTCGCCCACATCTTGACCGCGCGGAGCGACGCTGCAACAACCCTGTCACGGATCGGCGTGCGGCCCCACCACCGCTCGAACCGACAAGGCCCGGCGGCGATCGGGCCGGCTATCGAGGGGAGTGTTTCGCAGTGTCACGTTCAAACTACCTGTTCACCAGCGAGTCCGTGTCGGAAGGTCATCCGGATAAGGTTTGCGATCAGATTTCGGACGCCATCCTCGATGCCTTCATCGAGAACGACGTCAAGCTCGGCATTGCCGACGAGAGCAAAGTCAATACGCGGCTCGGCTGCGAGACCCTGTGCACGACCAACAAGATCGTGATCGCCGGCGAGGGACGCGGACAGGCGCCGCTGTTCCACAAACACGGCGACAAAGCGGTGGTCAATCGCGAGATGATAACGGAAACCGCGCGCCAAGTGGTGAAGGATATCGGCTACGACCAGGATGGATTTTCCTACTATGGCGCCGACGTCGAGGTGCTGCTGCATGGCCAGTCGCCGGATATCGCCATGGGTGTCGACGCCAAAAAGAAGAAGAGCGGCGACGAAGAAGGCGCGGGCGACCAGGGCATGATGTTCGGCTTCGCCTGCACCGAGAGCGAGGTCTATGAAAAGGGCTCGTTCATGCCGGCGCCGATCTATTTCGCGCACAAGATTCTTAAAGTGCTGGCGGAAAAGCGCCGCTCGGGCGCGCTGTTCGACCTTCAGCCCGACGCCAAGAGCCAGGTGACCGTCAAATACGTCGGTGGCAAGCCGGTTGGCTGCACCAAGGTCGTGGTCTCAACGCAGCACAACGCCCAGACCCGCAACGGTAAAAAATATACACCGGGCATGGTCAAAGAGATGATTGCCGATGCGGTCGAATCGGCGCTGCCCGAAGGCTGGATGCCGAAGAAGGCGAGCGACTTTCTGGTCAATCCGACCGGAAATTTCGTCGTCGGCGGTCCGGACGGCGATTGCGGCCTCACCGGGCGCAAAATCATTGTCGACACCTATGGCGGCTACGCGCCGCATGGCGGCGGCGCCTTCTCCGGCAAGGATCCGACCAAGGTCGACCGTTCCGCCGCCTATGCCGCACGCTATCTCGCCAAGAACGTGGTCGCCGCCGGTCTCGCCGAGAGCTGCACCATCCAGATCGCCTATGCGATCGGCGTCGCCGATCCGATGTCGGTCTTTGTGGACACGCACGGCACCGGCACGGTCGAAGAAGCAAAGTTGCAAAAGCTGCTTCCGGAGTTGTTTCCGCTGCGCCCGACCAACATTCGCCGCGCGCTCAAACTCAACCGGCCGATCTACCGCCGCACCGCCGCGTACGGCCATTTCGGCCGCGCGCCGGAGAAAGACGGTGGCTTCTCCTGGGAGCGGACCGACCTCGTCGACGCGCTTAGACGCGGCTTGCGCTGAGCAAAACGCCAACTCGGTTTTCGGTTGTCCGACAGTCCCGGTCCGTCGCCGGGTCGGCCGGCATTGCCGACGGAACGAACCGTGCCGTTGCGGGTTCGGCAGAATAACCTACGGAGATCGCGCTGACATGAAGGCGGTTTTTGCCTGCTCTGCACTGGCGCTGGCCTTCGCAATGGCGACGACGACGGCCGACGCCAGGGGCTGCATCAAGGGAGCGGTGGTCGGCGGGATCGCCGGACACTACGCCGGCCATCATGCTTTGCTCGGGGCGGCGGCGGGCTGTGTCATCGGCCATCACGCGGCTAAGAAACGCGAGCGGGCGACGCAAAACCCCTCGCCCGAGCCGTCGCATTGAAGATAGTCTGACGCTGTCAAGCGGCGGCGCGGGCATCATCGCGATGGATACCGAAGGGCATCACGCGCGCGCCTTCTTTGGCCGGCGCAAAGGTCACAAGCTGCGCAAGCGGCAAGCTGACCTTATGGACGCGTTGCTGCCGCGTCTTACGATCGACCTCGCGCATCCCGCTCCGGCTGCGCTCGCCGCGCTATTTGCTTCGCCGGTCAGCGAGGTTCAGCTCGAGATCGGTTTTGGCGGCGGCGAGAATATGGTCGCGCAGGCCGCGGCGCGGCCACGCGCGGGTTTCATCGGCGTCGAACCGTTCGTCAATGGCATGGCCAAGGTGCTCGCGGCGATCGATGACTTAAGTTTGCAAAATGTCCGCCTGCACTTCGATGACGCTACGACCCTGATGGCGTGGCTGCCGGACGCGTCGTTGGCGCGCATCGACCTCATCCATCCCGATCCCTGGCCTAAACGCCGCCACTGGAAACGCCGCTTTGTCCAGGACGCCACGATAGCGCAATTCGCCCGCATTCTGCGGCGTGGCGGCGAGCTGCGCTTCGTAACCGACGTTGCCGATTACGCCTCGTGGACGCTTCAGCGTCTCGTGCGATCGGCCGATTTCGACTGGACCGCGCAAGGTGCGGACGATTGGCGAAAGGCCTGGCCCGATTTCACCGGCACGCGCTACCACGCCAAGGCCGCGCGCGAGGCGCGCGCGCCGTGCTTCCTGATCTTCCGCCGGGTTTGATCGCCTGCGGCAGGGCGCTATGGGCTTTCGCGCACCTGCCAGAAACGGACCACGCGTTGCGCGGTCGGAGCCGACAGCCGGCCAAAACCGGCGAAGGCCGCATCGAGCTCTTGGGTCGAGGTCCCGGCTCCGTCCGGGCGCAGCAAGATCAGCACTTTGACGGCCGGCTAGCCTAGACCCGCAGCCTTGCACAGGATCAGGACCGGATCCGGCCGATCGCCGCTCATCAGTCGCTCGGCGATTTTGATCGGCACCTTGGCGAGCGTGGCAAGCGCGACTATCGCCGCTTCGTATTTGCCCTCGCCACAGAACGAAGTCAGTGCCGCCTCATCCAATCGCTTCGCCCGATCGAGGCCGAGCACGACGCGCTGCGCGGCGCGATAGTCGCGCGGGCCGGCCTGTGTGCCGACGCCGCGGCGCAGCAGAATATCGGTAACGGCCTCGCCCAAAGCCGCACGCGCCGAGATCGCCTGCAGATGCGCGTGGCCCTTGGTCCTCGCAACGCCGATAAGATCGGCCTCCGCCAGACGCGGCGCCAGTTTCAGCACCGGCCCGGCCACAGCGATATCGTCGTCGTTGGCGAGCTTGCGCAAGAGTCTGACCGGCGCGTTACTCAGTGGCGCAACATGAGTGGACGGCTCCGCGAGTGCCTTGCTGTCGATCCCCTCGATAAGCAGCCCGAACAAATCATCGAAGAGAGCGACATGTCAGTCTTCAGAGATCAGTAATCAGAATTTTGCTTCGTAACTGATTACCGATTACTCATTACCGATCCCTGAAGCACCCTTGCAATGCCCCATGAAACCGCTATATTTGGGGCGTCCGTAATGGATACCTCATAACGGTCGGTTGATCCGAACGGCTTTGAGAGTGGGCCCCGCAGGGACCCGCTCTTTTTTATTACCTGAGGCCCGCCGGTTCCTCTGCCGGACGGATAGTGCAGGACATACGCTCGCGAACAGCATGGACGACAGGACGACAGCCTTTGCCGAAGAGCCGCGGCTCATCACCGAGTCGGGGCGAGCGGCCCGCGTCGCCGCGATCGCCGAGCCGGTACTTGCCGAGCTGGGCTATCGGCTGGTGCGCGTGCACATTTCGGGTTTCGCCGGCTGCACCGTTCAGATCATGGCCGAGCGGCCGGACAGCGCCATGGCCGTCGAGGACTGCGAGGCCGCCTCGCGTGCGCTCTCGCCGGTGCTCGACGTCGCCGATCCGATCGAGGGCTCCTATCAGCTGGAAATCTCTTCACCCGGCATCGACCGGCCGTTGGTGCGGCGCTCGGATTTCGACCGTTATGCCGGCCACGTGGCCCGCGTGGAGATGCTCGTTCCCGTCGAAGGCCGTCGGCGCTTTCGCGGCGAGCTCATCGGCACCGAGGGCGAATGCGTTCGCCTTCACTCGGATGAGACGGCAGCAGCGGCGGCCGCCGAAATATTGCTGCGGGTCGACGATATCATGGAGGCGAGGCTTGTCCTTACCGACGCACTCATTTCCCAATCGCTGCGGCGGAGCAAACACGGCGGCAAGCCAGAAGGGCTTGCGACCGGCGCGCGAGCGAACAACCGACGGAACCCGCACCGGCGGCAACAGATAGACCCCACGCCGAAACAAGATCGGCGCGTGAACCAACTTAAGGGAGACTGACGATGGCGACCGTAAGCGCCAACAAGCTCGAACTTTTACAGATCGCGGATGCAGTCGCGCGCGAAAAAGCGATTGACCGCAAGATCGTGCTCGGCGCCATGGAGGATGCGATCGCCAAGGCGGCCCGCTCGCGATATGGCAGCGAGACCGAAGTCCGCGCGGAGATCGATCCGAAGAGCGGCGAGCTGCACCTGTCCCGCCACATGCTGGTGATGGAAGCCGTCGAAAACCCGGCGTCCCAAATCAGCCTCGATGAGGCGCGCCGGCGGCATCCCGCCGCGCAGATCGGCGACACCATCGCCGACCCGCTGCCGCCGCTCGAATACGGCCGCATCGCCGCACAATCGGCCAAGCAGGTGATCGTGCAGAAGGTGCGCGAGGCCGAACGCGACCGTCAATACGAAGAATACAAGGATCGGATCGGCGACATCGTCAACGGCATCGTCAAGCGCGTCGAGTATGGCAACGTGGTGGTCGATCTTGGCCGTGGTGAGGCCATCGTACGGCGCGATGAGATGCTGCCGCGCGAGGTTTTTCGCAATGGCGACCGCGTCCGCGCCTACATCTACGACGTGCGCCGCGAGCAGCGCGGGCCGCAAATCTTCCTCTCGCGCACGCACCCGCAATTCATGTCGAAGCTCTTCGCGCAGGAAGTGCCGGAAATCTACGACGGCATCGTCGAGGTTAAGGCGGTCGCGCGCGATCCCGGATCGCGCGCCAAGATCGCGGTCGTCTCGCGCGACTCCTCGGTCGATCCGGTCGGCGCGTGCGTCGGCATGCGCGGCTCGCGCGTGCAGGCAGTGGTCAACGAGCTCCAGGGCGAGAAGATCGACATCATTCCGTGGTCGCAGGACATTGCCACGTTTGTCGTCAACGCGCTGGCGCCCGCCGAGGTGGCCAAGGTGGTGCTCGACGAAGAACGCGAGCGTATCGAGGTGGTGGTCCCCGATCAGCAGCTCTCGCTTGCCATCGGCCGGCGCGGGCAGAATGTGCGACTGGCCTCGCAGCTCACCGGCTGGGACATCGACATCCTGACCGAACAGGAGGAATCGGAACGCCGCCAGGCCGAATTCGAGAACCGCACGCGCTTGTTCATCGATGCGCTCAACGTCGACGAGGTGATCGGACAATTGCTGGCGTCGGAGGGCTTCAATTCGGTCGAGGAGCTCGCCTTGGTGGAGACCAAGGAGATCGCCGGTATCGAAGGCTTCGATGAAGACACCGCGGGTGAATTGCAGACCCGCGCCCGCGATTATCTGGCCAAGATCGAGGCCGAGCTCGACGCAAAGCGCAAGGAGCTTGGCGTCGCCGACGAGCTCAACGAGGTTCCGGGTGTCACCACGGCCATGCTGGTCCGTTTCGGCGAGAACGGCATCAAGACGGTCGAGGACCTTGCCGGATGCGCGACCGACGACCTCGCCGGCTGGACCGAGCGCAAGGACGGCGAGACCGTGCGCGAAGCCGGCATTCTCGACGGCTTCGATATTTCGCGCGAGGAGGCCGAGTCGCTCGTCATGCAGGCGCGGCTGAAAGCGGGTTGGGTCGAGGAGGCTGACCTGGCTCCGCCGACTGCCGTGGAAGAAGCCCCGCTCCCCGAGGCGCAGGCCTAAAGGAAACACAGCGAACGCATGATCGCCCAAACCCAGGACATTGCATCTGACATTGCACTCGATGTCGAGCTGGACCGCGGACCGCGCGGGCGCGAACGCGCCCGGCTCTGCGCAGCCACACGAACGGTGCAACCGGTGTCGGAGCTGATCCGGTTCGTCGTTGGGCCGAACGGCGAGGCGATACCCGATATCAAAAGTAAGCTGCCGGGACGCGGCATCTGGGTCACCGCTACCCGGGATGCACTGGGTGAAGCGATCAAGCGCAAAGCCTTTGCCCGCGGGTTCAAGCGGGAGGTTCGCCTGCCGTCGGACTTCGTGGACCGCACCGAGCAGCTGCTCGAACGATCGGCCATCGATGCGTTGGCCGTCGCCGGCAAGGCCGGACTGGTCGCGGCGGGCTTCACCAGGGCCGAAACGGCCTTGGTGGGCAATGCGGTTGTAGCGCTTTTGCACGCGGCCGAGGCTTCTTCCGCGGAAGCCCGCAGGCTTGATGGAGCCGGGCGCCGGCAACAGGGTGGACCGCTGGTTGTGATTGGATTCCTCACCTCGGCGCAATTGGATTTGGCATTGAACCGCCCAAATGTGATACATGCAGCCCTGCTCGCCGGCCCTGGCAGCGAAACCTTTTTGGCCCGTTGTCGGCGCCTTGAACGGTTTCGGACCGGCGATCAGCAGAATCAGGCCGGAGAGGCGGCGCCGAACCTAAGCCGGCCGGGCAATGAACGCGTATAGAAATGGACGGGTATGACTGAGACGACCAAGAATACCGGCGAAAAGCTGAGCGTGAGTTCGGCGAAGACGCTCACCCTGAAACGCGGCGGCGTCGAGCAGGGCGTCGTGCGCCAGAGCTTCAGCCATGGTCGCAGCAAGGCCGTCGTCGTCGAAAAGGTCAAGCGCCGTGCCGCGGGACCGGGTGAGGCCAAGCCTGAACCTGTGATCCCCGCGGAGCGAACCGCGCCGAAGCGCGCCGCCGCGACCGCCAAATCCGCCGCAATTGCCGCCACGCCGGCCGCCGCTCCGGCGCCGGCTGCCGCTCCCGTCGCTCCGAAGTCTTCCGGCGTGGTGCTGCGCACGCTGACCGAGGAAGAGCGTAGCGCCCGCGCGCATGCGCTCGCCGACTCGCGGCTGCGCGAGGCCGAAGAACGCAAGATCGCCGAAGAAGAAGCCCGCATTCGCCATAGTCGCGAAGAGATCGACCGCGCCGAGCGTGCGGCGGCGGAAGCCCGCAAACTCAACGAAGAGGTGCGCCGCAAGCACGACGAGGAAACCAAGCGCAAGGCCGACGAGGTTGCCAAGAAGCGGTTTGGCACCGATGCGACGACGGCGGCGAAACCCGGGGCGCGCCCCGCACTCGAAGCCGAAGACGACGAAGCCCCACGGCCCCGCCGCGGCGGCGTGGCAGCGCGCCCGGCGCCGGCCCCCAAGGCGCCGCGCGTCGGCGAAAAACGCCGCGGCCGGCTGACGGTCGTCACCGCCCTTTCCGCCGACGAGGTCCGCGAACGCTCGGTCGCCTCGTTCCGGCGGCGCAACCAGCGCATGACCGGCCACCGCGACAGCGAGCCGAAGGAAAAGCTCGTTCGCGAAGTGACCATTCCGGAGACGATCACGATCCAGGAATTGGCCAACCGCATGGCCGAGCGTGCGGTCGATGTGATCCGCATTCTCATGCAGCAGGGTCACATGGCGAAGATCACCGACACGATCGACGCCGATACGGCCCAGCTCATCGCCGAGGAGCTCGGTCATACCGTACGGCGCGTCGCCGAGTCGGACGTCGAAGAGGGCATGTTCGATGCGCTCGACGATCCGGCAAACCTGCTACCCCGGGCCTCCGTCGTCACCATCATGGGCCACGTCGATCACGGCAAGACGTCGTTGCTCGATGCCATCCGCTCGACCGATGTCGCTGCCGCCGAGGCCGGCGGCATCACCCAGCACATCGGCGCCTATCAGGTGACCTCGCCGTCCGGCGGACGGGTCACTTTCATCGATACACCCGGCCATGCCGCGTTTACCGCCATGCGCGCGCGTGGCGCCAAGATCACCGATATCGTCGTGCTCGTGGTCGCCGCCGACGACGGCGTCATGCCGCAGACGGTGGAGGCGATCCACCATGCCAAGGCGGCCAAGGTGCCGATCATCGTCGCCATCAACAAGATCGACAAGCCGGACGCCAAGCCCGAGCGTGTGCGCACCGAGCTGTTACAGCATGAGATCCAGGTTGAATCGCTGGGCGGCGACACACTCGAAGTCGAAGTGTCGGCGAAAGAGAAGCGCAATCTCGACAAGCTGCTCGACATAATCGCGCTACAGGCCGAAGTGCTCGACCTCAAGGCCAACCCCAACCGGCCGGCCGAAGGCACGGTGATCGAGGCGCGACTTGATCGCGGCCGCGGGCCAGTCGCCACCGTCCTGGTCCAACGCGGCACGCTCAAGCCAGGCGATATCGTCGTGGCCGGCTCCGAATGGGGTCGCGTGCGCGCTCTCATGTCGGACACCGGGCATTCGGTCGTCGCCGCCGGGCCCTCGATGCCGGTCGAGGTCCTGGGCTTCAACGGCACCCCGGAGGCGAGCGACCGGCTGGCCGCGGTCGATACCGAAGCCCGCGCCCGCGAGATCGCCGATTACCGCGCGCGGCAGAAGCGCGACATATTGGCGGCGCGGCAAACCGGCATGCGCGGCTCGCTCGAGCAGATGATGAATCAGCTCAAGACCTCGGGCCTCAAGGAATTCCCGCTGGTGATCAAAGGCGACGTGCAGGGTTCGATCGAGGCCATCGTCGGATCGCTGGAAAAGCTTTCGACCGAGGAAGTCGCAGCCCGCGTGATCTTCGCGGGCGCCGGCGGCATCACCGAATCCGACGTGACATTGGCGGAAGCCTCGGGCGCGGTGGTCATCGGCTTCAACGTGCGCGCGCATAAGGAAGCGCGCGAGGCCGCCGAGCGGGCCGGAATCGAAATTCGCTACTACAACATCATTTATGACCTCGTCGACGACGTGAAGAAAGCGATGTCGGGACTGCTGCCGCCGACTTTGCGCGAAACCATGCTCGGCAACGCGACAATTCTCGAAATCTTCAAGGTGTCGAAGGTCGGTAACATCGCCGGCTGCCGGGTAACCGACGGCGTCGTCGAGCGCGGCGCTAACGTCCGGCTCATTCGCGACAGCGTAGTCGTCCATCAGGGCAAGCTGTCGCAGCTCAAGCGCTTCAAGGATGACGCCCGCGAAGTCGTCGCCGGACAGGAATGCGGCATGGCGTTCGAGAACTATCAGGATATGAAGGCCGGCGACGTGATCGAGTGCTACAGAGTGGAGAGTGTGCAGCGAACGCTGTGAGTTCGAGACTCGAGGTTCGCCTCTTCCTCGCCATTGCCGGACAAAAGCGCGAAGCGCCGCCTTGGTGCTTAATGATCGGGCAACACATGCAGCCAGGTGGATAGTTAGAAAAGTAAGAAGAATGCTCGGGTCAGACCTGGGCATGACAAAGAGAATGGCCCGTCATCAGCATCGTGATCAGTCCGCAGGCGCTTCACCGCGCCAGCTCCGCGTCGGCGAACTCATTCGTCACGCGCTGGCGGAGCTGTTTTCACGTGGCGAGATTCACGATCCGGTCATCGAAACGCATATGATCACCGTTCCCGAAGTGCACATGAGCGCCGATCTGCGGCTGGCCACGATCTACATCGTGCCGCTCGGCGGGCGAGACGAGCAGAAAGTGCTCGATGCGCTCGAAGCCAACAAGCGCTATATGCGCGGCGAGATCGCGCGGCGTATAAACCTGAAGTTTGCGCCTGAAATCCGCTTTCGCATCGACGACCGCTTCGACGAAGCGGAGCGCATCGAGAAGCTTCTGCAAACGCCGGAAGTGCGGCGCGACCTCGGCGAAAAGGGCAAGTAATGTCGGCAACGAACAATATGCCGTCCGCACAGGGTGGTGAGGCCGAACACGTGTCCGGGCTCACACCGGCAATCGAGTCCAATCCTCGGTCGCCGGCAAACAGCGCGAATAAAAAGCAGCAAAAGCGCGACGTTCACGGCTGGGTCGTGCTCGACAAGCCGGTCGGCATGACATCGACCCACGCCGTGGCGGTCATAAAGCACTTGTTTGCCGCGAAACGTGCCGGTCACGCCGGTACGCTCGATCCTCTGGCTTCCGGCTGTCTGCCGGTCGCCCTCGGCGAAGCCACCAAGACCGTGCCGTTCGTCGTTGACGGCCGTAAGACCTATGTCTTTACCGTGCGTTGGGGCGAGGAACGCGACACCGACGATGCGGAAGGCCGCGTCGTTTCGAGCGGCGAAAGCCGTCCCGACGGAACCGCGATCCGAGCCTTGCTACCGCGCTTTGTCGGCACGATCGATCAGGTGCCGCCGCGGTTTTCCGCCGTTAAGATTGATGGCGAGCGCGCGTACGATCTCGCGCGCGAGGGTGAGGTGGTCGAGATCGCCCCGCGCGCGGTGACGATACACCGGCTCGATTTGTTGGAAATGCCGGATCGGGATCATGCGGTGCTTACCGCCGAGTGCGGGAAGGGAACTTATGTCCGCGCGCTCGCCCGCGATCTCGGCCGTGAGCTTGGCGCGCTGGGTCACGTTTGCGCGCTGCGCCGCAGCCGGGTGGGCCCCTTCGCCGAAAGCGACATGATTTCACTGGAACGCCTCGAGTCTTTGTGCCATAGAGCGGCCGCCGGCGAGGGAAATCTCGTCGATATGCTGCTGCCGATCGAGACCGCGCTGGACGACATCCCGGCGCTGGCCGTTAGCCCGGCAGACGCGGCAAGGCTCCACAGGGGTCAAGCCATTTTGTTGCGCGGACGGGACGCTGCCATCGTCCGGGGCACGGTCCAGGTGGCTTCGAGCGGAGAGCTCGTGGCTATTGCCGAGGCCGACCGCGGCGAGATCGTCCCTAAGCGCGTGTTCAATTTGACCGGCGTGACAGGTCGCGCCGGCAGACGAAAAGGTTAGTGACGATGTCGCTTACGACCGCGCGGAAAGCGGAAGTCATCAAGACGTACGCCGTCAAGTCCGGTGACACGGGTTCGCCCGAGGTACAGGTTGCGCTCCTTTCGGAGCGGATCAACACCCTGACCGATCACTTCAAGACCCACATCAAAGACAACCACTCCCGGCGCGGGCTGCTTAAGATCGTGTCGCAGCGGCGCCAGATTCTCGACTATCTTCGCCGCACGGATGAGGGACGTTACAAGGAGTTGATTGAACGGCTTGGTATCCGCCGTTGAAGAGTTTGCGCGCGGGACACGCCCCGCGCGTTTTGCCGGCGGAGCGCATAAGGCGTCCGCTTACATGTGCGGCGGCGAGGCTGCCGATTGGATGGCGAACCGTTGGTTCGTCGATATCAGAGAGGGTCGAAGGCCATGGCAGGATCGCCAGACGCTGGCAGGCTCGGCAGCAAGCGCGCTGCGCCGACAGCGTCTCGCCGTCTTGCTTATGGCTTTCGCATCTTTCGCGAAAACCATGAAAGACAATCGCAATGTTCAACATTCATCGTGTGCAACTTGACTGGGGTGGCCGCAAGCTCACGCTAGAGACCGGCAGGCTGGGCCGGCAAGCCGACGGAGCGGTATTCGCTTCCTACGGCGAGACCACCGTACTCGCCGCCGTGGTCGCGGCAAAACAGCCGAAGGAAGGCATCGATTTTCTTCCACTGACCGTCAACTACACCGAG
>Ga0302325_10015717_pt1 | contig 16080 bp, 14 predicted proteins | sample Palsa_T0_2_FD_201948 | JGI IMG/M metagenome (GOLD analysis project Ga0302325, IMG submission 201948) | Peat permafrost microbial communities from Stordalen Mire near Abisko, Sweden - Palsa_T0_2 | ecosystem: Environmental > Terrestrial > Soil > Palsa > Peat permafrost | place: Sweden: Abisko... | reverse complement strand
GATGCCGCAGACGATGTTAATCAGCGTGGTCTTGCCCGCGCCGTTCGGACCCAGCAGCGCGAAGATCTCCCCGCGGCTTACTTCGAGACTGACATCCTTGAGTGCCTGCAGGCCCGAGGCATAGGTCTTGGTCAGATGTGAAATCGACAAGGTAGAAGGCATGATCGTCCGCAGAATATCATGCGCCGATGAAGCCACTAGTCCCGCTGACTGTGATGCTGCTTGCGGCCACCGCCCCGGCCGCCGACCGCGACGGGCTGCGTCACATCGTGCAGGAGGAGTGCCTGCCGCACTGGAACGCGCAGCATGATCCCGCGCCGTGCGAGAGCATCGCCCAGGACTACGCGGTGCTCGCGGACCGCAAGGGCGGTGCGCACTTTCTGCTGATTGCGACCCGGACCATTACCGGCATCGAAGATCCGGCGGTGCTCAACGCCGCCACACCCAACTACTTTGCCGCGGCCTGGCAGGCTCGCGAGCGACTGAACGCCATCGTCGGTCACCCGTTGCGGCGTGATGCCGTCGGCCTCGCCATCAACTCTGCGATTGCGCGCGGACAGGATCAACTGCACATTCACATCGAGTGCCTGCAACCGCATCTGTATCAGGCGCTGCAGGCGGCGGCTGCTATCGTCGGCGATCACTGGACGCCGCTGCAGATCGGCGAATCGCCCTACCGTGCGCTGCGCATACGCGGTCAGGATCTGGGCGCGGCCAATCCGTTCCAGCTGCTCGCGAATCAAATACCCGAAGCCCGCCGGGCCATGGCCCACTACACCATGATTGTCGCGGGCATGCGGTTCAAGGATGGCCCGGGATTCATCGTGCTGGCAGGTCCCACACCGACGCGCGAGGCGTTGCTCGGCGATACGCTGAGCGGCACCCTGGGCAAAGGCCTGGTCGCGCCCGGCGAGACGCAGTTGGACTCGACCTGCGCCGTCGACTCCGCACCTTGAGTGCGGCGAGTTTCGCTCACGGCAGCGAGACGATGGCGAGCCGGCCGTCGGTGTAGTACGCATCACCGCCGCCGTTCCTGCCTCGCAACGCCGGCTGGAACCCATTGAACCACTCGAGGCTCGCGGGAAAACTCAGATTGAGTTGCGCCAGCAGCCGGTCGCGCTCCTGATCGATGGCGGCGTCGATGTGATGCGTGATCTGGCCGGTGCGGTGGCTGATGCCGGCACGCGTATCGAGCGTCACGGCGCCGACCCAGAGCGGTCGGCCTTGCGCATCCAGATCGGAGGACTTCCAGAAACGCACGTGATGACGGCGGCGCGGATCGTTGCCGATCATCTGCTCGAAGCCCAGATCCTGTCTGTGGCCCCAGTAGTACAGATTGCTGACCGGTGCGGTGCTGTAGGCACGATGCACCATGCTGTCGGTGGCAATGCGCAACGATGAGGCCAGCGTGATTGGGTCGGCGGGCACCCAGCCGCTGGCCAGCAGCGCACGCTGCAGTGAGTCTTCCGTACAGATGAAGGCAATATTGATCGGATCGCCCGGAATGCCATCGATGGTGATCGCATGCGTGGCCAGTCCCTGCAGCGCCGGATGGCGATGCTCGATCAGACGCCACATATTCGGCAGCAGCAGATAGGCCATCAGGTAGTAGCCCAGCAGCGCCAGTGCCAGCGCGTACAGCCAGAAATCCAGCAGCCGCCGCTCGCGCGAGAGCATCACTGGCGCATGAGCGCCACGAGATAGATACAAGGCTCGCGTCCGCGCGCCTGATAGGTGCAATCCGCCGGCGGCCCAAGCGCTAGACAATCACCGGCGCTCATCTCGTGAACCACAGCGCCCTCGATGAATGTGAGCCCGCCTTTGATGACCCAGACCAGGTGCCGCAGGAAGGCATAGGCGGACGCGGGAAAGGTCACGCTGGCGCCGGCCGGCAGTTCCACCCGCACCAGTTCCAGCGGCAGATCCGTAACCGGCGACAGCTGACGGCGGACGTAGCCGGTGGCCGGATCGCGCCATTGCGGCTGGTCGGCGGCGCGCAGCAATCGGCCGCCGGCAAGCTCGGCGCGCGCCAGCAGCGTTGACAGCGTCAGATTGAAGGCGCCGGACAGCCGGCCCAGAAGTGCCGCGGTGGGACTGGCCTCGGCGCGCTCGATCCTGCTGATCATGGCCTTGGACACCCCTGAGCGGCCGGCCAGGTCCGCCAGCGACCAGCCGCGCGCCTCACGCTCGATCCGTATGCGCGCCGCCAGTTCGGCCGTGGGGTCGCTTACTATAGTTGACATTCGTCCACTATATGCGACAGACTTTGGCTACACAAGGAGCCGCCATGCTCATTCGCGACGCCACCCACGCGGATCTGCCGCAGATACTGGCCATATTCAACGACGTGGTCACCACCACCACGGCCATCTACGACCAGCGTGAATCGACACTGGAAGAACGCCAGCAGTGGTTCGATGACCGCCGCCAGCAGGGGCTGCCGGTGTTGGTTGCCGAGTCGGAGCACGAGGTGATTGGGTTTTCAAGCTTTGGCGCCTGGCGAGCCCGCTGGGGATACCGCCATACCGTGGAGCACTCGGTGCACGTACGCGCCGATCGCCGCGGCCAGGGTATCGGGCGCGCACTGATCGAAGCGCTGTTTCCACGTGCCGCGGCGCTGGACATGCACGTGATGATTGCCCACATCGATACCGAAGCCACGCGCTCGCTGCGCCTGCACGAGCGGCTTGGCTTCGAATCCGTGGGCACCTTCCGTCAGGTGGGCCGCAAATTCGACCGATGGCTCGATCTTGTGGCCATGCAGCGCGACCTCTGACCCGGCAGCGTCACCCGTAGCCTCAGGTCCAGCCGCCGCCGTCGTCCCCGGACGAGCCGCCACCGCCGCCGTCATCCCAGCCGCCGCCCGGATCGGAGATGCCGAAGTCCGGACCACCCAGATCGGAATTCGCCGGCGGCTCGTTGGACCCCGGGGCTATGGGGGCGCCAGAACCGTCATGCCGGTTCTCGAAGCCATGCACCAGTTCTTCGCCGGCAGCGATGCCGGCGCCGACCGCCAGACCGCTGGCGAGGCCGCCCAGAATGCCTGACCCTCCGGCAACCACATTGGGGTAGCCGCCTTGTGGGTAACCCCCCGGGGGACTCATGGTTCCCGCGCCCGGAGCGCCATAGACCGCCGGCGTCGAGCGCCGCCGGAACAGCAGCCACAGCACGAACACGACCGCCGCGATCACCCACACCATGGTCCATGGGAACGGCTTCCCGGCCGGGCGAGCCACAACAGGGGCGGCAAACGGCGCGCGTGCCGGCGCCGCCTGCGCACCCGGGGATTCACCGATCTCCCTGCGCAGCGCCGCGACCGCCTGCGGGGTAGCGAACGGCAGACCCGGATCGATGTCTTCGGCGGTCTTGAGCTCCTGCCGGGCTTCGCCATAGTTCTTGGCGTCAGCGTCGATCTCAGCCGCCACGTAATGCGCCCTGGCGCTATGGGGATGATTGGCAAGCACCAGAGTCATCATCTGTTGGGCTTGAGCGAGATGCCCGGCGCGCGCCGCGTCGTACACCTGGGTCACGGTGGGATCATTGGCATTCGGGCCTTCGGCCGGGATCGCCTCGGCGGCCCACGCATTGGTGCACACGCCGGCCAGCAGGCCGAGCAGGGCAATCGTTATGGTCTTGTACATCGACTTCTCCGGGACGTAGGACGTCAGCTTATAACTCTTAGGCGCTTTTGCCGTCTCGAGGTTCCCAGCGCGCGCTATCCTATGTAGGCCAGCGTACGGTCGCGGCGCCTGCCAGCGCGCAATAGTCGCGGGTAACGCTGCTTGCTGCACGCCTTATAACCAACCAAAGGGGTCCCCATGAACGTTTCTCTGAGCATCGGGCCGGTGGTCTCGCTGATCGCCGGCATCCTCATTCTAATTGCGCCGCGGCTATTGAACTACATCGTCGCTATCTACTTGATCCTGATCGGTTTGATCGGCCTGTTCGGCATGGGAAGCATGCATTTGAGGTGACTTTAGTGCTGCACGGGCTGGTAACCGGCCTGCTGCAGCATCTGCACCACGCCGTCCTTACCGACCAGATGCAGCGCGCCGACGATGACCAGGTAATCCTGATCCTCGTGCAGCAACTGCGTGATCGTGGGCAGCCATTGACGGTTGCGATCGGTGGTCAGCATGCGGAACAACTCCGGATACTGCTCGAAGCTCTCGCTGAGCAGCCGCTCGAGTTTCCTGACATCGCCGGCACGCCAGGCCGACACCACCGCATCGGCGGCGTGCTCGCTATCCTCGGCATCGTCGAGCGAATACAGCTCGAAGCGCCGCTGCTGCGCCTCGGTCAGGTTGCCAAAGATGCCGAGCTGCTGATCGACGGTCTCGAGGCCGATGATGGGTTTGTGATCGCTGGCGGCGCGCTGCGCGAACTGCTCATCGACGCCGGACCCGGTCTCGAAACCCTGCCTCGCGAGTTCCGACTGCTGCAGCGCCATGGCGGCGAACCACGGCCGGTAGCTGCTGAAGAATTCCGGATCCAATCCCAACGCTTTGGCATGCGCGGCAAACTTGCGGTAGATGTCTGGCCCCAGTGCCTCGGCCAGGGTCTGACCCTCCGGCAGCATGGCCACGCTCAGGTCCCCGCCCAGCAGTGAATCAGCCGAAATATTGTTGAGATCGAGCTCCATGACCAGCGCCTTGGCGCTGGCGTAGGCGCGCACCGCCTCGGGCGGCAGATCGCTGTCCGCGGGTTTGAGCACGTGCACCGAGCCCAGCAGGTACACGGTGTTGTGCGCCCCCTTGACGACCCAGAAGGTGTGATGGGCATCGTCGGCGCGGGCACTGATGCCGGCACTGCCGCAGAACACGCTCAGCAGCAGCGCTGCCAGCCAGCGCGCGCGCAGTCCGCCGCGCATCAACGCTCGGCCTTTTCGGCCCATCGCTGCATGATTTCGAGTACCGATGGCACCAAGGTCAGAAATAAATCCACCAGCGCCGGATCGAAATGCTCGCCGCGATGCTCGCGCAGATAGGCAAACGCCTCCTCTACCGGCCAGGCTTTTTTGTAAGGCCGAACGGAAGTCAGGGCATCGAACACATCGGCCACGGCAACGATGCGTCCTTCGAGCGGAATGGCATCGCCGGCCAGTCCGGCCGGGTAGCCGCTGCCATCCCATTTCTCGTGATGACTCAGCGCGATACGGTGCGCCATCGCCAGCACGCCGCGTTCGTGCTGACCGATGATGTTGGCGCCGATCGCCACGTGCGTCTTCATGATCGTCCATTCCTCAGCATCCAGCTTACCCTGCTTCTGCAGTATGCGGTCCGGGATACCGATCTTGCCGACATCGTGCAACGGCGCCGCGTGCAGCAGCTCGTCGGCCTCAAACTCACTCAAGCCCGCCGCGAGACCCAGCAATCGGGCGTAGTGACTCATGCGAATGACGTGCAAGCCGGTCTCGTTGTCCTTGTACTCGGCCGCCAATCCCAGCCGCTGCACGATCTGCAGGCGCGTCTCACGCAATTCATCCAGGCGCACCAGCGACAGATGAGTACGCACGCGCGCCTTGACGATGGGCGGACTCACGGGCTTCATGATGTAATCGACGGCGCCGGCTTCGAATCCGGTCAGCTCATCGATGGTATCGGCCAGCGCGGTCACGAAGATCACGGGAATCCCCGCCGTGGCAGGCTGACTCTTGAGCTTGCGGCACACCTCATAGCCGGTCATTCCCGGCATCATGACGTCCAGCAGGATCAGGTCGGGGCGCTCCTGCTCGGCCAGTTCCAGGGCACGCGCTCCATCCTTTGCATACAGCAGGCCATAGTGGTCCTGCAGAATCTGCCGCAACAACTGCAGATTGGTCGGCTCGTCGTCGACCGCGAGGATACGAGCACTGCCCGCGGCAATGCTCACGACTGCGCCGCGAGCGACCGTGGTTCGAATGCAGCGCACAGCGCCAGCATTCGCTTATCGGCAAGCACAAAATCGAAATCGTCGATGGTCCGCTGCAATTCGTTCAGACGCGCTTCGGCGACATGGCCGTCAAGCTCCGCCATGAGCTGCGTGAAGGCCACGCTGTCGAGTTCGCCTCGCTGAAAGCCAGTGCTGAGCCGCCGGCTCAGTGCCTGCACGCGCGGCCAATCGTATGGCTGCATGGGCCGCCGCGAGGCTGTGGATGCCGGGGATTTCGCGAGCTGCGCCTCGATCGCCGCAAAGCTGTCGCTGAGTACATGACCCAGGCGAGCCAGCAATGGCGGCACCACGCCCTGGGTATCGTTGCTGACGTTGCGCTCGAACTCATCGAGCAGCGCCGCCAACACGTCCAGTCCAAGATTGGAGGCGGTGCCCTTGACACGGTGCGCGAGCTCGCGGGCCTCGACCGCGTCACCCGCGCCGCCATAACCGGACAGCAGAGTCGGCAGCTTGGCGTACTCCGCGGCAAAATGCCGCAGCGCGCGCAGATACGGATCCTGCTGGCCTGCCCAACGCGCAAGGCCATCCACGTAGTTGAGCAATTGCACGCCGACAGGCGCACGCCGCGGCGCATTTTCGAACTGTTCATCCAGGCCCAGCGCCTTGGCGATCTCAAACGACAGTTCGACCAGATCGATGGGCTTGGAGGCAAACGCATCCATGCCGGCCTCGAGCGCCGCGTGGCGATCGGCGGGCAGCACGCTGGCCGACAGTGCAATGATGGGCACACGGCGTGTTGCACGCGCGATTTCCTGCGCCCGGATATGCCGGGTCGCGCTCAGGCCATCCATATTCGGCATCTGCACATCCATCAGAATCACATCGAATGGCTGCTCGCCGGCCAGCTGCACCGCGATCAGGCCGTTGGCGGCCGGAACGATGGTATGTCCGTGACTGCCCAGCAGTAAGGTGAGCAGTTCGAGATTCTGCGGCGCGTCGTCGGCCGCCAGGACGCGCAACGGCGGCAAAACGCTCACACGGCGCAGGCGCTGCGTCTGCTCGAGCGTATCCTCGGCGGCCTGCAAGGGCAGCAGCACATGGAAGCAGCTGCCCTGACCCACGGTGCTTTCGACCCAGATGCTGCCGCCCATGAGTTCGACCAATTGCTTGCTGATCGTGGTGCCCAGGCCGGTGCCGCCGTAACGGCGAGTCATCGAAGGATCCGCCTGCGTAAACGGGTCGAAGATGGCCTGCAGCCGGTCGGCCGCAATACCGATGCCGGTATCGGTCACGGTGAAATGCAACAGCTGGTCTTTGCTCGACACAGCCAGCGTGACGCTGCCCTGAAGGGTGAATTTGATGGCGTTGCCGACCAGATTGGTCAGCACCTGACGGATGCGCAGCGCATCGCCGCGGAATCGGCGCGCCAACGCACTCTCATAGTGTATGTGCAGGTCCAGGCCCTTATCGCGGGCGCTGGCACCCAAGGTCGAGGACAGTTCGTCGACCAGATCGAGCAGATTGAAATCGCGCAGTTCGAGTTCGACCAGTCCCTTGTCGAGCTTGGCGGTATCGAGCACTTCGTTGAGCAGCCGAAGCAATGAGCGCGCCGCGCCGCTGACGGTCAGCAGATGACGGCGCTGTTCCGGCGACAGTTCCCCCTGCAGCAGCACATCCGAGAAGCCGATGATCGAGTTCATGGGCGTGCGGATCTCGTGACTCATGTTGGCCAGGAAGGCTGCCCGCGCCTCGGCGGCCTGCTCGGCGCGTTCCTTGGCAGCGCGCAGATCCTGCTCCATCTGCTTGCGCTCAGTCATATCCAGGATCACGCCATCGAGATATTGCGGGCGGCCCTGGCTGTCCCAGATCGGGCAGCCGCTACCCCACATCCAACGCTCGCGGCCGTCCCGGTGGTGCAGGCGATACTCGATCACGTAGGGCTGGTGCGTGCGCACCGCCTCATCAACCTTCGTTTTCAGATAGGCCCGGTCATCGGGATGCACCAGATCCACGATTCGACGCCTGGCATTCGGGCCGACAAAATCCGCGGCCGCGTAGCCGGTGAGCAGCTCGATTGCATCGCTGACGAATAGCGCCGGCCAGTCCGCATCCATGAGGCAGCGATAGGAAATGCCGGGAATGTTGCCGACCAGCGAGCGAAATTGCAGTTCGCTATCGCGCAGCGCCTGCTCCATGGCCTTGCGTTCACTGATATCGGTGATGAAGCCGACATACAGATCCTGCTCGTTCAGGCGCTTGTGGCCGATCGCGAGCCGAATCGGCAGCTGCGTTCCGTCCAGCCGCCGCGCCAGCGCCTCTCCGGTGCGCAGCCCATCGGAACCGCCGATCAGCAAATTCATGTCGTGGCTGACGATCTGCGAGCGCGAGCAGGCAAAGATCCGCTCGGCCGATTCGTTGCAGTCCTCGATGGTGCCGTCGGCGCCGAACACGATCACGCCGTCGACGGCTGTGGACAGCACCGCGCGCAGGCGCGACTCCTTTTCCTGCAGCCGGCGAAACATCTCGCGGTAGCGCAGCGCGCCGTTGGCGCCCATGACAAATACCGTGAACGCAATCGTGATCAGCGATGTGGCCAGCGCAACGAAGGTCGCATTGGTGGTAGTCCCGGGTGGCGCGGTACCGACAAAGCGCGCCGCTGCCATGCCGGTGTAGTGCATACCGGCGATGGCCAGACCCATGACCACGGCGCTGACCAGCGAACGCGTCTGCTCGCTCCACGGCAGATTCGAGCGGCGCAGGCCAAAGCGTACCCACAGCGCGAGCATGGCCAGCGCCACGGCCACTATCAGCGAAAGCGCGAAGATCGCAGGGTCATACCGCAGCACGGGCGCCATGCGCATCGCGGCCATGCCGGTGTAATGCATGGCGCCGATTCCGGCGCCCACCGCGATGCCGCCGCCGATCAGCTGCCATGGCCGAATGTCGCGTCGGCCGATGAGCCACAGCGCCAGCGCCGAGGCGGCGATGCTGGGCAGCAGCGAGCAGATGGTGATGACCGGGTCGTAGCTCACTGCGCAGACGCTGAAAGCCAGCATGCCGACGAAATGCATGGCCCAAACGCCGGCGCCCAGACTCAAACTGCCCGTGATCAGCGCTATGCTGCGTAGCCAGCGACTGCTGTGCAGGGCGGCGTGCGCCGTCAGGCGCAAGGCCATCCAGGAGGAGAAGATCGCAATCGCAATCGACAGCGCGACCAGCCACGGATCGTAGCTGCCCGTAGCGAGCAGACTAGGATCGCTCGGCGGCGAGAACAGCGCGGGTAAATCGAGCACACGCATGCACCCGAGAGCTTGACAGGACGGTGGCGCGCGTCCGTGGGCCAGCCCACACTTCGACGCGTTAATTCGTCTTAATATTTGCGGTGCCGCAGCAGTACTTGCCGAGGATGCGCACGGCGAGCGGATCGGTGAAGATGAAGCCCTTCTCGGAGGAGGATATTTCATAGTAACCGCACCCGAGGCCGTAGGCGTGCGCTCGCTCCGATTCCGCCAGACGATCACCGTGCTGCTGCTGTTCGGCGGTTATGCGGCGCTGTACTTCTGCCGCGCCGATATCTCGGTGGCGGCGCCATTGCTGATCGAGGATCTGGGCAGACATGGTGTCAGCCACAGCGAGGCCATCGTTCACCTGGGCTCCATGGCCTCGCTCGGTGTGCTGGCGTACGCGCTCGGCAAATTGTTCCTGACCGGACTGGGTGATTTCTGGGGCGGCCGATGGAATTTCCTGATCGGCCTCATCGGCGCGGTCGCCTTCACGCTGCTGTTCGCGTCGGGTTCGAGCCTGCCGTTGTTTACCTTCGCGTGGATCGGCAATCGCTTGACCCAGTCGCTGTCCTGGGCCGGGCTGATCAAAGTGTCATCGAAATGGTTCGACTTCTCCTCGTACGGCACCATCATCGGCATCCTGAGTCTGAGCTACCTGATCGGCGATGCCGCTGCCCGCCAGGCCATGGGCGCGCTGATCGAGCATGGCTTCGGCTGGCGCGCGCTGTTTGTGTTCGCCGCGGCGGTAGCGGGCGTGTTGTTGCTCGCCAACGCCTTGTGGCTGCGCGAGTCGCGCGTGGCGCTGGGGCTCGGGGAAGCCAGGACCAATCCATTGAGTTTGTTTGCGGCCTCGGAGTCGCGGCCCGCGAGTGTGGCCGCGCTGCTGCTGCCCCTGCTGCGCAGTCGGGCGTTCATTCTGGTGTGCTTGCTGTCGCTCGGCTGCACCATCGTGCGCGAGACCTTCAACATCTGGACGCCGGTGTATCTGCGCGACTATTTGGGATTCAGCGTCAGCCAGTCGGCCGGCAAGAGCGCGATCTTTCCTGGTGTCGGCGTGGCCTCGGTGCTGCTCACCGGCTGGCTCAGCGACCGGCTGGGCCTGAACGGACGGCCGCTGATTCTATTCATCGGTCTTGCGGGCACGGCCGCGGCGCTGCTGGCGCTGATGTCGGCGCACTCGAGCACCTCGGGCTCGCTGCTGCCGCTGGTGGCGATCGGAGCCATCGCCTTCTGCCTGCTCGGGCCCTATTCTTATCTGGGTGGCGCCATGGCACTGGACTTCGGCGGTAAGCAGGCCGGAGCGGTGTCCTCCGGTATCATCGATGGTGTGGGATATCTGGGTGGTGTGCTCGCGGGTGACAGCGTCGCAAGGATTTCAGTGATGTTCGGTTGGCATGGGGTATTCATGGCTTTGGCTGCGGTCAGCGCGCTGGCGGCAGTGGGTTCCGGCGTTCTGCTGGCGCTGGGCAGACGCGCCGCGGCGGCCGGCCGGCCGATGTCATGAACACCTTTGCCGCCGTCAAACGCGTCAAATCGACGCCGCAGCTACTGACCGTCGAATGGGCCAACGGCGAGGTCGGCGAGTTCGCCAGTGTGTGGCTGCGCGACAATGTGGGCGACGACCGCGACCCGCATAGCGGCCAACGGCTCATCGACGTCACCGATCTGCCCGATCAGCCCCGAATCCGCTCCGCGGTGCTCGATGCCGGAACGGTACGCGTTGAATGGGAGAGCGAATCACGCCTGGCCTCGTTCGATTTCGAATGGCTGGCGCAGCATACCGGCGGCAGTGCGCATAGCCCCGAACTTATCCCCGCTTTGTGGCTCGAGGGCCAGGTGCTCGACGCCGCACGCGACTTTGCGCGCGCGCCATTGCCGGCGCTGCGCGGCAATGCCAGCGTACGCCTGGCGTGGCTGACACGGCTGTTGCAACAGGGTATGGCCTTCGTGACCGGCGTGCCGGCCACGGAAGCCGCCATTCTCGAGGCCACTGCATTGCTCGGGCGCGTCTGCGAGACCAACTACGGGCTGGTGTTCGATGTGCAGTCGGTGCCGGCGCCGGAGAATCTGGCCTACTCCGACCGCGGTCTCGGACTGCACACCGACAATCCCTATCGCGAACCCGTACCGGGATTTCAGGCGCTGCATGCGCTGATCGCATCGCGCGACGGCGGCGACAGCCTGTTCGCCGATGGCTTTGCGCTGGCCGAACATCTGCGCGTCCAGGACGCGCCCGCGTTCCAGCAATTGACGCAGACCGCGGTGCCGTTCCGCTACCGTTCCAAAGGCGCCGAGCTGTTTGCGCAGCGGCCGTTGATCGCGCTCTCGTGCCGCGGTGCGGTCAGCGCCGTGCACTACAACAGCCGCTCGATTGCGCCGTTGAACCTGCCGGCGAGCGAGATCGAGCCGTTCTATAAAGCGTATCGAAGCTTCGCGGCGCTGCTGCACGAGCCGCGGTATCAGCTGCGCTGCAAACTGGACGATGGCGACATGGTGGTGTTCGACAATCAACGCATTCTGCACGGCAGGACCGGCTTCTCATCGGCGCAATATGCGCGGCATCTGCGCGGCTGCTATCTGACCCGCGACAGCGTCTATGGCGAGACCGCACTGCTGCGAAGAAACATCGAGCGCGAGCCGCAGGCATGAGCGTTGCCGAGCAAGTGTTCGCGCTGTTCGACGGCCGTGGCGCGGCCGCGTACTTCGGCGAGGCCGTATCGGTGCGCGAGCATTGCCTGCAGGCCGCGCACTTCGCGCAGCAGCAGCGTGCGCCGTCCAGTCTGATCGTGGCCGCGCTGTTGCACGACATCGGCCATCTGCTCGAAGACATCGCCGACGACATCGAGGATTGGAGCGTCGATGGACGCCATGAAGAACTCGGCGGTCATTGGCTGGCGCAACGATTTGGCGCCGAGGTGGCGGAACCGGTGCGGCTGCATGTGCCCGCCAAACGCTATCTGTGCGCGCGCAATGCGAGCTACCTCGCGAAACTAAGCCCGGCCTCGGTGCTCACGCTCAAGCTGCAGGGCGGCCCGATGTCGGCAGGCGAAATCGCGGCGTTCGAAAACGAGCGCTACTACAAAGAAGCGGTGCGTGTGCGGCGATGGGACGATGCCGGCAAGGTCGCGGGCTTTAAGACCACGCAGCTGCGCGATTATGCGGCCATGATTGCCGCTCTCGCAAGCGAGACGTCATGAATCGAAATCTGCTGGCCGGCGCGTTGACGTTGGTCATGTGGGGCGCGCTCGGCTGCAGCCAGCCGGCGCCGCGCCATGACAATGCCGCTGCCACCGCGGTGAGCACTGCGCCCATACAGCGGGTTCCGGGTATTTACGATCCGCGCAAGACCTTCGCACCCTTGACGCTGCCCGATCCGGTCAACGCCTATCGTGCGGCCGATGGCTCGCCCGGCCCAGACTATTGGCAGAACCGCGCCGACTATGTGATTCACGCGAGCATCGATCCCGCCAATCACGCGCTCACGGCCAACGAAGTCATCACCTACAGCAACAACAGTCCCAGTGCGCTCGACTGTCTTTGGATTCAGCTGGATCAGAATATTTATCGCAGCGATGCTCGCGGGCGCTATGCCAGCGGCCGGCTGTCCAAGACTTTCACCGACGGCTTCGTGCTGGAATCGGTCGAGATCGAGCGCCAGGGACAAGTGGTGCGCGCCGATACCGTGGTCACCGATACGCGGCTGCAGATCCGGCTGGACCATGCGCTGGCAGCGCATGGCGGCAAGCTCAACATCCGTATTCGCTATCACTACACGGTGCCCGGCGAATGGGGCGGCCGCACGGCGCACGCCGCGAGCCGCAACGGCGAGATCTACGATATCGCGCAGTGGTATCCGCGCATGGCCGTGTTCGACGATCTGCGCGGCTGGGATACGCTGCCTTACCTGGGCTCGGAGTTCTATCTCGATTACGGCGACTTCGATTACTTCGTGACCGTGCCGTGGGACATGCTGGTCGCGGGTTCGGGAGAATTGCAGAACCCGCAGGAAGTGCTCACGGCGCTCGAGCGCACACGGCTGGCGCAAGCTCGCGCCAGCGATCAGACCGTCATGATCCGCAGCGCGCAGGAGATCAATGATGCGCACAGCCGTCCGGTCACGCAGGGCACGCTGACCTGGCACTACCGCATGCATGACACGCGCGACGTGGCCTTCGCCGCCTCGAGGGCATTCATCTGGGATGCCGCGCGCATCAGCCTGCCCGGCGGCAAGAGTTCGCTGGCCATGTCGTTTTATCCCATCGAAAGCGAGGGTTCGCAGGCCTGGGGCCGCACCACCGAGTATCTGCAGGATGCGGTGCAGAATTTTTCCAGGCGCTGGGCCGACTATCCGTGGCCGAACGCGGTGGCGGTGGCCGGACCCGTGGACGGCATGGAATATCCAGCCATGGTGTTCGACGGCGTGGCCGATGCGGGCAAGTTTCTGTTCTGGATCACCGCGCACGAGATCGGCCACTGCTGGTTTCCAATGCTGGTCGGATTCAACGAGCGGCGCGATCAATGGATGGACGAAGGCTTCAACACCTTCATCGACGTCTATGAGTCCGACGATTTCGATCACGGCGTCTATGGTCCCAAGCGCGATCCCGAGTACGCGGCCGGCGGCGGCAATCCGGTCGACGAGATCGTGCCGGTGCTTGCGGATCCAGCCGCGCCGGTCATGCTCACGCGCGCCGATCAGGTGCGCGAGCAATACCGACACCCGGTGACCTACTTCAAGTCGGCGCTGGGACTGGTGCTGCTGCGCGAGCAGATCCTCGGGCCCGAGCGCTTCGATTGGGCGTTTCGAAAATTCATTCGCGACTGGACCTTCCGCCATCCCTCACCGTCAGATTTCTTTCGCGCCATGGACAGCGCCGGCGGTGAAGACCTGTCGTGGTTCTGGCGCGGCTGGTATTTCAACAACTGGACTTTCGATCTCGAGGCCGAAGGCGCGCGTCCGGTCGAGGGTGATTGGAGCAAGGGCGCCCTGGTCAGCATCGCCAATCGGGATCCGCTGGTGTTTCCGGCCACCGTCGAGGTCACGTTCCAGGATGGCAGCAGCGAGCGCATTCATCTGCCCGCGGAAACCTGGATCCAGAAAACCAGCGTCAATCTAAGGCTTGACAGCACGCAACCGGTCACGACCGTGACCGTGGATCCCGAGCATGTGCTGCCTGACAAGGACCGAAGCAACAATGTGTGGAAGGCGGCGCCAAGCCCATAGTATGGTGTCGGGCTGGATAAGAGTTAAGAGTAAGGAAGACTGGACATGACTGAGCCTTCGATGCCCATGAATCGGCGCTCGCTGTTTAGAATGATCGGCGCCGTGGCCGGAAGCGCCGTCATGTATCGGGTCATGACCGAGCTCGGGCACGCCGGGGAGTCGGGCTACAGCGGGCCGATCAATCTGCAGGGCGATCCCAAAGGCGCCACGGTGCTGATTCTGGGCGCCGGCATGGCCGGCATGTCGGCCGCCTACGAGCTGCGCAAGGTCGGCTACAAGGTACAGATACTCGAGTACAACGATCGTCCGGGCGGCCGCAACTGGTCGCTCTATGGCGGCGACACCTATACTGAGCTCGGCGGCTTCACGCAGCAGGCGCAGTTCGACAAGGGACTGTATCTGAATCCCGGTCCATGGCGCATTCCGCACCATCACTACGCGCTGCTGCATTACTGCAAGCTTTTGAACGTCGCGCTCGAGCCCTTCATTCAGGTGGACTACAACGCTTACCTGCATTCAGGGACGGCCTTCGGCGGCAAACCCAAGCGCTACCGCGAGGTACAGGCCGATTTCCAGGGCCACGTGGCGGAGCTGCTGGCCAAGGCCACCAATCAGAGCCAGCTCGATCAGGCCGTGTCGCGCGAAGACCGCGAGGTCCTGCTCGAGGCCATGCGCGAATGGGGCGCACTCGACAACAACTACGAATACAAGAAGGGTCTGCTGTCGAGTGAGCGGCGCGGCTGGGACTCCGACCCGGGCGGCGGACTGACCTCGGTGCCGACGCCTTCGACGCCCATGGCCATGCAGGATCTCATGAATTCGCGGCTTTGGGCCTTCATCGCCTTCGGTCACATCTACGAATTCCAAAGCATGATTTTTCAGCCCGTGGGCGGCATGGGCATGATAGGCAAGGCGTTCGGGCGCGAGCTCGGCGACATCATCCACTACAACGCCAAGGTCACGGACATCAAGCAGGACGCGAACGGCGTCACCGTGGCCTATACCGACACCAAGAAAGGCGGCGCGGTCCAGACCGCCCAGGCGCAATGGTGTGTGTGCACCATACCGGCCTCGATACTCGGGCAGATCCCACTGCAGGTGGGCGCGCCGATGAAAAATGCCATCGACTGCCTGTACTACGACGCCGCGATCAAAGTCGGACTGCAGTTCAAGCGCCGCTTCTGGGAACAGGATGAATCGATCTACGGCGGCATCACTTTCACCGACCTGCCCAACGCGTTGATCGGCTATCCGAGCACGCGTTATTTCGACGACGGCCCGGGCGTGCTGCTGGGCGCCTATACCTTCGGCGCCAACGCCTTCATGTACACGGCCATGGCGCCCGAAGAGCGGGTACGCAAGACGGTGGAGTATGGAGCGCAGATTCATCCGCAATACAACACCGAATTCCAGCACGGCGTCGCCGTGGCCTGGCATCGCGTACCCTGGACTCTGGGCTGCGCCGGACACTGGACCGAAGAACTGCGCGCCAGGCATTACGATAATCTGTGCGCCATCGATGGCCGCATCGTGCTCGCCGGTGAACACGCCTCGCGCATACCGGCCTGGCAGGAGGGTGCATTGCTGTCCTCACTGGATGCCATCCGTCGCCTGCATCAACGCGTCATGACCGGCGGGAGCGCAGCATGAAGCCACATATTCTTCGAGTAGTCGCTGTGCTGAGCCTGCTGGCGCTGGCCA
>Ga0302325_10015716_pt1 | contig 16080 bp, 14 predicted proteins | sample Palsa_T0_2_FD_201948 | JGI IMG/M metagenome (GOLD analysis project Ga0302325, IMG submission 201948) | Peat permafrost microbial communities from Stordalen Mire near Abisko, Sweden - Palsa_T0_2 | ecosystem: Environmental > Terrestrial > Soil > Palsa > Peat permafrost | place: Sweden: Abisko... | reverse complement strand
CCGGCCGGCGGTCATTGCCGTCTGCAGTTGCTGCTCCCTTTCGATGATCTCCTCATGGCGCGCCCGCGCCTCGTACTGACGATGCCGGTTACGGCCGGCGGCGCGCACCATGCTCGCCAATGTGGTCGTTTGAAACGGGCGCTCCAGAAAGTTGACGTTGCCCAAGACCTGCGCCATGCGCATCAATTCCGGGTCTCGCCCCGGAACGCCGCCGCGATGCGTCAGGAGGATCACGGGCAGATCGGACCAGACGCCTTGATTCACCATGAATCGCGCGATTGGACGCAGATCGGCATCGCGCAAGGCTTCGTCTGCGACGATGGCCAGCGCCGCACCCTTGCGCATCTCCGCGGCAAGCGCGGAAACGTCGCTGCATGCATCGCCGACCACGCCTACTTCCTTGAGCAGCGCGACGATCAGGCGCGCGTCCCGGCCGGTGGGGGCCAACACCAGCGCGCGCACCGAACATTCTACGAAGCCGTTGACCACAACGGTTACTCCTCAGGCGGGCAGCTGGCCGAACTCCAACACTTGGGGAATGCCCTGCAACACTCCCTGGAAATTCGTCAACGGTTCATCCACGCTGAGTCCGCCGTCGCTGATGCGGTACTCGCGGATGGTCGCCTCGTGGCCGCCGGTGCGCTTCTTGATGCAGGAGATGGCGCGGCGTACATGCCCCATGGCCTCGAAATAGCGCAGCAGGATCACGCTATCGGCGATGTAAGTCACGTCCGTGGGCGATGTCATGTGGCCGACCAAGCCGTGCTGCGCCATGGTGAGGAAGGTCGCGGCGCCTTGGCGGTTCAAGTACTGCAGCAGCTCATGGATGTGCAGAATGACCGACCTCTCCTCCGTCATGGCGGCTTGGTAGCCGTTCAGACTGTCGATCACCACGGTCTTAATGCGTTCTCGATCGACTGTTTTGCGGACCCGATGCGAGAACTCGCCCGGCGACAGTTCGGCGGCATCGATTTGATCGATCCGGAGCCTCCCCGCGTCGCGCAATCCTTCCAAATCGATGTCGAGCTGCTTCATGCGGTCGAACAGCAGTCCGAGTTCTTCGTCGAAAATGAACAGCGCCGCTTGCTCGCCGCGCTTCACGGCAGCCAGCGCGAAGGTCATCGCGATCAACGATTTGCCGGTGCCCGCCGGTCCCATGATCAGCGTGCTCGAGCCTGCATCGACGCCGCCGCCCATCAACGCATCGAACGGTGGAATGCCGGTGGGAATGGGCTTGCGCGGAAACTTGGTGCGGTGTTCAGCGGCGACCAGGCGTGGGAACACATTGACGCCGCCGGTGGATATGATCAGATCGTGGAAACCGCCGCGGTACCTATGTCCCCGGTACTTGAGGACGCGCAGACGGCGGCGCTCCGCGCCGTAGTCCGGATAGTACTGCTGCAGCTGGATCACGCCGTGAGCGATGCTGTGCACCGTCTTATCCGCCACGTCCGAGGTCAGGTCATCCAGCAGCAATACCGTGGTGCGAAGGCGCGCGAAATGATGCTTGATGGTGAGGATCTCGCGCCGGTAGCGCAGCGAGCTTTGCGCCAGCAGACGGATTTCCGAGAGGCTGTCGATGACCAGGCGGCTGGGTTGGACTTGATCGACGGCGGCATAAATCTGTGCGCTGGCTTCGCTGAGCTCCAAATCCGAAGAATAGAAAAGACTCTGCGACTCAGCCCTGGCGAGGCTCTCCGCCGGTATCAATTCGCGTATGACGATGCCGTCCGGCAGGCTCCAGCCGTGCGACGCCGCGCCCGCGCGCAATTCCTGCTCGGTTTCCGACAGCGTGATGTACAGGCACTTCTCGCCGGCGGCGCTGCCGTCCAGCAAGAACTGCAGCGCGACCGTGGTCTTGCCGCATCCGGGTTCGCCTTCCAGGAGAAAAATGCCGCCTCGTGTCAGACCGCCGGCAAGCACGTCGTCCAATCCTACGATCCCGGTGGCGGCCTTGCCCAAATCCGTTGGGTGTTGATTATTCATTTACCAAAACTACAAGGAATGCAACGGCGCTGCGGACGGACGGAAGTCCCATTTTTGAGCCTCATTAGTCCTACAGATTTGACCCACTTACGGTGCGCGGCTAGCCTAGGCCGTTCACTTCCGAGGACTGATTGGTGCAACGCAACATCGACCGGGTTTCCGGTAAATCCTCGCGAAATGCGTCTGCAGCCTGGCGGATCGCGCTCCTCTGTGCAGCTCTCGCCGCCTTTCTAGTGTTAGGTGGGGTGGTGCGCCATCGTCTCAGGCCCGCGCCCGCCGGCGCGCCCGCGGCGCTCGAGCTCGAGCTTCCGCTTCCGCAACCGCTCAAGGCCCCGGCGCCCGTCGCGCAGGAAGCCGGCATAGCCCCGCCGGTCGAGATCATCGTCCGCCGCAACGACACCTTGGACGCCATTTTCCGGCGCCTGTCCTTGGACCTTGGCGACCTATCGGCCATCCGCAACCTACCCGGCATTCGCCAGAGCCTCGATTACTTGAAGCCCGGCGATTCCATCAAACTCACGCGCAAGGATGGCGAAGTGCGCGAACTGACGCGCAGAGTGAGCGAGACGCAGACTTTGAGCGTGGTGCGCGGCGATGCGGGCTTTACCGCGCAACTGTCCGACAATCCGGTCGAGACCCGGGTGCGCACCGCGGTCGCAACCATCGACTCATCGTTGTTTCAAGCCGCGGAATCCGCCGACATCTCCGATGCCGTCGCGCTGAAACTCGCCAATGTGTTCGCCTGGGATATCGACTTCGTACTCGAGATTCGCGAGGGCGATCATTTCACCGCCGTCTACGAACAAATTTACCAGGACGGCAAGTATCTTCGCGACGGCGAACTGCTTGCGGCCGAGTTCGTCAACGACGGCAAGGTGTACCGGGCCGTGCGCTATGCACAAGGGGGGAGTGTCGGCTACTACACCCCAAGGGGTCAGCCCATGCGCAAGGCATTCCTGCGCGCTCCGGTGGAATTCACCCGCGTGAGTTCCGCGTTCAATCCGCATCGTCTGCATCCCATCCTCAACACCATCCGCGGCCATATGGGTACCGATTACGCGGCGCCCATCGGTACGCCGGTGCACGCCGCCGGCGATGGCCGCGTCAGCTTCGAGGGCCTTCGGGGCGGTTACGGCAATGCCATCATGTTGGCGCACGGCGGCAATGTCTCGACGCTGTACGGCCACTTGTCGCGCTTCGCGAGCAACGTGCATGTCGGCAGCCACGTGCGGCAGGGCGAGGTCATCGCCTATGTCGGCATGACGGGGCTCGCGACCGGACCGCATCTGCATTACGAATACCTGATCGACGGAGTGCACAAGGATCCTCAAACCGTGCACCTGCCCGGTGCCGAGCCGCTGCGCGCCGATGCCATGCTGCAATTTCAGCAAGCCACCGCGCCCCTGCTGGCTCAATTGACGCCGCCGGTCGTGCCACCGGTGGCGGCGGCGCGATAAGGGTATTTAGGCGACGACATGGCGCTCTACATGGGACTCATCTCCGGGACCAGCATGGATGCCATCGATGCGGCGCTGGTCGACTTCGATGTCAAACCGTTGCGCGTCGTCGCGAGCTCCGCCACGCCGTTCGATCCGGCGCTCAAAGCGCGGGTGGCCGCACTGATCGATCGCGCCGACAGCGTCGCCCTGGACGAGGTGGGACAAATCGACGTCGAGATAGGGCGCGCCTTTGCGCGGGCCGCCAGCGCCCTGCTCGAACGCTGTCTCTTGGGCGCGGGCCAGATCACCGCCATCGGCAGCCACGGACAGACCCTGCGCCATCGTCCGGATTTGCCGGCGCCCTTCACCTGGCAGATCGGCGATCCAAATGTGCTGGCCGAGATGACGGGCGTCAACGTGGTCGCCGACTTTCGCCGGCGCGACGTGGCCGCCGGCGGCGAGGGGGCGCCCTTGCTGCCGGTGTTCCACGACCAGGTATTTCGCAGCGACAGCGAAGATCGGGTCATCGCCAACTTGGGCGGCATCGCCAACATCACCATATTGAGCCGCGGCGCCACGGTCTCCGGCTTCGATACCGGCCCGGCCAACCGCCTGCTCGACGCCTGGATTGCGATGCATCAGGGCCGCGACTTCGATGCCGGCGGCCGTTGGGCCGCCACCGGCAGCGTCGATGCAGCATTGCTCGCGGAGTTGTTGGACGAACCGTACTTGCGCCTGCCACCGCCCAAGAGCACGGGGCGCGAACTGTTCAACATGAACTGGCTCAACGGCAAGCTGGGATTGTTCGAGCGGCGGCCCAATGACGTCCAAGCCACGCTGCAACGATTCACCGCCGTCACCATCGCCGACGCGGTGCGCCAGCACGCGCCCGGAGCTGCCCTCTATGCCTGCGGCGGCGGGGCCCACAATGCCGGACTGCTGGCGGCACTTGCCGAACTGACGGCTCCCAATCCCGTGGCCAGCACCGCGCAGCTGGGCCTCGACCCTGACTACGTCGAAGCCATCGCCTTTGCCTGGTTCGCCAAGCGCACCCTCGAGGGTTTGACCTCCAGCGCCGCCAGCGTCACGGGCGCCAAGGGGCCGCGCATCCTGGGCGGCGTGTACCGGTATGCTTGATCCACCATGAACGACACCGATCTGCAAGTACCGCAGCTCTACATAAACCGCGAATTGTCCTTCCTCGAGTTCAATCAGCGCGTCCTCGAGCAGGCCAAGGATGCGAAGATCCCGCTGCTCGAGCGCGTGCGCTTCCTCTGCATCTCCTGCGCCAATCTGGACGAGTTCTTCGAGATTCGCGTCGCCAGCCTGCGCGAGTTGCTGAAGGCCGGCGCGGTACAAGCATCGGCCGACGGCCTCTCGGTTCAGGAACAGCTCAAATCCATTCGCACCCGTGCCGTGCGCCTGGTGGATGAGCAATACCAGTTGCTGAACGATGTTCTGATGCCGGAGCTGGCGCGCAAGGGCGTGGTGTTCGTGGAGCCCGAGACTTGGACAGAAGCCCAGGCGAGGTGGTTGGCGGACTATTTCACCCGCGAGGTGGAGCCCGTATTGAGTCCGCTGGCGCTCGATCCGGCACGCCCGTTTCCCAAGATACTCAACAAGAGTTTGAATTTTGCCGTGGTCGTCGAAGGAGAGGACGGCTTCGGCCGCAACAGCGGCCTTGCCGTGGTGCAGGCGCCGCGTTCCCTGCCGCGCCTCATCAAACTGCCGGACGAACTCGGCAGCCGCAACTTCGTTTTCCTGGGGACCATCGTCGAGGCATTCGTTTCGAAGCTGTTTGCCGGCATGCGCATGCGCGGCTGTTACCAGTTCCGCGTCACGCGCAACAGCGACCTGTTCGTCGAGCAGGAAGAAGTCGACGACCTGCTGCGCGCGGTCGAAGGCGAGCTGGCCTCACGCCGCTACGGCGATGCGGTGCGCCTCGAGACCGCGCACGATTGTCCCGACGAAATTCTTACCTTCCTGCTCGGCCAGTTCGCGCTGACGGCGGAGGAGCTTTACAAGGTTTCCGGCCCCGTGAACTTGAATCGCTTGATGGCGGTGTACGATCTGGTCGACCGCCCCGAACTCAAGTACGCAGCCTTCGCGCCGAGCACCATCGAGCGACTCAAAATGGGCAACGACATCTTCAGCACGTTGCGCGGGGGCGACGTGCTGCTTCACCACCCCTTCCAAAGCTTCGCGCCCGTGATCGACTTCATCAAGCAAGCCGCCAGCGACCCGCAGGTGCTCGCCATCAAGCAGACGTTGTATCGCACCGGCAGCGACTCGACCATCGTGGGCGCGCTGGCCGATGCCGCCGCCGCCGGCAAGGACGTAACCGTCATCATCGAGCTGCGTGCGCGCTTCGATGAGGAAGCCAACATCGAGTTGGCCACCAAGCTGCAGGAAGCCGGCGCGCACGTGATGTACGGCGTGTTCGGCTTCAAGACGCATGCCAAGCTCGTCATGGTGGTGCGGCGCGAGGAGAAAGGCTTGAGGCGCTATTGCCACCTGGGCACCGGCAACTATCACGCCAAGACCGCGCGTCTCTATACGGACTACGGCTTGCTGACCGCCGATGAGTCGATGGGCGAGGACATCCACGAGATTTTTCTGCAGCTCACCGGCCTGACCCGCGTGCCGCGCCTGCGCAAGCTGCTGCACGCACCCTTCAGCCTGCACCAGACCTTGCTCGCCAAGATCGAGCGGGAAGCCGAACACGCGCGCGCGGGCGCATCGGCGCGCATCATCGCCAAGCTCAATGCGCTCACCGAGCCCGCCGTCATCCAAGCCCTGTACAAGGCCTCCCGCGCCGGCGTGGACGTCGAGTTGATCGTGCGCGGGGTCTGCTGCCTGCGGCCCGGCGTGCCCGGCATCTCCGAGAGGATCAAAGTGCGCTCCATCGTCGGACGCTTTCTCGAACATTCGCGCGTCTATTATTTCGAGAATGCCGGTGCGCGCGAGATCTACTGCGGCAGCGCCGATTGGATGGACCGCAACCTGCACCGGCGCATCGAGGTGGCCTTTCCGGTCGACGCTCATGACTTGCAGACCCGCGTGACCGACGACCTCCAGTCGTACCTCGACGACGACGTGCAGGCATGGATTCTGCACACCGACGGTCTATATTCGCGCGCAGTGGGCCGCGGTCAGAACTCGGCGCAAACGCGCCTGCTCAGCCTGTACGACGAGCGTGTCGCGCTGACCGATGCTTGAGAGCGCAACCAGCCTCAGGCGATGTTGAGGCGAAACCCGGCTTCCTTCAAATAACCGCGCTCCTGCTCCAGATCCTCGAGGGTGAGCGGGTGCTCCTTCATCCAGCGCGGCGGCAGCTCGAGATTCAAAGTGCGTCCCTTCACGCGCAAGCGCGCCTCGGGCAGGGGCTGCGGGCTGCGGCCCCGATGCAGCAGCACCGCCAGACGCAGAAGCACGGTGAGAAACTCGGCGTGACGATCCCAGGGGGGCAGCAGGTCTTCCAAGGACTCGAAGGAGAGCTGCCGCCGATGCCCGCCCACCAATGCCGACAGCAGCAGCTGTTCCTCGCGCGGGAAGCCCGGCATGTCGGCGTGCTGCAGCAAGTACGCGCTGTGGCGGTGATACTTGGAATGCGCAATGTCCAGCCCGGTCTCATGCAGCCGCGCCGCCCAGCGCAACGCCGATTCCGACAGCGGATCCTCGATGCCCCACTCGGACTCGGTTTGCTCCAGCAAATTCACCGCGGTGGCCTCGACGCGATCCGCTTGGGCTTCGTCGACGTGATAGCGCTTTTCCATCGCGCGCACGCTGCGCACGCGCGCGTCCTCATCGGTGAAGCGTCCCATGAGATCGTAGAGCAGCCCTTCGCGCATCGCGCCCTCGGCCACGCGCACGCGGTCGATGCCGAAATTCTCGACCACTTCCAGCAGGATGGCCAAACCGGCGGGAAACACCGGCGCGCGCTCCGCGTCCACCTCCGGCAAATCAAGATCGTCGACGTGACCGGCTGCGATGACGCGCTCGGCCAGCCCGTTGAGATTGTCCAATGTGATGTGCGGCGATTCTGGGTTGAGGGCGCGCAGCGCATCGCCGATGACGCGCACCGTGCCCGAACTGCCGAATGCCTGCAGCCAACCTAGCTTGCGGTATGCCTCTTGAACGGGCTCGAGTTCCATGCGCGTGGCCGTGCGCGCCCGGTCGAAGCGTTTGGCGGAAATCCTGCCGTCGTCGAAGCACACCGAGCTCAACCCAACACATCCCACCGACAGGCTTTCGAGCAGCAGTGGATTGAAGCCCTCGCCGATCACGGCCTCGGTCGAGCCGCCGCCGATGTCGATCACCAGGCGCTTGTCCGGACTCATGGGACTGGTGTGCGCCACCCCCGAGTAGATCAGCCGCGCCTCCTCGCGCCCCGAGATGATTTCGATCGGATGTCCCAGCGCCGCCCGCGCGCGTTCCAGGAACCAACGCTTGCGTTTGGCGAGCCGCAAGGCGTTCGTTCCGACAACCCGCACGCTGTCGGCGCGCATCGCGCGCAGCCGTTGACCGAAGCGCTCCAGGCAGCGCAGCGCGCGATCGGTGGCGTCGTCATCGAGACGGCCGCTCTGCCCCAGACCTGCGGCGAGGCGCACCATTTCACGCAGACGATCGAGAATGACGAGCTGGCCGTGCGAATAGCGCGCGACCACCATGTGGAAGCTGTTGGAGCCCAAATCGACGGCTGCGAGCACGTCGGGCACGGCCAACTTGGGGCCGCTCATCCGCGCAGCCTCGTCAGGCCGAGAATGAAGATCCGCAGCCGCAGGTGGTTTTGGCGTTGGGGTTGCGAATGACGAATTGCGCACCCTGCAAATCTTCCTTGTAGTCGATTTCCGCGCCCATGAGGTATTGCGCGCTCATGGGATCCACCAGCAGCTGCACGCCGCCGTTCTCCACGCAGAAATCGCCGTCTTCGATTTTCTCATCGAAGGTGAAACCGTACTGAAATCCCGAGCACCCGCCCCCGGACACGAATACACGCAGCTTCAGGTTCGGGTTCGCCTCCTCCTTGATCAGCTCTCCCACCTTGCCGGCGGCGGCATCGGTGAAAACCAACACATTCGGCGGCGGCGGACTCAAGTCGGCGGCGGTCATCGATTCGGATGTAGTGCTCATAGGATCCTTAGTCTACCCGGCGGCCGCCGGTCAATCAAAGGCACACTGCCTGTTTTGCGACTTCAGCTCATGGGCTCGGCTTCGTCCGTACCGGGCCCCTGCTTGCCGCGATGGATCAGTTTACCCGTAATGCGGGCGCCTACGGCGGTTTCAATGGTGGTGTAGTGCACGCTGCCCAAAACCTGCGCCCGCGGCCCCAATTCGACCCGGCCGCTCGCCTCGATATCTCCCTTCACCACCCCGTTCAGGATGATGTTGGGCACCACGACCGAACCCTCGATGCAGCCCGCCTCGCTCACCGACAGAATATCGTCGCCGCCCGGTTCGCATGTGACGTTGCCGTTGATGTAGCCGTCGAGGTGGAAGCCGCCGCCGAATTCGACGTCGCCGTTGATGCGGGTCTTCGCGCCGATCAGCGTATCGATGCGCGCCTTGTTATTCGGTTTCTGTTTGAACATCCTCATCACCCTTGGACGGACCCTCGCCGCCCGCCTCGGTCTCGACCGACATTCCCTGCGCCTTCCACACGAAGGCTTGGCGGAAGCTGTGCGCTGCATCCTTGCTGCTGTGGATTTCCACATCGACGCGGGTCGGCTCGAATCCCTGCGGCAGCACGATCGGTTCGGCGTATTCCTCGAAATATTTGAACGAGTATGCCAGGCTGACCCGATGATTGGGTGAGGCTTGGGCGAAGCTCAGGCTCATGGGTTTGCCCTGCTGCAGGCCGTCGATCGTGATCGACGTATTGCCGTTCACGTCCTTGTCCGGCTTAGCAGTCTGCATCAAGACAAACTTCAATTGAAATTGTCCGGCGGCGGCCTGCGGCACGATCTGCATCTGCTGCACTTTGACGTGAATCAGCGAGTCAGGCTGCACCAAGCCCCGATAGAAGGACAGGTCCTGGTTGAGACGCGCGATCTGGCTCTGCATGTCGCCGAGGCTGCGTTGCACGTGAGCATACCCTTCGTTATCGACGCGGCGCGCCACCTCGTCCGCCTCCAGCTGCATGTGCAGTTTTTCATTCTCGGCCTGCAGCGCTCGGATGCGCGAACTCGCCGTCAAGGCGCCGCGCACCGAATCCACGACACGAAAACCGGCATCATAGCGGCCGACTTCGAAGGCCGCGTAAAGCACGAACGCCGCCGACAGGACTACACCGATCCATAGCGCCGCCTGCCTCTTTGGCGCGTACGAGCGGACCACCAGCTTCGCAAAGGCATCTGCCATGTCGTTACCGTAGCAGGAAGCCGAATACCGGGAGATGCTGCGTCACGGTATTATGGAATCATGCTCTGGCTCAAAGCCATACACGTCATCGCTGTGATCACCTGGTTCGCCGGCCTGTTCTACCTGCCCCGCCTGTATATGTACCACGCGAGCGCCCATGACACGATCAGCCAGCAACGCTTTGTCGTCATGGAACGACGCCTGTTCATCATGGCAAGCATCGGCGGCACGCTGACGCTGATTTTTGGAGCTGCCATGCTCATCGAGTCGCCCGCCTACCTTGCGATGGGATGGCTGCGCGTCAAGCTGCTGCTGGTGTTGCTGGTCGTCCTGTATCACGGCTTTTGCTTCAAGCTGCTGCGCGATTTCGCCGCGCAGCGCAATGCCCGCAGCGGCAATTGGTTCCGGGGCTTCAACGAGCTGCTCACGCCGCTGCTCATCGCTATCGTGATTCTCGCGGTGGTCAAGCCGTTCTGAATTTCACGACGCGGTTTGAACTTCCGGCCACCATATGGGATATGGCGGCAAGCCGTCGGGAAACATGAATTTGCCGAGATCGTGCAGGGCGCGCATGTATACGCGGCGCTTGAAGTAGACGACCTCTCGAACCGGCGTCCAGTAGTCGGTCCAACGCCAGCGGTCGAACTCGGGCGTGGGGGTGTGATCGAAGCGCAGTTTTGACTCCTCCGCGGTCAGCCTCAGCAAGTACCAACGCTGTTTCTGGCCGATGCAGCGGTCGCGTACGTATTGCCGCGGCAGCCGGTAGCGCAGCCAGCCGCGCGTGCAGCCCAAGACCTCCACATCCTGCTTGTCCAGACCGATCTCTTCCTTGAGCTCGCGAAACAGGGCATCGTCCACCTGCTCGCCGCGATTTACGCCCCCCTGGGGGAATTGCCATCCCCGGCCGCCGACCCGGCCGCCGAGAAATACCTCGCCATTGGCCCGCGTCAGAACGATGCCGACGTTGGCGCGGAACCCGTCCGCATCAATGTAATCAATGCCTGGCTGTATGGACATGAAGTCGATTGTTCCATATCGCCGGCCACTTGTGGTCAAACCGCGCTCGCCTTTCAGGCCCCCAATTGCACCCGGTTTCTGCCCAATGCCTTGGCGCGGTACAGGGCGGCATCTGCCTCGGCGATCAATCGATCGGCCAGGGACTTCAAATCGCCGTCGTGGCGCCCCGGCGCGACCGCGGCCACCCCGATGGATATGGTTAAATTTCGCACAATCTGCGAATTCAGGCTGAAAGGCTTGGCCGCGATCACCTCGCGAATGCGTTCCGCCAGCTTGGCCGCCTCCGCCTGCGTGGCATCGGGCAACAATATGGCTAATTCATCGCCGCCAAACCGGGCCGCGGTATCCATGCTGCGAATCTGGCCCTCGACGCGGTGGGCGACCTCCTTGAGCGCCGTATCGCCGGCGAGGTGCCCGTAGCCGTCGTTGATGCTCTTGAAGCGGTCGATATCTATCATCAGGCAGGCGATGGTGCCGCTGCGCCGCTGCGCGCGTGCCAGCTCCTCCTTGAGGCGCTGCTGCAGGTAGCGCCGATTGTGCCAACCGGTGAGAAAATCCGTGATGCCGGCGCGCAGCAGACGCGCCCGATTGACCGCGTTCTCGATGCAAACGGCCGCCACGGCGCCCAGGTGCGCCAGAAAATCGGTGGCGTGATGACGCGTGAAACGCGCGGGATCGCGGCTGGCGAAGCACAGCGCTCCGGTGGCCCTATCCTTGCGCGGCAAGGGCAACAGCGCCGCGCTCTTGAGATCGGCGACTCCCGAGAACAATAAATGATGATCGGCCCCGACGTAAGGCCCCAGCCAGGGCTTATGCAGCACCGTGAGCTGCGGCGCCAGCCCAACCAGAGAATCCACGAAGAATATTTGCTTGAACTCTTCCGGCCGATCGCCACCGGCGATCAACAAATGACGGATCTCGTGCTGCGGATCGACCAATACGACGCTGATGGCGTCCAGGGAGTAAGACTCGCGCAGGCCGTCCACCATCGCGCGTAAAAGCTGCGACAGGCTGTCCGCGCGCAGCAGCGTCAGTTCGCGCGCCTGGGTACGCCTCATGATGCTCTCGTTGTTGGCCGCCTCCGCGGTCAATTCGACGATGCGCTTCTTGAGCGCCTCGTTCTCTTGACTCAGATCATCGGCCTCGAGCATGGCGCGCCCCCTTCGATCTCAGGTTTGCGGGCGCGCGCTGGCGCGCACGTCGAGATATGCCCGGCCGCGGGTCATGAGCGCGGCGAATTCGCCGGAATTCTTGTCCCGTACCGCCGCCACCAGTCGCTGCACCGCTTTTTGCAGGGCCAGAAGCGACTCGCCGCCGTACTCATTCGAGCTTTGTATTTCGTAGTAGAGCTCCGGGCTTTCCGAGGCGACGCGGCTGGCCACTTCCAGCTGCGAATCGAACGTGGTGCTCGACAATTTCGCCAAGCGCAGCGCAGCCTCGCCGCTGTCGGCCAGCGCCGTGAAGAACGCGATGTTGAGCGCGTGCGACAATCCCAACACGTAGGCGATCAGACGATCATGTTCGTCCAGATCCATGACCACCCGTTCCGCCATGGTCGGCGCGAACAGTTCCTGCGCTTCGGCCAGCGCCTCTTTGCACCCCAAATCGATGAATATGACGTGACGGCCCGAGAGCAATTCCGTATCCGGCCCAAACATGGGATGCAGCGAGGTCACGCGGCAGCCGGCCTTCACCAGCGCATGCAGACCTGCGCGCAGCGGCGTCTTCAGCGACCCCAGATCGAAAATCAGGCCGCGCGGTGCGCGCTCGGCGAGGGATTGCAACAACTCCGCGGTCGCGCCCAACGGCGTCGCCAGCACGATCACATCATGGTCGAGGGTCACCGTCTGCCAATCGGAGACCTGATCGAATCCCGGCGGTCCCTCGGCCGGATCGGCGACGGTCACCCTGAAGCCTTGGCTCGCCAGGAACTCCGCGAACCATCCACCCATTTTGCCGCGGCCGCCGATCACCAGGGCGCGCTTGCCGCTGCCGTGGGCCTGGGCGGCCACGCGGGCCTGCTCCTGGGTCGCCAGCGAGGATTGGATGAGCTGCCGCAACAGCGACTCGGCCAGATCGGGCGAGATACCTAGGCGCTGGGCCGCGGTGCGCGCGCGCAAAATGACCTCGCGCTCGCGGGCGAAATCGCGCGTGGCCCGGCCGCTGGCTCGTTTCACGGCCTCCACCTTCTGGCTGAGCGCCTGGCGGCGCGCAACCAGTTCCAGCAGCTTGCCATCGAGTTCCGTCAACTCACCTCGCAGTTCATCCAGATTCATTGCAAACAGGCCCCATATTGATGCCGGCGCAGTACCATTCTCGTATGACCCAGGACAAAAAGACATTTTGGACCGAAAATTTACCCGATCCCCTGCCGGACAATCCGCTCGAAGTGGCGGCACAGTGGCTGGCCCGCGCCTGGGAGGATGCCTTGCAACCGAATCCCAACGCCATGGTGCTGGCGACCGTGGACGCGCGCGGCCAGCCCTCGGCGCGCGTGGTGTTGTGCAAGCAAATCGAGGCCGGGGCCGGCGGTATACTGTTCTATACCAACTACCGCTCGCGCAAAGGCATCGAACTGCAAGGCAATCCGCGCGCCGCGGCGGTGTTTCATTGGGATCACGTGCATCGCCAGGTGCGCGTGGAGGGCCGGGTCGAACTGCTGTCGGACTCGGAAAACGACGCCTATTTCGAAACCCGGGTCTGGCAGAGCCGCTTGGGCGCGTGGGCCAGCCAGCAAAGCGAGCCGCTGGCGTCCCGCGGCGATCTCAACGCGGCGGTCGCCGCGCAAGCGCGGCGTTTCGGGATTGCGTATGCCGGGCCCGGCTCCGCGGAGCCTGAAAACGTCGCCGTGGACATTCCGCGGCCGCCGAATTGGGGCGGTTTCCGCCTGCGCGCCGACGCGGTCGAGTTATGGGTGGAAGGCGAGTTTCGCATCCACGACCGCGCGCGCTGGACGCGTAGCCTGCCCGCGGGCGCCTGGAGCGCAACGCGCCTGCAGCCTTGATCCGTTACTGAACGATCGATTAACAGTGGCGCAGCCGCTCGATCCCGCTATAATCCCCGCGCCGTAAATCTCGGAGCTTGACGGTGCGCCAGCCACGTTACGACATCCTGTTCGAGCCCGTACGCATAGGTCCGGTCACTGCGCCTAATCGCTTTTATGCAGTACCCCACGCGAGCGGCATGACCAACGCCATGCCGCGCATGCGCGCGGGGTTTCGCGGCACCAAAGCCGAAGGCGGCTGGGGCGTGGTGTGCACCGGCTATGTCTCGATTCATCCGAGCGCCGACGATTCGCCGCTGCCCTATGCAACGCTGTGGGACGACAACGATATCCGCTCGCATGCGCTCATGACCGATGCCGTGCATGCGCAAGGTGCGCTCGCGGGCATCGAGTTGTGGCATGGCGGCGGTTCGGTATCGAACAAAACCAGCCGCCTGCCGCCGCTCTCGCCCTCGGGCCTGTCGTGGATGGCGACTCACGTCGGCTTCATGGGCAATCAACGCTCCAAAGCCATGGACAGGGCCGACATCCGGAATCTGCTTCGCTGGCAGGCCGAAGCGGCGCTCAAGGCAAAGCGCGCCGGTTTCGACATTGTGTACGTGTACGCCGGCATGGGCTATTTGCCGTATGAATTTCTGCTGCCGGAGTGGAATCTGCGCACCGACGAATACGGCGGTTCGGTGGCCAACCGCGTGCGTCTGGTCCGTGAACTCATCGAGGTTACCAAGGATGCGGTCGGCGACACCTGCGCCGTGGCGCTGCGCATCAGCCTCGAGGAACTGCGCGCGCGGGCGAGTGCGAACGCCGCGTCCGAGGCGCACGAGGTGGTGGCGCTGCTCGCCGATGCGCCGGATTTGTGGGACGTGAAAATGGACTCGAGCCCCACCGACTGCGCGCCGTCGCGCTTCACGCCGGAGGGCAGCCACGAACCGGTGATCGAGTTCGTCAAACGCATCACCGATAAGCCGGTGGTCGGCGTGGGCCGCTTCACGTCGCCGGATACCATGGTGTCGCAAATCAAGCGCGGCGTTCTCGATCTCATCGGCGCGGCGCGTCCTTCGATCGCCGATCCGTTCCTGCCGCGCAAGATCGACGAAGGGCGCGAGAGCGATATCCGCGAGTGCATCGGTTGCAACATCTGCATTTCGAGTTGGCACGACAGCGTGCCGGTGCGCTGCACGCAAAATCCCACCGTCGGCGAAGAATGGCGCCGCGACTGGCACCCCGAGCGATTCGCGCGGTCGGCGAGCAAGGCCAACGTCCTCATCGTGGGCGGCGGCCCGGCGGGCCTGGAGTGCGGGCTCACTCTGGCGCGGCGCGGCTGCAATGTGTCGTTGGCAGAGGCGCAGGGCGAGTTCGGCGGGCGGCTGCGCTTCGAGAAATCACTGCCCGGCCTGCAAAGCTGGGGCCGCGTGCTCGATTGGCGCTTGGGCCAATTGGCCAAGCTCGACCATGTGACGTTGTTCCCCGGCAATCGCTTGACCGTGGATGACATTCTCGGGCTCGAACACCGGCGCATCGTGATCGCCACCGGCGCGCGCTGGACCCGCATGCTGTACTCGGCGCTGGAATTGCCGGTCGGCGCGCTCGATGGGGCAAACGTGTTCACGCCGGACGACGTGGCGGCCGGTACCCGCATCGAAGGCCCCATCGTGGTGTTCGACTACGACAACTACTACATGGGCGGCGCCCTGGCGGAACGGTTGGCGGGCGGCGGTGCGGCGGTGAGCTATGTCACGCCGGCCGGGCATGCCTCCGCCTGGACCATCATGACCAATGAGCAGCCGCAGGTGCATCGCGCGCTTAGCAGTGCCGGGATCACGCTGCACACCCTGTCGCTGGTGAAGCATTTCCAGGCGGGCGAGCTCACCATTGCGAACTTGTTCAGCGGCGCCGAGCAGCGCCTTGCGTGCCGATCGCTGGTGGTGGTCGGGGCGCGCCTGGCGCACAGCGACCTCTACGACGCCCTGCTGGCCCGCAGGTCCAATTGGGCCGGGGCCGGCATCGAAGCCGTGGACCTGATCGGCGATGCGCTGGCGCCCGGCGCAATTGTCCATGCCGTTTACAGCGGGCACCGCTATGCTCGGGAATTCGACCATGATCCGGAGGCACCCTTGTACAAGCGCGACGCGCCGATCGTGGCGAGTGAACCGCTCATATACATGGGATCCGCCGACCCCAGGGAGGGTTGGGCTCGATGAACAGTGAAGTCACTCCCATTGCCGGGCTCGAGCGGACGTTGCCCTCGAGGTGGTATCGCGACGTGCGCATTTT